>JADMIO010965035.1_pt1 | contig 32075 bp, 40 predicted proteins | sample 8958161 | NCBI WGS metagenome assembly JADMIO01 (sample SAMN16585339, study PRJNA669376) | soil metagenome | isolation source: Crop rotation soil | place: USA: Cullars Rotation, Alabama | collected 2011
AGCGGCGTGCGTCCAACCCCGCTGTCGATCACAGCCACGCCAACGCCGGAGCCGCCATCAAGCCTATACCGGCTGTTGGCCGTCGCCGCCCCGCTGGAATCTGTCGTGAACTCGTCAAACTTCTGGACTGCCGCATCAGAGGAAACGCGCGATACGAAGGACATTTCTGCCAGTCTCTTTAGATTGGAAGCCGGAACGGTCATCGCGGCGGACCGAATGATGGGCAGGTCCCGGTAGATCTTAGCGCCAAGCGCTGTCAGGCGGCCCGTTTGTTCACTGGAGAGGGGCTTGCTGAACTGTACGATCGTCTGAACCTGTCCGCCGGCTCGCGGGTTCGCAATCAATGGCGCAAGGAACGAATCACTCTTCGAAACTGCGCTTTGCGCCTCTGCGAGCGGCTGCGCCAGCATCAGCAGCGCCGGAGTCAATCCGGCCGCAGCGATAAGTACAGCTCGTATGTCGGTTCTCCACGACGTCATGTATGGGTCCTTCATCTCTATGTAATTTGGCGGAGGTGGGAGAGTAAGCCAGGTCACAGCCAATGGGTGACAGCAATCCATGCCAAACCTTTATGCCGCAGCCTGTGCGATGTTATTGCTGACGAAAGTGCCGGATTCGGGGCATACCGAGGTAAAATCGACGGCGTAGCGGACTCAGATTACGAGGACCAACCGCTCGATCACGCCAGTGACAAATAGGGGAGCGACACGATGACATCATGGGGATTGCGCGCCTGCGCTGCCGCCGTTCTCTCGATCGCGCTTGCTGCGGGCTGCGCGCGGCTGCCGCCGGGATCCGCCGCGCTCTCAGGCAAGCGGCTGATCGTGACGCTGAACTATAGCGGATTCATCAATCCCAACTACCACTATTTCTTCCTGCTGAACAATGTCGGGGATCAGAACGCGAATGGCCCGGTGCCGGTGGTGCTGCCCCCCTACGGGAACGGATTCGCTACCGGATCTGGCGCGCAGGCTGGTGGATTCACGGATTTTGTCCGGTTCGATAACTTTCAGCCCGGCAACAATGGCTACTCGCTGTACCATGTCGTAGGCGATCTCAACCGGTCGGCGTTTGTCAACGAAGGCAGCCCGTTATCGACCACGCGGCCCGATGTGAACGATCCTCGCACAGGCAAGCAGCTGCAGTTTCAGATCGACCTTTCACAGCTCATCACCGATTCCAACGGCAAGCCTCTGCCGGCGGAGCAGGCGGTCGCTGCGGCAAACAGTATCCGGTTTCTGCAGATGAATATCATCTCTACGGATATTGTGCCGACGGACCTCACCACCCTGATCAACAAGCAGGTCGACTCGCTGGGCGACACACGGACCTCAACCGGCCAGTCCACCTTCATCGTGCTCGACGTCGCACAGAATCGTGTCTATCGGAACAGCGACTACATCGGCCAGTTTGCTTTCGAGCCGAGCGACAATGATATATTCGGCGTGACAAACACCGACCCTTCGCTTGATCTCGTCGATTGGAGCGTGGAGATTCGCCAGCAGTGACTTACCAGAGGATTGTTGCCCGCCCGCGTAGAAAGTTACCGAGTTGACGGAAGCTGTTTCTATTGCGGTGTTCAGGCGTCTAACAGACAGGTTGCGAATTTGTAGGAAGTCAGTGAAATTGAAAACCGCGGAAAGGATTTCAATCAGTCAAACACATGTTGAACAACAAAATCACCCGCCGTGCGATCCAATTGGCGATCGGCATTGCGGCGGCGTTCGTTCTTGCGGGATGCACGACTGGAAACAAGAGCACGAGTACACCATCGCCCACGCTCTTCGTTACCGATGGCGTCACAAATCGGGTCGTCCAGATCCCGGACGTGAACACCGCCGTCTGGAACGCGCTCGGCACGCTGGGTAATGGGACCGGGCAGTTCAATCGTCCCACAAGCGTTTTCGCGGATAGTCAAGCCAGGCTGTTTATCGCCGATTCGAACAACAACCGTATTGTTCGCGTGGACGGAATCAGCGGCACGAACTGGACCACTCTCTCCCAGACCAGCCTGGGCGCTCTGGCAAATCCCCGACAGGCCATTACCGATGCGCAGGGGCGCATCTACATTGTAGACAGCAGCGCTGGACGGATCATTCGAGTGGACGATATGACCGGCGCGAACGCAGTCGCCTTTCCATCCGTTCCACCAGGCGACCCCCTCGCTCTCAATGTGCCTACTGGAATCGCGCTGGACAGCCAGGGGCGCATCTATATCGTAGATAGCGGCAACAGCCGAATTGTACGGATCGATGACATCACCGGGGCGAACCGAGTGGATCTGGGGAGCGCTGGGATCGGCACAGGTCAATTCTCACTGCCGATCGGCATTTTTATCGATGCCAACAACCAGATCTATGTTGCCGACACCGGGAATAACCGCATCGTTCGGTTTAGCGACATGGCAGGCTCCGGGTGGACGCCTCTAGGCGGGCTGGGGGACGGAGTCAATCAGTTCAACAGTCCAACAGGCATCTTTGTCGATCTACAGCAGAGAATCTACATCACCGATACGGGCAACGGTCGCGTCATTCGCGCGGACGATATGACCGGTCACAACTGGTTCCCGGTGATTCAAAATGTAGACGCCAACCACTTCAGCCAGCCGCTGGGCATTTTCTAACCTTTGAGGCATTTGCCTCCTTGCTTCGGATGGGGATAACGTGATGAGGTGAGAGGGTGAGAGGGTGATCTTTTGATGAGGTGATGAGGTGATTTCCTAACCCCTAATCCCTCTTCCCTCTTCCCTCTAGGCCGCCAGGCGCAGCTTCGCCTCATCGTTGGCGGCATTGGTATCCTGGCGATCTCGACCGGCGAGCCTGCCGAGCTTCCGCTCCGTCTTGTTTTGGTACATTCGGTTGTCTGCGATGGAGAGCAGCCCTGCCGGGTCTTGTGCATCCAGCGGGAAGCGGGAATAGCCCACGCTGACACTCAGCCGCAGAGCGCCGAGCTTCTCGTGCTCAAGCTCGGGATCGTACTCTTCCACCGCCCGTGTCAGCGCGTGCGAAAGCTGATCTACGCGCGCAATGTCGGCGGAGTTCATGATGATCAGGAACTCGTCGCCCCCGTATCTGCCCACAATGCCGATTCCCTCCGCCTGTTTGCGGAAGATCTGCGCGACATCGCGAAGCACCTGATCGCCCTTCTGGTGGCCGAAGTTATCGTTGATCGGCTTAAAGCTGTCCAGGTCCATGCACAATAGCGCGAACCCATCGTCATCGCCATAATTCGGAACATCGTGGTAGCACAGCTCGCTTCCTTCCGATTCTCTCGTCTGAACACGGTCCTCGCAATCCGGGATGGCAGCGGCCAGCGGGTCGTCCGCGACCACCGGTGGTATGCGACACTTGTCCTCCATCTGGTCTGTAATGTATCGGATGTTGAACACGCCCGTAAGTGAGTCCGTAAAGGCGTGGCTGCGCGTTCTATCGTAAAGCATGCCATTATAGAGCGCCATCGCAGCGCGTTCGGCGATCATCTCAAGCAGGTGCTGATCGTGACCGTTAAACGCGGACTCCGACGTGTGATAGAGATTGATCGTGCCAAGCGGCTGGCCCTGATGCACGATCGGCACGATGAGCGCGGTCTTCAGCGGTTGCCACTGCGCATAGGGCGAGCTTTGCAGCATCAGGTCTTCGTTATCGTATTCGCCGTAATAGGATTCCCTGCCGTTCAAGACCTGGATGGACTTGCATCGCTCGTTCAGCGAGTGCGCCTGTACGAAGAACTCGCGATTAACGCCCACCGCCGTGCGCACTTTCAATACCGCTGAATCCTCGTCTTTGAGCAGAAATAGGCATGCGCCGCCCGGGAAGATCGCTTCGAGTTTCCGTGCGAGGATATCCAGCGTCTCTTCCAGGCCCAGGCTGGAAGAGAGAGTCTGCGCCACTTCGTAGAGCGCCCACAGATCGGAGGAGGCGCGGTGGATATCCCTCGCCGCCTGCTCCGACTTGGAGGCCACCTCGCGTTCCGGGCCCTTCGCTGCCAGAGGGCCCTCGCCCTGCTGTGCCATCTCCTGGATGACGCCTTCGATGATCTGGTCGAACGCAACGACAATGTCGGGGTCGAAGTGCGTTCCCGCATCCTTCTTGATCACGGCGAGCGCCCGCTCATGCGTCCATGCGCCTCGGTAGGAGCGCGACGACGTCAGCGCATCATAGACATCCGCCACGGCCAGAATTCGGGCCACGAGCGGGATATCGTATCCTTTCAGCCCCTCCGGGTAGCCGGTTCCATCCCACTTCTCGTGGTGATACTTGACCCCGGGCAGGACCGGCCAGGGAAACTCAACCGGATCCAGAATGGCCGCGCCGATCTCCGGGTGCTTCTTGATCTTGTCGAACTCCTCGTCGGTGAGCTTGCCCGGCTTTAAGAGCACATACTCCGGCACGCCGAGCTTGCCGATGTCGTGCAGCAGCGCGCCCGTGTTCACACCCTCCAGCTCTGCGCCCGTCAGCCCGAGCTGCACCGCGGTTGCCACGGCATAACGCTGCACGCGCAGAATGTGCTGGTGCGTATATTGGTCCTTTGCGTCGATTGCGAGAGCGAGGCTCTTGATGGTGGCGAGATAGAGGTCCGCAAGATGCGCCTGGCTCAGCTCCATCTCCTCGATGTGCTTCCGCTTCTCCAGCTCCTTTGCCGTCTTAACTTCCCACGAACGAAATAACTGCCAGAACACAGGGCTACCGCAGAGGAGCAATGCGCTAAGGTTCTGACCGAACATAATAATCGCTATACAGGAGACGCAGCTTCCCGCGAAGTAGCTCGGCGCTGTCCAGAGAAAGGTCTCCTTCCAGAGCGGGAATGGTTTTTGTTCGGTGCACAGCGCGATGACGAGCGCTACTCCCCCGGTGTTGATGAAGAAGTTGACAAGTGTCGCCGTCACAATGGCGAAGAATGTGATCGGCATCTTCATCGCCAGAGTCTGGTTATTGACGAAGTAGTAGGCCATGCTTGCCAGGCCCACTTCAAACAGACTCAAGCAGACATTGAACGCCAGCTGGTAGAAAGGCTGCCGCTTCGGATAGAGGCAGCCGGAGAGGCTTCCGATGCCCCCGATCAGCAGCGCGGCCAGCGGCCCAAAGCGCAGCATGCTCATAAACGTCAGGACGAAGCCGAGCGACATCGATCCTGCGTCTTCCGCAGCCGTGTTCTGGACCAGCGTGATCTTCTTTCCACCGCAAACGATGGCAAATGCAAGGAAGACCAGCACCTCCCACAAAGGCGCAGTGCTGCGGGTGCGCGGGTCGAGCGAGGCGCCGACACAGACAAGCGTGCCAAGCACACACACGGTGACAATATAGATTTGCGCCGCAAGGGGCAGTTTTCGCATTAGGTCAAACCTCAACAAGTCGTGTGAAGTGCCGTTGGGTCAAAGCAGCCGCTTCTTGACGGTCATGTCGAGAACCAATAGGTCTAATAACCAAGCCGTATTCTCATAATATTCGTTCCACAAACGTGCGCGAAACCCGTAAAGAATACTGCATAGTCTTGTCGGATGGGCATGGCCCCTTCCGCAGGGCTTATTCGGCAATTTCGGCGTTTGCAAGGCTGAACAAGGATTCTTAACAGGCTGGTCGTTCTGCCTAATGTGGCAACACCTTTGTAGCCCGACTTTCGGCTCGAGAGTCAGTCATGGCTTACACAGACAAGGAGTTGTCATCGTGCGAACTAGATCGACTCGCCCCGCGCTTCGGGGATTTACACTCATAGAACTGCTGACCGTCATCAGCATCATCGCGGTGCTGGCTGCCATTCTCTTCCCTGTATTCGGACAGGCTCGTGAGATGGCGCGCGGCACAGTATGTCTTTCAAACATCAAGAACATCGGAACGTCCGTCGTCATGTATGCGCAGGACTACGATGAGACCGTGGTGCCCTGGCGAAACTGCCCGGTACAGACGCGAGATGGCGCCGAAGCCTGTACGATCGACGATCAGGTGAATTCGCTCTGGACCTCCACCATTCAGCCGTACATGAAGAACAAGCAGATCTTTTTCTGCCCCTCGTTCAATGAGCAGGAGACTGCCAAGGCGATGGATCAGGCCGACTGCGACGGCGATGGCACGCCCGGAAGCGCGTCCGACGGATTTATTCCGGCAGACAAGTACTACTCGCACTACGCGATTGGATTCCACCTTGTGTTCAACGGCGGCCAGTGCGACACGGTCGGCGACGCTCCCTACGCCCACTTTGCGGGCAGCGGCTGGACGGGCGAGGGCGGCATATACCACTTCTATACGCAGCATCTGCCCGAAATTGTGGACGTAAGCCGTACGGCGTTCGTGGGCGACGGCCTGACCTATCAGCACCATAACGAGGATGGACCCTTCGTTGGGACGCTGCTCGGATGCGAGTCGCGCTATCGGCATCGCGGCGGCGCTAACATGGCGATGCTGGACGGACACGCCAAGTGGATCACCAACAATCCAGAGCGCCACGAGATGAAGGACGAGAACAACTGCTACTTCGAGAAGTACTTCACATCCGACAAGTAGTCGCGCCGCAGCGCAAGGAGAGCATGAGATGTCATATCGGACAGCGATTCGGGCGGCCATCGCGCTGATGGGCGCGGCGCTCGTTCTGGCAGTCACGGGTTGCGCCCAGAATACAGACGCCTCGGACCCGGATCCACACTACTATAAAGGCAAGAACTTCACGCACAAGAAAACCGGATAACGCGGCGACACTCATTGCGCCGGCGTCCTGCTACGATCTCGCCCGCAGCCCTCTCCAACCGGAGCGGCCGCGGGCGAATTCACGCGTATTATGCATGAAGGCCCGGCGGCGACGGAGCGCCGCCCTCCATTCGAATCGTTCGCGAATAATCCGGGTTCATTCATGGTTCAACGGAACTAGAAACGCAGCCGCCACGTCTGTTCGGGAATCCAATCCCAAACAGGAGAGTGACAATGGCAGCGATATTGAATCCGGACCGCCCGCTCGGCGCCACCGGCGTGAAAGTGCCGCTCATCGGGTACGGCACCGCCCCACTTGGAAAGGGAGCGACACCCGAGCACGCCCAGCGATGCCTGAATCTCGCGATCGACCTAGGCATAACTTATCTGGATACCAGCCCTGATTACGGCAGCGAGCCGCACGTCGGTGAAGTGATGAAGACGCGCCGGGACGAGGTGTTCCTTGCGACGAAAGTCAACCGCCGCAGCAAGCAGGGCGTTCTTGACGAGGTGAAAGAATCGCTGAACAGACTCCAGACCGACCATGTGGACCTGATCCAGGTTCATGCCGTAAGCGCATGGGCGGACCTGGAGGAGGCGCTCGCTCCCGACGGAGCGGTTGCGGGGCTGGAGCAGGCGAAGTCTGAGGGACTGGTGCGCTTCATCGGCATTACCGGCCATGCGCGCCCGGAGCTGCTGGGGCACGCCCTCACGCAATATGCTTTCGACACGGTTCTGGTCGCCTGCGGCATGGTGGATAAGCTGATCACGAGCCCGGAGACCTTTTTGCTGCCGCGCGCCCGCGAAAAGAATGTTGGCGTCATCGCAATGAAGACGCTCGGGCATGGCCACATTAAGAACATCGACCTCGCACTGCGCTATTCGCTCGGGCTGCCTGGCGTCTCTCTGGCGATCGTGGGAATGGACGTTCCCGTGCAGATCGAGCAGATCGCCCGGATGGCCGCGAACTTTAAGCCGCTCGCCGAGGAAGAGGAGGCCCGGCTGATCGAGGAGGTGCGCCCGCTGCTGGAAAAGGATGCGGAGGAGAGCCAGAAGGGAGAGAGCAAGCTGTTCTGGCTGCACGATACTACCGTCTCCGGCTGGGCGCACCACGACGAGCCGCGCATGGTGCATTACTGAGTCGAACGAACGCCCAAATTGAGGTGGCCGCAAATCGCACAATCGCCGGCCGATCAATCACCAAGCCGGCGATTGTGTGATAATCTCTTGACATAGTCGGCAAGCTGTGTTATATTATCCGTGCTGCCGGTGCCCATAATAAGTATGTTCGGGCGAGTGGTGGAATGGCAGACACGCTAGTCTTAGGAACTAGTGCCGAAAGGCGTAGGGGTTCAACTCCCCTCTTGCCCATGGCCGTCAGCATCCTGTGCGGGAGTAGCTCAGTGGTAGAGCGCTACCTTGCCAAGGTAGATGTCGCGAGTTCGAGTCTCGTCTCCCGCTTGATTTTGGTCCTTAGACCTGCGAATCTGAGATCAAAATCCTCTGTTTTCCCCGTGTGGCCGCCCGCTCTCAGACCCCCAAATCTGAGGGCCAAATGCGAATTAGACAGCTACCTTCGGCAAAAGACGATTCTGTCAACACTGCCGACCTGCCCCGCTATATTGAGGGCTGGATTCTGACTTGCGAGATTTCTCAACTCTCCTCCCGGACTATTGAGAAGCGGCGCCTCCTCATGTCCAAGTTCCTCTGGTTTCTCAAGGATCATGAGATCTCAGTCGTGGATCGCCTGGCGTGCCGTAACTTCCTGCACTATCTCACTCACGGACACAAGAAGGAAGGCGGCCGTTGGGGAACCGGCTGGGCGAAGCCCGTCGAGCCTTCTACGGTCAACTCGTACCATGGTACGCTGAGAGCCTTCTTCAATTGGATTCGCGACGAGGAGGACCGTGAGGGATCTCCGATGGATAAGGTCGAGCCGGCGGTCGACCGAGCCGACCAGGTCCAGCCATTCTCAGAGTTCCAGGTAGAGAGCCTTCTCAAAGCAGCAAAGGCATCGAAGCATGCGAAACGGGACGTTGCGATAATCCTCTTTCTGCTCGACACTGGAGTCCGGATCACCGAACTGTGCGAGCTCAATTGCGGCAAGCTGGACATGATGGGATTTGGCGCGATGGTACGAGGCAAGGGCGACAAGTACAGAAGAGTGCAGTTCGGAAAACACACAAAGCGCGCGCTTTGGGCTTATCTGCACGGGATATCCCGCGAGGACGAGGATCCAGTTTTCATTTCTGAGGGCGGCCATAAGTCGGGTGAGCGAATGACACGCAACGGGGTACTCCAGATGATTCGAAGGCACGGTAAGACGGCTAAGATAGCGAGTGTTCGATGTTCACCTCATACGTTCAGGCATACATTTGCGATTAACTTCCTGCGCAACGGCGGCAATCAGTTTTCTCTCATGACGCTGCTCGGGCACACATCTGTCGAGCAATCGCAGAATTACGTTGCGATTGCCGAGGCCGACGTGATTACACAGCACCGGCAACACAGTCCGGTCGACCGACTGATGAGCAGGAAATAAGACTTTGCCGGCGATCTTCGTTTTCGTTGGGCCTGGACTGTTCGATGGTGAGGTAACAGGATTTGCTCTCGCCGAGGACGGTCGCCTCATCGCATCGCACGTCTTCCCAACTGCCGAGAAGGCGCGCATCAGAATGGAGCGGCCGACGAAGATTTACCGTGAGGTGCATCCGGACGGCTATGATGTCGAATGGGTAGATGATCCCACCACGCATCCGGGCTGCCTGGTGGCGCTGCGACGCAATAAGGAAGCGTGGGAGGCGGACCGGCCGCGGCGGGAAGCCGCAGCGCGTGCGCAAATCGAGGCGACGATGGAGCAACGCCGTCGGGATCGCGAGCGAACACAAGAGGTCGAGCCTGAGCCCCTGTCTCCATCGGATCAGACTGACATAGAGCAGTTCTTGGACCAATGGAGGCGCCCAGATCGGCCTTCGGACGACAGTGAGGAAGAAGATTAGGATGGCCCGAACCGCGTCAGGCTGGGTAGACGATATTCCTCCGCTCCAGATTCTGGATATCTGTATCGCGTACGAAAGCGGATTCGGCAAGGGGTTGCGCAGCAGCAGGGACATAAATCCTTACGATGAGGGATCTCCGTCCTGGCAGGCATACGAAATCGGCCAGAGTGAAGGTACACGTCGGCGCGTGGATGCGGCTGGAACAAAAGAGGCAAAAAGGCATGCGGATAGCCAAAAGGCGTCTAACACCCTACCCAGCTGACGAAGCACAGGCATTGCTGCGTCATGCGATGGATCTGAAGGACGAGCTTGTGTCTGACGATGCTTTCGTGAGACATGAAGCCGAAATGGAGCTAAACATGTTCGCATTTCGCAATGCTGTAGCCTTGGACCCCAACTACCACTTCGATGCGGTTGGAGCTCGGACCGCGGTCACAACGGCGATCATCACTGCGATCGATGCAGTCCTGAACCCGAACGCCGGTTCACCCACTACAGATCTCGCAGGGTTTAAGCGGTTCGAACATGGCATCGTCAGAATTGTGAGTGGCAGGCATGTGGGCAAGATTGGATGGTATGACGACGACCATTTAGGATGGTCGAGCGTTTACTTTGGCACTCCCTATGTTTCGCGAAGGTTCGGCGTTCGGCCCGCCGAAATTGGCTTGGCCACACAGGAGCAAAAAGCGGAATACCAGGCGAATCATCTTCCCGCTGGCTGGCGTCGAATTGCAAGCGAATCTTTCGATCGCAACTCCCCGCAAGACATTGCGCGTATACGCTATCAGCCTCGCCCGAAACCGCAATAATGTTGCTTAACGCGCGGAAGGCGCTTCTGGATCCTCCTGCTCAGTAAGAGCAGTCAGCGTCCAATTCTTAAGCAATTCTTAAGAAGGAGTTCAATCGGATCAAGGTCAAGTAGATTCTGCGGTACCTACGGCTGGATACCCTTGCCGGCATGGATGCGACATAGGATTTGGCCGCATGGCATGCTGCCGCAGCAACCCTGTTGAATGCTGCCCAGCATCCTGTCGGCCCCGGACGGTGTTATCATCGCCGGGGCCTTCCTAGCCCAGATCGAGAGTTTCATTCGTGTCCTGTGGCTTTACTGGTGCAGCCTGCTTGAAGGTACCGAACGGCGGCGGCATCTGGACCTGCGCGCCATGCAGCAGCTGCGCTATGGTAATTACCTGGACGCGCGGATAACTCTTCTGCCAGCCGGGCGAGTCGTAGAATCCAGCGCTCGCGGCCTCTGTGGTCATCTCCTTCGTCGGCTCTTCGAGTGTCAGAAAGACGCCGATCGCCGCGCCTTCCCGTTCTACAGTGCCGCGCAGATCTCGCACGTCTCCGCTCTTCACGTGGCCGGATTTTACCTGGACAAGTACCCGTTTCGCCGTTCCCTTGTGATCGTCTACAAAGATGACGACCCCGTCTATCCCGCGATCCGAGCCCTTCTTGCCTATCTTGCTCCCGTCCTGGCCGCCCAGTGGGCGCGCAGGTATGAGGCTGAGCGCCCACCATTGGAACTGGTATCGATCTTCGGAGGCGAGGTGCCGGGCTGAGTGAAGATCCTTCGGATCTCCGATCGTCTGGACCTTCGTGCCAGGATACATGGACTCCATGCGGTTCTTGATCAACGCGATCGCGAGGCTGGTAACGTCGATGCCGATCCATTGTCTGCCTAGCTTCTGCGCGGCCGCCACGGTAGTTCCGCAGCCGCAGAAGGGGTCGAGCACAACATCGCCGGGATTGCTGCTGGCCTGAATGATCCGCTCCAAAAGCGCAACGGGCTTTTGCGTAGGATAGCCGAGACGCTCAGCTGCGTGGGCGCCAACAGGTCCGATATCTGACCAATTGTCTGTGGCAACCACGCCTTTCATTTCATCAAGAAAGTACTTCTCGCGGATGGCACCATCTGATCTCTGCGGAAAATGAAGTCTGCCCTCCTTATCGAGTTGCTCCATTTTCTCACGCGACACAGCCCATCCGTTCGCATGCGGTTTGTAGCCCTTGTAGGCATAAGTAAGATTAGGACGCGGGTTCGGGCTCCGGAGACTTACGAGCTGGTAGCGCCTCCCGTTCTCGTCCACTTGTCGATAATAGGTGTCCGTGTATTCCTTTGTATATGGCAGGTATTGGACATTGAAAGGCGCAGATGGTGTTCTTGAGTAGAAGAGCAGGACGTCGCTCACATTGGCAAAGCGATTCTTGGAGTCACCGTGCGCATGCGTCCGTTTCCAAGTGATTTCGTTTCGGAAGTTTCTAGGGTCGAATATGCAGTCAAGAAGAATCCGCAGGTAGGAACTTGCGGTGGGGTCACAGTGCAGATAAAGACTGCCTGTCGGTTTCAGGACCCGGTGCAGCTCGATCAGACGCGCGGCCATCATAACCAAATAGGCGAGCATTGGACCTTCGTGAACAATAGTGCGCATTGCAGAGATCATCTGGGCGATACGTTGGCCCGAGTTAATGAGCAAATCATGATAGGTTTGGGCGGCGGTTTCGTTCCATGTCCAGGTATCGCTGAACGCCTGGATCTGCGCCTCGCTTTCCTTGCCCTTCTGGTCGCTGAACAGGACGTTGTAATTGCGGGCTGAGTTGAAGGGCGGATCGAGATATATCAGGTCCACGCTCTCGGATGGAATGTATTGCCGTAAGATTTCGAGGTTATCGCCATAGTAGAGGGTGTTCATGCGGGGGATAGTCGGTTGCTATCCCTGCAGGGTTTGCTGAGAAGAATACCGTTTTCAGTGATTGCGCCAAACGACATTGAACACGCTCAATGTCGTTTGGCGCAATCACTACACTATATTAAGCGGCGGTTGCGGGCTGCTGGAGCAGCGCTAGATGCTGAAGCGTAAGGTCGCAGCATCGGCATTCGAGGCGAGCCATTTCCAGATCAGTCTGAAGTTTGCGAAGTCGTTCCTGGCGACGTACAAGCTCTAGCGATTGGACGGCCGTCAGCTCCGCGATCTTTGCGGTCCGGATCGCTTCATTTGACCCCAACTCTTTCGGATCGGTGCTGGCCAAAATCGAGTACTTCGCGGTTTCCAGCACCTTTTGCGCTTCTACGAGATCGCGTTCGGCGTGAGCGACTGCCAGGACCAGGTTCATGCGATTTGCGTAAGCCTGGCGAGTTTCAGCGAGATTGTGCTCAACCTTCTCGGTCAATGACATTTCAGTCTCCTACGTACATGGGTACAGGAGTATATTACCAGCCGGTAATATACTCCCGAGTAAGGGCCGTCAGGCAGCTGCACTTACGAGGCTGCAGCGGTCCGCGTGTGGCTTTCCAGCGGGCGCGTGGCATTCTGGGCAGGTGTTTCCGAGTTCGTTGATCACTCGGCCTCTGGTCTGGTCTGCCTGTCTGGCGCTTCTGGTGGACTGAGTGGACGTCGTGGACACCGTGGACCGGGCCGCGCGCTGCTCCTGATCCGGCTGCTCCTCGTCGCCCAGCTCCTCCAGGGCGGCGATGCCGATGTTGACGGCGTCTCGCATGGCGCGCGCCTTCGCTCTCGTTTCCGCCATCCGGAGCAGGCAGGATTGCATCGCCGGCGCGACGTTGTTCGGCGCGGCGTCGCCCAGGCCGGAGAATACGCGCTCGACGCCGTCGCGCTCGATGGTGACGGTGGCCGCGCAGATGGCGACGCGGTTGTTGGCGTCGGTGGGGATCTGGATCAGCTCGGTGCGAATGGTCTTCAGTCCCTGCTGTGTCGCGAGGTCCAGCAAACCTGCGTAGAGGCAAAAGGTCCGTCCCTGGCGCTCGACGAGGAATTCTTTTCTCACAGTTGGTTTCCTTTCGGTCAGATCGGTCGGATCGGACCGATCTTGTGGGCCGGTCCAACTCTGGACCGGCCCTATTGGCTATGGGTAATCGACGCGGCGCTCTAAATCAGAAATCTCTCTGGCGCGCTTCTGGATGCGCCGGTCTTGGTCGCACTGGTCCGCACACATCCGCTCGATGCAGTTGTCCAGCCTCTCGAACCTGCCGTCTACCGCGTCAGCGACGATCTCTCGGATGAGGCTGAGCAGCTGCTCAGCGGTGGTTGGCGGCGGCGGTGGAGTATACGCCGGAACCTCCTCCGGCGGCGCTGGTTGTTTCAATCTCGGAAAGTTTGACCGAGGGTTCAGTATCCAGTTGGCAAGCTCGAACCTGTTGCTGATCTCAACATTCGCATAGGCCATTTCGCCGGCAAGGATTGCTGGCTCGTCCCATTCCTCACTGGGTATGTCGCAGGGTGCAGGCGCCCAGACATCGAGCGCGAATCCTCGCCCGTAGCGCGATCGTGAGGCACGCAGCTCATATTCCTTGAATCGGATAAAGTCCTGATCGAACTGCAATTCCAGGCCAACCGAGTGGAGGAAATTACCCAATGCGGCAACCCGCTGACTCCTCGCATCTTCTTCCTCCTGTTGTCTCTTGGCCAATTCGCGTGCTTCACGCGTCTCGCGTTCCGTCTCCTCCCGTTCATGCGTTCTCTTGGCCCATTCGATTAGGATCTCGTTGCTCAATGCCTTCTCCTTCTTATATTGACGCGGCGCTCCTGCTTCGTGCGCCGGCGGATTTGCTTGATTGCTCAGAACCGGAAGTGCAGCCGTGTAAGAGCCGGTCCGAATTCGGACCGGCTCGGCCTCAGTGGATTCAGTTGCGGGCGAATCGCATGAGGTTTGCGAGAACGTCAGACTTGGTCTGTTTCAGGCGACCGTCCAGGAGCGACGCGGTTCGGAAAGTTCCGCTGCGGACCGGGAAGAGTTCCTTCTCGTGATCGAGCGCCTCCGCCGCCGCATTGTAGGCGTACCACCCCGTCGGCTCGCCCGTGTGGCCCGTTCCTTCCGTCCACAGTTGGAACAGCCGGTCGCGCTTTCGCTCGTAGCGGGTGACGACCAACTCCGCGAGCTTGGCGTCCGGATTGAAGTCCTTCAGCTTGCGCGGATCGTCGGCGCAGGCGTCTACTACCAGCCTCTGGAAGTCGGCGCGCGTCAGATGGATGGCCATCAGCTTTTCGTAAGCCCGTGCGATGGCCTCGTGTTTCTCCACGATATCGCCCCATAGCTGCTTGGCGGCTTCAACCAGGCGCGCCCTACTCTCTTTCGTATGGCGGACGATGACCTGATCCTTCAGCCCGGCTCGCTCGGCTCCGCCCAGAGTGTTAGCGCAGACGACGCGGATATCCGTACAGGCGCAGAGGATACCGCGCCGCCCGTTGAAGTTGTTCGCGACCAGCAGGTAGGGCTTGATCTCGCTCGCGAAGACGTCGCGGGTCATCGGACCGAACTTTCCGAGGTCGAGCGAAAGGAGCATCCATGCGTCCGCCCCTTCCCTGAGGACCCCGGCCGTCTCGATCGAGGCGACTCCCTCATCGAGCAGTGGGTCGAATATTTCGAACGCTTCTTGGTTCTGAACGACGTGGTACCCGTGCTCGACGACGCCAAGCTCGCGGTTCGTGTCGGTCCGCCATGTGATATAGGCTCCCGTATCGACGTAGCGCTCCGGCTGCCCTTCGATCACGCCGGGAACCCGCATCTGGGTGCGCCGCTTCTCGACCGTGTAGAGCTGGCAGGCAAGCTCCATCGCTGCCAACCGCGTCACCGCTCCATCGAATACCGTTCCTTCGTTGTGCCAGGCTGGAAGTCGCCCTGCATACGCTGCTTTGCCCATCGAATAATCCAGTTCCGCTGCCATTTCGTTTTCCTCTCATAGGGGTGATGGATTGAAATTGTGTTACTAGAAGTCCTGCGCAATCATGCGCGCCATCTGCTCGCTGCTCCAGAGCCGCTGCGCAATCATGTGCTTGCATTTGATGCCGGCGTCTTTGCACCGATAAATGAAATCAGGACAAGTGCAATCGCGCGGCGTTACCTGGTACGTTTCGCCCGAGCTGACCGAGAAGCACCAGGTCATCATCCGATTGTCTGGGTCCTTCCAGAACATGAATGGCTGCTCCAGGGCGCGCTCCGCCCGCGCTTCCTGCTGCTCATGTCGGATCGTCTCCTGTCGGTCGGCGCTGACCGGCTGAAAGCGGACAAACAGCTTCTCGACTTTCGTGTTCAGCGAGACGCAAAGCTGAACGTTGCAAAACCGGGTGGCGTTTGCGGTGATGCAGCGCGCAAACGCTTGAGCCGCTTCGGGCAGCATAGCTGTTGTGCGGTAGCCGATCTCACCTCGCAGAATCGTCTGTGACATTGGATGTCTCCATTCTTGGGTAGAATGGAACCGAGAGGCCTCTAAACTTCTCAGTTCCGCCCGGTACGGTGTTCGTAGCACCTTGCCGGGCAACTTTGTGTCTGACTTCCTCGCTCAACTTCGCGGACGGTGTTCCTGCTTGGTAACAGGTAGAGGGTTTCCCCATCTCGTTCCGGTACTCAATATTTAATTGTCTTTGTTCGATACTTAATTCTAACACTTAATTAGTCTCTTGTCAATACTAATTATCGGTAATTTTGTATTGACGCGGGACATTTTTTTTGATATACTCGAATCATGGAAAATGCAAATGTCGAAAGCGACGATCTGATGACTGTTCCTGAGGCGGCTGCGGTCGCCAAGGTGACGCAGGATGCTATCCGGAAAGCGATCTATCGAAGCCAGCTGCCATCTCGGCAGATTTACGGTCGCCTTCTGATCAAGCGGGCTGACTTCGAGAGCTGGTGCGCCAAGGATCGAAAGAAGGGTCCGAAAGGTCCGCGTAAGCAGACCGAGGAGGAATCGCGCTCGTAGCGGGCGAACGTGCAGCGGATGACTGCACGGCATTGCGGTGATCACCACAATTTGAAACGGTTACGAGGGTCATTCCCTCGTTTCGCTGGCTCGTCTTATGCCCATGCCGGGGTGTGAGGCGGGCCAGTATGCTGTTTGGAGGGCGCTGATGAATTCAGGTAGGACACCCACTTCACCCTGGGTTTGGATTGGGGTGGGCTGTTGCGGGCTGCCAGTTGGGGCGTTTCTTATCATTCTCGTGTTTTCCGCAATACTCGCCGTTGGGACAGGTTCAAGCTCTCGGATTGAGCAGCCGGAGCAGTCACTACCGACAGCCTCGACGACACCGTCTTACTCTCCTGGTACTGTGCCGACGCCTGCGATTCCACCGGAGCCAGCTCGGGCTGCGCCTCAAAGGCAGATTCTGCCTGACTTGCAAGTGGTTAACGCAACTACGAAGTCCGACGAATATACGCGATATGTCACTGGCACGGTTCGCAATAATACGGAACACACCTATTCGTATGTGCAGATTTCGATTAACCTGTACGATGGCTCGCGTAATCAGGTGGGATCCACGATGGCCAACGTGAATAATCTTGAGCCGGGATCGACCTGGAATTTCAAGGCAATCGTGCTGGAAGATTCAGCCACGTCGTTTAAGGTTAAGGAAGTGACGGGCTTTTGAAAGGCCGCTAATTAAGCGAGTTAAGGTAGGGACCAAATGACAAAACAACAGGCTCAGCTCATCATCGGGCTGTTGGCGGCGGCGATCGCCGTGCAGCTGATAACAGGCCTCGCGGTGCTTCGTGGCATCGACCTGGCACGCAATGAGATCGGCCGCACGATGACCGTGGCAGCCGCAGCAGAGCGCGAGGCCCAGGCTACTCGCCGGGAGGCGGAGGCCGCGCAGGTGAGCGCGGAGGATACGCTGGAGATGCAGAAACGGGCTGCTGGCCAGATGAGCATCAAGGCGGGCAGCATTACTATCATGCCGAGGCCTGGCGCATCCTTCACAATTACGACTGAGACAGCAGATACCGAGCGATGAGCAGTTTGGGGAGACTATAAATGCGCAATCTGTTAGCAGTGTTGCTGGTTCTGGTGGCATCGGGCGGCGCGATCATGGCACAGGAGAGCGGGAAAGGATCGGGGAAGCCGCCGCTGAAGCCGACGAAGGTGGACGCACCCACGCGCAGCAGAGTCGGCCCGAGGCTCGATTTCACCAAGAAGCCCATCATTTGGAGCGGAATACGTAAACCGACTCGCTTTACTTCTACCCTGTTCCGTCCGTTATACGATCACCCGCTTCCGCCGCCTCTGCGAGACACTCCGATTTACGACACGACTGATGACGATGACCATGTGCTTGGCGTTGGCGGGTCGGCGGTATCGACCAACATTGATACTGTCTATCTTGTCCCGAAAGGGATTGCATATAGCGGAGCGCAGGTGGCGGGGGCGGGAATTACTCGCGTCGTTGTGGGCACTCTCACAAACGAGCGAAAGGAACTTGTCTCGTTATCCGTGGATGTGAACTTTTATGATGCAGCTGGGGTGTTGATTCGAAATCGCCGTCTTGAAATCAACGATTTGGGTCCCGGTGAGAAATGGACATTTCGTTTTCCATTCGGTTTAGACGTGGATTCCTACAAAGTAGTCAGGATATCGGCTCGGTAGGTGAGGACTTGTCTATAGCTTCGCTTGCTACTTTAGTCTTCTTAGCGACTAATTGAGGGCGCCCCGCCAGTGAACGTACGTGAGCAAAACCAGCTTTTGATTTCGCGCCTTATCGTGCCGGGCACAGGATGATTTGACTACACGTTGCGCGGTACGCATTCGGATGCTATAGGTGACTTATGTGGGTCGATAGCCTAACAATCGTGAATATGCGGAGCTTTGGTGAGACAACATTCCTATCACTAGCCCGTGGGCTTAACGTTCTAGTTGGTGCCAATAACGCTGGCAAGTCTACTATTCTCAGATGTCTTTATGCGCTGCAGAGTGAAGGAGCGGTCTCGCAGAAAGATATACGGGTAGGACAACTGGGCTGCAGTTTCTCGATGCACGCGGCAGCGATGGATGATGACAATCCATTTAACATCGATCCCGCTAAGTACGACAACCGAATTCCTCCAGAGATTGCCTTTACGATGAGCTTGCAGCACCGCGGTCTTACTGCAATGGGTGGCCTTGGGAATCCTGACCAATTGACGGTGAACTACGACCCGAAGAAGGTCGTGCCCCGGCCTAAGCCAACTGAGCCCCACAACTTCGTCTACTACTTTAGCTCCAAGCGTAAGGTTGGATCCTATAACGAGAATGTCAATATCCACGCTCAAAGGAGTGTAAGAGTCGACTTGGCTGATCTACCTGCAAAGGTCGATCGATTATGTAGCCCCGGCCATCCGCGGCACAGGGAGTTCCTCTCTGCATGCCGAGAGATTATTGGCTTTGAGATTCATACCTACGCTGTTGAGAAGGGAAAGCGCGCGGGCCTATCTATAGATGGCTCTGAACATATAGATCTCGAACAAATGGGTGAAGGTGTGCCGCACTTGTTAGGTTTCATCTGCGCGCTATGTGTGGCGAAGAACAGGCTTTTTCTACTTGAAGAGATCGAAAATGACATTCATCCCAAAGCTCTGAAAGCGTTACTTCGGCTAATTGCAAGCAACGCAAACGCCAATCAGTTTGTGATTTCAACGCACTCCAACATCGTCATGAAATACCTGTGTGCTGAAAACGATAGCCAATTGTTTGAGGTCACTATGTCCTTACAGGAGGGCATTCCAACCTCGAAGGTAGCCCCAGTAGCCAATGAGACTTATGAACGGCGTGCGATACTGGAAAGCTTAGGATACGAACTCTCCGACCTCGGTCACTGGGCGGCATGGTTAGTTTTAGAAGAGTCGTCAGCTGAAGAACTGATCCGGAGTTTCCTCATTCCTTGGTTCGCCAACACTATGGATGGCAGGCTACGCACGATCGCCGGTAAAGGAATAGACAGCGTTGAGCCAAAATTTGAGGATTTTGATCGCTTGTTCCTTTTCACAAACCTGGAGCCGGTGTATAAAAACCGGGCATGGGTAATTGTGGACGGAGACGAACCTGGGCAGAAAGTTGTAAGTCGCCTGAGGCAAACATATGAAAAGAAAGGTTGGAACGTCGGACACTTCATTGCGTTGACAGAAACCGATTTCGAAAACTATTATCCGTCTCGGTTCAAAGAGAAGGCTATGGTCGCCCTAGCCACACATGGTAAGGACCAAAAGAGGGACGCCAAGAGGAACCTCCTTGATGAGGTCAAGGCATGGGCCAAAGAGAACCCGGATACCGCGAGGGAAGAGTTCGAAATTTCCGCAGCTGAGGTAATCGGCCACCTGCGTGCAATAGAGGCAGAGTTCGTGAGCAGTCGCAGTCGTGATGATGTAACAAAGGGTTAGAAGATAAGCTCCCTATGTCATGGATATCGCTGAGGAACAGTGAAACAGTGCCTAGGCGTATTCCACGTGTAATACCGCAACCGACACCGCGACTGCTGAATCTCTAACCAAGCAATCCCTCTAGCGCGACGATGCGGACACATTTGCCGACCTCGACGCATTTGCGGATGATGTCCAGTGTAGACCAGTCTCGCGCGTCCCAGAAGGCAATCGCGCTGCCGCAGCAGTTTGCGATGACCTGGTTGCGGTAACGATCGGCGCAACGGCCGAAGCGCTTCCGATTCGCCTCATGTACCGTCAGCAGGATGCCGTTTTCCGGTGCCCATTCCCGGACAGCTCGGGCTACTCCCTCTAAGTCGGTCGTGACGATGCCATAGATTGGTATGAGGTGCCGATGAGCCGTCAGCCATGCCTTCACTTGGTCGCTCGACACCTTTTCCGGTCCAATGACTGCCATCATACTGTATCGTGGCAGAAATGTAAGCGGTATTCTACTGTGGCGATTACGTGATCGGAACCGCTTGCGCGACGCGCTTTTTGATCAGTTCGAGGTAATCGGCGTTCAGCTCGATGCCGATGGCGCGGCGGCTGAGGCGCAGAGCTTCAGCAATTGTTGTGCCGCTGCCGGCGAACGGATCCAACACTGTGCCGCCGATCGGCGAGCCGGCAAGGATGCAGGGTGTGATCAGCGCCGGCGGAAATGTGGCGAAGTGCGCACCCTTGTAGGGTCTATTGGCGAGCGTCCAGACGGTCCGCCGATTGCGATAGAGCCTGGCTTTTACCTCGCCTTGAGGAACGAGCAGGCTGCCGCCGACGGAGCGCTTCCTACCAATGTTCGATCTCTCGGACGCCTTGTTATAGGGATCACTCAACTCTTTGTGCTTGCCTCCGCACCGTTCTCGTTTGTCGAGCATCTTACGCACATCGGACGGACCCGACTCGCAGGGTTCCATAATCGCCTCATAGTCGTAGTGGTAGCGCTCCGACTTGGCGAGCAGGAACAGATATTCATGCGACCGGGTGGGACGGTCTCGCATGCTCTCTGGCATGGGATTCCTTTTTGCCCAGATGATATCGCTCCGGAGCCACCAGCCGTCTTCCTGGAGAGCGAATGCCATCCGCCAGGGGACGCCGATCAGATCCTTGGGCTTCAAGCCCGGCAGCGGCATGCGGTTGGGCTGACGTGCTGGGCCAATTCCGAGACCTCGTTTGCTGTTGGTTGGGTTTGCACCGCGGGAGCCGGTCCAGCGCCCGTCGCATAGCTGTCGCCCAGATTGAGCCAGAGCGTGCCGTCGGGCCGGAGGATGCGACGGACTTCACGGAATACTTCCACCAGGCGATTGACATACGTCCACGGCGTCTCTTCGAGGCCGATCTGCTTGTCTACACGTTCGGCTCCGCACTTGGCGCAGGTTCTGGAGTAGGGCAGTTTGGCTCGGTCTTCCGCGTGGTAATGGGAACTATGGGAACTATGGGAAGAATGGGATATATGGGATGCGTCGCGTCTTTTGCCGGTTAGAGTGCTGGTGATCCCGCCGTTGCCGTTGTTTCCACGATCGTGTCTGAGATGGTCACAGGCAGGATCGCCGCCCTCCCACTTTGCGGTGCCGTAATCCCGCAGGCCGTAGTAGGGCGGCGAGGTGATGCAGGTATGGACACATGCGTCCGGCAGGAGCCGCAACTGCTCCAGCGCGTCACCGAGAAGCAGTTGCGGTTCTTCCGACATTAACATTGCTGCCTTGCTATTTCGAAAACGTAGAATTCTATCTGCTAACTCCCTCTCAATTTCGGCGGTCCGGGAGATCAATTGCAGAGAGTTCTCACGCGGCGAGCCAATGGAGGGTATAACGCCCGCCTTTGAGGGATTGGATGCGCAGCGCGAATGTGTGCTCCGCTTGTTCGCTGTTGCGCGCGAGGGCGCTCACGGACGGCTCGTAGGGATGATTGTGCCGCCAGGGCCGCCACGGGCACTTCGGCTTGCGATAGATGGTGACATGCGAGCACTCGTCGATCAGCTCGGTGTCGTAGGTGAGTTCGTCTTCGCGCGGGCAGTTTTCGCGGAGGATGGCGAATGCGGCCTTCAGGCGATTGGCGACCGTATTGCGGTGCATCTCGAGCAGAGCATATTCGCGCGCGATCTGCGTTTGAGAGTAACCGGCATACCAGAGCCAGACCACGTCGGCGAGGTGCTGGGGCAGGACTCGCAGCTTCTCGGCAATGACCTTCTCCGGCGGCACTTGCGGGGCGATCGCGGGCTCCTCGGCAGCCGCTTCGATCGGAGCGGTCTTCGGGCGGCGCGCCTCTTTCTGACGGGCGGTCAGGATCGCGCAGCGCAGGATACCGGTCATCCATTTGCGGAGGCCTTCCGCCCCGGTTGAGGCGTCGAATTCGGGCAGGATCAGGAGCGCCAGGTGGACCGCTTCGCCGTACAGGTCCTCGGCGTCTTCGCGCGAGCAGGGCTTGCGCTGCATGGCCCAGGCGATCAGGCCAGCGCGCAGCGGCTCGACCATGGCGGCAAACTGGTCGGGGGTGAGGGTGGGATGATGAAGTGATGGGGTGAGAGGGTGAGAGGGTGAGAGGGTGATTTGAGAATCATGCGACGAATGATTGACGGATGGACGTGACATCGGCCGGCTCCCCAAGCGTGAGGAAGCCGGCCGAATTTCGGGTCAGGGCTCCATGGAGTTGTTACTAACTGCGTTATTGACAGTGCGGATGCCGTATGTCGGCCCACCGCAAGGTCAGACTGCTACCCTCATATTTTACACGATGCTGCGCACGGAAGGTTCGCCGTGGGTTGTTAAGGGAGGCACGAGAATGTCAGACGGATTCCTCGCAGGCTCCAATTGCCATCGTATCCAAGCGCTTGATTTTGTGCGGCTTGCGGTGCAGGAACAGAATGTTGAGCTCTCCGAACTCGGGCCATGGCCATTCTTTGAGGACTGACATACACATACGGCGGAATAACTCGATGTCGGAGAGGTCGATGCCTGCCGGAAGCGGAAGGATCAGAACGTCGCGCTTATCGGTATCCGGAACGCATGTTTCAGCAGGATCTAACGAGACTGAAGGCTGAGCAGGTTTTCCCACGTTGACTCCTGAACGCGGCTTGCGTGGACTGAACCAATGCGGCTCTCAACGGCAGGTGGCTGCCAAGAGCCATATGTAGACACATTATATGGTACGGAGCGCTTTTTAGCACAATTCTCGACCTAACGGTCGAACTTTCTCCCAATTTTCGGCATGGATTGTGCAATTGGTTCAGATAATCGCATATATACCGCGAGACCTCCTGATTGACATTGAGTATTTGTGATGTGTTTGGCCGCCTCCGCTTTCGGGCGAGGCGGCTCTTTTTTGCGCTCAAATCCACCAAACAAAGGGACAGCAAGACCATGAACGGACCTATCGAAGCGTTGACGGTGTGCGTCGGTTACGCTGATTTCCTGGCGGCTACGATCCCTCACAATATCGGACAACTCGATCGATGGCTGATTGTGACGAGCGAAGCAGACGAAGAGACGCGCGAGCTCTGCCGGAAGCACGATCTGAAGACCCTGCTCTCCGACGATCATGAGATCAGCGCCGGCGGTACCGGCGGCGGCGTCTTCAATAAGGGCAGGCTGATCCAGCGCGGCCTCGAGCATCTTTCCCACAACGCCTGGCGACTCCATCTCGACGCGGACATCGTCCTGCCACGGCAGTTCCGGCGCATCCTCGGCCGACTTCCCCTCGACACGAGCAAGATTTATGGGTGCGACCGGGTGATGATCCCTTCCTACGAGGACTGGCAGAAGGCGCAGTACTCCGGCGTCCTTTCTCATTCCCACAGCAGCGTGAATATGCCGAAAGGTTATGCGCTCGGCGATCGGTGGATGACCGCCGATACCGGCCATGTGCCGATCGGGTTCCTCCAACTGTGGCATTCCGATGCCGACGAGTGGCATGGCCAGAAGATCCGCAAGTACCCGATGCATCACGGCGCCGCGCACCGGACCGATGTGCAGTTTGGGCTTGAGTGGGACTGGAAGCATCGCCAGCTGCTCGCCGAGATCCTTGTGGTCCACCTAGCCAGCGATCCGAACAGCAAGCTGGGCGCCAACTGGAACGGGCGGACAACGCCCCGCTTCGGGCCATGCCCACACGGGCAGAAGGTTGGCGCCGACGGGCGGTGCTCGTAAGAGTTCAAAGTTCCGAGTTCAACGCTCAAAGTCGGACGAGTCGGACAAGTCTGAAGGGTAGGACGCATGGGACCTGTTGTGCCTGAGCGATGTGAGATTCCGCCGGTGGGCTGGTTCTGCACGCGTGCGAAGGGGCACGAGGGGCCATGTGCAGCACAGCCGATTCCTGCCTCTGAAGGCGGTCCGTGCGGAACGCACGCGATGCCTCACGATTGGCGCTATTGGAGCTGCATCGTTGGATGGCATTGGCGGAAGTGCCAAGCCTGTGGATACCGGCAGAACCGGCGGCCGGAAGATCTGCATTGGCGTGCGGCGGCCGGGGATAAGCCGGAGCCACCGGACCAATCGGACAAGTCGGACGGGTAGGACCTGTGGATGGCAGACAATACGCAGAATCATACGGCGCTTTGTAAGGCCATCGAGCACTACGTTTTGTATTGCGGCGGCTACATCGTGAAGAACCTGGGCGCTCTGGGACAGCGGCGCGGGCGCCCGGATCTAGATGCGTGCGTTAAGGGCCGAGCGGTCTTCATCGAAGTGAAAACGGGCGCGGGCGAGCTGAGCGGAGATCAGATACGGGAGCGAAACCGGATCGAGATCGCGGGCGGCATCTACATCGAGGCGCGATCGGTGGATGATGTTGAAAAGCGGTTGGTTGCAGAGAAGCTGGCGCTGCCGAGCTTGCTGAGTTAGTTCAGAGTTCACGGTTCAAAGTTCAAAGTTCAGAGTTCATGCTGCTGCGGTGTGACGCGATGCAATGCTGACCTGGAGGGAACGCCAGAGGCATAAAGCGGTGGACGATAACATCAAAGCCGGAAACCGGCAGGAATATGACAGCCTGCCAGCAGCCATCAGTTTTGAGGCCGGACCTTGACACGGGCGGTATGTTCGGAGTAGAGTGTTGCGCGTTGGAACGATGCGGAATGGAGCAGCGGTAGCTCGGCGGCCTCATAAGCCGAAGGTCCCCGGTTCGAGTCCGGGTTCCGCTATTGGATGGGCAAAATTCGGCTTCATGCCGTGTGAATGGATTTAGCCCCTTGTGGCAGATCCAGTCCTATACCCTTCCAGCTTGATTCTCCCACCTAGGGCGAGTGAGCGCGATGCTGTTTAGCCTCTCCGCTCGCCAGTAACGCGGGCCATCGGCGTCAGGGATCACGCGCGGGATATCGGCGAAGGCCGTAGGACCGGGACACAGGTGGCACATTTATGGCGCATTCGCGGCTCATTCGGCCCGATCGCGCTTGCACGCAGCCCAATACAACAAAAAGGGACCGCTTTCCTGATATCGGGGAGGCGGTCCCTGTACTTTCACCACCGGCGTTCGAAGCGCCGGAGACACCGAGCCGGTCCGAACGGGCCGGCTCTTTTCATGCCTGAGACACGGAGGTCGCTATGCGGGTCATGGAACCGGGAGCGTGGTTGGGTGCGATGGTGGCGGGCGGCATGCCGATGGGGCATCGCGGCGCAACGATGATCGCTGGGGTCTACAAACGCCGACGGCGCGACGAGCCGGGATTTGTGGGACGTGTGATGAGCCTTGCGCAGATTCGTGCGGAGACGGCTGAGTCTCGCAGAATCGAGCAGCGATCGGCACGGAATGCCATGGCTTCTGCCTCCAGGAAGCGGCATCGACGCGTGCGGAAAGCGAGATTCGTGCTCGACTATAAGGCGGTTGCAGAGCTATTTGGAATTGACTGTCAGGCAATCGAACGATCGTTGACTGTCAGCCTCGACCGATTTCTTCCCGGTGTGCTGGACTTTACTGCTGGACCGATGACAATGGCCCCAGCGGAGAGCTAGAGCTATGGCGCTGTCTCGTACTGAAGTCGAGGCTCTGGTGCAAAGCCATTTGCACCTGGCTCCTATCACGGCTCGTACTTTTGCGCGCCGCTGCCCGGCCTCCGTCGAGGCCGACGATCTGATCAGCGAGTGCTACATCGCGCTGTACAATTCCGCCAAACGATTCAATCCTGGCCGCGCCGTGAGGTTTGAAACTTACGCGATCCACAAGATGCGCGGCGCGATGCTCGAAATGCTGCGGACCGACGACTGGGCGCCGCGGAGCGTCAGAGATGGCAAGAAGGCCATTGACTCGGCTGTCTCTGAATTTGAATCCAGGATGCAGCGCCAACCCTCAGATGAAGAGCTTGCAGCGGCCCTTGGATGGGACTGCCGCAAACTGAAACTGATCCGTGAGCAGATTCACCAGGCGACTTTGCTCTCGCTGGACACCAAGCGTGGAGAGGGCGATTCAGATTTCCTCGAGTACATGCATGAGGATGCTCCGGGGCCGGAAGAGCGCGCCGTTCAATCCCAGCAGTATGAAGCGGTCGCTGCGGCTGTGGATCGGCTGCCAGAACGGGAGCGGATCGCAATCCAGAGTTACTTTCGCGATGACTCTCTGACCCACCGACAGATCGGGCAGATGCTGGGCATCTCGGAGAGCCGAGCATACCAACTGCACCAACAAGCGCTCGTTCGCATGCGTATGTACCTCGTCCGGGATCAGGAGTTATTTCAGTAGATGGCGCGTGGACTCGGGCGATATCATAGCGCTCCGCCGAGCCTGCGCATCCATTCCAGCGGCTGTCTGCCTGCAGTCTCGAAGATCGACGTTCATGTGCTCTATGAGGCGCTCACAAAGCGACCACGTCACTGTTTTGCGCAGTTCGCCCGGTGCGGTGTGCGCTGCCTCGAGGACCTTACCGTCTTTCGAGAGATGCGGGTGACTGCGCCGGCGATGGCTCGACGCATCGTAGGAATCGCGGCGATGTACGGGGTTCCGGAGACGGCCGCCGGGTTGGTAAGGGACCAAAGGGACAGAAGCGACCTAAGGGGCAATGCGCAGGCGTCGGTCTTGGTGACGGGCTACGATGCGGACGACGATCAGCTGGGGGATGTGCTCGGCGAGGACCGCGGCGAGGTTTGACCTGCTCCTGGGAATGATGGATGGCGGAACGTTACGATCCGGAGCAGATTGAGTATGCGCTGACGACGCTGCGCTTTTTTCGCGACGACGTTAAGAAGACGGCGGAGTTCCTGCGGATCCCCGCAAAGCTGCTCAACCGCTGGCGGATCGAGGCCGAGAAGAAAGCGACGCTTGGCCAGGCGATCGAGACCCGACTGTTCGCGCCGGGCGGCCGCCCTATGCCGCCGAAGTCTATGCTGGAAGACGGCGCAGGCATGCGTTTTGAACCGGCTCCGGAGCTGGAGCAGTGGGCGCGCAAAGCCTTCATCGATCCGAGATCGCCTCTGTTCAACGAAGAGCATGAGCATCTGGCGGATGCGGTGATCGGATTCCTTTGGACGAATGTTCCGTGCCGGCGCAAGGGCATGGAGATCGCGGGAACGGCTGAGATGCCGAACGTTCAGGGTTCGACCTGGACCAAGGCGCGCATGGAGTTCCAGCTTCTCAACTGGTTTCACGATGATCTCGACTTCCTGATCACGCTGGATGCGGAGTACTGCGCGCGGGCTTCCGATGCTCGATTCTGCGCTCTGACCGAGCATGAGATGCTGCACTGCGCTCAGGCCGTCGATCCATTCGGGGAGCCTATGTTCACTCTGGAAGAGCGGCCGATCTTCCGGATGCGCGGACACGATGTCGAGGAGTTTGTCTCGATCGTACGGCGCTACGGCGCTGGGAATGCTGCCGGCGCGACCGCTCAGCTGGTCGCCGCGGCGTCGAGGCCTCCGCTGATCGCCGAGGCGGATATCGCGAGCGTGTGTGGGGCTTGTCTGCGGTGAGGGCTTTATCCGCAGATGGAGCACAAATAAGCACTTGAACTTCATGTGATTATTTGACCGGTATGCTTGACGACGGTCCCGAAACGGCTAAGGCCAGTGGAACCCCACCGACCGTCACCGCTTCGGGACCGGAGTCTTAGTATACCAAAAGTCAGCGAAGGGACATCGAGGGTCTGGGTAATGGCGACTGGCACCAAGATGATTCAGCTGCTTTGCGAGAGCCTGAACCAGGCGCACGATGAGGTGCTGCGACTCCATGGTTGTCCGCCGGAAGACTTTTCTAAGTACGATTGGCCGGAATGGACGGCGATCGCGAATTCGATCCGGGATGCGGAGGAACTGCTGCAGAAGCCGCTCTCCAAGAAGTCATTGCGACTAGGGCGAGTCTGGTGGGATGTACTTCCTGGGGCTGGTGAGCAAGGGACGCAAGGGACCGAAGTGGCTCCAGGGACAGGCGGATACGGATGACTGTGTATCGCGTGATTGAGTATCCGACCTACTGGGCTGTGAAGTGTCCGGTCAATGGGCGGATCAATGTTCCTCGCGATGGCCGCTGGACCTTCGACGGGAATTACGAGCGGCCGACGTTCTCTCCCTCGATCAATGAGACTTGGGGTAAGCCCGGGCAGACGATGGAGGAGTTCAATGCGGATCCCAATCCGAACCGGAACCATGTCTTCATCCGCGATGGGCACATTGAGTTTCTGTCCGACTGTACGCACTCTTTTGCTGGCTCCACGGTGGAGATTGAGCCGCTAAGCCTGGCCGAGATGAGAATGTACTGGCCGGATGTCTAAGCGTTGGGGAAAACGATGAGCGATAAGCTGTGCACAACCAGCGGGCGGCCGATCGATGAGCATACCCGCGAAATCGACCCGTCGACCGGGATGCAGAACGACTATATTGTCCTCTGCTCGGAAGAGCGTGAAAAGGGGTTCGTGCGGCCCTATCGCGACAGCTACCGGCACGTGGGAACCCGACCATCGCACCCGACTCGGGAGCTGACCGAAGAAGAGCACAGGCAGTACGACCAGTATGGTTATGTTGCCTTCGAGGCGTATCCGCCGAGCGAATCGAGCGTGACTGGCAGATTCTGGACAAAGGCTCAGCTGGAAAGCGGCTGCGGCCAGGTCACAACGATGAATCGCGCTCTCTCCGAAACGTATGCTCGCAAGCCCGACTTCTATGGCGCAACGTTCTGTGCGGCGTGCCACGGCCACTTTCCTGTCGGAGAGCACGGCGAGTTCGTGTGGACCGCAGATGGCACGAAGGTAGGAATGTAGAACTCTCTCTGGGAGGCTGTATGGACGCTGTGCTCAGTTTTGTGATAGGAGCGATTGTCACTTATGCCTTGAATTTGGCGGCGTACTGGCTGCAAGGTCGGGTGGCTCAGTGGTTCTATCGCCGACTGCCAAGGTATGGCCTATATGCTGGGACAGCCCACTTTGTGGCACAGATCGGGATGCTTCTCCCGCTGTTCTTCGTGTGGAAGTGCATTGCGGCTTGGTTCGCTAACGGCTTCTATTCTCAAGGTGCTTTCTATCTCGGCGGCTCTCTCGTGTCTATAGCGATGTGCTTTATCACGCTGAAGAGGCTCGTCAAGAGGTTCCGCGATGATGATGACGACGACGATGATGATGGCGGGCACCGAGTTCCAGCTCAGGTGACGGCCCACATGATTCGGATGGATGATGCGCTGTCTCGGGTGCACTCGTAGGCTGTCGTCATCTGACAAGTCGGACGAGTGGGACGGGGCGGAATGGGACAGCGCAAGGGTGGGTTGATGCATGGCGAAGCTGACGGAGCAGCAGAAGCTGTTCGTTGTGCAGTGCCTGGCGACGTTTCGAAGCCCGACGGAGGTACAGGAGCTCCTTAAGGCGGACGGGATTGAGGCGGCGCTCAACCAGATCGTGCGGTATGACCCGACGACGGCCGCAGGCGCGACGCTCTCCGATGCGCTGAAGCAAGCGTTCGTGGCGGCGCGGAAGAGCTTCATCGAGGATCGCGAGTCGATCGCGATCTCGCACTCTTCCTGGAGGCTGCGCGAGCTGCAGGAGCTGTATGTGTCAGCCAAGGGCAAGAAGCTGTTCAAAAGCGCCGCGGCACTGCTGGAGCAGGCTGCGAAAGAGTGTGGCGAGAGGGGTGGAGGAAGGGACGCGCGGGACAAAAGGGACCCAAGGGACACTGGCGCCCAAACACCCGCTGCGCCGCAGCAGGACCTCTCTCGACTGACGGACGACGAACTGAAAACGCTGGAAACGCTTGCTGCTAAGATTGCCATCGACGGAGGAGATTCGGGTCGAGAAGGCTCGGCGGAATCTCGCTGAATTCGTCAGGCAAGCCTGGCACATCGTCGAGCCGGGCACTCAGCTGCTGTGGAACTGGCACATCGATGCCGTTAGCGAGCATCTACAGGCGGTCACCGAAGGGCATATCCGCCGGCTTGTTATAAACATCCCGCCCGGGCATTGCAAGTCGTTGATCACCAGCGTGTTCTGGCCAGCGTGGGAGTGGATTGACGCGCCGGATACTCGGTCGATCTTTACCAGCTATGCGCTGGACCTCGCGCGCCGCGACAGCGTGCGATGCCGCGACCTGATCACGAGCGACTGGTACCAGCAGGCGTTCGATGTTCACTGGACGGTCCGCGACGGGCACTGGCGTCTGAAGGGCGACCAGAACGCCAAGGACTATTACCAGAACAGCAAGAGCGGGTTTCGGTTCTGCACATCGGTCGGCAGCCGCGCCACGGGTTTTCGCGGCAAAAAAGTCGTTTCGGACGATCCTTTGAATGCCAAGGAGATGCATTCGAAGCTCGTTCGCGATGAGTGCATCTTCTGGTGGGACAAGGTCATGCCCACCCGAATCAATGATCCGCGGACCGGCGCCTTTGTCATCATCATGCAGCGCCTCCATGAGGAGGACCTGACCGGCCACGTGCTGGAGATGGGCGGCTACGAGCATCTCTGCCTGCCGTCAGAGTACGATCCGAAGCGGAAGTCCATTACTTTCGCACTGAACAGTTCAGAGTTCAAAGTTCAAAGTTCAGAGTTGGTCGGACCAGTCGGACCAGTCGGACAGGACCGGAACCCGGAAGCTGCTCGGAACGCACTCGGAAGCTACTCGGAAGCCGACGCCGAGAACTCGGAACCGGAAACTCGGAACCCGGAACTTGTCATTCCGGTCGGGAAGCGGGTGTTCTGGCAGGATCCGCGCGAGGTCGAGGGCGAGCTGCTTCATTCGGAGCTGTTTACGCCTGAAGTCCTCGCGGGGCTGAAAACCCAGCTTGGCAGCGCGGACTATGCGGGCCAGCATTTGCAGAAGCCGTCGCCTGACGCCGGCATGATCTTCAAGCGGCACTGGTGGCGATACTGGTGTTATCCTGGCCAGCGGCTGCAGCCGGTCACCGTTAAGGATACCGAGGGCAATGTCCTTGAGATCGAGGCGGTTCCGCTGCCGGACACGCTGGACGAGATCCTGCAGTCCTGGGATTTCGCGTTCAAGGATAAGAAGACCAGCGACTTCGTCGCGGGACAGGTTTGGGGCCGCAAGGGCGCCAACCGCTTCATGCTCGACTACGTGAAGGATAGACTGGACCTTCCCGCGAGCCTGAATGCTGTTCGGAAGATGAGCAACGACTGGCCGAAGGCTCGCGCAAAGCTCGTCGAGGATAAAGCAAACGGACCGGCTGTGATCCAGACATTGACCGGCGAGATCCCCGGCCTAATTGCGGTGGACCCGGAAGGCGGCAAAGAGGCCCGGGCGCATGCCGTCAGTCCTTATGTGGAAGCGGGCAACGTGTTTGTGCCGCATCCGTCGCTCTTTAGCTGGGTAGACCCGTTCCTGACGACCGCCAGCGCCTTCCCGAATGTCGCCAAGGATGACGACGTCGACGCATGTACGCAGGCGCTGATCCGATTCAAGCGTCCGCCGGACAAGCCGCTGCATCACCCGGTGATGGATGTTGGGATTGGCTGGCGGAAGTAGAGTTCAGAGTTCAAAGTTCAGAGTTCAAAGTTCCTAGTTCCTAGTTCACACTCTTTCGCGCGATTTGGGCAAAAATGGGCCGTGAATGTGCCTATCGCGCCAATGATCGTGCATGAACGGACCCCTTTCCTTGCAGGAAAGGGGTCTTTGATTTGCTTGCCGTGGAGCTGATTGATCTATGCTGTCTCGTGCGACCGCGGCAAAATCGGAGCGACAGAGCCAGGGCGCGGGGCAGGTTCTCTTCGGAAAGAACGGGCTGGGCTATATCGCCCGCCGTGGCGTGGATCTTTCCAGCACAGTGGGATCCGAAGCTTGGAATTCACGTGACTTGAAGTCGCGGC
>JADMIO011711140.1_pt1 | contig 32069 bp, 28 predicted proteins | sample 8958161 | NCBI WGS metagenome assembly JADMIO01 (sample SAMN16585339, study PRJNA669376) | soil metagenome | isolation source: Crop rotation soil | place: USA: Cullars Rotation, Alabama | collected 2011
CGCCGTGGCCCGGCCCGCGTCAGCGCCGCCACGCCAGGCTGAGTCGCCGCGCACCACCGCAACCAGCGCGCCGACCGCCACTCCGGCAGCGGCAGCACCACCGGAGCGGCGCACGACGATCGGCAAGGGCCCTGAGCCGGGAGACTCCTGGCCGCAGCCGACCGCGCCAGCGGTCAATGCGGTCTCGACGAGTCCCGCGAAGGCCGAAACGCCGAAGCCGGCGGCGGTGACGCCAGCCGCGACGCCCGCGCGTCCGCCGGCGCCGACGACCTCGTCACCGTCCGCCAACAGCACCGGCGCCTACTCACTGTCGCGTCAGCTCGGGCTGGGAATCGGCCGAATCGTGATCGACCCGGGTCATGGCGGCCACGATCCAGGCGCGCAGGTAAAAGGGCTGTCCGAGGCCGAGATCACGCTCGACATTGCCCTGAGGCTCGAGAAGCTCTTTGCCAAGCAGCCCGGCGTCGAGGTCGTGCTCACGCGCAGGAACGACTCGTTCGTCTCGCTCCAGGAACGCACCGCGATCGCGAACCGCGCCGGCGCCGACCTCTTTCTCTCGATCCACGGCAACGCGAACGATGACATCTCGCTGCGCGGGGTCGAGACCTACTTCCTCAACCTCTCGTCAAATGCGGAGGCGGGCCGCCTCGCCGCTCGCGAGAACGCCACCTCATCGCAGACGATGCACGAATTCGAGGACATCGTGAAGGCGATCGCGCTCAACGACAAGATCGACGAGTCGCGCGACTTCGCCGCGATGGTCCAGGGGGCGCTCTACGAGAAGCTCCGTACGTCCAACAAGACCTTGAAGAACCTTGGAGTGAAGCAGGCGCCGTTCGTGGTCCTGATTGGCGCGACGATGCCGAGCATCCTTGCGGAGATTTCCTTCCTGACGAACAAGCAGGACGCGGCGCTGCTGAAGACCGACAAGTACCGCCAGCAGATCGCCGAGGCTCTCTATCAGGGCGTGATGCGGTATCAGCAGTCGCTCAAGAAGGTGCCGGCCGTCGCGAGCGCACAATAGGCGGGTCAGCCGCGCAGCTGGTGAGTCTGATCGAGCGGCGGCTCCAGGGCTTCCTGCCGCTTCTTGCGCCAGATGATCACTGCCCCGATCACACCGCCGACAATGAAGGCGGTCACCACGATCAGGCCAACCAGGCCCAGCGCCGACAGCAGCATGCCGCCATACGAGATCGGCGGCGTCGGGGCGGGCTGCGGCTCGACGTTGACGACGATCGGCGGCTTCTGCTGCAGCAGGAATTCGAGCCGATAAAGGCCGCCCTTCAGCTGGTCGAAGCCGCCATTCAACTGGTAGAGGCCGACCTTCAGGTCGGCCAGCAAGGCAATCAGCGATCGCACAGTCACCGTTCGAGCTTCAGGTTACCCCACGACTCCGCTGCCAGGGCGAGCTGCGTCAGCGTGCGAACGGCGACGCCGGTCGGCCCTTTCGGCTGAAACGGTTTCGCGTCTTCGGCCCAGGCAGTACCGGCAATATCGATGTGCACCCAGGGCAGGCTGCCCGTGAACTCCTTCAGGAACAACGCGGCGGTGATGGCGCCGCCGGGCCGTCCGCCGGTGTTCGTGAAGTCGGCAATCTCGCTGCGCAGCTGGTCCTTGTAATCGTCGTGGACGGGCATCGGCCACGATCGATCACCGGCCCTTTCACTTGCCTGCTTCACCTCGTCCACCCACCGATCGGGTGTCCCGAACAGGCCGCTCGTCGTCTTTCCGAGCGCGACCACGCAGGCCCCGGTCAGCGTCGCGACGTCCACCAGGTGCGTGGCTCCCAGCTTCCGCGCGTACCACAGGCCATCGCCGAGGATGAGCCGACCTTCCGCGTCGGTATTAATCACCTCGACGGTCTTCCCTTCGGCGCTCGTCAGGATGTCGCCGGGCTTCAGCGCAAGGCCACCCGGCATGTTCTCCGTCATCGGGATCACGCCGATGCAGCGCACCGGCGCCTGCAGACGACTGATCGCGCACATCGCGGCGATCACCGCGGCGCCGCCCGACATGTCGTCCTTCATCTTGTCCATGTTGTCGGCCGGCTTGATCGAGATGCCGCCGGTGTCGAAGGTGATGCCCTTACCGACCAGGCCCAGCGTGACACCCGCGACGGCCTTGCGTGGCTCGTGCCGAAGCACGACGAGGCGCGGCGGCTCCTTGCTGCCACGGGCAACCCCGAGCAGCATGCCCATCTTCAACGACGCAATGCGCTGCTCGTCGAGGACCTCCACCGAGAGCCCGGCGTCCTCCGCGAGCGCCTTCGCCCGGTCGGCGAACACGCGGGGCGTGAGCGTATTGCCAGGCTCATTCGCCAGCTCGCGCGCGACGTTGCTGACCTCGCCGAGCAAGCGGCCGCGCGCCACCGCCGACTGGATGCTGGCGGATTCGTCGAACGGGCACAGTTCGACCGACTCCAGCATCGGCCGCAGCGTGTCATCCGTCTTGTAGTTGCCGCCCTCGAAGTTCGCCAGCACGAGGCCTTCGGCGCAGGCCGCGACGACGGTCTCGGCAGCCCCGCCGGCGCCGGTCGCCGGCAACGCCTCCGCGACGCGGTCCCAACCACCCAGGGTGACTTTCGTAATCCGTCGAGTGCGCGCCGCCAGCCCGCCGACAATCGCCATCCGCCGTACGCGGTCGGAGGTCAGATCCTTGCGCAGCCCGGCGCCGACGAGGACGACTCGCTTCCCCGTGCCAAGCGGGGCGATGTACAGGTCGTAGAGCTTCCCTTTGAACTCGCCGCGCTGCCACGCCCGTTCGACCTCGCCGCCGGTGACGTCACGCAGCACGCGGAGCTCGGCGGGGCGGTCGTCCTCGAAAACGGCGCCGATCACGAGCTCGGCGTCGGTCTCGAACGGCATGCGGCTGGTCACGCCGATGGTCGGCGTCCGGTGAGCGGTCGGCATTCGTGTGCGATCTCCGTAAATGTCGGGGAGTGGACGTTACGCTCGCGGCTTGTCCGGCCGCGCGGGGGGGCTTAGAATCGGACCATCCTGCCCTGGGGAACAATCATGGCCCATTCACCCTTCGCGCGCCGCACACTGGTGGCGTTGACGGCTGTCCTCGCGCTTGGCGTCGCCGTCTACGCACAGAAGTCCAGTGAGGACAAGAAGCCGAGTTTATCACTCAAGGCAACGCCGGTGACCGGCTTTGCGCCGTTGCGGGTCCGCCTGACCGTGGACGTCAAGGGTGGCGCCAACGACAACCAGGACTACTACTGCCCCAGCGTCGAATGGGAGTGGGGCGACGATTTGAATTCCGGCAATTCCGAGGACTGCGTCCCCTTCGAAAGCGGCAAGAGCGAGATCAAGCGGCGCTATTCCGCCGAACATGTGTTCCGCTACGAGGGCTCCTATCGCATCATCCTCCGGCTGAAACAGAAGGACCGCGTGGTGGGCATCACCAGCACGACGATCGAAGTGCGGCCCGGAGTGCGCGACGGCATTGACAACTGACGTCGACGCGGACGCGATCATGTCGGACCTGCAGCGGCGGGTTCGCGATCGCCTCCGCGGCGAGCTCCTGAGGGACGGCGCGTCGAGCGCGTTCGAGGATCCGCAGCTGTTCATGGAGGCCGACGCGCTGCTGCGCCGCGCCGCCGACGTCAGCGAGTCCGACGCGCTCCTCCTCCCCGAGATCATGGGCGATCCCGCGGGCTGGCGGCTCCAGACCGCCATGCATTACCAGTCGTACCGTACGCCGGGGCGCGCCTCCCTGATCCTCTTCGTCAAACGCCGCATCCTGATGCCGATGTTCCGCTGGCTGTTCGAATACAGCCGCGACAACTTCGAGCGGCAGCGCCGGGTCAACCTCGTGATGTTCGCCTGCGTCCAGGAGCTGGCCGCGGAGAACGCCCGCCTCCGCCGCCAGATCCAGCAGCCGTCGAGCACGTCGACAGCCTCCACGCCGGATCGCCTCCGCACGTGAAGCTCGCCTTCGTCGTCCAGCGCTACGGCGCGGACATCGCAGGCGGATCCGAGCACCACTGCCGCGAGCTCGCGCAGCGGCTCTCCGACCGGCACGAGATCACCGTGCTCACGACCTGCGCGCGGGATTACGTGACCTGGGAGAACGTCCTGCCGCCCGGGGAATCAGCTGACGGACGCGTGCGCGTGACGCGGTTTCCGACCGCGCATCGGCGGCGGATGAAAGCGTTCGCCGATCTGAGCGACGCCATCTCCGACAGCGCGACACCCGAGGAGGAAGAGGCGTGGTTCCGCGAGAACGGTCCGATCGTACCGGAGCTGCTCGACCATCTGCGGAAACATGGCGCGGCGTACGACCTCGTCCTGTTCTGGACCTTTCGGTATTACCCCTCGTTTTTCGGCCTACCGCTGGTTGCCGATCGCGCCATCCTCGTTCCGACGGCTGAAGCGGATCAGGTGGTCACGCTCGGCATCCTCGAGGAGTTCTTTCGCAAGCCCGCCGGCTATGTGTTCATGACGCCCGAGGAAGAGGAGCTCGTCTCGGCGCGGGCTGGACGCCTGCTCGAACCGTCAGCGACGATCGGAATGGGAATCGAACCGGCCGTGCGGAACGTCGAGGCCCGCGCGCTAATCGACGCGAACGGCGTCCCGCCCGAGTTCGTGCTCTATCTGGGCCGGATCGATCGCAACAAGGGGTGCCACACGCTGTTCGACTATTTCCAGGATCATGCGACGCGCGATCCGGCGCTGTCGCTCGTCCTGGCCGGGCCGGCGAAAATGCAGATCCCGGCGCATCCGCGAATCAAGGCGCTCGGCTATGTGTCGGACGATCTGCGCACCGCGCTCCTCAGCCAGGCGCTTGCGCTGGTCGTCCCCTCACCCTACGAAAGCCTCAGCATCGTTCTGCTCGAGGCCTGGAATCATGGCGTGCCGGCGGTCGTCAACGAATTCTGCAAGGTGCTGCGCGGCCAGGTGCGTCGTGCCAACGGCGGGCTGTATTACCGATCGAGCCGCGAGTTCAGCGAGGCGCTCACGTTCCTGCGCGCGCATCCACGCGAACGCGCGGCGCTCGGCCGCGCCGGCCTGGCGTACGTGGAACGCGAGTACCGCTGGCCAACCGTGACCGCGCGTCTGCAGACGCTGCTTGATGTCGTTACAGCGCGCTCGGCGAGGGCGTCGGCAGCGGCGGAACGACCGGCGGGATCGAACCCGGATTGAAGCCGGCCGGGCGGAGCCATGCGAGCAGCGCTGCGCCAAGGGCAACGGTCCACGCCACGTACTCGATCATCCAGCCGGTCCCACGAACCATGACCGCCACCGGCGCCAGCCACCCGGAGCTGAGCATCAACACCTGGCCGACGACCGTGACGCAGCTCAGGATGCACGAGCCGATGAACACGTCGATCGTCCGGATGCCATGGACGTACCAGTCGGTTCCACGCAGGCGCGCGCCGAGCAGACCGGCAACGACGGCATAGCCGGCGACCCACGTCAAACCGAAGAGGGCCACCAGCACCGGCAGCGCGGCCAGCAGCGGGATCCCCACAATGGTGATGATCAGCGCGACGGCGAGACAGATGAGCGCCGGCGCGAAGAGGATCTCGCCGGCGAAGCCGGCAACCACGGAAACGCCGGGAGCGGTGACGAGCCGGGAGGCAATCGAGGCGGTCCAGCGCGGCGAGACCGCGACCAGGATCATCGACAGCAGCAGTATCACCACGAACCGGCCGATGGTGAACGCGAGCGCGGCGCCCTGCCACCACGTTCGGCCGAACGTCGGCACGCCGATTGGCCAACCCCACGCCCATCCCCAGGACCACGGAATCGAGACGTGCGTGACATGCACGTCGCCATCGACTTGAGCAGCCGGGTCGCGGCTCAAATCGCCGCCGACGAGCGACAGGTCACCATCGATGACGGCCTTCGGCCCCAGCCTCAGCGATCCGCCAAGGACGACGACATCGGACTCGACGTGGCCGTTGATCGTCGCATTGCCGCCCAGCACCACGACGTTCTCGGTGGTGGTGCTCCCCTCGGGCAATTCGTAGTCCTCCCAGATCAGGAGGTGGGCGCCGTTGTCGTTGTCGAACTGTCGATCGCGGCGGCGTTCGGCCCGCTCCTGCGCCTGTGCGGCCCGCTCCTCCGCCCGTTGCTGCGCGCGTTCAGCCCGTTCCCTGTCCCGCTCGGCTCGCTCCGCCGCGCGGCGGGCGGCCCGGTCGGCTGGCGACTCCTGGGCGGTGGCATGAGGGACGAAGCCGAGCAGGCACACGGACGCAAAGGTCCAGATCAGCAGGCGCTTCATGCGGCCTTGGGACGAACGGCGCGGGGCTTAGGTTCCCGCCTTCGCCCGCCTTCGCCCTTCGGGCTACGGCGCGGCAGGCTCCCGCTCGCCGCATACAATCGGCCCATGGGCGGCGAGTTCGAGTTCGGGGGCGAGATCGCCTGGCGGCCAACGCGCGAATATATCGAGAACAGCCGCCTTCGGAAGTTCATCACCCGCCATGGCCTGCGCGATTACCAGGACCTCCTTCGGCGCTCCACGACCGACCTCGAATGGTTCTGGTCCGCAGTCCTCGACGACCTGGGGATCGAGTTCTACAAGCGGCCGTCCCGGGTCGTGGACACCTCTCCCGGCATCCCGTGGACCCGCTGGTGCGTCGACGGCCAGCTGAACATCGTCCACAACTGTCTCGACAAGTGGATCGGCACCGCCGTCGAGGGTCGCGAGGCCGTGCGCTGGGAGGGTGAAGAAGGCGTAATCCGAACGCTCACGTATCGGCAACTCTTCGACGACGTCAGCCGGTGCGCGAACGCGTTGCGGACGCTCGGCGTGCAGCCGGGCGATCGGGTCGCGCTGTTCATGCCGATGTGCCCCGAGCTGATCGTCGCGTTCTTCGCGACCATCAAGCTGGGCGCGATCATCCTCCCGCTCTTCTCCGGCTACGGCGCCGATGCCGTCGCCACCCGCATTCGTGACGCGGAGGCCAGTGTCCTCGTCACCGCCGACGGGTTCTGGCGCCGCGGTCAGCCGGTCCGCATGAAGGCGGTGGCTGACGAGGCGGCTGCGCAGTGTCCCTCGCTGCGTCACGTGGTGGTCGTCTCGCGGCTTGGCGAGCATCCACCGATCCGCGGCGGGCGCGACTGGCGGTGGGAAGGCCTGCTGGCGGGACAGTCGCCGCTCGCCGACACCGTCCGGACCAGCGCGGAAGACCCGCTGATGATCATCTATACGTCCGGCACCACCGGGCGGCCGAAGGGCGCGTTGCACACCCACTGCGGCTTTCCGATCAAGGCCGCGCAGGACCTGGTCCACGCCTTCGACGTTCACACGGGCGAGACGATGTATTGGATCAGCGACATGGGCTGGATGATGGGCCCGTGGGAAGTCTTCGGCATGACGCTGCTAGCTGGCACCGTCGTGCTGTTCGACGGCGCGCTCGACCATCCCGCGCCCGATCGCCTGTGGTCACTCGTCGCGCGTCACCGCGTCAACGTGCTTGGCGTCTCGCCCACCCTGATCCGTGCGCTGATGAAGCACGGGGCCGAGCCGGCCGCCCGTCACGATCTGTCGTCGCTCCGTATCCTCGGTTCGACTGGTGAACCGTGGAACCCCGAGTCGTGGAAATGGCTGTTCGAGGTGATCGGCCGGAGTCGGCTGCCGATCATCAACTACTCCGGCGGCACCGAAGTCTCCGGCGGGCTCGTCGCCGGAAACGTCCTCACGCCGCTCAAGCCCGCGGCGTTCGCGGGTCCACCGCCGGGCATCGCGGCGGACGTCGTGGACGACCAGGGCCAGCCGATCCGCAACCACGTCGGCGAGCTCGTGGTGCGCGCGCCCTGGATCGGCATGACGCGCGGCTTCTGGCGAGACCCCGAGCGGTACATCCAGACCTACTGGTCACGCTTTCCAGACACGTGGGTGCACGGCGACTGGGCGGCGATCGACGAGGACGGGCTCTGGTACATCCTCGGCCGCTCCGATGACACGATCAAGATCGCCGGCAAACGGCTCGGGCCGGCGGAGGTCGAGTCGGTGCTGGTCGAACATCCCGCGGTGCTCGAGGCGGCGGCGATTGGCGTGCCGGATCCCGCCAAGGGACAGGCGCTGATCTGCTTCTGCGTGCTGCGATCCGGCCACTCCGCTTCGCCGGAGCTGGCCGCCGACCTCGCCGCGCTCGTGGCGACGCGATTGGGCAAGCCCCTTCGGCCGGCCGCCGTCGAGTTCGTCGTCGATCTGCCGAAAACGCGGAACGCGAAGGTGATGCGCCGCGTGATCAGGTCGGCGTATCTCGGCCAGGACGCGGGAGATCTGTCGGCGCTCGAGAATCCGCAGGCGGTCGCGGCGATCAGCCGGAAATCAGCGCCGCGGGCAGACTGAACGTCCCGTCGGCCCCAGGTGGGAACGGGTGCACCGCGCGGACGGCGGTCATCGGCAGCGGACCGTAGACGTGCGGATAGAGCTCGCTGCCCCCTTCGAGATTCTCTTCGACCACCTGGCACTCGAGCAGGGCGGGGTCGATCTCGAGCAGCACCAATCCCTTCCGGCCACGAAAGATCCGCGCGGCCGTGGCGAGCACCTGGCGATCGAACGAACAGTGGATGAATCCCTCGCGCTCGAATGCGGCGGGGCGGTACACGCCGCTCTCGTACGCGGAGACGGCTTCAGCGGCCGTCGTGATGTGAAGGAGCCGCGTACTCATCAGCGCGCCGCGATGCTATTCATCCGCTTGACCACGCGCCGGACGAGGGCGCGGGGAGACAGCCGCACGACCAGTGTGCCGCGGCGGTTGGCGAAGCCGGGAATGACGACGACCTTCCCGCTGTTCCAGCCGTCGAAGCCCTCGCGTGCGACCGGCTCGACGCTCATCGTGCCGCCCTTGAACAGGTTGGTGCCCCGCATGCCCGCGCGATCCATGAACGCCGTCTCGGTCGGTCCCGGGCACAGGCACGTCACCTTGACGCCGGTGCCGGCGACCTCCTCGGCGATCCCTTCGGTGAACGAGAGCACGAACGCCTTGGTCGCGTAGTAGACCGACATCAGCGGCCCGGGCTGAAAAGCGGCCGTCGAGGCGACGTTGAGGACGCCGCCGGTCCGGCGCTGGAGCATCCCGGGAAGCAGCAGGCGTGTGAGCTCCGTGAGCGTGACGACATTGAGCTGGATCATTTCGACCTGCTGGTCGGCGGGCAGCTCGGTGAATTCTCCTTGCAGGCCGAAGCCAGCATTGTTCACGAGCACGTCAACCTGGACGCCGTTCTGCCGGAGTTGATCCACCAGTGCGCCGGCGCTGCCGGTCTTCGCAAGATCGGCGGTCATGACACGGACTGATGTGGCGCGAGGCTTGTCATCCCTCGACTCCGCTCGGGATGACCCTGAGCTCGTCGAGGGGTCAGCCTCGCGACGCGGACCTGACAAGGTCCGCGCTACTTCTTCGAGGGCACTCTCGTTGCGTGCGACGAGCACCACGTCATAGCCGTGCACGGCGAACTGCTGCGCCAGCGCCCGTCCGATACCGGAGGACGCGCCGGTGATAAGAGCTGTCTGGTTCATGGAGCACCGCTCAGTCCGAGCCTACACCCAGACTAATCGCGACCCTTCATCAGCTCCGCGCGCCAGCGGCCGGCGTCCTGGAAGGTCTTCTCGAGCACGTCGCCCTGCTGCAAGTCGTTGCGGAGGTCGGTGAGGGTGCCGATCAGGCGGTCGAGCGCCTCGGTGATGAAGTCACGGTTGCTTGCGGCGATGCCGCGCCACACGGAGGCCGGGCTGGACGCGAGACGCGTCGTGTCCACGAGGCCACGCCCGGCGAGCCGCAGCCCGTCCGGCGCCCCGCCGCCCACCGCTGACATCAGCGCACTCGCGGCGAGCTGTGGCAAGTGACTGATGTAGGCCATCAGGCGGTCGTGGTCCAACGCCGTCAGGATTGCCGGCCTGGCCCCCAGCCCGCGTGCGAATCCCTCGAGCCGCGACAGCGCCTCCGCATTGGTCCCCTCGTCGGGCGTCAGGATCCAAGGCCGCCCGGCCAGGAGATCCGGCCGCGCAAACCCGAACCCTCCGCGTTCCGCTCCGCCAATCGGATGGCCGCCCACGAACGAGAACGGCGCCTGCAAGGCCTGCGCGGCGGCGACGATGTCGCGCTTGGTGCCGCCGACGTCCGTGACGATCGCGGACTGCGATGAAAGACGCTCGGCCAGCTGCCGCAGCAAATCGATGTTCTGCGCCACCGGCGCCGCCAGCACGACCAGGTCAGGTTGGCCGATCTCGGCGATCGACCCGGCCGCGCGCTCGATGGCGCCGCTCCCGATGGCGTGCGCGAGGATGGCCGGGTGATCGACGCCGACGATCCGGATCGAGGGCCAGCGCTCGCGGACGGCGAGCGCAATCGAACCGCCGATCAGGCCGAGGCCGGCGATGGCGATGTGGTGAAAGGGCGGATCTGTTGACGACATGGCAACTCCCAACCGGCGTTGGGAGTTCTCTAGCGCGCCCAGCCTCGCCGTGACACCGGTTCGAGGCAGATCGATCGGCCGATCGCCGGCGCGATGATGCGCAGTTCGGCCATCAGCCGATCGAACTGCGACGGGAACATCGACTGCGCGCCGTCGCTGAGCGCGTGATCGGGATCGTTGTGCACTTCGATGATCAGGCCGTCGGCGCCGGCGGCGACAGCCGCGCGGGCGAGCTGCGCCACCATGTCGCGGCGCCCGGCGCCGTGGCTCGGGTCCGCGATGATCGGCAGATGGCTCAGTTTCTTGACCACCGGGATCGCCGAGATGTCGAAGGTGTTGCGGGTGGCCGTCTCGAACGTGCGGATGCCGCGCTCGCACAGCATCACGTCGTTGTTGCCGCCGGAGAGGATGTACTCGGCCGACAGCAGCCACTCCTCGATCGTGGCCGAGAGACCGCGCTTCAGCATCACCGGCTTGTGAGCGTGACCGAGCTCGCGCAGCAGCGTGTAGTTCTGCATGTTGCGCGCGCCGACCTGGAAAATGTCGCAGTACTTGTCGATCAGCTCGATCTGGCTGACGTCCATGACCTCGGAGATCAGCTTCAGGTTGTGCGCGTCGGCCGCGTGCCGCAGCATCTGCAGCCCCTTCTCGCCGTGCCCCTGGAATGCGTACGGGGAGCTGCGGGGCTTGAAGGCGCCGCCGCGCAGGACCTTGGCGCCGGCTCGCTTCACCGCGGCTGCGGCAGCCATGCACTGCTCCTCCGTCTCCGCCGAGCACGGACCGGCCATGACGATGACCTCGTCACCACCGATCCGGACATCGTCCAGGGTGATGATCGTGTCCTCCGGCTTGAACGTGCGGCTGGCCCGCTTGTACGGCTCGGTGATCCGCAGCACTTCGTGGACCCCCTCGAGGAGCTCGATCAGCTCCTTCTCCACCTTGTGCGCGCCGACGACGCCGAGCACGGTGCGGGTGGCGCCGGACGAGCGGTGCACGTCCATGCCGAGCTCGATCAAGCGGGCGATGACCGAGTCGATCTGCGCCTCAGTGGCCCGTTCCTTCATTACGACGACCATGACACTACTCTCCTGCTTCGAGGTTCTCGCGGCGTTCGCTCGCCACACGCTCGGCGCGGCGCGCCTCGTCGATCACACGTTCGAAAATCCGGACCACGGCTTCGGCAGTCAGGGGACCAGACAGCTCCGTGGCGGACTGCCTGACCTTCGCCAGCACATGCGACTCGCGCTCCGGCTGATAAATCGGGAGGCCGGCCTCGTGTTTGAGGCGGCCCACTTCCACGGCGCACGCGACGCGGACGTTGAGGAGCCGGACGAGCTGATCGTCGATCACGTCGATCCGGCTCCGCAGCTCCTCGATGGTCAGGACTTCAGCCAACGCACATACTCCTCTACCCGGGTGTTCACAGCGTCCGAAGCACCGGCCTCGGCAATCACATTCACGAGGGCACTGCCGACCACCGCGGCGTCGGCCCATTGCCCGACCGCCCGCACGTGTTCCGGCTTGGAAATTCCGAAGCCCAGCGCCAGTGGCAGATCGCTGACCGCCCTGATCCGCGCCACCATCGCCTCGGCCCCCTCGGCGAGCTGGTCGCGCGCGCCGGTCACGCCGAGCCGCGAGATGGCGTAGAGGAAACCGCTGCCGAGCGAGGCCGCGGTCCGCAGGCGTTCGTCGCTGGTCGTCGGGCTGAGCAGCAGAATTGTATCAATCCCCCTGGATCCGAGCAGATTGCGGAAGTCCCCGGCTTCTTCGATCGGCAGGTCCAGGACGAGCACACCATCGACGCCCGCGTCCCGCGCCTGGTCGGCGAATCGCTCGGCTCCTAACCGGAGTATCGGATTCGCGTAGCTGAAAATCACGACCCCGGCCTTCAGATCTGTGCGAACCCGTGCCACCAGGTCCAGGACGCCGGCGAGTGTCGTCCCTGCGGCCAGCGCCCGCTCGGTGGCCCGCTGAATCACCGGGCCGTCGGCCAGCGGGTCGGAAAACGGCACGCCCACCTCGATCACGTCCGCCCCGGCGCGATCGAGCGCCCGCAGGATGCCCTCGGTGCGCGGCAGATCCGGGTCACCGGCCGTGATGTATGTAACGAGGCCGGCGCGTTTCTCGGCACGCAGGCGACCGAAGATTTCGGTCAGCCGACTTCGGACTTCCAGCTTCGCACTGCTCACTTCGCCAACGCCTCCGTGACACTTTGCACGTCCTTGTCACCGCGGCCGGACAGGTTGACCAGGATGATGGTGCCGTCCTTGACGTCGTTGGTCAGTTGCATCGCGTACGACACCGCGTGTGACGATTCGAGCGCGGGGATGATCCCCTCCAATCGCGCCAGCGCCTTGAAGCCTTCCAGCGCTTCCGCATCGGTCTGATAGGCGTACTCGGTGCGGCCGAGATCGCGAAGCCAGGCATGCTCGGGACCGACCGCGGCGTAGTCGAGGCCCGCGGAGATCGAATGCGTGAGCTCGATGTTCCCCGCCTCATCCTGGAGGATGTAGGTCCGCGTCCCCTGGAGCACACCGGTGCTGCCGCCGGCGAACCGCGCGGCGTGGCGTCCCGGCGCGATCCGCTCGCCGCCCGCTTCGATGCCAATCAGCCGGACACCGGGATCGTCGATGAACCCGTCGAAGATTCCGATGGCATTGCTGCCGCCACCGACACAGGCGACGACTACGTCCGGGAGCCGGCCGACCTGGTCGAGCATCTGCTGGCGCGCCTCGCGGCCGATCACCGATTGAAATTCGCGAACCATCAACGGATACGGATGCGGCCCGAGCGCGGACCCGAGCAGGTAGTAGGTATCGAGGACGTTGGCAACCCAGTCCCGCATGGCCTCGTTGATGGCGTCCTTCAGCGTCCGGCTGCCGGCGTCGACGCCATGGACCGTCGCGCCGAGCAACTGCATGCGGACGACGTTCAGCGCCTGGCGGCGCATGTCCTCGGTCCCCATGTAAACGCGGCACTCGAGCCCGAGCAGCGCGCAGGCCGTGGCCGTCGCCACGCCGTGCTGACCCGCCCCGGTTTCGGCGACGATGCGCCGCTTGCCCATCCGCTTGGCGAGCAGCGCCTGTCCCAGCGCGTTGTTGATCTTGTGGGCGCCGGTATGCGTCAGATCCTCGCGCTTGAGCAGCACGCGCACGGTCTGACGGCCTGACAGTCGCCTCGTTTCGTACAGCGGCGTCGGCCGCCCCACATAGGTCTTGAGCAGCGCATCGAGCTCGCGCTGGAACCCCTCATCAGCGCGAGCCGCCAGGTAGCCCGCGGTCAATTCTTCGATGGGCGCGACGAGCGTCTCGGGCACGAACCGCCCGCCGTACTGGCCGAAGTAGCCGCGGGCGTCCGGATCGCGCCGCCCGTAAATCCGTTGTTGTGAAGTTGCCGTTGTCATCGCTTCCCTGCTTGGTCCACCGGGCGCTCCAAGACATTCCTGCGGTCGAACGCAGCCCGCGCGTTCGACAGGAATCGCGCCACCTTGTCCGGGTCCTTGATGCCCGGGGTCAACTCGACGCCTGACGAGACGTCGACACCCTGCGGCTGCACCAGCTCGATCGCCTCCGCGACGTTCTCCGGCGTCAGTCCGCCCGCAAGAATGAGCGGTGCCTGGCGCGCGATCTCCGCCGCGCGCGCCCAGTCCACCGCCTGGCCGGTTCCGCCGCGGCGCTCCCGATCGGCCGCATCCAGCAACACCGTCGCGCCGGGCCAGGCGTGCGTCACGTCACTCGCCTCGTCCAGCGTCGCCGACCGGAAGATCGGAAACGCCAAAGCCTCGCGGTACGAGGGCGGCTCGTCGCCGTGCAACTGCACGACCCTCACCCCGGCCGTCGCCGCAACAGCCCGGACGCGATCCACCGAATCGTTCACGAACACGCCAACCGTCGTCACCGACGCCGGCAGCGCGGCAATGATCGCCGCGGCGTGCTCCGGCTCGATGTACCGCGGACTGCGCGGCCAGAAGACGAACCCGAGCGCCGTCGCTCCATGCTCGACGGCGTGGGCGGCATCCGACTGTCGCGTGATCCCGCAGATCTTCACGATCATGCGATCAGCGCCTTGATCGCCGTCGCCGGGTTCGCGTCCGTCATGAAGCGCTCGCCGATGAGGAACGCTCGGTAGCCTGCGGTGGACAGCGCCGCCAGGTCCTCACGCGTCTGCAACCCGCTTTCACTGACCCCAATCACGTCACTCGGCATCCGCGCCGCCAGCCGGTAGGACGCGTCCTTGTCGACCGCCAACGTCCGCAGATTCCGGTTGTTCACCCCGATGATCCGGGCGCCGATGTCCACGGCGCGGATCAGCTCCTCGTCGTCGTGGACCTCGACCAGCGCTGCCAGCCCGAGCTCCCAGGCGCGCAGCTGCAATCGCTGCATGTGCGCCTGGCCGAGCCCCGCGACGATCAGCAGCACGGCGTCCGCGCCGTTGGCGCGTGCCTCGAACAGCTGGTATTCGTCGACGACGAAGTCCTTGCGCAGGAGCGGGAGGCCGACGGCCTGCCGGACGGCCGCCAGGTGATCGAGCGAGCCATCGAAGAAGGTCGGCTCGGTGAGCACCGAGATCGCCGCAGCGCCGCCGGCTTCGTACTGCTTCGCAATCGCGACCGGGTCGTAGCTCGCCGCCAGGACGCCTTTCGACGGCGACCGCCGCTTGCACTCCGCGATGACGTTGACCCGTCCGACTGCGCCGAGATTCGCCTCGAAGCGATCTCCCTGGGGCGTCGCTGCCGCCGCGCGCTTCTCGAGCGCGGCAAGTGGCTCGGCCTCTCGTCGCAACTCGGTGATTCGCTCCGTGGCCGCGATGATCGTCCGCAACAGGTCCGGTGCCTGGGCCGAGGTCATGCGACCACCGCTTCCTGTGAGGTGCGAACCATCCGATCGAGCACGGCGCGGGCCGCGCCAGAATCGATGGCGTCCCCGGCTACACGGATCCCGTCCGCAATGGACGCCACGCGACCGGCAACGAAGAGACCGGCGCCGGCGTTCAGCATCACGACGCGGCGGGGCGCACCAGCCGCGCCGTCGAGCACGCCGCGGACGATGTCGGCATTCCGGGCGGCGTCGCCGCCATTCAATTCCCCGGCAGCGGTCTTCGGAATCCCGAAATCCGACGGGTGCACGTAGAACGTATGGACCGAGCCGTCCCGGCACTCCGACACCTTCGTGTACCCGGTCGTCGAGATCTCGTCGATGCCGTCGGCGCCATGCACGACCCAGGCACGCTCGGATCCGAGCAATTGCAGGGCGCGGGCCAGCAGCTCCGTCAGCTCCGATCGCGGCACGCCGACGATCTGCCGGGTTGCGCCGGCCGGGTTCGTCAGCGGGCCGAGCAGGTTGAACGCCGTCCGGATGCCGAGCTCGCGGCGCGTCGGGCCGGCGTGCTTCATCGACGGATGGAACGTCGGCGCAAAGAAGAACGCGATCCCGACCTCACGCAGCATCCGCTCGACCGTCTCCGGCGATGCGGTGATGTTGACGCCAAGCTGCTCGAACACGTCGGCGCTGCCGCACTGGCTCGACACCGAGCGGTTCCCGTGCTTCGCCACCTTCACACCGCAGGCGGCGATGATGATGGCCGCGGTCGTCGAGATGTTGAAGGTGCCGGAGCGATCCCCGCCCGTGCCGCACGTATCGAACACGTCGGCGATCGGGGCCGACAGCTTCACCGAATGCGCGCGCATCGAGCGTGCGAAACCGACGATCTCCGCCGGGCGCTCGCCCTTCATCACCAGCGCCGTCAGCAGCGACCCGAGCACGGCGGACGGCACCCGGCCTTCCATGACCTCGTGCATCGCCGCGGCCGCTTCGTCCGCGGTCAGGTCCTCGTGGCGGACGACCCGTTCAATCAGTGCGCTCAGCATCACAGATCGAGAAAGTTCTGCAGCAGCCGCCGCCCTTCGGCGGTCAGCACCGACTCCGGGTGGAACTGCACGCCGTGCACCGGGTAGGTCCGGTGCCGCACCGCCATGATCGTTCCGTCGTCCTTCGTCCGCGCGGAGACCTCGAGCGCATCGGGCACGCTATCGGCCGCGATCACCAGCGAATGGTAGCGGCCTGCCTCGAATGGCGCCGTGATGCCGTTGAAGATGCCGCGTCCGTCGTGGACGACGGTGGAGGTCTTGCCGTGCATCGGCGCGACCGCGCGGCACACGGTGCCGCCGTACACCATGCCGATCGCCTGGTGGCCAAGACAGACGCCGAGAATCGGCGTCGCCGGTCCGAAATGGCGAATCACGTCCGGCGTGATCCCCGCGTTCTCCGGCCGGCCCGGGCCCGGCGAGATCAGGATCTGATCCGGCGCCATCGTCTCGATCTCGCCGATCGTCACCTCGTTGTTGCGCCGGACGCGTACGTCCGCACCCAGCTCCCCGAGATACTGCACGAGGTTGTAGGTGAACGAGTCGTAGTTGTCGATGACGAGAACCATATGTACTCAATCGTGAATGATGAATGGTGAATCGTGAATTGCTTCTTTCAAGCTCCGTGACTCCATTTCACGATTCATGATTCGCGATTCACTATTCCTAGAGGCCCGCCTGGGCCAACTCGAGCGCCCGGATTACGGCGCGCGCCTTATCCCTGGTCTCCTGATATTCCGCTGCCGGATTCGAGTCGGCGACAATGCCGGCGCCGGCCTGGACGTACGCACGACCGTTCTCGATCAGCACCGTGCGGATGGTGATGCAGAAATCGAGGTTGCCGGCGAAATCGAGATAGCCCACCGCGCCGGCGTAGACGCCGCGCCGCCGGTTCTCGAGCTCGGAGATGATCTCCATGGCCCGCACCTTCGGCGCCCCGGAAACAGTACCCGCCGGGAAGCACGCGACGAGCGCGTCCAGCCGATCGTGGCGATCGTCCAGCCGCCCTTCGACGATCGAGACCAGGTGCATCACGTGCGAGTAGCGCTCGAGCGTCATGTAGGTCGGCACGCGCACGCTGCCGTAGGCGGAGACGCGTCCCAGGTCGTTGCGGCCGAGGTCCACCAGCATCACGTGCTCGGCACGTTCCTTCTCGTTGCGCTTCAGCTCCTCGGCGAGGCGCATGTCTTCTTCATCCGTCCGGCCGCGCGGACGCGTCCCGGCAATCGGATGCGTCTGGACTTTGTGCCCCTCGACGCGCACCAGCATTTCCGGCGACGAGCCGACGATCGAGCGATCGCCCACTCGCAGGAAATACATATAGGGCGACGGGTTGACGTGCCGGAGTGCCCGGTAGACGGTGAAGGGGTCAGCGTCGATCTTCCCCTCGAACCGCTGCGACAGCACGACCTGGTAAATGTCGCCGGCCGCGATGTATTCCTTCGCGGTGCGCACCATACCCTCGAATTCGTCGCGCGACACGTTCGACGTCACCTCGAACGGTCCGCCGCTGGCCTGTGGCGGCTTCGACAGCGTCCGCTCCAGTTCCCGCTCGACGAACTCGATCTTCGCGCAGGCGAACTGGTACAACGACTCGAGGTCCTCGTCGCCGGTGATCCGGGCGTTCGCGATGATCAGGATCCGGTGGCGGACGTGATCGAACGCCAGCACCGTGTCGAACAGCATGAACCCGGCTTCGTCCTCGACGTCAGCCGTCTGCTGCAGCGTCACCGGCTCGAACCACGCGGCCGCGTCGTAGCCGAGATAGCCGACGGCGCCCCCCGTGAACCGAGGCAGGCCCGGCACGAACGGCGCGTGGAACCCGGCCATCAGCTCGCGCACGGTCGCCACGAACGAATGCTCCGATTCCGTCGTCTGCCCCGCGCGGTCGATGATCGTCTTGCCGGCGCGCGAGCGGAGAATCAGGAACGGGTCCTTGCCCAGGAACGAGTAGCGCGCTACCTGCTCGCCGCCCTCGACCGACTCCAGGAGGAACGCGTAGTCGGAGTGCTCCGCGATCTTCAGGAAGGCGGAGACCGGCGTGAGCAGGTCCGCCATGATCTCCTTGTAGACCGGTACAAACGTCCCGCGCTGGGCCAGTTCCCGGAATTCCTCGAACGTCGTCAATTGCATATACGTGTCCGCAGCGCGGCCTCCATCACCCCGGCGGGCGGCCGCTGTCCTGTCCACCACTCGAACTGCTTCTCTGCCTGCGCCGCGAGCATCGGCAGTCCGTCGATCGTCGCGCACCCCGCGCGCGCCGCCTCCGCGAGGAGCGCCGTCGGGCCAGGCCCGTACGTGAGGTCGTACACCAAGCGGCCACCGAATGGGCCGCCGGGCAGTGGCGACTCGCCCCGCTTCCCTGCCCCGCCCAGCGGCGTGCAGTTGACCAGCAGATCCCAATCACTCGCCGGCGGCCATTCGCCAACGCGGCCGCCGACATCGGCCACGACCGCCGTCGCCTGTTCGGTCCGCCGCGCGTGGAGCGTCACATCGGCACCGCGGTCGCGTAGCGCCACCATCACCGCCCGCGCCGCACCGCCAGCGCCGAGCACCGCCGCGCGACTGCCGCGCAGGCCGCCCGCGAGCGCCCCGTCGAGCGGTGCGAGGAAGCCCGCGACGTCCGTATTCGTGGCTTCCCACCCGGCGCTCGTCTTTCGCAGCGTGTTCGCGGCGCCCACGGCCGTCGCGATGTCGTCCGCCCGTGCGGCAGCCCGAAGCGCGTCGAGTTTGAATGGAATCGTGACGCTCACGCCCTCGATCCCGATCGCATCGGCGTACGCCAGGAAATCGTCAAACGCCAGCGTGGGCACCGGCACGTACGCGGCATCGATCCCCGCCGCCGCGTACGCGGCGTTGTGCATGACCGGCGACAGCGAATGCATCGCATTCGTGCTGACGACCCCGAAGAGACGTGCGCTGCGCGTCACCCGCCTGAACCCGTAGTCATTGACTATGCGCGCGGCCGGCACCTGACCGGGCGCGATGGCATCGCCCGAGTAGGTCCACCGCGAGCCGTATCGTCCAGCCAGCGCCCGTGACGGAAAACCGGTGTCGCCCATGGCGATGACGACGGCGTTGCCCTCGCGAGCGATGGCCCGCAGCGGCAGCGTCTCGACGAGGCTCGCCGGCGCAACGGCGATCTTGATGACCCCGGCGCCAACGGCTCGCATCGCTCGAGCGCGCGCATCGAGGTCCGGCGGCACGCCGGTGAAGTCGTGCGAAGACACCACCACGCGGGCGGGGTCACGTGACACGAGGTCGGCGAATCCCGCGCGCCACTCGACGTCGATGAACTCGGCTCCAGCGGTGAGTGCCTGCCCGAGGATCGACTGCCGCTCCTCCTCCGACCCGTCGAAGCGGCCGCCCTCCCATTTCGCCCGGCAGGTCACGATGGCCGGTAGCTTGCGACCCGCGAGCGCCCGCGACACATCCGGGTCGGCGACGCCGTCCAGGCGCAACTCGACCATGTCGGCGACGGTGACCCGATCACGGGCCGCCATGAGGTCCGCCATGGTCGCGGCGGTCACGGTTTCGCACAGCAATGCCATAAAAACAAAAACGCCTCTTCAACCCTGCGGCTGAAGAGGCGTCGGTCTTTCCGGTTCCTGGTCGCGTGTTACACGCTGGCAGCCGCCCCCTCAGTCGCAGTCCGGTACCACCACCAGTAGTTGGCGTTGGGCGCGAACGCGAAGGGGCTAAACGAATGGCGCATCAGTCGTGTGACGGAGCTTGGACAGTACCGCACGGCCTGTTCGGCTGTCAACCGTAAATCGCTGGCGGCCTTGCAGTTTCGCGTGGTTGACCGTATCTTCAGCAGAGCGGATTCACCGGACCTCTATGCACAAGCGTACGCTGGCCCTTCTGGGTGCTCTCCTGATCTTCGTGGGCGCCGGTCTGCCGGCTCAGTCGCGGATGATGTCCGTGGACGAGCTCAAGCCCGGCATGGTCGGCGTCGGCCGCACGGTCTTCGAGGGCGACAAGCTCGAGGACTTCAAGGTCACGGTGCTCGGCGTCCTGCGAAATTCGATCGGTCCACGTCGCGATCTCATCCTCGCGCGCCTCGAGGGCGGACCGCTGGCGAAGACCGGCGTGATCGCCGGCATGAGCGGCAGCCCGGTGTACATCGACGGTCGCCTGATCGGCGCCGTCTCCTACTCGCTTGGACAATTCGCCACCGAACCGATCGCGGGCATCACCCCGATCGCGGAAATGATCGATGCGGCCACGTTGCCAACCCGTCCGCGCCAGACCGCGAAGGCCGATCTCCCGATTCCGTTCACGGCCGAGGCGCTGCGCGCGTCGCTCAAGCAGGCCTTCTCGTGGGTGCGCCCCTTCGCCGAGAGCCCGGCCGATGTGCAGGTCTTTGGCGACACGACGCTGAGCCCGGGACTGGGCGCGCTGCTGCGGCCGATCGCCACGCCGCTGGCGATGGGCGGCTTCGACGCGGGAGTCGTCGACCCGGTGATGAACGCGTTCCGCGATCAGGGCTTCGCGCCGATGATGGCCGGCGCGGCCCAGGGCACCCAGACCGTCGCCTCCACCAGCAAGGCGCCGCTCAAGGCCGGCGATCCGCTCGGCGTGCTGCTGATGAGCGGCGACCTCGAGATCGGCGCGACCGGCACGGTGACCGAGGTCGATGGCGACAAGGTCTACGCGTTCGGCCATCCGTTCTACGGCCTGGGCCCAACGCAATTCCCGATGACGCGCGCCTACGTGCACGCGCTGCTGCCCAGCCTGCAGAGCTCGATGAAAATCGCCAGCACGGGCGAGGTGATCGGCACGGTCTCGCAGGATCGCGCAACGGCGATTGCCGGGACGCTCGGCAAGGGCCCGGCGCTCATCCCGATCAACCTGCTGCTGAAGTCGGACCGCGGGACCAACAAGACGTTCAAGATCGCGATGGTGAACGATCAGCTGTTCACGCCGCTGCTCGCCTACCTCTCGATCCTGAACACGCTGCAGTCGTACGAGCGGCAGAACGGCGTCGCCAGCTACGCGGTGAAGGGCACCGCGACCGTGAAGAAGTACGGCAACCTCACGTTCGAGGATCTCTTCTCCGGTGAACAGCCGTCCGCATCCGCATCGGCCTACGTGGTCGCGCCGCTCAACTTCCTGCTCCGGAACTCGTTCGAGGACATCGAGCTCGAAGGGCTGAACCTCGAGATCGACGCCAGCGAACAGCCGCGCAGCGCGACGCTCGAGCGTGTCTGGATCGACGGCGCGCGGCCGAAGGCTGGCGCCACCGTTGATCTGAAGGTCCTGATGCGATCGTTCCGCGGCGAGGAAACCACCAGGACGCTGCCGATCCAGATCCCGCCACAGGCGCGCGGCTCGATCTCGGTAATGGTCTCGGACGCGACCCGGCTGTCGCAGTTCGAAGCCCGCGAGCTCCAGGTGCAGCCCGCCCAGACGCGCGGCGTCCCGCAGATGCTGCAGGTGCTCAACAGCGCCCGCCGCAACAACCGGCTCTACGTGCGCCTCGTCACGCGCGACGGCGGCGCCGTCGTGAAGGGCGAGTCGCTGGCCGCCCTCCCGCCGTCTGTGCTGGCGGTCATGGAATCCGATCGCGACGGCGGCAGCTTCCGCGCGCTCCAGAGCGCGCTCCTCGGCGAGTGGGAAATCCCGTCCGACCAAGCCGTCACCGGCTCCCGGACGCTCACGATTCCCCTCCAGGACTAAACTACCCCCATGCTTCGACGTCTCCGCGTGGCCGCGTCCGCGCTTCTTCTCGCCTGCGCTGCGAGCGCGGTTGCCATTGCCGCCGTCCCGACGTTCTGGCAGGTCTCGACCGAGAGCGAGTTCCTGAAGGGCGAGGTCGAAAACCTCTCCATCGACAGCTACGGCCGCCTGACGCTCGGCCCCGCGGCCACCCCGGTCTACGAGTCGAACGCGCCATTCCTCTGGACGCTGGTGACGGCGCCAGACGGAACCGTCTACGCCGGCAGCGGCAACGAGGGGCAGGTGTTCCGCATCGCGCCCGACGGCAAGTCGTCCGTCTTCTTCGACAGCGAGGAGCTCGAGGTCCACGCCATCGCGCTCGCGCCTGGCGGCGGGATTTACGTCGGCACGTCGCCGGACGGCAAGGTTTACAAGGTGGACGCCAACGGGCGTGCGAGCGCGTTTTTCGACCCAGCGGATCGCTACATTTGGAGCCTGGTCGTCGACCGCACCGGCAATGTGTTCGCGGCCACGGGCGACAAGGGGGTCATCTACAAGATCGCGCCGGACGGCAAGGGTGCGCCGTTCTACCAGACCAAGGCGACCCACGCGATCTCCCTCGCGCTCGACAGCCAGGGACGGTTGCTGGCCGGCACTGAGTCACCTGGCCGCGTCTTCCAGATCGACGCCAACGGCAAGCCGTTCGTCCTGCTCGACTCGAGCTACAACGAGATTCATCAGCTGCGCGTCGATCCCGCCGGCGTGATCTACGCCGCCGCGATTCGTGGGCGCGGCCCCAGCGCGTCATCGTCGTCCGATCAACCAGGTGACAGCACGACGGTCGTGCCGATCCCGAGCGTCTCGACCGAGATCACGGCGATCGCGATCGTCGATTCGGCACCGGCCTCGAGCAGCTCGAGCGGGGCGACGCCGCCTCCGGCACGGGGACCTGGCGCGGGCGCCATCTTCCGCATCCTGCCGGACGGATCGTCAGACGTGATCTGGGAGTCGCGCGAGGACACGCCCTACGACATCGCCTTCGAGCCGAATGGCGGGCTGCTGGTTGCCACCGGCAACAAGGGAAAGATCTACGAGCTCGCGGGGGATCCCGTACAGCCGACGCTGGTGACGCGCGCCAACGCCGAACAGGTCACGACGCTGGTCACTGGCCGAGACGGCCGGATGGTGTTCGCCACGTCGAACCCAGGCAAGATCTTCCGGCTGTCGAACGAACGGGCGGCGCGCGGGATCTACACGTCTGATGTGCGCGACGCGACGACGGTCGCCGCCTGGGGCGCGCTGAAGTGGCAAGCCGCCACGCCGACGGGAACGAAGATCGAGATCTCGACCCGTTCGGGCAACACGCGGACGCCCGACGAGACCTGGAGCGACTGGAGCCCCACTTACTCGACGGCCGAGGGGAGCGCGATCGCCAGCCCGCGCGCGCGGTACCTGCAATGGCGCGCGATCCTCACCGGGGCGCGCAACGAGGCGCCGCTGCTCACCTCGGTTACCGCCGCGTACCTCCCGCGCAACCTGCGCCCACGAGTCACGTCGATCACGATCCACCCGCCGGGCACCGTGTTCCAGCGGCCCTTCCCCACCGACCCGGAAATTGCCGGCTTCGAAGGCGACACGCCCGATCGGCGCGCCTCAGCGCAGTCACAGGGGAACCCGACCAACACGTCGGCGAACATCGGGCGCCGGGGCTACGAGAAGGGGCTGCTCACCTTCGTCTGGCGCGCCGAGGACGACAACCGCGACGAGCTGTCGTACGACGTTCAGTACCGGCGTGAGGGCGAAACGGCCTGGAAGCTGCTCAAACGCGGCCTCACCGACCCGATCCTCGTCTGGGACACGACGTCGGTCCCCAACGGCCGCTACATCCTCCGCATCGTCGCATCGGATGCGCCGTCGAACTCACCCGCGACGGCGTTGACCGGGATGCTGGAGAGCAGCGCCTTCGAGGTCGACAACGCGCCGCCAGTGATCACGGTCACCGCGGTCCGCCGCGAGGGAACGCGCACCATCGTGACCTTCGACGTGCGCGACGACCAGTCCGCGGTGCAGAAGGCCGACTACTCGCTCGACGGGAACCGCTGGCAGACGATCTACCCGAAGGACGGCATTGCGGACTCGCGCTTTGAGCAGTTCGAGTTGGTCTTGGAGGGGGATGCGCCGCGAGGCGTCATCGTGCGTGCCGCGGATGCGCTCAACAACGTGTCGAGCGCCAGCGCGGACGTCCCGACACCGGCGCCGTCAGGCCGTCGGTAGACTGCCGTCGACCACGGACACGACGCCGTTCGGATCCTCGATCACCGGCGGCTTGGCGGCCTCGGCTTCGTGCTTCCGCGCCGGTACGGGCGCCGCGTTCACCGCATCGACGGCGCGCATGTTGCCCTTGACCGTCGTCCGGGCAATCAGCCAGACCATGTTGACGGCCACCTTGCGCCCGGTCAGCGCCTGGGCAGGCGAGAAGCGCGCCTGCTTCACCTGGTCCATCAGGTTCGCGAGCTCGCGCTGATGGCGCGTGCGATCGTGACGCGCGACGACGACTTCGCGCTCCGACTGGACGAGCGCGAAATCGGCAATCTGGCCTTCGCTGGACACCACGGCCGCGAACGTCACCACCGCTTCGTCATCCGGAACGTCGAGCATCGCGCCGCCGTCGATGGCGCGCGGCTGCATGATCGTGTTGTCGAGCAACAGCGGATCCTGCGTGCGATCGGACATGGTGGTGATCAACGCCGCCAGTGAGTCGGGGTGCTCTTCGCTCGTGGCGTAGAGAACCGTCGAGGCGCCGACGAGGCAGATCAGGACGGCGCAGCAGGCGCCGAGCGCCGGCCACAGCAGGTGCATGTCCTCGAACATCTCGCGGAATCGGACGCCAAACGACTGATCGCGCTCGGCACTGACGCGCGACATGACGTCGTCCTGGAGCGCCGCGAACGTGCGGTCGTCCAGCTCGGTCTTGCGAACACCCGCGGCCGATCCGATGCGCACGGCCGCGCCGATGATCGACATGTCTTCGAGGCGCGCGCTGCAGGTGGTGCACCACCGCAGGTGCGACTCCACCATGACCTGGTCCGCGACCGGCAGCTCGCCGTCCGCGAACGCATCGAGTAGATCCCGCGCCGTCTCACAACCGATGTATTGCGTCATGATCGCAGCCCCAGCAACTCGGCCCGCAGCGCCTGCCGTGCGCGCGTGAGCCTCGACTTGACCGTTCCCACAGCCACGCCGAGCGAGAATGCGATCTCCTCGTAGCGCAGCCCGTCCACTTCGCGGAGAACGAGCGCCGTACGTTGGTCGAAGGGCAGCCGATCGAGCGCCTGCCAGATCCGCGAGGCCGTTTCCTTGCTGGCCAGCAGGCGGTCGGGCAACACGTCGGTCTTGGATTCGAGGTCGCCAAACTGCTGCAGGTGCTCGTCGAGGGACACCTGCTCGGAGCGGCGACGCCGGCGCCACCAGCGCTGCCGGTTGCGCGCCTGGTTGACGACGATCCGGTAGATCCAGGTTCTCAGGGCCGACTGGCCGCGGAAGCTCGCGATGGTGCGGAAAACTCGAAGGAACACTTCCTGGGAGAGATCCAGCGCCTCGTCACGGTCGCCGAGCAGGTGCAGCGCCAGCCCGAAGACCATCCGCTGATTGGCCGCAACCAGTTCTGCACATGCCGTCTGGTCCCCGGCGGCGCAGCGCTCGATCAGCGCGGCTTCACCGCTATCTACGTCGGACCAGCTAATGGCGCCAGCGTTCTTCACCAGTTCTCCCGTTGGAGAGATTGCCTGCATGGAGTCTAGCACCGCCTGAACCCTTAGACCCCGGGATTCGCCCTTTGTTCCCACCTCCGCTCCTTTGGAGCTACGGTGGGCAAGCCCCAGGTGTACGATCGCGCCCACGCTATGAACCGGGTCATCGTTGCCGCCGTTGCCGTCGCGGCCCTGGTCGGGGCGGGTGTGATTGGCTGGTTCGAGGTCCGGCAGGCCCGCGAGTTCCGGCGATTGCTGGCGGTCGGCGACGCCGCCCTGGCGCACGACCAGACGTCGGCGGCCATCGAGGCCTTCAGCGGCGCCATCGTCCTTCGCCGCGACTCAATGCTGGGGTGGCTGAAGCGCGGCGACACCTATCGGCGCCGCGGTGACTACACCCCTGCCCTCCGCGACCTGCAGCAGGCGACCAGCCTCGATCCAACGGCGCCGCGGCCCATTGAACTACTGGCCGACGTGAACGATGCGCTCGGCAAGCATCGACAGGCGGCGGATCTCTACACCCGCTTCCTGGCCCTCGACGATCGATCGCCCCGGGTTTTTTACAAGCTGGCGCTCGCGCAATACCGGGATGGCCGGCCCGCCGCGGCGATGGAACCGCTGCGCCGGGCGCTGGCCCTGGACCGGCAGTTGCCGGAGGCCCACTACCTGCTCGGCCTGTGTGAGCGCGACACCAGGCATCCAGACCGCGCCGCGGATGCCTTTGCCCGAGCCGTGGCGCTGAATCCAGCCTTTGCCTCGGCCCGTGAGGAGTTGGCGGCCGTCGACGTGACGCTGGGACGCCGGCGCGACAGCATCGAACAGCTCGACGCCCTCGCCGCCCTCGAACCGGCGCGCGCCGACCGGCTGATCGAGCTCGCGCTTGCCTACGCCCGCTCCGGCCGGTTCGAGACGGCGGTCCTGACGCTCAGCCGCGCAGCGGAACGATCGCCGTCCTCCGCGCAGGTGTACCTCGCGGTGGCGCGAATCTGGCTCGACCTGGCGGAAGAGGAGGACGACTCGGTCGCCGCGCTGAAGGCCGCGGCGGCGCTGCGACTGGCGGCGCCGCGCGCGGCAACCTCGCCCGAGTTCCTGTTGTTACGGGGACGGGTGCAATTGCTGGCGAACGATGCCGGTGGCGCTGAGCGGTCGCTCCAGGGGGCAACCACCACGCTTCCGGTGGATCCGGCGGCGTTTCAATATCTGTCCACGGCAGCCGAGCGCCTCGGGCACACCGACATCGCCGAAGCCTCGCGATCCCGGTACAACGCATTGACGCATTGATCGACGCCGCCGGGCGACGTCGAACCACATGGTAGAGGCCGACCTTCAGGTCGGCCTACGGCAGGTCGGCCTGCGGTCAGGCCGTCCGGCGCCGCGCGGCGGGGTCGAGCGCGTCTCTGAGACCGTCTCCCAGGAAATTGAACCCGAGGACGAGCACGGCGATCGCGACGCCCGGAAAGATCGTCAGGTGGGGCGCATCCAGCAGGTGTCCCCTCCCATAATTCAGCATCGTTCCCCAGCTCGGCGTCGGAGGCTGCACGCCCAAGCCCAGAAAACTGAGCGACGCTTCGTTGAGGATGGCCGCCCCCATTCCCAGCGTCGCCTGGACGGTCACAGCGGGCAGGGTGGTCGGGATCACGTGCCGCAGCAGGATGCGCGGCGTCGTCGCACCCAGCGCCCTCGCCGCCTGCACGAACTCGAACTCGCGCGCGCGGAGCACCTGGCCGCGAACCAGCCGGGCGTAGCCGACCCACCCAATCAGCGTCAGCGCCATCACCACGTTCGTCAGGCTCGGGCCCAGCACCGCGACCAGCGCGATCGCCAGCAGCAGGCCCGGAAACGCGAGCAGGATGTCGATGATTCGGCTGATCGCTTCATCCACTCGCCCGCCGAAATAGCCTGCGATCGCGCCGAGGGCAATGCCAACAGTTGCCGAGACACTGACGACCACGATGCCGACCAGGAGCGAGATCCGCGCGCCGTAGAGGATGCGAGTGAAGATGTCGCGGCCAAGCTCGTCGAGGCCGAACCAGTGAAGGACCGTTGGGCCTTCGAGCCGCAGCGCCATCTCCTGCGTCGAGGGATCGAAGGGCGCCACGAACGGCCCGGCGAGCGCGGCGACCACGACGATGAGGACGATGGCGGCGCCGAGTCGGGTCATTCGAATCGGATCCGCGGATCGAGCACACCGTAGAGCAGGTCGGTGAGCAGGTTGACGGCGACGTAGGTGACCGCGATCAGCAGGATGCAGCCCTGCACCAGCGGGTAGTCACGGAAACCGATCGACTGAATCAGCAGCCGGCCGATTCCCGGCCACGCGAATACGGTCTCGGTGATGACCGCCCCCGTGAGTACCGCGCCGAATTGCAGGCCGATGAGCGTCACGACCGGGATGAGGCTGTTGCGGAACGCGTGACGCAGCACGGCCCGCGACCGCGAGACGCCGCGGGCCCGTGCGGCCACCACGTACAGCTCACGCAGTTCTTCGAGGAGCGTTGCGCGCATCATCCTCGCCAGGATCGCGGCCAGCGCGGCGCCAAGCGAGACCGCGGGCAGGATCAGGTGGGCCCAGGTGCCGCGCCCCGACACCGGCAGCCACCCCAGCTCGACGGCGAAAATGATCGCCAGCAAAGGTCCGAGCCAGAAGTTGGGAATCGACACGCCGGAAAGCGCCACCGCCATCGCGGCGTGATCCACCGCGGTGCCCCGCCGGACGGCCGCGGCGATGCCGAGGGGAATCGCCACCCCGATGGCCACCAGCATGGCCGCGGCGGCCAGTTCCATCGTGGCCGGCATCCGCTCGACGATCTGCGCGGTCACCGGCAGTCCGGTGCGGAACGACGTGCCGAGGTCCCCGTGCAGCGCGCCGCTCACGAAATGCCCGTATTGCTCGACCAGTGGTCGATCGAGACCGAGTCTCTGCCGCAGCGCCTCCACGTCCTTTTGCGAGGCCGCCTCGCCAAGCATCGCCTGGGCGGGATCGCCGGGAATCAAGTGGATCAGCGAGAAGACCAGCGTCGCGACGCCGAACAGGACGAGGACGGTCAGCGCGAGCCGCCGCGCGAGGAACCGGAGCACCGCGTCATTGTTTCCGCTCCGCCAACGCGAGGCAAGACGTGAGACGCGTCTGCGGATCTCGACGCCGCGACGAGCTCGTCCCGTCGCGGCGCTATTCGCTGGTGATTTGCAGCCGCTCCATCAGCTTGACCAGGCCCTGACGCGACAGGCCGAGGGCACGAGCTGCACGCGCTCGATTGCCACACGCCTGCGCCAGCGTCGCCTCGACGAACCGCCGCTCGAACTGCTCACGCGCCTCGGCCAGCCGCGTCGTCCGCAGCGGCATGGCGCCGGTGATCGCGGCCGGCAGCAATTCCGCGACCACTCGTCCGCGCCGCGGCGCGGCGACCGCCAGCGCGGCAATCACGTTCTGCAGCTCCCGGACGTTGCCTGGCCAGTGATACGCCGCCAGGGCGGCAACGACCGCCGGTGTCAGCGCGGCGAGGGTGCCGACACGATCGGCGGCGGTGCGCCAGAAGTGCTGCGCGAGCACTGGAATGTCGTCGCGGCGATCGCGCAACGCGGGAACGCCGATACGGATGACGTCGAGCCGATACAGCAGGTCCTGCCGGAAGCGGCCGGCGGCCGCCTCGGCACGCATGTCACGATTGGCCGCGGCGACGAGGCGAACGTCCACGGCCCTGGCGAACGCCTCTCCGACGCGCCGGACCTCCTGCTGCTGAAGGACCCGCAGCAGCTTCGCCTGCGCGCGCGGCGTCAGGTCTGCCACCTCGTCGAGAAACAGCGTCCCACCGTGCGCCTCCTCGAACAGTCCGGCGCGGTCGGCGATGGCGCCGGTGAACGAGCCGCGGGCATGGCCGAACAGCTCCGATTCGAGCAGTTCGTCCGGCAGCGCCGCGCAATTGACGTCGCAAAACCGTCGCTCGCGTCGCGGGCTCAGGTAGTGCACGGCGCGCGCAATCAGCTCCTTGCCGACGCCGCTCTCCCCTTCCACCAGCACGCAGAACGGCGCGGCCGCGGCGCGCGCCACCGCGTGGCGGACGTCCGCGATCGCGCGGCTCACGCCGACCAGCTCAGGGATCAGCGTGGCCGCTTCAGCCTCGGTGCGCGCGCGCTGCACCAGCGTGTCGAGACGCGGCGCCGCAACCGCCGCGACGAGCTCGAGCAGATCGGCCGAACCAGGCGGCGGAACCCGATCGGCCGGCCAGCGCGCGACAATCGCCGCCACCAGCCGCGATCCCAGGCGGACCGGCAGCCCTGCCTGCGGAGGCCCTTCGACGCCGTCTGGACCAATCCGCAGCCCGGCGTCGATCACGCGCCCGCCGATGGTAGAGGCGAGACCTGTTCCGACCGACTGGACGATCGAGGCGGGGCCCGCATCTGAGGACCAGACATCGATTCTCGTGGCATTCAGCCGACGGCCGGCGGTTTCCAGCAGCCGCGCAATCGCACCAGACTCGTCCTCCTCTTCCTGGGCCATCCGCACGAGTGCGGCCGCGGACAAGTCGCGGGCATCGAAGCCAGGGCACCAGGTACCCGCGTGGTCCTCGCATCGATCCTCCGCGTGGCGACGCGCGATGGCATCGCTGATCAGCGGGGGCGCCGCTCGCATCAACCGCACGAGCGCCCGCCACTCACGTTCCGCGTCCCTCGTCCGGCCGGCGCGACGCAGTCCATCGGCCCAGATCAGGCGCGCGCGCAGCAGGCGCAGCGGCGTGCGTGTTTCTCGCGCAGTGGTGGCGACCTCGCGCAACACGCCCTGGGCCGCAGGCAAATCACCGGCTGCGACGAGCAGGCGCAGCCGGCTGGTCAACGCGATGGCGCGGGCCGCCGGCGAGGCGTTGCCGATCGCGCTCATGCACGCCTGGACCCGCATTCCCGCCTCGAAGATTCGCCCAGTCGCGAGCAGGAGCCGGACCACGGTTGCGTCGATGAACGCGGCGGCGTCGAGCTCCAGGCCGTCCCGGCCGGCCGCAAGCGCGGGCATCGGCAGGGCGCGGACATCGTCCACGCGGCCTTGCCACAACAGCACGCGTACGAGGACAGCGGTCGTCCAGTCGCGCATCGGATCGGAGAGCCTGGTCACCTGCAGCACCGCTCGACAAATCGACTCGGCAGCCGTCAACTGCGCCGCATCGGTGCGTGCGATCGCCAGCCAGACGCGCGCCGTCACTTCGTCTGTCTCCTCGCCGGAAGTCGTTGCGGACGCCGCGGCATCGCCGAACACACGAGCCGCATCCAGCGGCCGGCCACGTTCCAGCAGCAGGCGTCCGAGCGTGACGGCAATGGCCGACGCCTGCGGCCATGCGCGGCGGCGCGTCAACGCCGCCCAGACGTCGCGCAGGAGGCGTTCGGCCGCGGCGTGGCGGCCGGCGGCCACGAATGCGCCAGCCCGCCGGGCGCGCTGCAGCTGCTGGAGTACATCCGCGGGCAGGACGGCCGGCGGCCTCGGACGAGGGCTGGTCGCGTACGCGGCTCGCGCTTCCCGCACGTGCTGCACGGCATCCGAGGCCTGTCGCTCTCCTCGTTCCGCGCCACCACGCCCAACCCGCAGCGTCAGCAGCAGGTGCGGCCGCGGCGTTCGCGATGCCGCATCGACGAATGCGCGCGCGGCAGTGGCAGGATCCCGATCCGCGGCGAGGATCACCAGCGTCCGTTCCCGCAGGTCCTCGGCCAGCGTCGGCAGCACGCGTGCGTACAGGTCCGCCGCGATCGGGACATACCCGCGACCGACCGCGTCCATCGCGACGCGATCGGCGGCGGCTTTCCATCGTGAGAGCGCGCGCATGTCCGCGGTCAGCGCGCGCGGCTGTCCGTCGCGCCCGTGATCGAGGACCTCGGTGAGCGCGGCCACCGGGGGCAGGCGCGCATCGGTTCGTTCGGTCAAGCCGTCGATCCGCACGACGTCACCGGTGGCGAGGTCGCAGGCCTGCTCCGCGTTGATGACCAGATATCGATCGAGCAGCAGTGGGGGCATGCCCGTACATATGCAATGCAGCCGACCACCGACGACGCGCCCGAAAACGGCGGGATCGCGCCCGGAACGCGCAATTTCTGCGCGTATAATCGAGAGTCGGATGCTGAGATTTCTCACCGCGGGCGAGTCGCACGGGCAGGCACTCGTCGTGACGCTCGATGGGATGCCGGCGGGGCTGGAGATCGACATCGACGCCCTCAACGCCCAGTTGCGACGACGGCAGGGCGGCTACGGCCGCGGCCGCCGGATGCAGATCGAAAGCGACACGGCGGAGATCATCGCCGGCGTTCGCCGTGGCCGCACGACCGGCGCCCCGATCGCCCTCCTGATTCGCAATCGCGACTGGGTCAACTGGCAGCAGACGATGCATCCCGAGGCGGAGATGCCGTCGGGCGCCACCGGCGCGCGACGGGCCAACGTCACGCGCC
>JADMIO010921803.1_pt1 | contig 32068 bp, 25 predicted proteins | sample 8958161 | NCBI WGS metagenome assembly JADMIO01 (sample SAMN16585339, study PRJNA669376) | soil metagenome | isolation source: Crop rotation soil | place: USA: Cullars Rotation, Alabama | collected 2011
AACGAAAGGCCCAGTCTTTCGACTGAGCCTTTCGTTTTATTTGACCATGTTGGTATGATTTAAATTAATACGACTCACTATAGGGTCAGTGCGGCCGCGACTTCAAGTCACGTGAATTCCAAGCTTCGGATCCCACTGTGCTGGAAAGACTGGAACGGCGATGGCGTTCAGGACCTGATGACGACCGACTATTACGATCGAGCAGAACTAGTCCTCGGAAACGGCGCGGGCGGATTTGCGGCAGCATTGCATTACACGACGGGCGGCTCACCGACGTTCGCTGTGACCGCGGACTTCAATCGTGACGGCAAGCCTGACTTTGCTGCGACGACTCAGGGTGCAAACAGCGCGGTCGTCTTTCTCAACCAGAGCGCGTGCACTGCACACTGCGCGACGATGACCAACGACGGAACCATTGCCGGTTTCTCTACACCGATTGCTGCCGCCGCGGCCGATCTGAATCACAACGGAAAGCTCGACGTCGCGGTCGCGAATTACACGGGCAGCAGCGTCATCGTTTATTTCGATCACGGTCCGAGTTCTTACTCGACGACATATCCCGTCGGAACATTTCCAGATGCTGTCGCGATCGCGGATACCAATCGCGATGGCAGACCCGACATCATCGCCGCGAATGAAACCGGCCAAAACATCTCGGTTCTCGTTGCGAACGGTAATGGTTTCGATCCGAAGCTCGACTCTGCGCTTGGCAAGCGGCCTTCCGGCATCGTCACCGGCGACTTCAATCGCGACGGCATCCCCGATCTCGCAGTCGCAAGCGGATTGTCGAACGACGTCACGATCATGTGGGGCGCCGGGAACGGTTTGTTCGGGATCAACAACAGCTTCGCGGCGGCCGGAACAAGCTCGATCAATCTCGCTTCCGGCGATTTCAATCGAGACGGCAAAGCCGACCTCGTCGTGGTCCACGCCACTCCGCAGGGAACGATCTCGACGTTCTTCGGAAATGGCGATTACACATTCACAGCCGGAACGAGCTATCCGGTCGGATCGACCCCGGAGTTCGTGGCGGTCGGCGATTTCAATCGCGATGGCAAAGACGATCTTGCAGTCGCGAATTACAACTCGGGAAGCGTGTCGATTCTGATCGGCTCCGGGACCGGAACGTTCGCGGCTGCCGTCGAATATCCGACGGGAGGCAATCCGCGCACTCTCGCCGTCGCAGATTTCAATGGCGACGGGAAACTTGATCTCGCCGTCGGAGGCAACAGCACTCCCGTCCTCGAACTGATGCTCGGCAACGGCCTCGGCGCCTTCTCGGCTCAAGGAGATCTTGGCGGTACAACGCAGCATCGAGCCATCGTCGCCGCTGACTTCAACGGCGACGGCAAACCCGATCTTGCGGTCGCCGCCGGCGATACGTTGCGGATGGTAAAGAACACGTGTCCGGTCGCCGATCTCACCATCGCGAAAACACACTCATCGGATTTCACGCAGGGCGGCTACGGCATCTACAACATCACCGTGACGAATAGCGGAACTGGCACTTCGAACGGCGTCGTCACCGTGACCGATCCAATGCCGCCCGGATTCCAGATCGCCGGCATCTATGCGACGACATGGTCGAGTTGCATCGCCAGCAACAATGCGACTCTTCTCACGTGCACACGGAACACGGCACTCAGTGCCGGCTCCAGTTTCGGCGACATCGCCGTCACTGTGCGAGTTCCGAGCAACGCGCCTGCGCAAGTCACGAACACCGCGACGGTGTCGAGCGACGACGAGCTGGAAACGAGCAACAACTCCGCAAGCGATCCAACGACGGTCTTGCGTGACACGACCACTGCCCCGACGCGACTCGTCGCGACGGCTGTCGCGCCGCAACAAGTCGATCTCACCTGGGATCCGGTCGATGGAGCGCAGAGCTATACGGTGTACCGTTCCGCCAACATCACTCTGCCGTATGTCGGCTACGCGTCGATTTTCGCTCCGAATTACACGGACACCGAGATTTCCGCCAACAGTTCGTACCTTTATTGGGTCGTCGCGGTCAGACCCAATCAATCCGAAAGCGCTTCGAGCAACCTCGACGTCGCGACCACGACCATGTTCACAGACGATCCGCTGACCGCCGGTACGCTCATCAAGGCGCTGCACATGCAGGAACTCCGAAGCGTCGCCGGGTCGATGCTTCAACTCGCGGGCATGGGGCGTCATCGATTCACGACATTCATCAATCCCGGGACCGCGATCGCCGCCAGTCACCTCAACGAAGTTCGATCGCTGATCGGACAAGCGCGCGACGCGATCGGCATTCAGACCGCGCCCTACACGACCAGCAACCTCGCCGGCGCGCCGGTGAAAGCGATCGATCTGCAGGAGACGAGAGCGAACGTGAAGTGAGGAAGTTTTACGCGCGCCGCGGGTAATGCAACAGCGCCGGCGCAAACCAGACGATCGTCACGACGAGCATCACGATCACGAGCAGCCAGTAGAAACAGCGCTTCCATCCGAGAAGACGCTCGGCGCGCGCAACGAGGAGCGCGCCGAAGAGCGCGCCCGCGCCGCACCACATCGCGTACGTCCGGCGGTTCGTGTTCAGGAAGTACACGATCGCCAGACTTCCGAACGTCATGAAGTAGGCGCCGAGGAACATCCAGATCGTTCCGGCGATGAGGCGCGCGAAGCGGTTACCTTGCGGCGATGAAGTCGGCGACATCCTTCTTCAACTTCGCGTGCGCGGCACGATCGATGTACATCATGTGGCCGCCGGCGAAGAAATCCATCGACACGTTCTTGCGTACTTCGGGGTCGAGTCCCATGCGCGCGAACGTGTACGTCGTCGCGGCGAATGGAGTCGCGAGATCGTAGTAGCCGTTCCCGACGAACACGCGGAGATACGGATTCGACGACATCGCCGCGCGCAATGTCTCGCCGACGTCGACGTATCGATTCGACGCATCGTCGTAGGACCACGGACGCACTTTGCCGGTCAGGACTTCGTACGGCAGATCCGTCTCGAATTTCAGCTCGCGGCGGACGTAGTCGTTGAAGACCGCCGTGTACTCGCCGCGAATCGACTCCATCGATGGATCGAATTCGGGACTCTCACCAGCTGCGTCGATGTCCATTCCCGTGAAACGTCCATCGAGACGGCCGACCGTTCGCCGCGATCCGCGCATCAGCTCCTTGTCGAACCGGTCGATGCGCACGCGCATGTTCGCGCGATCGACGAACTCCGGCGCGAGGCCCGTGAATCGCGCGACTTTCGCGACGATGTCGCGACGCGTTGCGTCAATGATGCGATCGCCTTGCATCAGCGCCGCCGTGTACTCGCCCAACGCAAACGTCTCCGCCTGCTGCGCGACTTTGTCGACGGTGAGCGATTGCAGATCGGCCGGAAGCTTGTGGTGATACCACGCGATCGCCGAGTAGGTCGGGAGAAACAGGATGTACGCGAGGTCGTTGGCGCTGTCGAAGGACGCAGTTTCGAAGTTGAGGATCGAAGAGATCAGGACGATCCCGTTGAGATACATCCCGTTGCGCTGCAGGTAGCCGGAGAGTCCGGCGGCTCGCGTCGTCCCGTAACTCTCGCCGGCGAGAAACTTCGGCGAGCTCCAGCGATTGTTGCGCGTGGTCCAGAGGCGGATGAAATCGCCGACCGATTCGATGTCGGCTTTCACGCCGTGGTACTTCGTCGCGTCCTTGAACGGAATCGCGCGACTGAATCCCGTCGTCACCGGATCGATGAACACGAGATCGGTGACGTCGAGCAGCGAGTACTCGTTGTCGACGAGCTTGTAGGGCGGCGCGGCGGCGTGACCTTCTTCGTCGCGATAGTTGACGCGCTTCGGGCCGAACGCGCCCATGTGCAACCAGATCGATGATGATCCCGGACCGCCGTTGAACGTGTACGTGATCGGACGCGTCGCGGGATCGGCGCCGTCTTTCGTGTACGACACGAAAAACATGTTTGCGCGCGGGACGCCTTCTTCGTCTTTGATGACGATCGTCCCCGCTTTCGCTGTGTACGCGATCGGCTCGCCGCCGACGCGCACCGTGTGCTGCGTCGTCGAGACGTTGTCTTTCGGCGGATCAGGTTTCTTTTCGGGCTTTTCGTCCTGAGCGTAAGCAGCGGTTGCGATCAGCAAAAGCAGAAGCGCGCGTTTCATGGGCGCGAATTATATGGATTGCTCTGTGTCGCTCTGTGGTCCTCTGTGTCTCTGTGGTGAAAACGAGAGACGTTCACCACAGAGACACAGAGGACCACAGAGAGCACAGAGTAGTTAGCGCGAGAACAACCATGCCCACATTGAGGCGTCGCCGTACGCCTTGTCCCACGCGTTGTGACCGACCCCCGGCAGCTCCGTGTAATGCGCGTCCTTCGCACCTGCGGCTTGCAGCGCAGCGTAAAGCTGCCGCGACTCGTCGGCGGGAACAGTCGTATCGAGTTCGCCGTGAAAGAGCCAGATCGGAATGTTCTTGAGCGCCTGCGCGACGAACGTGTACGGATCGACGCCGGCCGGAATCAGCGGCGACTGCTGCACCGCGGTCGTCGATGGATGTGGAAGCAATCCCCCGCAAACGACGACAAGCGCCGCGAATCGATTCGGATTCTGCAGCGCGAGATGAATCGTTCCGTAGCCGCCCATCGAGAGTCCGGTGAGATACGTGCGCGATCGATCGCCGTTGAATTCGCGCGTTGCGTGATCGAGCGCTGCGAGCGCGGCGTCCGCCGGTTCGCCGATGAATCGCGTTTCGACAGGCGCCTGCGGAAAGACGACGATCGCCGGAACGCGCTCGGGGTCGTGACGAATCGCGGCAGCAGCACCGATCTGTGTCGACCGTAAGCCATCCGTCCCCCGCTCCCCCGACCCGTGCAAAAACAGAATCACCGGCCACTTGCGCGACCGGTCGAAGTCGCGCGGGACGTACACAGAATATGGATACGGCGTCCCGTGAACCGTCACGCTGCGGATCAAAAAGCCTGTTTCCTGGCGCGGTCCCATCGTCCGGCACGAAAAAAAGAGCGGCAACAGTAGCAAAGCGGCGCTGGTCACGTGTCTCATAGTGAGGAGGCTCTACCCTCTAACGTATGCGCAAAGCACTGTGGGTCGCAATCTTCATCGTCGCGCTGCCGTGCGTCGCAGCCGTGACCGAGAGCCAGGTCCGCGACGCGATCACGCCACTCGACCAAGTCGACGCCGCCGCGATCGCGCGACTCAAAGCGATGGGACCGGACGTTCCGTCGGTCCTCGCGCGGATCTATTCGAAGTCGTCGGAAGACGATCGCGCGGTCATCGCGTGGATCCTTTACTCGATCGGCGAGAAGTCTCCCGACGCGCGCGCTGCGCTGCTGAAAGACATCGACACGAAGAATCAGAAACTGCGGTTGCAGGTGCAGTGGGCGTTGGGACGCGTCAGCGACGACACGCAGATCGTCGACATCCTCGCGGGCATCATGCGCAATGACGACAACGCGCTCTTTCGCGACAAAGCGGCATGCGCGCTCGCGTACGATCAGATTCACCTCACCGAGCGGCAGAAAGTCGATCTGTATTCAAAGTTGATCGACGCGCTGTCGGACGACAAGCAGCAGGTGCGCGCAATCGCGATTCAGGCGCTGTCGATTCACACCGGCCAAACAAAGGGTTTCAATCCGAACGCAACTGTCGACGAACGCAACAACTCGATCTCTCGCTGGAAGCTCTGGCTGGCCGAGTATGAAAAGAATCTGTAGCTTCGCCATCCTCGCAACTCTGTGGGGCGCCGCCGCCCTCGGCGGCGTGCTGGTCTCGTATTCGTTCGACGATCAGCTGACGGACACCGGTCCCGACACGTTCGCCGTGTTCCAAAACGCGAAAGGACACGTGCGACTCGTCAGTCAGATTCGCTACAGCGGCTATCGATCGATCGAGTTGCGCGATGTCGCGGGCGATGGCGATTTTCCGGAGCTGCAGGGTTACTTCCCCGAGCGCAAGAACGGAGAGCTCTACTTTCACTTCGCGATGCTCGTCGCGACTCCGGAAGAGTCGCTGAACATCGCACTCGCCGGTCCGAGCTGGTTTCAACTTTCGAAGGACGGCATCGCGTTCTGGCTCAAGACGACGCACGGCGTGCTGCATCACGTCTCGGACAGCATTCCGAAGAAGTTGTTCACGGTCGAGCCGTTCGTCTGGTACGTCGCCGACGTCCGGCTCGACATCAACGCCGGCAAATACGATCTGACGATTCGCAAAGAAGGCGTCGCGGCGCCGATCGTCGACTTGAAGAATCAGCCGAACGCGGCGAATGCGTCCGCATCATCGATCGACAAATTCTCATTCGTCGGATCGGTCTTCGAAGACGACTCGAACGTGACGTACTACGTCGACGACGTCGTGATCGGCACCGACGAAAGCATCGTGCTGCAACCGTTCGTCGCGCCGGGGCGCAGGAAGTTGTTCATCGATCGCTGGAAAGAAGCGCAGCGATTGATGAAGCAGTCGCACGGATGTCCGCCGGTCATGTCGCTCGCGGACTTTGGATTGCCAGACAACAGCCGTCTCGATGACGCGGCCGCTTACAAGAAATGGCGCTCCGCGTGTTCGCGAATGGACGCCGATGAATTCGCGCAGCTGGCGCGCCAGTATCCGAACGCGCCAATCTTCCTCATGTCCGAATTGATGGCGACGAAAGACCACGACGTGCTCGCGCAACGATGGCGCGAGCTCGAGAAGCAGCTTCGTGGCGACGTGCGCTACGCGATGATCGGCGGGATCGCCGATCTCGATCAGTACGACGTGATGTTGTGGAACAACGAATTCGCCGCAGCTGCGCGTCTCGCGGAGAAAAATCATTGGTCCGAGCGAGTCGGCGACGCGCTGTTCCTCTCCGGCTCGCCGTCGCAGGCGCGTCCGTTTTACGAAGAAGCGCTGCGCAAAGATCCAACCGCCTACTGGCCCACCCTCAAACTGTCCGACATCTCCCACCTCCTCGGCGACACACGCCAGGAGAAGGTGTATCGCCAGAAAATCTACGGGCACCTCGACGAGTAGCGAACGACTCGCTAGCATCGCGGCATGCTTGCAACGATCCTCGCCGCGACGGTTCTCTTCACTGATGACTTTGAGCACGGCCTCGATCGATGGCAAGTGCAGCGCGCGCCGTTCATCCGCGTCGTCGACTCGAATGACGCGTCGCACGGCAAAGTGATGTTGCTCGAGACCGCCGGCGATCAGTACGCGCTCATCAAGGGCTCCGAGAAGTGGATTCAGACCGCCGGTGTCGCGCTCGACGCCGACGTCCTCTTCCTCACCCCCGAAGACAACTACCTCGGCGTCATCTACAACTATCAGCATCGCGGCACGCGCGACGACTTCGGCGTCATCTACATCAAAGGCAATCAGAGTTACCTGCAGGCGAATCCGCATCGCGACTTCAATGTGAGCCGGCTCGTGTATCCGGAGTATCACGTCGACTTGAAAGGTGCGGCGGCGATCGAAACCGGCAAGTGGCAGCACTTCAAACTCGAAGTCTCGGGAAGCACCGCGCATCTGTACGTCGGCGACATGACGACCCCGCAGATGACGTTCCCCTTTTTCGAGCTCACATCGGGCGCGGTCGGCGTGCAGCCGCGCTGCTGTGGCGGACCTGTGTGGATCGACAACGTGCGCGTGACGCCGATCGCGAAGTTGTCATACGACGGACCGCCGATCCCGAAGTTCGATTACGCGCCGCAGTCGGTCATCACCGACTGGCAAGTCGCCGGACCATTCACGGGCGCGAAGGATGATGTGGCGCGCGATCCGTCGAAGTTCACGTGGAAACCATTTCCGACCGACGCGCGCGGCGCAGTGATCACCGCGAAAGTCGTCGACTACGTCGGCCCGAACAGCGCGGCGTATTTTCGAACGAGAGTCGAGTCGGAGACCGCGCGGCCCGCGACGCTTCTCCTGAGCACAGCGGACGATGTCGCCGTCTGGATCAACGGCCGCTTCCGTGCATTCAACGCGAAGAATGACGCGGCATGGTTCGACTTCGTGTCGAACCATGCACACGTGCCGCGAAAAATTTCGATCGACCTGCGTGCAGGAACCAACGACATCGTCATCCGCATTCGAGGCGGAATCAGCGCGACTGGAGGCTTCTTCGCTCGCGTCGAGTAGCTACATCTTCTGTTCGAGCTCGCTCCAGCGCGCGTACAGGCGATCGACTTCCTGCTGGCGCGCGGTGAGCTCGGCGAAGCGTTCCTGAAGCGCGCTCGCGTCGGATGCGATTGAGGGATCGTGCGCGCGCTGCTTTGCAGCTTCGAGTTTCTCCTCGGCTTCGAGGAGTGTTTGTTCCATCGCGTCGAACTCGCGTTGTTCCAGGTAGGACAGGCGTTTCGCTTTCGCTCGGCCCTCATCCGCCCTCCGGGCACCTTCTCCCGCGGAGCGGGAGAAGGACCTCGGTTGGGTGGCCCACTGATCGTAATCTGCAAAGTAACTGGCGTCGCCTTTTCCGTCGAGGGCGAGGATTTGCGTCGAGACGCGATCGAGGAGATAGCGATCGTGCGTTACGAGGACCAGCGCGCCCGGAAATTCGAGCAGCGATTCTTCCAACACGTCGAGCGTCGGGATGTCGAGATCGTTTGTTGGTTCGTCGAGCACGAGCAGATCGGCGGGACGCAGCATCAATCGCGCGAGAACGATTCGCGCTTTCTCTCCGCCCGAGAGCTTCGACACCGACGTCTCGAGTTGCTCGGGGCGAAACAGAAATCGTTTCGCCCACGATGCGACGTGGATCGATCGATCCTGATACACGACCGCGTCGCCCTCCGGCGCCAGCGCGCGCTTGAGCGTCAGCGTCGGGTCGAGGCTCTCCCGATTCTGTTCGAAGTAGACGACGCGCAAGCGATCGGCTTTCTCGATCGTGCCTTGATCCGGCTCGAGCTCGCCGACGATGATCCGCAACAGCGTCGTCTTCCCCGATCCGTTGGGACCGAGGACGCCGAGGCGGCTCTTCGGCGTGAGAAGGATGTCGAGATCCTTGAATAGATTTCGTTTCGCGAGTCCTTTTCCGATCCACAGTCGTTTTGTTTTTCGATCCGATGCGTTGAAATCGATTCGCGCCGTCGACACGCGCGCACGATCGCGACCCTCTTCCAGCTCATCGATCAATCGCTCTGCGTTCGTGATCCGCGCTTTCGCTTTCGTGGTTCGCGCTTTCGGTCCGCGGCGCAGCCACTCCATCTCGCGGCGGACGAGATTCGCCAGCGTGTCCTGATACGCCGCCTCATTTCGCAGCAGTTCGTCTCGCTTTTCGAGAAACTCGCTGTACGTTCCGTCGGACGCGAACAGCCCGTCTTTGTAGACGCGATTCAACTCGAACATGCGTCGCGCGACGTTCTCGAGGAAGTAACGGTCGTGACTCACGACGACGAATGCTTCCGGCTCGCTCTTGAGGAGCGCCTCGAGCCAGAGGATGGCCTCGACATCGAGATGGTTCGTCGGCTCGTCGAGTAGGAGGACGTCCGGCTCGAGCGCAAGCTCACGCGCGATCGCGAGTCGCTTTCGCCATCCGCCGGAAAGCGAGTCGGTCGCGACGCTGCGATCGTCGAAGCCCGCTTTGCCCAACGCACGCGCAATGCGCGACGACTTCTCGTAATCATCGAGAGTCTTCTCGTCGCGAAGCGCGTCGAGCAGAACATCTTCGACCGACATGCCCGGGGTGAAGACCGCGTCCTGCGGCACGTAGCCGATGCGCAGACCTTTGCGCACGGCGCGCGTTCCCGAGTCAGGCTGCTCGACGCCGGCGAGAACTTTGAGCAGCGTCGACTTCCCCGACCCATTCGGGCCGACGAGTCCGATGTGATCGCCTTCCGCGATCGTGAAGCTGAGATCTTCGAACAGCGGTCGCGATGTGAACGACTTCGTCAGCGATTCACACGAGATCAGTACAGGTCCCGGCACCCGCTAAGACTTCTTCGATTTGATCCACGCGTCAATACGTTCTTCGAGCACATCGAGTGGCAGTGCGCCGTATCCGAGGACCTGATCGTGAAATTCGCGGATGTCGAACTTGTCGCCGAGCTCTTTTTTCGCGCGCTCGCGCAACTCGAGAATCTTCAGCTGGCCGATCTTGTAGCCGAGGGCCTGGCCGGGCCAGACGATGTAGCGGTCGGTTTCGGATTGGACCTCGACTTCGTCCGTCGCTGAGTGGTCGTGGAAAAACTGAACGATCTGATCGCGCGTCCACTTCTTGTAATGAACGCCGGTGTCGACGACGAGACGAATCGCGCGCAGCATGTCGTCGTTCAAGCGTCCGTAATCGACGTACGGGTTCTGATAGAAGCCGACTTCTTTCCCGAGTCGTTCCGAATACAGCGCCCAACCTTCGGCGTACGCGTTGTAACCGCCTTGACGCCGGAACTCCGGGATGTCCGGCAGCTCCTGCGCGATCGCGACCTGCATGTGATGACCCGGAACACCTTCGTGATACGCGGTCGACTCCATGAAGATGATCTTGCGAGACGGTGCGTCGTACGTGTTGACGTACACGCGACCGGGACGCGATCCATCCGGCGCCGGCGAATCGTAATTCGCACTCGCTGCTTCTTTCTCGCGGAACGGTTCGACGGGAACAACTTCGAGTTTCGCTTTCGGCAGGCGGCCGAAAAGCTGAGGCAACTTCGCGTACATCTGATCGATGTAGCCGCGATAGATGCGCAGGATGTCGTCGGCTGACTTCGCGCGCAGTTCCGGTTTGTCCTGAATCGCGGCGTTGAACGACTTGAGATCGTTGTAGCCGAGCTTCGACGCGATCGCTCGCATCTCCGACTCGATGCGCGCCACTTCCTTGAGACCGATCTCGTGAATCTGTGCAGGCGTCAGATTGGACGTCGTCTGCTGACGCACGGCGCGCGCGTATCGCGCCGGACCATCCGGAAGCGACCAGATGCCTTCGTGCGCCCGTCCAGCCGGCGCGTATTCGTCGCGCACGAACGCAACGAACTTTTTGTAGGCGGGATAGAGCGACGTGTTCAGCGCATCGAGATACGCCGTGCGAATTCGTTGACGCTCCGATTCGCTGATCGAGTCAGGGAAATGTGTCAACGGAATGGCGAACGCGGATTGCTCGGCAGGTCCTTCGATCAGCCCCGCGGCCTGATCGGCAACTTTGCCGAGGAGGAATTTGGGCGGGATGAGTTTGTCGCGCATGCCGGCGCGCATCACGTCGATCAGCTGATCCATCTGCCGCGGCGTGTTGCGGATGCGCGTGATGTAGTCGTCGTAGTCCTTCGCGGTCGTGAACGACAGCATCGACGGCAGCTGCGCGCCAAAGATGTGCTGACCGCCCATCTGATTGACGGGCATCTCGTAGTCGCGGCCTTCGTAGTTGTCGATCGCGTCCTGAAGATTGCGGACGAGGAGCGCCTTGTTGATCTTTTCCTGATCGGAGAACCCGGTCGTGTCGATCGCCTTCAGGCGCTTCAGAAACGAGCGATTTTGTTTCGCTTGTCGCGCCTGCTCCGCCGCCGACAGATCGCTCGACTGATCGTTGTAGCGTTTGTCGCCGAGGATCGAAGCGTATTCGGGATTGACTTTGAGGTTGTATTGCCACTGCTCTTCGACGACATCCGCGAGCGCCTTGCGACGTTTGTCGAGATCGGCGGCAGTTGTTGCGGCGTGCACGGTAGTGGCGATCAGCAGGATCGAGAGATAGCGCATCTTCATCATGGCTCCGACGGTGCAACCATAAACTGCTCGAGCTTCCCATCCGGCATCGCGTACGTCCAGACGCGTAACGTTTTCTTTGGGAAAACGACGCGATAACTTCGCAACGTCATCCCGCCGCGCAACCCTTGTCGCGTTTGCGTGAACTCCGTCGGTGTGCCGAGCGGCTTGAGCGTCGATTCGAAGTCTTTGATCGCGGCGTCGGAAAAGTACGCGTTCGCATTCGACGTGAAGAGCGAGCGGTCGATCTTTCCCTGCTGCAGTCCAGCGAGGATTTGTTTCGCCTGCTCGGTCGTGTCGTTCGAGCCGGTCGGAGCAAACAGTGACTCCGCGATCTTCGTCGCGATCTGCGTCGTTGCGCTCGACGCGTCGATGTTCGTCAGCACGACGATCGCGTCGCGGTCGTCGGGATAGACATCGTTCTCCGCAGTGAAGCCGGAAACTTCGCCGCCGTGCGAGATCTTGCGCCGTCCGTCGACCATGTTCACGGACACGCCGAGCCCGTAGTGCGACCCCGCGCCGTTCGTCAGCAGAATTTCTTTCTGCATCTCGCGATACGACTCCGGTTTCAGAATCGTTTGGTCGATCATCGAGATGTCCCACTTCGCGAGATCGCTCGCCGTCATCGCGAGCTCGCCCGCGGCGAACATCCAACCCTTCCCCTCTTTCGGCGCGGGTCGCGCGGGGCCGACTCCGAATCGCAGATAGCGACTCGGATCGTCTGAGCCGAGTGGCGCGGCGTCAGTGTTGGTCACGCTCGTCATCTGTAGCGGACCGAAGATGCGTCGCTGCAGAAAATCGAGAAGCGGAGTTCCGGTCACGCGCTCGATGATCATTCCGGCGATGACGTAGTTCGTGTTGCTGTACTGATATTTCGATCCCGGCTCGAAATCGAGCGGCTTCTTCGCCCATTGATTGACGATCGCTTGCGCGGTCGTCGATTCGAGCATGCCCGGCATCACGTAGTCCTGCGGCCAGAAGTCCTGATAGCCGGACGTCATCGACAGCAGCTGGCGAATCGTGACTTCGTTCGCGCGCGTGAGCTCCGGCAGCCATCGCACGACTCTGTCGTCGAGCGAGAGTTTTCCTTCTTCCTGCAGCAGCAGGATCGCGGCGGCCGTGAATTGTTTGCTGACCGAGCCGATGCTGTAGCGCATCTGCGGCGTCGCCGGCATTTTCGTCTCGATGTTCGCGAGCCCGTACGCGCGCGCGTACGCGAGCTTGCCGTCTTTGACGACCGCGATCGACGCGCTCGGCGCGCCGGTCTTCGCGAGGATGTCGTTCACCGCTTTGTCGACCGCGTCCTGCGCGGCGAGGGGCAAGGCGAGAGTCAGGAGAATCAGAAGTTTGCGCATTGCGCGGCGGATGATATCCGCAGAGTAAGCACCCCGTAATCAGCGGTCCGTAAATTCCTCCCAACTATGCGTTGGCTCAAACGAATCGCGATTGCTCTCGCTGCTCTCGCCCTTCTTCTCGTCGTCGTCGTCGAAGTCGGCTCCCGCCGAAAGTTCGACGCGCCTTATCCCGACATCCACGCGTCGAACGATCCGAAAGTCGTCGCGCGCGGGAAGTACATCGTCTACGGCGCCGGCCACTGCGTGAACTGCCACGTCGGCAGCTCGCTGCAGGAAAGCGTGCGCGCGGGACAAACACCCCTGCTCGAAGGCGGACTCCGTTTCAAACTTCCGGTCGGCGAGTTCTACACGCCGAACCTCACGCCGGACAATGAAACCGGCATCGGTTACCTGTCCGATCAACAGATCGCGCGCGTCATCCGCTACGGCGTCATGCCCGACGGCCGCGCCGCACTTCCGTTCATGACGTTCCAGGACATCAGCGACGAAGATCTCACGGCGATCGTTTCGTTTTTGCGATCGCAGGACCCGGTCCGCCACCTCGTCACCCCCAGCAAACCCAACTTCCTCGGCAAAGCGATCATGGCGTTTCTGCTGAAGCCTTCAGGGCCGACGCAGCAAATCGCGAAAACGAGTCCGGCGATCGAGCCGACCGTCGAGCGCGGCGCATACGTCGCGAACAACGTCGCGATCTGCTGGGAGTGCCACACGAAGCGCAATCCGATGGACGGAAGTTTCCAGGGCGCGAAGTTCGCGGGCGGCGGTGTGCTGCCGCTCGACGGCGATGAGTCGCACGTTCTCGTCACGCCGAATCTGACGCCGTCGAAGACAGGGCGCATCACCGATTGGAGCGAAGATCGTTTCGTCGGACGATTCCAGGCCGGCGTCGGCATCCCTGGGACGCACATGCCGTGGCGCCAGTTCGCCTCGATGAATGAGAACGACATCCGCGCGATCTATCGATATCTGCGCACGCTGCCGCCATCGGACAACGATCCCGGTCCGTCGGTGCAGACGAAGAAAGGTTTGAAGGAGCGCGAGAAGCAGCAGACCGCGCGGCTGAATTAAGATTCGCGTTCTCCCATGAGACTCGAGGACGTGGTCCGCGACGATGAGACGCTGCTGCGCTCGTTCATTTGCTGCTCACCGTCTCCACTCCTCGAACGGACGCTTCTCGGATCGGGCGTGCAACATCTCCGGCTCGCGATCGCCGGCATCACGACGAAACGCATCATCCTGATCGGCATCAATCGCGATCAGACGTTCCGCGGATGTGTTTCGCAGATCGCGTGGGGCGACGTGAAGTCAGCGACGATCGCGACCGTTCGCCGCTCGATGGTGCTGACTTTTCGGAACGGGACGAAGCAGCGCTTCTCCGATCTGACATTCGCCGACGCGAAAGAATTGCGTGAGATCGTTCCGCCGCTCGTCGGACAAGGTCCGATGAGTGCGTCGAAGGAGCGCGAGCGGTTGTGCGGCGCGTGTCTCAACGTTCTGCGACCCGGATCGGCGTCGTGCCCGAATTGTCATGCGCCGATGAAGCGTCGCGATCGCGCCACCCGCCTCGCATCCTGGTCCTCCCCCGCCGGCTACTTCTACCTCGGCTTCACACCGATGGCGCTGCTCGCGGGATTGATGGATGTGATTTTTTTCGCAGCGTTTCTGCTGTCGGGCTACGCGGCGTTGCAACGACATCTGTTCGGCACCACCGCATTGTTATGCGTCACCGTGTTGTTTCTCGAGTGGAAGGCATTGGTGATCGCGCATACAACGTCACTTGCGAACGAGACGGCGCTCGATTTCGACAGCGGCGGCATGGCCGCCGCACTCCACATCAGCGCTTCTTCGCGTCGCCCTTGATGATTTTCTGGACGCGGTCGCGCGCTTCGGGATCAGTCGATACGATGCGCAGTCCGCTTTGAAACAGACTCTCCGCGGCGCTCGCGGCGTGTTGACGCACAGTGTGCACGATCGCGCAATCGAGATGACCGTTGTTGCCGTCGTTCTCGTTCGGCAGATCGACGCGGCACACGGCGCCGGGCGGCGGAAGCTGCGAGCGATGCGCGACTCGAATGCCGCCGCGCGAGACGTCGAGGACGAAGACCGGAGACGCATCGACCGTCGCCAGGACAGGCTTCCGCAGGGTGATACGCCGGTCTCTCCGCCTTTCTTTCATGATTGAGACGCCTATCTTACTTGACCGTGAAATCCCACTCGGCGAACGGCTGAGCTGGGTTGCCCAGTTTGTCCGCAGCCTCGACGTGGATGTGATGCACGCCGGGCTCCAAGGGCTTTGGCGGAGTCCAGCGCACGCGGCCCGAAGGAGCGTCGAACGCCGCTGGGACGGGGACTCCATCGATGAGCAACCGGATCGAGGAGGGCTCGACGCCGTTCGGATCGCGCACGCTCGCGCCGATCTCCGGACGTCCACCTTCGATCACCGCCGCAGGCGACGGAACGTACGACGCGATCGTCGGACCGGCGGTGTCTTCCGGCGAGTCGAGGTACACGGCGCGCAGATCGTCGAAGTAAATCGACGACACGTTGTCGCAGCGATCGTTCGATTCGACGAGATAGATTCGTTCCCAATGCAGCGGGACGACGGCGTCGCGCGGAATCGGTACTTCGATGTACTTCCAGCCGACCCAGTCGATGCCGCCGCGGCGCTTGTCGCATGTCGACAGCAGCGCGCCGGGTGTCGTCGTGAAGTTCACGATCTTCAGCGCGCCGGTGCCGTCGCGATAGTTGCCGCGAAGATCGTGATGACTGCCGTCGCCATAAACCCACACGCCGATGCGGAGTGGACGGCTGTCGATGTCTTTCGCCGGCTCCCAACGAATGCCTGCCGCCGAGATGCCGGTCTGATTGCGCAAGTCGTACGTGAGTCGCAAAGCCGCGGTTCCGCTGCGCACAGGATCGTTGCGGACGGAACGCGACGCGTTCGCCGAAGCGCGCGACGCAGAGATCGTCACGGAGCCCGCATCTTCGAAGTTGTCGATGACCTGCGGCGCTTTTCCGATCTCGACGCGTGCGCTCGCGGTCGCACCGCCCGCAGTCGCGCTGACCGTGCCGCGTCCGCCGGTCGACGAACGCAATGCACCAGGTCCCGTGAATTTTCCGATCGACGGCGAGCCACGCCAATCGGCCATGTTCGTGTCGACGTAAACCGTTCGGTTTTGCGCGTCGTGTCCGACGAGCGTGAACGACTGCGACGCATTCGCACCGACGATCACGGGACTCGGATTGATCTCGAGCGCGATGAGCGAGCCGACGACGCTCACCGGCGTCGAGCCGGAGATCTCGTCGATCGACGCTTTGACGCTGCCATCGCCGGTTGCGGTTGCAGTGAATCGTCCACTCGTATCGATCGAGCCGACGTTGCCGGCGACTTCCCATCGCGGCGCGCGCGGCAGACGCACGGCGTTATTCGATGCATCTTCGCCGTACGCAGTGAATTCGATGTGACTGCCGCTCAGCGCCGTCGCACTTTCCGGACGAATCGCGATTTGCGCGAGTGGACCGGTCGGCGCGGTGCTGAACAACAGAAGTGAATTGCCGACCGCGCGCTCCGAACCATCGGAGCCGCGATTTACCATCGTGACCCCATCACTTCCCGGCAGCCGCACCGCGAGCGTCGTCGAGCCGCCGCTGTCGAGTGCCATGCCCGTCGACACACCAGCTGCCGCCATCATTTCGCCGAACTCATCGAGCGTAACGCCGACGCTGTACCCAGGCTGACGTCCGTCGATCGCGAAGAGCATCACTTCGCCTTTCGACGTCAGTCCGATTCCGCTTCGTGCGAGCGGAACGTCCGCGTAACCATGCGTGTACGGATCGACGGCAACCGACCCTTCGCGCACCACGATCGCCGGGCCTGAAATCGCCTGCGTGACGGATTCCCATCCGCTCGAGATCGACATCGTGAACGCGACATGCGCGCCGTCGGGCAGGAGATCGAGAAACTTCGCGCCGACTCCGCTGCCGGAAAATACGGCGTCCGTCGAATTCAACTTCGTCGATCCGTGCTTCGTGTAGACGCGATGCACGGTCAGCTCCCACGAGCCTTTCGTCGTGAGCGGCGATGGCAAACCTGACACCGTCACTTCCGTTCCGCTGTCGTCCGTTCCTGTCGACTCGCCGAATCGATTCGTGTAGAGAACGAGCTCGCCCGTCCCCTCACCCATCGTGCGGCCTTGATTGAGTCGCGCGACCGGCATGCAGATTCCGTCGACGCGACACAAGCTTCCGGTCACGCCGGCAGTGCCGATGATCGGTCGTCGTTCTGCGGTGATGCCGAACGTCGGACGCATTCGCGGTCCGTACGCGATCAACTCTCCGTCTTGAACGTGAATCCCGAACGGCGCCTGATTCGCGTCGAAGAAATCGCCGTTGATCGCGACGATGGCGCGATGACCTTCGCGATTTTTTCGATTGGCCTGCTCGGTCGTCGTCTCGAGTCCGACGATCTTGTCGTTGGAGATCGACGTCTCGAATCGCAACGCGGCCTGCGACAAATCGATGCGCTCGGTATAAACCGCTTGCGGTCCGTTGCCGGTCGCGGTATTCGTGCGGTCGTGAACCACTCCCGGCGCGATCGTGATCGACGCCGCCAAAGCGGTTTGAGCCATAAAGATTGATAGAGATGCGAGCCGCACGGCGAAACTATACAGGTCACGGGTCGCAGGTCATCGGTCGTAGGTCATCGGTCGTAGGTCATGACCCATGACCAATGACCGATGACCCATGACCCGCACGACGAGCGTATATTTCGCGCTGCTGCAAATGAAAGGAGTCGCACATGACTCTCCCTCCTTGCGTTCCACCTCCTGACGACGACGAACCCAACGATCCTTCGCGTCGAAACTTTTTGATCGGCTCTGCAGCTGCGACCGCCGGTCTCTTTGTCGCACCGCTGGTGGCCGAGGCGGCGCAGAAGAGTGCGGCGGCGAAGACGGTGGGGGATCCGAACGCGATCCCTGTGCTCCTCAACGTCAACGGCAAAGAGCACTCGCTGAAACTCGATCCGCGCACGACGCTGCTCGACGCGCTGCGCGAACATCTCGCGATCACCGGCCCGAAGAAAGGTTGCGACCAAGGTGCGTGCGGTGCGTGCACCGTTCTCGCCGACGGAAAGCGAATCAACGCCTGTCTCACACTCGCGGCGATGAACAGCGGAAAGAAGATCACGACGATCGAAGGACTCGCGAACGACCAGAAGCTGCTCGCGATTCAAGCCGCGTTCATTCGCAACGACGGATTCCAGTGCGGCTACTGCACCTCGGGCCAGATCTGCTCGGCGGTCGCAGTGCTGCGCGAAGGTCACGCCGGATCGGAGGATGAGATCCGGCAGTGGATGACCGGCAACATCTGTCGCTGCGGCTGTTACGTCGGGATCGTCGAGGCGATCAAGGAGGCGCGCAATGCATCCATTTGATTACACGCGCGCGCACGAAGTCTCGACCGCGATCAAATCAGGATCGCGCGACGCCGCGAAGTTCATCGCCGGCGGAACGAATCTCGTCGACCTGATGAAGTGCGACGTTGAGCGGCCGTCGCACATCGTCGACGTCAACGCTCTTCCTCTCGCAACGATCGAGAAAGTGAGCGGCGGTGTGCGCATCGGCGCACTCGCACGCATGGCGGACGTTGCGGCGAGTCCGCTCATCAAAGAAAACTTCCCCGTCATCTCGCAGGCGCTCTTCGAAAGCGCCGCACCGCAGATTCGCAACATGGCGTCGATCGGCGGCAATCTCATGCAGCGCACGCGCTGCCCGTATTTCCGCGAGCTGACGTGGACGCCGTGCAACAAGCGCAACCCAGACTCCGGCTGCTCCGCTCTCGAAGGTGAAAACCGCCTCCACGCAATCCTCGGCACCTCCGACAAATGCATCGCGACGCATCCCAGCGATCTCGCTGTCGCAGTCGTCGCGCTCGACGCGATGATCACGGTTCGTGGCCCGAAGGGCGAGCGACAAATCGCGGCGACCGATTTTCATTTGCTGCCGGGCGACACGCCGCAGATCGAACACAACTTGAAACAAGGCGAATTGATCACGTCGGTGTTCATTCCGGACGCGGCGCACGCGAAGCGTTCGGCGTATCTCAAGATTCGCGATCGCGCGGCGTACGAATTCGCGTTGACGTCGGCGGCGGTCGGCCTCGACATCAGCGGCGGCGTGATCCGCTCCGCGCGCGTAGCACTCGGCGGCGTCGGCACGAAGCCGTGGCGCGCACGCGATGCGGAAAAAGTTCTGACAGGCCGCGCGCCGTCGGAAGACCTTTACCGCAACGCAGCGGAAGCGGAGCTGGCGCAAAGCGTTTCGTACGGCGAGAACGGATTCAAGATCGAGCTCGCGAAGCGAACGCTCGTGCGCGCACTCACCGACCTCGTGGGAGGTGCAGCATGACGATTCCGATCATCGGCAATCCGAACGACCGCGTCGACGGTCGTCACAAAGTTACGGGTGGTGCGAAGTACGCGTCGGAGCACATGCTCGACAACATGGCGTACGGCGTTCTCGTCATGAGCACGATTCCCTCGGGCTCGATCGAGTCGATCGACTCGAAGGACGCGGTGAAGTCGCCCGGCGTTCTCGCTGTCATCTCGCACGTCAACGCGCCGAAGCTTAATGAAGCGAAGCAAGGGAGTCTGCGCGAGTCGTTCAATCCGTTCAGCGACGGCAAGGTTCATTACGTCGGACAGCGGATCGCCGTGGTCGTCGCGGACACGGTCGAACACGCGACGCGCGGCGCGGAGCTCGTGAAGGTGAATTACTACCGCCCGCTCGACGCGAAAGTCGACATGCAGGCGAATCGCGAGCAGGCCGTCGACCGCGCGAAGAGCAAATTCGCGAAGGGCGACGCCGACGCTGCATTCAACGCGGCGCCGGTGAAGATCGACGAGGTCTATCGCACGCCGTTCGAGCATCACAATCCGCTCGAGGCACATTCAGTCGTCGCGGCGTGGAAGGGCGATCACCTCACGCTCTACGACTCATCGCAAAACATTTTCGGCGCGCAGACCGGACTCGCACAGGTGTTCGGCGTCCCGAAAGAAAACGTGCGCGTCGAGTCGCAATTCGTCGGCGGCGCGTTCGGAAGCAAAGGCGGCGTGTGGCCGCACGTCGTCGTCGCTGCAGTCGCGGCGAAGGAAGTGAAGCGGCCGGTGAAACTCGTCGTGACGCGCAAACAACTCTACTTCGGCAATGGCCATCGTCCAGTGACCGAACAACGCGTCGCACTCGCCGCGGAGCGCGACGGAAAACTGACGGCGATGATTCACGAAGGCATTTCGTCGTCGAACGATGTCTGCACGTACGCGGAGCGCTTCGTATCGCCGACGCGGATGATTTACGCGTCGGACAACATCCGCGGTCAAAGTCCGATCGTCGCATTGAATCTTCCCAGCCCGACCTACATGCGCGCGCCCGGCGAGAACCCCGGCATGTTCGCGCTCGAGTCGGCGATGGACGAGCTTTCGTACGCGCTCAACATCGATCCACTGCAACTGCGACTCATCAATCACGCGGACAAACATCCAACCGACGGCGAACCGTGGTCGAGCAAATCTCTCAAGGAGTGTTACCAGCAGGCTGCCGATCGTTTCGGCTGGTCGAAGCGAACGGCCGAGCCGCGATCGATGCGCAAAGGTCGCGATCTGATCGGCTGGGGCATGGCGACGGCGACGTATCCCGCGCATCGCTCCCCGGCATCCGCGAGAGCGACGATGAAGAAGGACGGCACCGTCGTCATCGCAAGCGGCTCACACGAGATGGGCATGGGCACCGCGACCGTCATGTCGCAGCTCGCTGCCGAAACCCTCGGCGTTCCGATCGCGCGCGTGACGTTCGAATACGGCGACACGACGCTGCCGCAAGCGCCGATCTCCGCAGGTTCGATGACTGCGGCGAGCGTCGGCTCCGCGGTTTACGGCGCAGCGATGGAGTTGAAAAAGAAAATCGCCGCGCTCGACAACGTCGATCCGTCGACGCTCAACGCCGACAGCTACCACGACATCCTCACGCGTCATTATCAGGACAGCGTCGTGGCGCAGTTCGATGCGAAGCCGGAGCAGGACGACAAGTACGCGACGCATGCATTCGGCGCGCACTTCGTCGAAGTCGCGATCGATCAGGACATCCCGGTCGTGCGACTGCAGCGCATGGTGAGCGCATTCGCCGCCGGCCGCGTCCTCAACCAGAAAACCGCCCGATCCCAATACCTCGGCGGCATCATTCAAGGGATCGGGATGGCTCTGATGGAAGAGACGCATCTCGACAAACGATTCGGCTCGTTCGTCAACGTCAATTTCGCGGAGTATCTCGTGCCGGTGAATCCCGACATCCGCGGGCTCGATGTCATCCTCGTCGAAGAACACGACGAGCACGTGAACCCGATCGGCGTGAAAGGAATCGGCGAGATCGGAATCGTCGGCGTCGCGCCGGCGATCGCAAACGCGGTGTATCACGCGACGGGGAAACGAGTGAGGGATTTGCCGATTACGGTCGATAAGTTGATGTAGATCTGGAGTGCGGCGCCCATGGCGCCGCTCTCCTATCCCGCAAGAAGAGCGGCGGCATGGCCGCCGCACTCCACATCAGCGCGCTAGGGCCGCCGCCAACACAATGTTTCTCTTGGTCCCCACGAAGATCGGCTCGATCTCGCAGCTCTCTGTGATCGAGTGACTCTCGGTGCATGGCGCGACGCCGCTGCTGATCGCGGGAACGCCCGCGCGCAGCGCGGCGCTCGAGTGATTCGACGCCGTGTCGGTCACGTACGGCTCGGGTCCGAACTCGCGCCACACCGCTTCGGCGGTGCGAACCATGTCGGAGTCGCGGAACGAAGGAATCGAGGCGACTTCCTCTTGCGATGTCACTTCGCGATTGACGGTCATCCCGACGCGATCTGCTTCTTCATGCACAATGCGATCGACCTCGGCATCGAGTCGCTTGAGCGTCGCTTCATCGCTCGAACGAAGGTCGACGGAGAACCACGCGTCGCGCGCTTTGGCGTTGTAGACGTCGCCCGCGCCGAGCATCCCGACGTTCAGCCAGGCATTGTTCGGAATCTTGAGCTTGTACAAACGATCGATCGCGCGCGCAACGGGCAGCGTGGCCGAGTACGGCGGATTGTTCGATCGCGTATGCCCGCCGGGGCCGAGGAGGTGGTAGCGGTACCAGTAGGTGCCGATGCCGGCGTAGGTGAAGCCGCGGTAGCCGCCATCGAGCGCGACGTAGCGATCGATCGCGTTCTTGTGATCGGCGAGAAATTGATCGACGCCTCCGAAATCCGTTTCTTCGCGGACGGTGAACACGAAAGTGATGTCGCCTTCGGTCGTGACATTCGCGGCGTTCATCGCGCGGATCATCGCGAGAAGTGAGACGACGTTGCGCGTGTCGTCGCCGACACCCGGCGCGTAGATGCGGCCGTTCTCGATGTGCGTCTGCAATGTTGTCGTCGCGGGAAACACGGTGTCGAGATGCGCGTCGAAGACGACGCGGTGGCCGCCACCGCTCCCCTTTCGAACACCGATCACGTTTCCGGCGGTGTCGCGATGAACGTCGGTGAGTCCGTAGTCGCGCAGAAGTTTTTCGACGACATCGGCGCGCGCCGCTTCCTGGCCTGACGGCGCAGGAATCTCGGTCATCGTTCGCCATTGCGCGATGATCGCGTCGCGATCGGAGTCGACGAATTGCATCGCGCGCGCGACGTCGTCGCGCTGCGTCAGCGCATGCACTTCGGCGATCGGAAGCTCGCGCGTCGGCGTCGTCGTGCGACACGCGGCGAGGAAGACGATGAGAAGAAAAACGCGCCGGTTCATTTCGCCGGCTGCGGGCAAGGCGTTCCTTTTTTCTGCGCGTCCTTCATGTAGTCAGCCCAGTCGGGCGCGACGAGGCTCGTCAGAGGACCGTATTGCTGACCTTCGCGCGTCAGGGTCGAATCGCCCGTGATCGTGTATTTCACCTCGGAGCAGAGAGGATCGGTCCCCGGTTTCGCGCCGGTCGTGCGCCACACCAGGTTGCGCGTCGCCGTCACGCTCGGCCGGTCTTCGGTCCACTTCCCGACCATGACCACGTGCGGGTCGCTGCGCGAGATGTAGATGCTACCGTCCATCTGCTGGATGACGTAGCAGACGTGCTCGAGATACTCGCCGTTCGCGTAGAAGCTGACCATTCGTGCGGGCGCGCGACGGACCTGCGGCGTCGTCGGCGACCAATTATCGACGTGCCAGAGCAGTGTGTTCGTCGGCACGTGCGGGCCGCGCGAGCAGGCGGACGCGAGAATGGCGGCGAGAAGGAGGCGTCGCATGAAGCAGATTGTACGGTGGCATTGAACCGGAATACGTGACGGCCATGGCGCCGCCCATTCTGGTGGTGGACGACGACGTTGCGCTCTCGCAGACGATGGCGCTCGCGATCGAAAACGCAGGGGTCCCGGTCGAGCAGTGCACGACCGGCGAGACCGCCATTGATCTCATTCGCGCGAAACGGTACGCGGTCATCGTCCTCGACTTGATTCTCGAGGAAGGCGTCAGCGGCTTGTACGTCGTCAACGCGATTCGCGAGTTGCCGCCGGAACAGCGTCCGCTGATTCTGATGACGACTGCGGCGAGCCTCGAGAATCTTCGCGGCGTCGATCGCGGTCTCGTTGCGGCGGTCATGTTGAAGCCGCTCGATTTCGAGTTGTTCGCCGAGTATGTCCTCGCGACGTATCGGCGCGCGATTCGGACAGTGAACGAAGTCGCCGCGGCAGTTGTCGGCGAGCCAGGTGTGCGCACGTACTGCGGTTCTTGCGGAACGGCGATTACGCCATGGGTGTTCGATCCGCCCCATCCGGCCGAGGCGGCGGATACGTTTCAGCTGTGGGTGGACACACCGTGTACGCGATGCGGCACAGCTCCGCGACAGGCCGGCGGCCGCAGCGAGTGGACGCCCTCGGCCGACGGACGTACTTTGGTTGCGTGAACTGGCTGTTGTTGCTCGTCCTGCTCATGACTCCCGCGAAAGGTGACGCCTCGTTCGCGAAAGACGTGCGGCCGATTCTCGAGCGTCGATGCCAGCCGTGTCACTTCGACGGCGGCAAGATGTACGCGCGGCTGCCGTTTGATAAAGGCGAGACGATCGTGAAGTTGGGAACCGCGAAGTTGTTCACGCGGATTCGCGATGAAAAAGACCGCGACGCGATTCGGAAATACATCGCGTCGCGGCGGTGAGAATTAGCTCGTCAGCTTTTGCAGGGTCGCGCGAGCCGGTTCCGACAAGCGTCCGCGCGCGATCTCATTCGTCTGGCGCACGATCTCGAGCGAGTCGAACGCACGTTCTTCGCGCCCGTCGATTGCGGTGACGATCGCCTGATCAGCCGGCGACGTGACCACGTGGTGACCGCTCCAGTGCGCGTTGAGCCACGAGCGATGCGCAGTCAGAACGAAGTAACGCCGGCCTTGTTCGAGCGTGAGCTCCGCTGCGCGTCGCAGCAGAATTTGTTCGACTTCGCCGCGCTCCGTGAATCCGTTTCCTTCGACGAGCACGCGCCATTCGTTCGGCGCGAGCCGCGTTTCGCTGTAACCGCCGGTGACGCTGTCATCGCTCGACTGATATCCAGTCGCGCATCCAACCGCGAGTAAAACGACCGCCAGAGAAAGAATCCGTTTCATGACCGTAAGCCTCCGGGCGGTCCTAAAGCGAACGGTTTGCCGTGCGCGTTCTTCTAAGAACGAGCAAAGCACGTCAAAGACTTAAGTCAAATTCGCGTGAGTTATTATGACTTCGTCCAATTGCGCGTTTGACGCCGCACGCGGACACAGTGTCCGGTTTCTCAGCCGCCGGCTGATTCGTCAAAACGAACAGGAGGACGTCATGAAGAGACTTCTGGCTGTCGTTGTGATCAGCATCTTTGCGGTAGTGGCGCACGCGGACACTTGCGGTTGTGGCGCCGCGACGCCGGCAAATCCGCGCTGCGCCGCCGAGACGCTCGCGACGGCCGCGGAACATGTGCAAGCGCCGGTCACCCACTACAACTACTCAGGTCTTCTGTTCGCGCTCGCGTTCATGGTCGCGCCGTGGATCGCTCGTGGGGTCAGGACTCTCAGCCGCCTCGCTCCACAGCTGGTAGTGAAACTGAAAACTGAAGCTTTGACCCCGAAGTTACTCCGGCGGAGCCGGCCTCGCGAACAGGTAGCCCTGGCCGAAGTCGCACGATAGCGACTCGAGGAGCTCGCGCTGCTCCTTTGTTTCGATGCCTTCCGCGATGATGTCGAGCGAGAGGCCGTGGCCGAGCGCGAGGATCGAGCGGATGATCTCGACGTTCTTCGTTTCGCGCGCGGCGCGAACGAAAGAGGAGTCGATCTTCAGCGTGTCGATCGGGAAGCGGTGCAGATAGCTCAGCGACGAGTAGCCGGTGCCGAAATCGTCTAACGCGATCCGACAGCCGAGGGCTTTGAGGCCGCTCATGACCTGCATGGCGGAGTCGGCGTGCTGCATGATCACGCTCTCTGTAACCTCGAGATGCAACTGCTTCGGATCGCCTTTGCACGCTTCGAGCGCCTCACGCACGTCGTTGATCAAATCGCTCTGCGCAAACTGACGCACGGAGATGTTGACGCTGACATAACGCGGCTTCCACTTCGCCGCCTGCTTGCAGGCCTCGCGCAACACGAATTGACCAATCGGAACGATGAGTCCCGTCTCTTCCGCGACCGGAATGAATTCCGCCGGCGACACCATGCCGCGCACCGGATGCATCCACCGTACTAACGCTTCGTAGCCGACGATTTCCGCCGTTCCGAGCTTCACGATCGGCTGATAGAAGACACGCAGCTCGCCGCGCTCGACCGCGCGACGCAAATCGGTCTCGACCTGCAGACGCGCGACGACGTCGTTGCGCATGTTCGAGTCGAAAATCTCCGACCGCGCTCGCCCCTGCGCCTTCGCGCGATACATCGCCGTGTCGGCGTCGCGCACGATGTGCTCGGGACCTTCGTAATCAGGTCCCCCGATCGTGATGCCGACGCTGACCGACGCGTAAATATCGTTCTCGTTGACGTGAAACGGCGCGGCGATCTCGCGCTGAATCCGTTCCGCCGCGCGTTTCGCATCGGTCGCGCCATGAATCTTCTCGATGAGAATCGTGAACTCGTCGCCGCCGAATCGCGCGACGGTGTCGACGGCGCGCACGCATCGCATCAACCGCTCGCCGATCGCGACAAGCAACTGATCGCCGGCGACGTGGCCGAGACTGTCGTTGACGTTCTTGAAATGATCGACGTCGAGCAGCAACACCGCGAACGTCTCTTCATCAGCGCGACGGCGCCGAGTCAACGCCTGCCCGACGCGATCGAGAAACAGCGCGCGATTCGGCAGACCGGTAAGTGCGTCGTGAAACGCGTTGTGTCGAAGCTGCCTCTCCGCCTCGCGCTGTTCGCTGACATCGGATCCGATGCTCGCGGTGCCGAGGATCGAACCTTGCGGATTCCGGAGGACGGTGTTGTTCCAGAGGATCGTGCGCCGCTCGCCGCTTTTCGTGAGGATCTCCATCTCGAGATGCGCGGCGATGACTCCGCGTCCGATCGTCGCATCGAATCCGCGCGACGCTTCTTCGCGCTGTTCCGGCGGCAGGAACAACTCGAAAAAGTTCTTGCCGATCACGTCGTCCTTCGAATAGCCGGCGACGGCTAACAAATATGGATTGCAGTACGTGACTGTGCCGACGACATCGAGCAACACCGCGGCGAGCTCGATCGTGTCGAGCATCTCGCGGAACCGTCGTTCCGATTCGCGTAACGCTTCAGCGATGCGGCGGCCTTCGTCGACGTCGACCGCCATCGTCATGCGCGCGCGGCGACCCGGCAGTCGAATGTCGTAGCCGCTGATCTCGACTGTGATGACGTTGCCGTCTTTGCGCTGCAGACGAATGAGTCCGTTGCGCGGCGCGGTGGTGTTGCGCTGCGACTGCGGACGCAAGTCGCCGACTTTCATCTTCAGCATCTCGCCGCGCGCGAACCCATACTGCGCGACCGCAGCGTCATTCACGGCGATGATTTCCTGCGTCTCACCATCCGAGATCCACATCGGATTCGGATTCCCCTCAAACAACAACCGAAACTGCTCCTCGGAACTACGGAGAGTGGCGGTCGCGCGCGTGCGAACGTGCGTTTTGCCGAGGAGATCGCCGATGCGTGCGATGACCTCGACCAACATTTCGTCCGGCGTGATCTCTTCGGTCGCGAAAAATTCGAGAACGGCGACGGGCGCGTCGATGCCAATGATCGGGAACGCAAGCGCCGAAGTCAGCCCTCCTTCGCGCGCCGCAGCGGCGAGTGGAAGCGGGAGTACGCCGTCGAGTTCTTTCGTCGCGACCGGTGCGCGTTCGGCGAGCGCGCGACCGGCGACGCCGCTCGTCGGCGCGACGAGTGTCGTCTCGACCGCGCGCCGGAAGTTTTCGAACCGCTGAAGATCGCCGACGAACCAGATGTCGCTGAGCGTCAGGATCGACGTCGTTCCGATGGCGAGGTACGCATGGCCCACCGGCCAGCCGAGGTGCGTGCACATCTGGTCGACGGTGGCCTGGAGGGCGTCGTCGAGTGACGGCGACTCGTTTGCGGCTACCGCAACCGACTGCAACAGCTTGAGATGCTGCTGCTTGTCGTACAGAACGCCGGTCGCGTGCTCGGAGATCGACTCCGCCGCCTCACGCGCACGCCTCTGCCGGTCGAGACGCTTGACGAGCCCTGCAATCTCGAGAGCGTCGAATTCTTCCTTGTCGGACACGGTGCCAGACGCATTATGCCGTGCGGCGCGCGAGAGCGTACACAGCCGGCGTCACAACGAGCGACAAGAGGAGCGCGAACATCAGGCCGCCGATGACGGCGATCGCGAGGGGCTGAAGCAGCTCCGAGCCGGAACCGAGGGCAAGGGCGAGAGGCAGCATGCCGAGCATCGCGGCGAGCGACGTCATCAGGACCGGACGAAATCGGCGACGACCGGAGCGAACGAGCGCCGCATGCAGATCGTCGCCGGCTGCGAGATGATCTTCGACCGTGTCGAGCATCAGGATGCCGTTCTTCGCGACGATGCCGACGACCATGATCATGCCCATCAGCGACACGACGTTGAGCGTCGTGCGCGTGATCAGCAGCGCGAGCAGAGTTCCGGTCAGCGCGAGCACCGCCCCGGTCACGATCGCAACCGGATGCGCAAACGATCGGAATTCGATGAGCAGTACGACGAACACGAGCGCGATCGCGAGTGCGAGTGTCAGCGCGAGCTCGCGGAAACTCGCCTGCTGTTCCTGATACAAGCCGCCGAACTCCATCGTCATGCCGGCGGGCAGATGAACGTCTTTCGCGATCTGCGCTCGAATGTCGTCGATCGCCGATCCGAGATCGCGATTTTCGAGACGCGCGGTCACGGCGATCGTCTGCCGCAATCCGTCGCGATTCATTTCGATCTGGCCGGGATCGTATTCGACGGTCGCGACTTGATCGACGCGAACGAACGCGTTCGTGACCGGCGACTTCACACGCAGCGATCGCAGTTGATCGAGCGATGATTTGTACACCGCCGGCAGAAGAACGCGGACGTTGATCGCGCGGCTGCGCTCGAGAATCGTCGACGACGCTGTGCCGCCGAGCGCCGCCTGGATCGTCTGCGTGATGTCGGCGGCGGTGATTCCGAACGTCGACGCGCGCTGCGGATCGACGCGAAATGTGATCGCCGGTCCACTCACGACGATGCCGTCGAAGATCTCGACGACGCCTTCGACCTTTCCGATCGACGCCGCGACCTGTTTCGCTGCGCGTTGCAACGCGACGGTGTCTTCGCTGAACAAGCGGATCTCGACGGGCGACGGCGAGCTCGCCAGGTCGCCGATCAGATCGGAAAGAATTCCGATGAACTCGACGCGCAGCGCAGGCTCGGTCGTCTCGATTTTTTCGCGCAGCTCGCTCATCACCTCTTCGGTCGCGCGATGCTTCGGCTTCATCTTCACGGCGAAGTCGCCCGTGTTCGGCTCGGTCACGCCGAACAGTCCGAGTTGCAGTCCCGTGCGCCGCGAAAAACTCTCGACGTCCGGCGTCTCTTTCAAGAGTTGCTCGACGTGACGCAGCAACCGATCGGTCTCCTGCAACGACGCGCCCGGTGGCGCGACATAGTCGAGGATGAACGCGCCTTCGTCGAACTCGGGGAGAAACTCGCTGCCGAGAAACTTGTAGAGGACGAACGCGATGACGAGCAGCGCCGCGATCGCAACGAGGACGAGTCGCGTGTTTCGCAGCGCGAATTCGAGGAGGCGCTCGTAGAGAACGGGTTGTCGGGTTGACGGGTTGTCGGGTTGCTGGGGCACTGAGGCGAACCGCTGCGCGAGAACTGGCGTGAAGAACAGCGCCAGAACGAGCGACGTTAGAAGTGCGACCGACATCGTCAGCGCAAGCGAGCGGAAGAACACGCCGGTGACTCCGGTCAGAAGTGACAGCGGAAGGAACACGACGACCGGCGTGATCGTCGAGAAGACAATCGGGCCGCTGATCTCGTTCATCGCGAGATGCACCGATTCGATCCGTGACGCGCCGGCGGCGAGATGCGCGTAAATGTTTTCGACGACCACGATCGCGTCGTCGATGACGAGCCCGATCGCTGCGGCCATGCCGCCGAGGGTCATGAGGTCGAAGGACAGACCGACGAGCCACATCGCGAAGATCGTCACGAGCAGCGTCACGGGAATCACGACGACGGCGACCGCAGTCGTCCCCCAACTCCGCAGAAATCCGTAAACGATGAGAATCGAGAGAACCAGACCGATCAGAATTGCGTCGCGCACGGAGCCAACCGCGGCGCGCACGAGCAGCGACTGGTCGTAAAACGGTTTGATCTCGACGTCGCGCGGAAGTTGCGGCTTCAGTCGAGCGAGTTGTTCTTTGATGTCGTCGTCGACTGCCGCGGTGTTCGCAGTCGGTTGACGGAGAACGTTGACGAGAACCGCAGGTTGTCCGTCGGCAGTGACGATCGTGTATCGCGGCTCGAAGCCCGGCGTCACGTTCGCGACGTCGGAGAGCAGCACCGGAACGTTGTTGATCGTCGCGACGACGATACGCGAGATGTCGTCGATCGTCCTCGCCTGCCCGCTGACAAGTGCGAGCTCGAGCTGATGGTTTTCTTCGATGAGTCCCGGGGACTCGATCACGTTCGTGTTCTTCAGCGCGTCGACAACCTGCGACACGGTGAGCCCGCGCGTCTCGAGTCGAACGGGATCGATGTTGACGTGATACTCACGAACCTCTCCGCCTTGCACCTGCACCGCCGCGACGCCGCTCACACGCGCGAGCGGCGGGCGAATCATCAATTCCGCGATCGTGCGCAGCGTGCCCGGATCGCGCTTCGCCGACGTCAGCGAGTAGCCGATGATCGGAAAGATCGCGAACGTGAGTCGCTCGACGCGCGTGATCGATGCGCCAGGCGGCAACGTCGTGCCGAGACTCGATGCGCGCGACTGCACCATCTGCAACGTCTGCTCGATGTTCGTGTGCCAGTCGAAAAACAAATCGACTTCCGTAGCGCCGCGGCCAGTGACCGACTTCACGCGCGCGATGCCGGGCATTCCACTCATCGCTTCTTCGATGGGCTTCGTGACCGTCACGAGCATCTGCTCGGCCGGCACTTCGCCGTAGTCGGCGACGATGACGATGCGCGGAAAATTCGTCTGCGGAAACAGCGACAGCGGGACGCGCGTGATCGCGATCAAACCGCCGATCGACAGCAGGACGACGAACACGGCGACCGCTCGCCATTGATGTTCGACGATGCGGCCGAGGTTCATTGTGCGGCGGCGACCCTGGTGCCGTCGGGAAGGCCGTAGTTGCCTTCGGTCACCACGGTCTCCCCACCTTGCAGCCCGGACGTGATCTGCGTTCGCCCGCCGCTCTTCACGCCGATCGTGACGTGCGTCTCGTGCGCGACCGATTGGTTGTCGACGACCATCACGGTTCCGCTGTTGGTCGTCGTCGCGTCGAGCGTGACCGCCGAATCAGGAACGGTCACCGCGTCCGCGACCGGCTCTGCGCTGATCACGACTCGCGCGACACCGTTTGCGCGCAACTGTCCGGTCGGATTCGGAACCGCGACCCACACTTCGACACTGCGACTCTGCGCGTCGGCGGCGCGACCGACGAGGTTGATCGTGCCCGGAAACGATTGTCCCGGCAGATCGTCCGGAAGAACGCGAACGGCGTCGCCCGCGCGAAGTCGCGTCGCGACGTCCTCCGACACCTGCATCTTCGCGATGAGCCCACTCGTGTCGGCGATCGTGACCATCTTCGCGCCGGGATTCGCCATCTCGCCCTGATATTGAAACTGCTGCGTGACGACTCCGCTGAACGGCGCGCGCACTTCCGTGTATCCGAGTTGCGCGACGGTCGTCTGCAGATGATTCCTCGCCTGCTCGACTTTCGACTGCTGCACCGACACGTTCGCGCCGCCCGGACCGGCGTGATGCAACGACGCAGTCTCCTGCGCGACGCGGTAATCGCTTTCGGCGCTCACGACTGCGAGTTGCGACGCCTCGAGATCCTTCTTCGAAATGCCGCCTTCGTCGAACAGCTTCTTGCGACGCTCGTACGTGAGCTGCGCGTTGTCGAGCGCCGCTTTCGCGTCGCGCAACGCTTTCTGATCCTGCGCGTTCGCCTGCCTCGCCGACGACTCCGCTTCCTGCAGTGCGGCGGCCGCTTCGCTTCGCTGCGCGGACAAATCGCGCGCCTCGAGGATCGCGAGCACATCGCCCTGCTTCACAACGCGATTCGTGAGCAGCGGCATCTGACTGATCATGCCCGCGACTTTCGGACTGACGTCGGCTGAGCGCCGCGCAGCGAGCGTCGCAACGGCGGTGATCTCGTTCGCGATCGTCTGCCGCGTCGCTTTTGCGACCTGGACGCTGACGACGATCTTCGGTTCTTCTTCCGCCTTGTGACACGCGGCGATGAGGATGAGAACAGCGAGAAACGCTTTTGTGCGACAGACACTCCTGTCTGTCGCGGGTCTCGGCGAGCGACAGACAAGAGTGTCTGTCGCA
>JADMIO011346991.1_pt1 | contig 32065 bp, 24 predicted proteins | sample 8958161 | NCBI WGS metagenome assembly JADMIO01 (sample SAMN16585339, study PRJNA669376) | soil metagenome | isolation source: Crop rotation soil | place: USA: Cullars Rotation, Alabama | collected 2011
GCCGCGACTTCAAGTCACGTGAATTCCAAGCTTCGGATCCCACTGTGCTGGAAAGTTGTGCCGCCGGAGCGCGTCATCAGGTTGATTTCGTCGGCAACCAGGATTGCCTCGTCTACATCGTGAGTGACGACTACCATGGGCACCGGGCGCCGCATCCAGATCGCTTCCAAGGCAAAAACCATTGACCATCGCGTCTGTTGGTCAAGCGCGGACGCCGGTTCATCGAGCAAGAGGATATCAGGTTGCGCCATCAGCGTTCTGAGCACGCAGACAAGCTGCTGCTGACCTCCGCTGAGTTCGTAGATTCGTTGATTCGGGAATATTTGGTGGGTGAACTGGAACAATAGCGATTCGGCGGCCTGCCGCCGGCGATCGCGGGGGACCCGCTGAAGTCGTTGGGGAAACGCGATGTTGTCCGCAACGTCCAGCCACGGGAGAAGTGAGGCGCGATAGTCCTGCCAGAAATAGCCAATCCGGGGCTTTCGCTGGCTCTCAACTTCAAGGCGCACGGAACCCGAGTCCGGCGGCAATAAACCCGCGATCACGTTCAACAGTGTGCTTTTGCCACAGCCGTTGCAGCCGATTACGGCCGAGATCAGCGGCGCTGTCAGCTCGAAAGATGTGCCGGCCAAAACCTCGACGCGTCCGCCCTCTCGGTCGAACCCCTTATGAACGTCCTTGACGACGATGCGGCTCATCGGCCTCCCCAGTGTACTAAACGCCGCTCAACCAACACGAACGCGCGGTTCAGCAGATAACCGATCGTGCCGGCGATGACGATCAAGGCGTACATCTCCGGCATCGCGTACATCGTATACGCCTCCGTCAGGCGCTGCCCAATGCCGTGCTTTGCTCCCATGAACATCTCACAAAGCAGAGCGACGATCGCAGCATACGAAATGGCGATGCGGAGGCCGATCATTGTTTGCGGAAGCGCATCGAACAGCCGGATTAAGAAAAACACCTGTCGTGGCGTCGCCCCGTACAAAGTTGCCATCTGGGCGCGTACCCGGTTGGCCTGCAGGACGCCATAGGAGCTGTGAAGTGCGATCACCCAAACACTTGCAGTGAAGATCATCCCGACCTTGCTCGCAAAACCGACGCCGAGGGCGAAGACGAACACCGGGTAGAGCATCGTTACGGGGATCGAGCGGAAGAAATCAACGACAGTGATCATCGCCTTGTGTAAGGGTGCGAAACCCCCCATCCCAACACCAAGAACGGTGCCGATGATTGCGGCGGCGGTGTAGCCAATGGCGACAAGTGACAAGGTAGAGCGAATGTCGGGCCAAATACTTCCGGATGCGAACAGGATCCAGAGCCGGGTGGCTGTCGTGTACGGGCTCGGCAACAACGCGACGTTGACGACACCGATCATCGTCGCCGCTTGCCACAACCCCAGCAGAACCAGCATCCCCAGCGAGCCGGCGATAGCACTCCTTATCGAGCGCAGCAGTCGCGTCCTCATTCAATGCCTTTGATGAAGGAATCATCAACGAAATCCCCGTAGCGGGGAAGCGGCTTGTCCTTGAAAGACTCCTCGCGGCGACGGATTTCCTCACCCTCATCCTGAACCGCCTTGACGAGTTGTGTTTTGTCCAGCACGAGCGAAAAGTCAAAGCTCTGCCAGTTCGCCTTGACTACGTCGAGGTCGAGATTGATTGCTTGAGCGATGACCTGCTGCGCCTCCGCAGTGTTAGCTTTCAAGTATTGCTGAGCGCGCCGCAACGCCTTGAGAAACGACTTGATTTCAGACGCGTGGGTCTTCGCCCAGTCTCGGCGGACCGCGATATTTTCGTAGCCGGCATACACGTCGGCTGCGGTAAACACGACTGCGTCTTCGCCCAAGGCGTGCCGAATGTTGTGAACGAACGGGTCCCACGTCGATGCCGCGTCGATCGCTTTGCTAGTCATCGCGTCCTGCAACGCCGCGGGCTGGATCTTCCTGATGTCCACATCCGCAGCTGTGAGCTTGTGTGCTTCAAGGAACCTGTGCGCGAAGATGTCCGAGGTCGTCCCGGGGCTCAGCGCAATACTCTTGCCCTTGAGGTCGCTAGGTTCTCGAATGCCCGCGCTCCTTCTGGCCACGATTGCACTACTTGTAGATCGAACGATCGTACCGACGACGATCACGTTCTCGTTACCCGTGAAGCCGTGGTACGCCACGTTGACTTCGACGATGGTGCCGAAGTCGGAGGAGTTGGATACCACGGCGTCTAGGCAGTAGCGGCCGGCCGCTTGGTATTGCACTTCAACGTCCAAGTCTTCGTCTTTGAAGAAGCCCTTCCGGTCCGCGATCAGGGCGAGCGCACACCAAACGTTCTTCGACGTGGTGAGCGTGACGCGGCGCGGGGCCGTGGCCGTCGAAGTGGTAGCCGAAGGCACCGAGGCAGTCTGATCGCTACGGTCGCAGCCCGCCAGCAACAGGGGAAGTAGGGTCGCCACAACAATAGAGCAAAAAAATTGTCTCATTGAGTTTGTCTCTTTCTTCGGCGAGAGCCACGGCCCCGATCGCGCGACAGTGCCGTGATTTTCGCTATAGCGCCAGCATTATTGTGGGGCTGAAATTCAGGGGCCGCTATGCCATTGCCAAGCAGGTTGACAATAGTCTGGCGATACTCCTCTGCCAGTCGTGGCGGTAGCTCGATCCAGATCGGCTCGCCGGTCGGCCTAACCTGATTCACCTCCGGGTCTGTGAGGACGGCCACTTCCATTTCTATAAACACGTCGACCGTACGCCGTACCTGGGGGTTGAGCACGGTTTGCGCGGGATAGACCACTACCACAATTCCCACTTGGTGAGGCGAGAGGCCGAGCGCGTAGAATTGCGCCGGATCGTTGATGCTGCTGAATCGGATGCGCTCGCCTTCCGCATCGCTCAATTTCGGCTGCGCGTGCGACCAGAAAATTGCAAACGAACGGTGCGCTGCGGACGCTTCGTCAGCCGGGCTGCCGGAAGCGGAAGTTCGGCGCGGACGACCATTTCGATAATGCTCAGCGCTCCGTTGCGGAAAGACGAAGTGGAAGGTTAGTTTGTTGCGCTGCACGAGCTCAAGCATGTTCACCGCCATCGTGAGATCGCCAGCGGACAGAAATTCGCGCTCGCCTTTGAGCAAATAGACGCGCTCGGCGAGGCGCTCGCGCTGCACGATGTACGGGAGTTGCCGGATAGCCCAGTTCTGTTCTGCGGCCGATGCGTGCACTCCGCGGCGGCCCCCGCGAAGGCTCGTGAGCGCAGCGCGGTATCGGTAAGCCTTATCCCGGGGCGGGCCGGTTCCCTTTTCCCAGCGGTAAAGCGTCTGTTCCGACGTGTCTAAGAGCTCAGCGAACTGCTTAACGGTTAAGCCCGTGCGTTCTCGAACCAGTCGCAATTCGTGCGCCGCCTCCTTAGCCGGCCGGTAGTCGACAAGGACGCGTTCTAGCGATTGCTCGTTGCTGAGGTCTGTCACCACCTCGCATCATAGACTCTGATGGCAATCATTCAAGCAGCAATAGTGATAGATAATGATTATCATTATTGATAATTAAAAGTATAAAAATAAGCATATTTTCATTTGGCGCCGCGCCGTCGTCCTTTGACAATTCAGCGAAACCGGACGGATTACGCCATCTATGTCGAGGAGGACACGATGCCAGGCGTCGACTACACGGAAACTGCAAACGAGCCCGACTATTTAGAGGCGTTCATACCCGTTTTGCCGGTGGGAGCAGTTGACCCAGCGGCGCTAAAGCTCCTGGTTTGGGCCGCGATCGCACCGGATGGGGTGAAACCCAGTGGGGCTTTCTGCGGCGTCGGTTGTACCTCGTCACACGGATTTCCTATCGACTTTCTCGCGATGCCGCTGGCGGCGCATGCCGCCGGTCTGGTTCAGCCAGAGTCGCCGTTCACGTACCTCGTCGCTGATCATCACGCTGCGCTTACAGGCTGCGGCCCAGAAGAAGCTGGCCGGCGCGGCCGCGCTCGTAAGAGCGAGTTGTTCACCATCGGTCGGGCGCTGCGGCAGCCAACCGAGATCGTGCTGGCGAGCGACATCGTGCAGGACGCGCAGTACTGCCTCATCGACAATCAGGTACGGCAGCAGATGCGCGGGATCGTGGACGAACAGGCGACGCCCTACAACGTGCAGGCGATCAGCGACGCCGTCTATATGGCAATAAACGGTCGCATGAAGATCGGGTGGACCCGACATTCCCACAAAAGGATGAAGGAGGGCAAGGGTCGATCGGACGAGTTCAACGGTACAGATCGGTTCGCGAAGCGAATCCTCCCCGCGTTCGGCGCGATGTACATTCGCCACGGAGTAACCGCGGACTCGCAACGACCGGCCGCGGTTCCGTACAGCGTACACACTGAAGGCGTCTCTGTGCGGCTGATGCTAACGGGTGAGGATCGCGGCCACTTTCGCGAGAAGATCGCGCTCGCGTCGCCGCGACGCGCCGTCGATTTGATTAAGCAGCTTGACCGCATCGTTGCGTGTTGGGAGCGAAGCATCGGCAACGCGGGAACCGGTGACGTTGTTTCGAAGGCCGAGAACATCGTGGAGGTCGTCAACAACACTTGAGCGACAATCGGGCGGGTGCCGGAGTGGTCAAACGGGGCGGACTGTAAATCCGCTGGCCTCAGGCCTTCGTGGGTTCGAATCCTACCCCGCCCAATAGCTGAAAGGCCAAACCATGATCGATGTTCTCGCGGAGTGGCAGTCACGAGGGTTCCTCCACCAGGTCACAGACCGTGACAAGCTTGCCGAGCATTTGTCGACGGGGAGCCGTCGCATGTACTGCGGCTACGACCCGACAGCGAGTTCGCTGCAACTCGGGAACCTGGTCCCGTTGATGATGAAGGCACACGCCCAACGTGCTGGCCACCGCCCGGTCGTCGTGGCGGGCGGCTTCACAGGCATGATCGGTGACCCCTCGGGGAAAACGTCGGAGCGTCTGCTGCTCTCAGCCGCCGCCGTGCAGGAGAATGTTGAGGTGCAGCGGCCGATCTTCGAGGCCATTCTCGATTTCGACAGCGCGCGGACCAACAAGGCGGAGTGGCTCAATAACGCTGACTGGTTGAACAAGCTGTCCTTGATCGAGTTTCTACGTGACTATGGGAAGCTCTTCTCGATCAACGAATTGCTGCGAAGAGACAACGTGCGAATTCGGCTTGAAGAGCGAGAGCACGGAATCAGCTTCACCGAATTCAGCTACGGCATTCTTCAGAGCATCGACTTTCTCAACCTTTACCGCGCGAAAGAGGTCACGGTGCAGCTCGGGGGGAGCGACCAGTGGGGTAACTTGGTCAGCGGAATCGATCTGGTTCGGCGCGTGACGGGGGAAACGGTGTTCGGGGTGACCGCACCGCTGATCAAGAAGTCCGATGGTCAGAAGTTCGGCAAGACCGAAGCGGGGGCCGTTTGGCTTTCCGCCGGTCGCACGTCACCCTTCGCTTACTTCCAGTTCTGGCTGAACACTGCCGACGAGGACGTGGAACGATACTTGCGGCTGTTTACCTTCCTGGGTCTCGACGAGATCAGCGATGTTATGCACGAGCACGATCGTGATCGTGCTCGCCGGAACGCGCAGCGACGCCTCGCGGCCGAAGCCACGGCGATTCTGCACGGGGGCGAGGAAACTGGCCGTGCCGAAGCAGTTTCCGGTTCTGTATTCAGCGGCGACCTCGCAACGCTCAACATGGTTGACTGCGAAATCGCATTCGGAAACATCAGTTCGTCTCAACATGATCGCAGCGCTCTGGCTCGGGGTCTGCCGGTGATCGATCTGTTGGTCAACAGCGGCATGTGCGTGAGTAAGAGGGAGGCGAGGGAACTTGTTCGGGCCGGAGCGATCCAACTAAACGGTCGGAAGGCCGTAGATGGCCAAGTGCTCTCCACTGACTCACTTCTGGGCCACACGTACCTGATGATAAGCAAAGGGAAGAAGGTTCGACATCTAACACGTTGGAGTTGACCAGGACGTAGGCGACGGTCGCGTGGTTTTGCTGAAGACACTGGGACGCAGGTGATTGATCCGCTCGGAACGGGTTCGACTCCGGATCGCCGAATCAATACACGCGGTTGGCAAACCACCAAATTCTCTGCCGCTGCGATGATACGTTTTGGCGCGGCAATGGCTGAACATTGGCGGGCTCACAACTCGTGCGCGCAAGATAACGTGGCCGATGTGAGAATGAACTGCAGCTTGCAAGAGAAGCGCGATTGTAATCGCTTTACAAGAAGGACTGCCGAGTATCTAGGGAGCATTCATCTTGCCGCCGGAATCGCTAAGTCGATCGGAGCTGTCTCGCAAAATCTGCAAGCGCCGCAATTCTTGCTTAACCAACGTTGGTACGTTTGGATCCTCCAAGACCTTTTGCAAATGCACTCTTGGCCAACCTCCCTGATATTTCGCGGTGTTATCGATGGTCTGCATCCACGCTCGAGCCTCTGCTTCGACATCGAGCTTCAGGGCACGTTCAAAGGCGACGCGCGGGTCCGTCGCATCCCACACATGCAGCGTCCCGTTGGCGGCCGCCGTTAGAAGCTTGTTTCCGCACCGGCTAAAGCAAGCTGAAAAGACGTTCGTACTCGGCCCATCTTGTTTGAAGGAGTTTGCCACGAGCGCGATCAGTTCGATTCCGGTCGCCGCATCAAGGATTTTTGCCGTTCCGCTCTTGCCCGCAGTAGTGATGTAGCGCCCGTCAGCACTAAACTGTGCCCAATGGAGAAACTGCCAATCGGCCTTAAATTTCCAAATGCACTCACCTGTAGCTGCATCCCAGAGACAGCACCATCCCGCCGAGTCTGCGGTCACAATGCGACTTCCATCTGGACTGAAATCAGCGCAGTCGACCCAGGAACCTGACGGGGTTATGACCAACAGTTCGGATGCAGTGGCCCAATTCCACACTCGCGCCGTTCGGTCGCGTGAAGTAGTAAGTACTTTTTCGCCGGTCGGATCGAATGCGATTGAATGTATGCCTTCTAAGTGTGCCGTCCAACGTTTCAGAAGAGTCTGTCCACCAGAATCGATTACCGCCACTTCGCCCTCTTCGCTCGCGACGGCTAAGTACCGCCCCTGCGGATCGAAAGCCAGTGTGCAGGCACGATCTTCGCGAGACTTCGCAAAGACGACACCACCGCCGGCCACCTCGAGATCCTGTCCGGTAGCAATGTCGAAGAGTTTCACACAGATGCTGTCGGATGGAACTGCGATTCGCTTGCCGTCGGGATGAAACGCGACACTGTCAGTCGAAAATTCACGCGAGCGCGACTTCCAGATGATGCTCCCAGTGACACTATTGAACAATCGAACGTCGCCCGGCATACCTGTGGTCGCAAATCGAGATCCGTCCGGGCTGAACACGGCAAACTGGGATTGGGATTCAAACTCCATTTTGACAGTAACATCCTCTATGGGTGAGGCTGGCCAGATGCGCACTGTCCCATCGAAAGACTGTGTGGCAACCCGCAAGTTGTCTGGGCTAAACGTCGCAAATGCGACGAATCCACTGTGACCGTCAAGACACTTGATTTCTCGACATGTTCGGGCGTCCCAAATCCGTGCCGTAGCGTCTAGCGAAGCGGTAACTATCCTGTCGCCCAGGTGATCGAAGTCAGCCCACATAACCCGTGCCCCGTGTCCCTTGATGCGTCCTAGTTCCTTCCCCGTTTCAGCATCGAACAAATAAGCAAGTTCCGATTCGCCGACTAACAGTATTCTGGTGCCATCAGGACTGATTCGGACGGTTCGGGCAGTACAAGTGGGACCATCGCAGTAAGTGACGTTCTTACCGTTGTGGGCGTCCGCCATCCAAATTGTACCTCCAATGTCAGCCACCCAAAGCAATCGCTTGCCTCCTGGGAAAAATCGCGTATGACTAGTTCCGTGATCTCCATCTAGAAACTCCCAAACTCGTCTTCCCGACCGAATACTGTACACGCCTGCGCGGCTGTCAGAGCTACCACATGCGATCAACCTCCCATCCGGGCTGAAGTCGATATCACGAATCTTGCCTTTCAATTTCAGAACAGTCTCGTGCTTGTTGCCGTCTGTCGTTGAAAACAAGTGAACAACGTTGTCGACCGTTGCGACCGCAACCAGCTTGTCGTCGCGGCTTACGAACGCACCTGTAATCTGGCCTGGTGCGAACCTGAATACGTAACGTTCACGCAACTCTTCAATGTCCCACCAGCGCACAGTTCCATCCTCCGACAGAGTGAGTGCTCGTGAGCCGTCCGAATTAAACTCCAAGCCCAAAATGGGGCCGCCGTGCCCTGTCAACTCTGACTTGACGCGCGCGTCCCATCCGCTTCGTAACTGGGCGCTAGAGCCGCTCTGAGGGACATACAAATGCTTACCGTCAGGACTGAATGCCGGATCGCCACCTTTCAAACCAGCAGGAAGCACGGCGATGCAAGGGTCTGCCTTCCTGCTTAAGTACCGATATGGCCACGATGAACGTGTGCCTGGAGACACAAGCTCAAGCAAAGAGTGCGCACGAGCGAAATCCCGTGTCTTAACTAGTGCATCGGCACCATACAACAGCGCTGCGTCGCTGCGAACGCGATCGGCGTATGTGCGGCGAAGACTCCAATCTCCATCTCCAAGCAACTGGTCACAACGAAGGGCGCTCTGGCGAGCAGCGGTCGTCATGGAGGCAGTTGATCGCTGCGGTTGTGCCTCTGCGAATCGACCGACCAATACGCGAAGATCATGCAAAAAAGCCTGGACGTCCCTGTATCGTCGTTCTAGTTCTTCATGTGTAGCGCATCGCAGCACGCGACCCAAATCAGTGCGAAGCGCGTGCTCCCAGTGGGCTCGTGTGTCGTTATCGACTCCCGAAGTTACGTCGAATCGCGCGCCCTCCCGTGCATTTCTTAGGCGTTCGATTGGCTTCGGATGTTGGTCTCTTGCCCAGAACACACGAGCTGACTCGAATCGATGCTGCGGATCACTGCTCGGGGAACTATCGTAGAGAGACGCTCCAGTCACCAACTCGTGAAGAACTACTCCGAGAGAGAGCACGTCACTCGCCGCAGACGTAGCGAGCAGACCTCGCTCCACAACCTCTGGCGCCATGTACTCTGGTGTTCCGGCTGCATCGCCAATGATCGTCGCGCTCTCTGCGGCGATCGCTCGATCGTCCGTGTTGCTTGCCAGCCCCCAATCAATTATCCACGCTGAGGGCTTCACGCGCTCCGCGGAGACCAGAATATTGCCAGAGCGTATGTCGCGATGAAGCAATCCCAGCACGTGCGCTGTGTGTAACTTTTCTCCGGTGTCAATAACGAGTCCGATCCGTTCGATGAGCGGAAGCGCGTGCCGCTCAGCAAACGCGGCGATTGTCTCGCCAGGGATCAAATCCATCACCAGGTACGAGCGCCCTTGCTTTGTCTGGCCGTTCGCACGATGACGAGGCATCCCCGAACACATGCGGCCAAGGGCGGCGCACTCTCTTGCACACCACTTTGTCGCCGTTAGGCCAAACCCGGCGTATATCTTGAGTGCAACACTTGCGCCTTCCGCATCTGTGATCGCCTTCGCTTTCCAGACCTCACCTTGGCCGCCTGGTGTTCCCAACAATGACTGAAGGCTGTAGCTCTCGAACTCGTCACCGGCATGGTGTGATTGCCACACCGACGCATTCGGTGGCCCGGCAATAGTCCGCTCGGGGTCGTTGCGCGACTCCGGATCGGGTGGTGGAAGATGTGTGCTGCCATCATGCCCACTCATCGTTATACTTTTGGAGTATAAGCAAGAGACCTTTGGTGACTGAAATCTTTCTGCGAGGAACTTATGGCGACGCTTTGGGCAGTCGAAGGACCGCATCGAACTGTTGGCAACATGTTCGTGGAGTTCTGCCGTGTTCCGGCGAAGAGTGGCGAGCAATGTATCGTGTCGCGAGCGGCCTCGCCGGGACTGCATCTCGACCATGACCCCAAGGTATCACGAGAACAACACGCAAGAGTTTGGTTCGAAGAAGGTGCATTCTATTTGAGCGAGGTTGATTCCAACAATGGCACATTCCTTCGTCGTGGAGACGATCTGGTTGCACTCAAACGCGGCGAGAAGGTCCGCCTCGACAATATGGATGAATTCGTTGTTGGAGATACTCTGATTGTGTTTCGCGTTGATGAACCAAGTCAATCGGAACTCAACGAGAATCGTGCCAAGCGCCATGAGCGTGGAATACGGGATGCGCTTTCCCTTCCGCGGAAGCTTCGGGATACACAACGACCCACAGTCTGAGATTGTTCACAGAATCCCGAAATATGCGCGTCACGCATTCCGCGATCAGGCAACGTGCAGGACGAGCCTTCGGTGACTTTCATGGCAGGAGTCAAAAAATAAAAGCCCTAGGATTTTCACTCACGGAAATAGCCATGTATTGTCGTTCATCTATTCACCGCGCATTGCGCACGCCGCAGTTTTTCCATTGCCAGACTGTGGTGGGAATCACACCAATCCGTCACGCGAAGATTGTCATCGAGTCGAACGTCGAATTGGAAAGCATTGGCAGTGCAGGGGCGTTCGAGGTTGGGTATCTGCGAGTGTAACGCGCTTGTATCAGCATTGATTAGTTTAAACCTTCGACCGGGTCACTTTCTGCTTCCCGTTCATCAGCAAAATGGATCAAATCGCACACTACAAGATCGTCTCGTTCATCTGGGACATCGCCGACGACGTTCTGCGCGACCTGTGCGTTCGCGGCAAGTATCGCGATGTTATTCTGCCCATGTGTGTCCTGCGTTGGCTCGATGCCGTGCTTGAACCGACCGATGTGAGCCTGAACGCGCTGCCGCACAATCCAACGGAGCCAGTTCGCGTCGATGCGGGGGGGGGCGACGAAAACTGCGACCCGAAGATACGCTACGTCGAAAGGAGTGCCGTTCTACACCGCGATAACTCATTCGCTGATTGGGAGCCCTGAGCGGTGTAGTCCTGCTACCTCGTCGTCGCCAAGATTTGCCGAATGGGATTCAGTGCGAAACGAGTGGCATCGTGGAAGCTTCAGCTACCCATCATTTTGGCTCGGCGATGCGGAAAAAAATGGCATGCTTCATGTTGATTTCCCTGTTACCGCACACGTCTGCGCTATGGGAGAACGCCTTGCCCGATTCCTTCCCAGCAGTATCCGAGAGCATCACCGTGTGTATCGTTTCGCCATCCTCGCCGTTCAAGATGATAACGAAGTCGCCGGCCTTAGTGTCCTGACGTTCGATCTTTGTGATGTTCGAGTATTTGTTCGTTGCTTCTTCCAGCCAAGTGTGAAACTCCTTAACGCGGATCACCAGCCCCGTTTCGCACTTCGCATCCATGCCCGGGACTCGTACACCACCGGCCAGTAGCGTGTGAGCCATAAAGTGTGTGCAGTCAAAGTTGCCGTCCCGATCGTACTTTTTTGAGGGACAGTCATTTGTTCCTGCGTCGCAGTACTTGACCGCATAGTCCTTTGCCTTCGCAGCATCGAACGGCAACCTCTTCGTCGCCTGCTGGGCAAATGTGACCGTCGTCGCGATCACGACGACTAGAAAAACCGCGAAGGTCATTACGACAAATTTCATACGATTCTCCAGCTCTCATGCGAGCGTTGGGCGAGACGGTGCGATATCTTGGCTGCCGCCGACCCGGCTGCGCGTATTCATAGCCCCCGGAATTTCTCGATCAATAAGCACACCTCATGGCGTAGATAATTCTAGGTCCCGACAAACAGGCGGCCTGCAATGTGCAAACTAAGGTACTCTCTGGCAACTCGCAAACCTCTGCGGTGTAGGCCGGCGAGTAGCACGCAGAAGAAAGGCGGAAACTAATGCAATTAATGCGTACCGCATGTTGCCGTCTGCCGAAGTATTCTGCCGCATGTCCATTCTACCACAGATATTGGCTTCTTATCGCAAAGCACTGATAGCTAAAAAAATCGGCAATTCTTGTAGTCCATGCGCGAGCCGCCGTCGCAAGCAAGGACAAGACCGATATCGAAATTGAGACGGCATCCAGCATTCCGTGATTCATCTACGAGGCGACTCACTTGTCGCTTAGAAAGACTTGACTCGTCTTTTGCCCCGGAAGCCCGATGCTTTATGGATTCTCTATGAGTGGAAATCCGTCTAGTGTTACAATGCCAACGCTTTTTCGAGGGGTACGAAATGTCTACGCATTCAATTCGCGAACGAATTTTTTCCGTCGTCGTTGTTGGCGTTTTGTCTCTGGCAACTCCGTTTGCCTCCGCCGCCAATCTCTATGGCGGGCCACAGTACGATGCATCTACATCGACCGGCTACACGGTGGCCTATCTGTATGAACCTTGGGTCCCGTGGTCTCCTTTTGGTGGCAATGGCGTGGCGGCTGTGAGCGTGCGCAGATACGAATCGGGGATGAACAAAGGCAAGCGCGTCTTGCGTTGGAATGCTTCGGACATGTCGGCCATTGAACTTGGAACGTTGGGTACCGACGACAGTGGTGTGACGCAGAACGAAAATTCGTTCAGCCCATTCATTAACACCGCTGGCACGGTCGTGGGTCGCGCGCAAAAATTTGTATCGGGAGTCAACAAAGGGTATCGCGCTGTCAAGTGGAACGTCACGAGCACGAACGCAACAGAGCTGGGAAACCTAGGCACTGACAGCGATGGTGAAACTGATAGCCAGGCCACATCAATCAACGAAGCGGGCACGGTAGTTGGAAGAGCGCACAAGTATGTATCCGGAACTAGCAAAGGACACCGCGCAGTGCGCTGGGACGCGCTCGGCAACGCCACAGAATTAGGAGTTCTTGGCGCCGCTGCTAACGGCTTTACAGATGTGTCTGGGATATCGATCAATGCTGGTGGTGTGGCGGTCGGCCAAGCGAGGGCGTACGAATCCGGCATCTACAAGGGAGATCGCGCGGTTCGTTGGAATGCTTCCGGTGCGGCTGCAGAACTTGGAATTCTCGCCATCCACATTGGCAATGCCGACGCAGTTTATTTAGCAAATTCGATCAATTCTGAGGGGACGGCGATTGGGACGGGTATGGAGCCGTTTGCAACTAATCCGGATTTTCGCGCAATACGTTGGGACGCTTCCGCGACCATTGCGACCGAATTGGGAAACCTCGGTGTATCGGTAAACGGCACACTCGACAGCCGACCAAACGCCATCAACGACTCTGGCACAGTTGTCGGCCGCGTCACGAGATTTGAATCCGGTATTAGCAGAGGATATCGCGCAGTACGGTGGGATGCGTTAAGCGCCGTTGCAAATGAACTCGGACATCTCGGCACTGACGCCAGCGGCTCTACACATAATTATGCTATTGACATCAATGGGCCAGGTATTTCTGTCGGAAGTGTAGAGAAATATGATCCATCAGGCACATTGCTTGGTCCACGCGCAGTCGCCTGGCATTTGGATGGAACGGTTGTCGACCTCAATACTTTACTGCCGGCATCGGAAGCCGTGAATTGGGAATTAACTGAAGCTATAGATATCAGTGATTCATTCTGGATCACCGGCACTGGCAAATTCGATCCGGATGGTCCTGGCCCGCTAGCGCCATACGGTCGCCATTTTCTACTGGACATAATTTCCGAATTCGGCGTCCCGGGTGATGCCAACCGTGACGGTCTCGTCAACTTTAACGATCTGCTGATCGTCGCTCAGAATTACGGAGATAGTAGCGGAGCGACGTGGGACACCGGTGACTTTAACGGTGACAATGGTGTCAACTTCGCCGATCTACTCACACTCTCACAGCACTACGGCCAGCCCGGCATCACACTTGCTGAAGCGCTCGATCACGACTTTGCCGTCGATTGGATGATTGCGCAGTCATTTGTCCCTGAGCCCGGCACACTGATGAGCACTGTGCTACCTACTCTTTTGCTTAGACGTTGTCGACGTGTGCAGCCAGCGCGTTGATTTCACTGCCATCGATCGATATCCCGCAGTCCACTATGCCACGGATGCGACTAGACGCTTGTCCCATCGATTCCATCACTCAAGATGTTCAAAGGCGAGTGCCGGTGTGCTGGCATCGATTTGATCGATGAGGCACGGCATTCGTTATTTCGAAACGCATTCCGCCACATGCTTGCAACGGATCTCCATCACGCAGCCGTGCGCGGTTCAACCGCTCGCCAAGTTGATTGAGAATTTCTGATGGATAAAAAAATGCGACGCGCTGGCGAGGGCCTTTAAAGCTCCATCAGCTCTCAACATCACCGTTCGGACTCACTGCCTTTGGGATGAGCGATATCTCTCATGAACCAACTCTTCCAAAATGCGGATCTTACGGTAAACACTGGCGATTCGTCGCCCGACGTCCGAGCTCAGACGGATGAAATTCACTTTGGTGCAACAGTCGCCCACGGATTTTTGCCGGCCACTTTCAATCCTGCTTCTTTCATTTGAGGTCCACTCACCTTGCGACAGTTGTCCTGATTCAATCGTGCATTGAGATCTCTGATTTTCCATTCCTTCCCGCTATCCTTCACGACTTTGACCGCGTGTTCGATGCTATCCGCCTGTGATTTTTTCTTACCTCGTTTGCTGCCCAGCTTTGTGCTGCCTTTTGTCCGTCCCCCTTTGCTTGAATTGCCGTTACTGCTTCCGCCGACGAGTTGTTCCAACGCATCTAATTCGCGTTGCAGGGTTTCAAGTTCTTTACGCTTCGCCGCGAGCGCCACTCTTGCTGCTTTGCGTAGATCAGCCATTACATCTGTTGCCATTTTCAATATCCTGTAAGGGTTAGCTATTCGCTAAATAATCTTTGAGTACGGCGTTTGCAATACCGGTAGGGTCGTAAAAATATTGCAGCGTTCTGATTAGCATTGATGCCTATTGATGGAAACGATTCGTCACCGTTGGCAAGCCAAGTTTCGTCCAGCGCTTTCCTCTTTACTTGGTTGAGCCAAACCCTCAGCGAAGTATCATGCCCGAGTCCGACCGCGCAGCGCCAAACTAAAACCCGCGACTACGATAGCAAGATTGGGCTCAGGAACTATCGCGCGAGCAGCGTTCCAATCAGAAATGAAGCTTGCGCTCGCACTGCTTGGAAGCAGGGCGGCGTCACTTCCATAATTCTGTGCAATAACGAGTAGATCTGAAAAGTTTACGGTTCCGTCGAGGTTGAAGTCGCCGAGATCGATAGAGCCATTCGTTTGATCACAATAATTCTGCGCGACGATCAACAGATCGGTAAAGTTGATCGACTCATCGAAGTTGGCGTCGCCGAGGCCATAGGTACCAATTTCAGGTAAAAGCATTGACCACTCACGGTGATATGCGCCGCCGGAAATATCGACACCATTGCGGGCATAATAGCCTAGCCACTTTATCCACCCAGTATTTGTGATTCCGATTCCAGATCCCAGCGCCAGCCACCCGGAGTTTGGGGGCCTGAGAGAATCAAGAACGATAAGTTCGCCTGACGGTGTCCACTGTGCTCCATCTACATGACTTAAGGAATAAGCGCCGTCATCATTAAACGATCCCACGGAGTACCCAAGATCATTGACCTGAACGGCGACGCCTGCACTCGGAGGGTTCGTGGGGTCAGGTACATCAAGCGGCAGTATTGCGCCATCGCTATTCCACTTCGCCGGCCGCGCCGTTTCAACGCCGTTCAGGATGACTTCTACACAGCCCACGGTTTCGCTTGCATTGTTGAAGTCGTAAAGAGGCCAGTTGAGTGTCTCTGTGTTAGGCAGTGGCTGAAGAAGTTTTACCACACCACCGGGAGTCCAGGTTACTGCAAGAGCATGTTGTCCTGGCTCATTGCTGTCGTATCTCCCGCCGACTGCGAGGGAGTTTTGGGCTTGCGTCGGCGTGCCAAAGTGCGACAATCCGCATTCACAATTCCTGCCGAAGGCGACGGCGAATTTGTTTGATTGATCGGTTTCGTCGGAGCAAGGGGAGGTATCAAATGGCATCGAAGCGCATACGCAGGTCGGCCCTCGCCGAGTCGCTAGAACAGCGCACGCTGTTGACTTCACCGCTTGAGGTTCCCTATTACAATCAAGACGGTACTGGGTGGTGCGGCTTCGCGTCGCTATCCATGATGCTGGAGTATTATGGGTACGATCGAAAACCATGGCAGGTGGCCGCAGACTTTGATAAACCAGTGACGCTGGGCTTGGATGCGCCTGACGATTTGGATGAGACCGAGAATTATTTGGAAACTTACTATTCGGGTACTCCAGGAGATGATTGGCAGCTGGACACGTTCCATGGCAGCTTGGCTCTGGAGGACATGCTACGGTCTGTATTAGATGCAGGTGATCCGATTTGGATAGGCTCAAACGCGGCGAACCACGCAGTAGTAGTCACGGGTTACATTGGTGATCAAGTTTTCGTCAATGACCCATCCGGGGCGCTAACCGGAAGTGGCTCCGAGGTTGTTCAGCACGTCTTTACCTGGACTGAATTTCGTTCGCGTCTTGATCTGTATTGGTTCTGGTCTGGGCAGACAGGCGTATGGTCGATCCATGCAAGAGATGGCGCGTTCACTGATGTTTCGTCGACGCTTTCAGTTCAAGTTCAACCACATAACCTTTGGTTTGATAATTCTGTGGGAAACGTCGAACGTAAATTGGAATTCGTGTGGGATGGATCTGCACCGTATGAAGGCGGTTATCGATATGCGACATCATCTTCAAATTGGTATAGCGCCGACAGTGACAATGCTTATGTAAACTATGGGTATAACGCGACGAATGCTGACACGCTTCACCTAGAGGCATCTTATAGTAACTACGCGCTTCCGGGACAGACGTTATATGCGCGGACGCGTGCAGAGATCCGACGGGCAAGCGATGGTCAATTAGTACAGACGTTAACTTCCGGCGTTGATACCTTGGCAGAGTTTACATGGAACGACAATCCATCTCATAACGATATCAGTTTGCCGCTTTCAGCGATCCCATTGGGGGCGTATCGGGTTGACGTAAAAGTTGAAGGCGGAAGCTCCTCAAATGTCGCATCATTCAGCGTTCGAGATCAAACCTCGTTTTACTTTGGCGTTACAGCTTCGCCCGGAGGTGATGCGACGCCGCCGACTGCATCGCTCGCGTTCCCGACAAATGGTGCCTACATCTCGCAGGCTACGATCAACGGCGCGCACTATATCGAGGTGTCGTACTCGGATCTTGGCGGCAGCGGATTGAACGCTTCCACGGTGTCCGATGCTCCGGCTGAGTTCAGCCTGTCGGGCGCGGTGGGAACAGTTCAGATGTCGGGCGCACCTGCGCTTGTCAACGGTAAGTATCGCTACTCATTCACTGGCGCATTCGGCATAGGGCAAGTGAATGTTGCCTTCCTCGCGAATACTTGGGCGGATAACGCGGGCAATGGCAACGCGGCCGCTTCCCGATCATTCACGGTCACTTCGTCAACGGTCAACGCGCCCCCGACTATTTCGAGCTTCCCTGACTACCAGACGCCCACAAGCACGCCCATCACAATTCCATTCACGATCTCAGATGCCGAAACGCCAGCGAATTCACTGTTGCTGGGATTTGGCTCATCGAACACAACGCTCGTCCCGTTACAGAACGTCTCGTTTGGCGGCAATGGGTCGAACCGAACGATCACAATCACACCCGTTACAGGGAACACAGGCGCAACGACGATGACTGTGTCAGTAACAGACGCCGGCGGTCTTCAGACCGGAACGAACTTTGTCTTGACTGTAGGAAACACCAGTGGCAGTTTGCCGGACCTCAGAGGTCAGTACTTTCACTTGACTTCAAGTTCACGTGACGCCGGAGAGACCGTCACCGCTGAGTATAAAGTTGCCAATATTGGTTTCGGGAACAGTGGCGCGTTTAACGTAGCTTTCTATCTCAGTGATAACGATACCATTAGTACGAGCGACTACCTGTTGGGCACATCAGCGATTGGCGCGTTGGCCGCTGATACCCTCACATCAACTTTGTCGAAATCGCTCACGCTCCCATCGCGCGGCGATGACTTTTGGGAAGGCGACGGCGAATACTGGATCGGCATGATCGTCGACTCCAGCGCTCAAATTGTTGAGTCAAACGAGTTAAACAACCGTAACCGGGGATCGGGATTAGACAGTGATAGCCTGACGGTCCACGAGACCACAGTCCTTCCGCCAGAGCGGACGATCAGCGTCGCGGACACCACTGTCATCGAGGGGAACTTCTGGGATGCCGAGGCGGTGTTCACCGTCTCCGTTGCGGGGGGCACGCCCGCCAACTGGGGCGCGAGTTACACGCTTTCCGCGGGCTCGGCAACCGGAGGACTCGATTTCCAGAACGTCTATGGATCGTTCACCGTCGGTGCGAGCATGAGCACCGCCGAGATTCGGATTATTATCGAAGGAGATGACCTGACAGAGGGTAACGAAACATTTTTTCTTACGCTGAGCAACCCTGTCGGCGCGACCCTTGGCGATGCAACCGCGACGGCGACTATCATTGATAATGAGTTGCCAGGCGCGGGTTCGCCGCGCCATGCGTGGTCTACATACGTGGGCGGCGATTTTGTCGATCAAGCGTTCGACGTTGCAACGGATGTTAATGGGAATGCCTATGTTGTTGGCCAGACGAACATCATAAATGATTCCTGGGCTGTAGGCGGCCACGATACGGTATACGGAGGTAACGGCGACGGATTCCTCGCCAAGTTCGATCGTGAAGGTCATATGCTATGGTCCACTTATTGGGGCGGAACCGGACCAGAACAGATGACCAGAGTCGCAGTTGGTGCAGATGGGACGGTCTACACCATTTTCAACGGCGGTGAACTTGTGGCGTTCTCGCCGAGCGGCTCTCACCTTTGGTCATTGGGGGGCGTCGGGATAAGAGGCACCGCCCTTGTGCCGACGGCGGATGGCGTGATGACTACTGCAATTGGCGGTGCACTGTTTGTCAACCGATTCGGCGTTGCAAGTCCCATCGTGGGCAACATTCCCCCGACCGTGGACCTTCTGGCGTTGTCGATCGCAAGCGACGGCTCCATTTACCTTGGTGGCAGCACGCAAACGATCGGCCTTGCATCAGGCGGTCACGACACCACCCACAACGGCAGGAATGATGCATACGTTGCAAAGCTCTTTCCTGATGGCACTCCTTCATGGTCGACGTATCTTGGCGGAGCGTGGCACGAGGACGTCAGGTCGATCCTGGTGGACGCGGCAGACCAAGTCATCGTGGTCGGGCGAACGTCAACAGCAGATTGGTCGAACACAAGTTCGACATCTACGGCAAACGACGTCTTCGTTGCGAAGTTTATGTCGAATGGCTCACTATCATGGCTCAACCGTTACGGTGGCGCGGCTGCAGACATGCCCCGCGATGCTACTCTCGCTCCCAACGGGGGCGTCATAATCGGAGGCATAACGGAGTCATCGGCCTGGGCAAACTTCCCCTTCGACAATGCACACCGCGGCGCGACCGACGCATTCACGATTGAGGTGGACGCGAACGGCCAGCCGGTGTGGGGCACTTACATCGGCGGCGATGAATACGACAGTACGGAAGGAATCGTGCTGACAAGCGACGACTCGCTCTTCATGGCAGGGTCTACTTCTGGTGGATGGGTTTCTGGCGGTGAAAAGACCACTACCATGGCGTCAACTGCGGCCTACGTCGCACGATTGCAGATGCCGGACCGCCAAGCGCCCAGCGTGAGTCAAGGTTCATTTGAATGGTCAACGCGACACGCAGTGATTTTGGATTTCAGCGAGGACATACTTGGGTCGCTCGATCCAAGCGATCTGCTTCTTACCAACACGACCACTGGTAGCCCAGTTCCGTCCTCGTCCATCACCTTACTGTACGACTCCCAAGCGCGACGCGCCACGCTCACATTTGACGGATTCAACGGCGCGATTTTGCCCGATGGGGCATATCATCTCTCACTGCCGTCTGGTTCCATTGAGGATGCTGCCGGAAACGTCGGCGCAGAAGCGTTCGCGTTTGACTTCCATGTGCTGGCGGGCGACGCCAATCGCGACCGAGTAGTCAACTTCTCCGACTTGCTCATCCTGGCGCAGAACTACGGTCAATCCAATCGCACATTCAGTCAGGGCAACTTCGACTATTCATCCGATGGCTTCGTCGGCTTTAGCGATCTTCTCCTGCTCGCACAACGCTACGGCGATTCAATACTCGCATGGAAGGCACCAACCCCCTTTGCCTCAAAGCGAATCACGCGTGACGTGCTCACGATGACGGACGCGACGTTGCATTGGTAGATGGAAAATTGATCCAGGTCGATTTTGTTGACCCAACAAGATGTGCATCGACATTTTCGAGTTCAGACGTCTTTTGTTCGATAGGCGAAATACGCGAGGGGAAATTCGAGCGTCTAGAGTGTCGTGGATGATTGGCGGCTGATCTCGTGCTCGCCTCTGCGTCAGGCAATGCAGTTCTCGTCGGCATCGGGTTCATTGCCATCGCGGCCGTGTTGTGCGGCGCTGTAGGATTGGCTGGTGCAGCCTTATGAACAAGCGACAGGTGCAGACGTGTCGTAAAGTAGCCTTCTGCGGCTTGAGAGCCACGATGCAGAATGTTAGGATATCGAAAATTGCGATCGTGATTTGCAATTTAAGTTGTGATCGCACACTTCAAGGAAGATTCGCATGGGAAGATACGATGCCGACTGATGGGAAATACTGCCGTAAGTGTGGCCGTGATCTTCAACGTGTTCCGCGAAATCGCACCTATTTTACGCTTACGCCTCCGAAGGATGACACGCGTGACGGCCCGGTAGACCGCCACGTATGTCACTATTGTGAAATAAGCGGCGACTCAGCTTGGGGCCGTGCTATCGCAAATCATCGAAAGAAAGATGGACTGCTCGACATTTATGCCGATGAGCGATGGCAGTTGCGTCAAGAATCGATCTGCCCGCATTGCTGGCAGACTTTTCAACCTGAGGAAGTACTCTGGATCTCTCGACATGTAGAATTGCTCGGCGATGATGTACTTGGCCCGGATGTGCAGAAGCGATTTTCGCCAACTCGCTTTAACGTTGCCGGCAACGCGATTGATCTGAATGGGATGGAATGCACAGGAATGGCATGCCCGCATTGCCATCTGCCTGTGGTTCGGTCCGTTCTGGAGTATGAGCCTTATTTCATTTCTGTCGTCGGAGAGACCAATGCGGGAAAATCTTATTTCCTGGCATCAATGACATGGAGTTTAAGGCGCCAATTTCCTCAGAATTTTGGTCTCCTCTTCGTCGACGCCGACACAGTTTCGAATCGCCTGCTGATCGAAAACGAACGAATTCTGTTTTCGGGTTCAGACGGCGATTCGATCGTCAGAATTCTGAACACCCAACTTGAGGGTGCTGGTTACAACACCGTAAATCTGGGCGCGCATCCGATAATTCTTTCTAGGCCATTGCTCTTCAACGTCTCTCAAAACGCCTTTACCAAGGAGCCATTTTCGCCAAGGCTCTTATGTCTTTATGATAATGCTGGCGAGCACTTCAACCCGTCGACAGATCCAGACAAGACCCCGTCGATAAACCACCTGTCAAAAGCCAACGTCATCTGGTTCCTGTTTGATCCCACTCTCGATGAGCGATTCAGGAAGGCTATGGGCTCCAAGCGCAACGCCCTTCATGTAGAGGCGAATTCGCGTCAGGAAACAATTCTCAATGGAGCAGCGACGCGAATCGCGAATTTCAGGCATCGAAGCGCACGGCCGCCACTTGTTGTGATCGTCCCGAAGTTGGATTTGTGGAAACACATGCTCAGTTTCGATTTCACAACCGATCCGGTGAAAGATGATCCCACCAGCCAGAAATGCGTTGTCGACGTTTCACGAATTGACAAAGTGTCGGTCGCGCTAAGAGATCTTCTGGAGAAACATGTTCCAGAATTTGTCGCGAGTGCTAAGAATTTCGATCCTGACGTCCGCTTTATTCCCACCAGCGCAACTGGTTGTGCTCCCGAAGTCGATCCTGAAAATGGGCATCTGGGTTTTCGGAAGAAGAAACTCAATTCAATGTGGATAACTGCACCCATGTTGTATTCGTTGGGCTGCAAGGGTGGTTTGCTGCCGGCTATGCGCTGAAAGCGAATGGCTATGCCCAATGAACTTATATACACCTCTTTGCCACGTGGACTGATTCCGGGATCGCAAGGCTTTTGCCTCGCGGCTGCTACACAGCGCATTCCGTCGAGCCTTTGTGACCGCGTCGAAAAACTTAACGTCTACTTGGTACTTTCCGATTTCAGGGATTCTGAAAATCCTCCATCATTCGGGCACTACCGCGTTATGGTCGGCGGCGTAGAACGGTGTGTTATCTCTCGAGTCGGCGTCGCAGGACGAAGCTATACGAAGCGAGTGAAGATCGTTGGACATCACTGGGTTTTGAACGATACGGATCGCGCAGGGGCGGGGCCAGCCTGGATGCTCAGACAGCCAGGAGTCGTCGAAGCAGACTGGACTTCTGAGCCGATGTATCGGCAACCGCGCAACCTGCCAGTTGGAGATCGTCCGCCGTCACAATGCGACTACTGGGAGCAGGTATCGGGCGATGCGGGATGGGCGGGCGTTCTTGCAGATGCATTTATTGATCGACCGCACCAGACCACTTATATAATCGTCCCGCGAGGAACGGATTCACTTCGACTTATCGAGGAAGCAATTGCATTGCTTCCGCACGCAATGCGCTGGCAGGTGACATTTGCGACACACTACTCGTCAACACCTGCTGGGACTTCATGTAATTGGCGTGTCGTAAGTGCAGGAACGGATGCTGTCCGAACTGCACAAGAGTCCCCTTCTGCAACTATTATTGATTTGACGGCATCGCGCCAACTCGATCAGACATCGCAACGCATCGACTTCGCGCGAACCGGCCAAGGAATTCTCGAAGCGGAAACGCTTCAAACCGACTTGCTGGCAACCGTTGAGTTGTCGAGGACGCCCAAAACATCGACGGAGGATTTGAGACAGCGACAAACGCCGCTGCCTTCCGATTTTGAAACTTACGACGTCGTATCGCCAATTGAACCAATTTTGCAAAACGCGAACGAGCGAAAGGCTCCTTCAACAAATACGCAGGTTTCGTTGCAAAGGAATGTGCAAAAGCCTGTCGAAACTGAGTTGTCAGCCACCGAACGTATGTCATCAAAGTCCGGTATTTCTGTTTTGTTCTGGAGCATTGCAATATTATGGCCTTTAGCTGTTCTGTTGGCATGGTCTCTGTTGAACAAGAACTCCCCGACTCGCGAAAGGGAGGTGGACACAACTTCAAAACTCGAAATCGACTTGGAAAGTAACCTACGCAGTCAATTGGATCGGTATAAGCGAGACTTGGATGTTGCAGAAGACAAGGCCAAGAATGCAGAAGCCAGAATCGGAGAACTAAATGAAAAACTAGCCAAAGCCGAAGAACTGGCAACGGAGCAAAGCAAGACGTTGGAGAGCCGACGGGATGAAATAGACGAGCTAAACACAGCGAATGATAACATGAAGAAATTGCTGGCCGAACCGATCAACGGGCTGATCCGATGGCTTGACAACGTAATCAGCAAACCATCAACATCGCCCAAACCCACGACAGCACCGGGTGCAACTTCGAATAACTGAGACATGCGAGATTTGAACATGGAATTCACGCTTCCAATTGAGCTGAATTTTGACGCGGAATTCAGACTCACATTCGATATGTTGGACGAGTCAATTTGAACCGAGCAAATGCTGAGTTGTCCCCCATTTTCAATTTCGTCTCGAAATTTAGCTCAAGGTCTTTGCCTGGGGAATCCAAATGCCTTCCATCCAAGAAACAATTACTAAAATTCGAGGGTATTGCCGCTCAGATGAACCACAAATGACACCAGAGTGGGACACGCTGGCGGCCCATTATGCCGAAGAGTGCGGTCTTGCAAACCAGCGGTTGACTCAGTCGTGCGAACTTATTCGCCAGGGTAAGCGGAAAGATGCAATAAAGCAGGCCGACAACTTTCCCTCACTTGTGGACCTCTGCGCGATTCTCGACTTTCGTGAATCAGAAATCTGGGACGAGCTATGTCAACGCGCGAATAAAGTCCGTGAGGAAAACGCCTCATCAGCAACCGCTGTAACATATCTCGCGCGAGCTCCGAAGATTCTTGACCTGCTCGCTCTGGAGTTGAATCAAGCGTACGCGGCTTCACCTCGAGTCAAGGCACTTGTCAAACTGAATTGCCTGATGGCAGTTGCCGACGCCCCAATTCACGATCGCATTCGTGTTGCCCGCGAGCTTGTTGAAACAGATGTCGGAATCGCAGACTGGGCAGTCCAGTGTGAGGCATTGGAACGCAAGCGACATCAGGAACTGCAAGATGCATGGCGTGAAGCATGGCGAAGAGAAGACTCCGTGCGGCTCGACATGCTCAAGCAGGAAATCTGTTCGTCAGAATGGAAAATCGCCCGGCCCCCCGATCGTCTCATCGAAGAAACTTTGAAACCAAGCAACGACAAGGAACGTGCAAACTGGCGTCACGTTGCCGGACTCACTCGATTTCAGGCGCAGATTGACAGCCTTCTCAAGGCTTTTGAAACATCCAAGCGTGAGCCACTATCCCCTCTCGGAGAAACGTCTCGCGCGATAGTCACGTTGCGGGAGCTTCTCAATTTGTGGCAACGTACTTGTGAGGAGTACTTCCCCAAGATTGCACCGACTGACAAGCACTTCAAGAAGTTCATGGAACTTGAATCGCAAGTCAGACCGGTGCGAAATTGGCTCCAGCAGCAGTACGACGAGAGGCGGCGGGCAGCCGAACAAGCTGCGGCTGATGCGCAGCGCGATGAGGAAAGAAAAGTCGAAGACGTACGCCTGGAAGAATTGCTGGCAAAGAAGAGAGTGTCGTTGCAGGAACTCGATCAGGCATGGCAAAGTAGGAGCAAGTATGACTTTCCTGAGGAACTGAAGGAGCGCGTCAATCGTCGTCGAGACGCCATCAAAGATCGAGTCATTTTTTTCCGAACGTTACTCATCTGCGGCGCCATTGCAGTGTTAGCGACTTCAGTTACAGGGTATTGGCTGCACCATCGTCATAAAAAGACACAAGCGGCGGCACTGGTGGCTGCAGAAACCAGCAAAACTGACTTTTTGAATTCACTGAAGGATCAACTATACATAATCAAAGGCAATAAGAATTCAGAAGATTTGTTGTCAATCGATGAAGGAAAGCTTTCCAAATTAGAAAGTGATCTGTCAAAGGCAGAAGGGGACGACAAGTTCAAATATGAAATTCTGATCGAGGAGATCAGAAACGATGTCGATAAACTCAATAAACGCCAGGACGAACTTAAGACATCAGGAGCGCACGATGATGGGGTTGAGAAAAAAATTCTAGATCTAAGGAAATTCATTGATAATGAATTAAGGTCGACCTCTGTCCCGAGCGCTGGAGACGTAAAGCGCCTGAAAGGTAGATATGAGACTCTCAAGAACGAGAAATTTACTTTAAGCGACAATTCGCTACACGAGCGCTATGCAGAACTGGTTGATCGAGGCGACAAGGCACTTTCAGCCTTAACCCGCCGGGCAATCCTTCCCGATCTCGCCTCAAGATCGCGTAATCCGGACGAGGTCATCAAGAGGATGCAAGATGAGCCGAAGCTATTCGAAAACACTAGCTTGGCCGCGCGTCAGAATAGCATTATTGAACTTGCGAAAGTCGCCAAGCGTTATGACGACTGGTTAGTGATCGTCGCGGGTTATCAAACATTGATTTCAGAATCCAATCCGGCGGAAACGCATAAAAGAGCAATTGATTTGCGGGATAAATTGGCCGATTTCCGACAGCCACCTAAGCTGAGTGACAACATTACAGACGATCCGATCCCCGATGACGCATTCAAGACCGCTGCGGAAAAAATGTCGCGACTGGTTGAGAACGTCAAAAATGTATGTGAACCCGAAGGGCTTGAAACCGAAGGGCTGTCGAACCTCATCGCCAAATTACGAACCGATACCTTGGCTCAGACACTAACAGTCCGGCTAAAGGATGGCGGAATGTACTATGTCGCTTTGGGCACGTTCCTGCCGTCGAGCATCAACAATGTAGTCGACAAAGTTAGATTTTTTCGAGTGAAAAATGATGGAACCAAGGCTAATAATGATACGACCGTCGTTGCCGATCTATTAAAAGATCCATCTGCAACTGCACCGGTAGAGGCGCCACATGCTGCGCTGATGACTCGATTGGAGTCACTGGCGAGGAATCGAAGCGCGATTACAGCAAGTGAGATTCCAGTCGTACTTTGCCAGGCAGTTATCGACTGCAAAGATAACGACGTCGATCCCATAGTTAAAATTCTCCTTCTAAACGAATTGGTGGAGTTCAGCAAAGCATCGCTCGCAAACCGAGCAGACGAATCTGCGCAGGATGCGATAAATTTCGTCCTCAACTTCAAAGCAGAATACGACTGGACTGACCCAAATGAAGTTCGAATCAAACCATTAAGACAAATGGCCAATGATTTCCTCCGCAATTCAGGCGAGAAAATCCCAAAGTACCTAAAACAGGCTAATACTAACGATAGAGACGCGATTGAGGAGATTGCACGTCGAAGAGTTGCGATCGGCATTTATGATTCCGTGCCTGACAGTAACATTTACTGGCTTGGAAATGTGGCTCCCCCTGGAACCGCAACGCTTGTCACTGCAATTGGCGCACCAGGTGAACCAATGAACGTGGTTGAGGTCGGGCAATACTTAGATGGTCGGATTGTCATCGATAAGAATCGTACATCGCTTACTGACGGAGCAATTGTTTTTGCAGTTGCCGATTAGTCATTCGTAGTTCGGCTCGACTTGAATCGTCTAGAACCCTGAAAAACGTCACCGTTTATTTTGAGCAAGAATCATGCCTAAACGTCCTACCTTAGAACCAAGAAAGAATCGTCTGTTTGTTACGAGACGGCGCGGACGTGAGGGCCCACCGCTGACGCAGGACCAGTTGCGTTTAGCAATTGAGGGTGGGACCATAGCGCAGTTTGATGAGATAGCCGAGTATGAGAACGACAAAATCGATCGAAATTGGTGCCCAGCTGGTTCGGCCGAATTGGCGAGAGACCTTGATCTGCCCCCGTTCAAACTCAGAGCTAGAAGTGCCGAGGTCACAGATGAGGCCGCTTTCGGGCGGATCGTCACAAGCCCATCAGCCAATAACGCCCCGGGCATATCGACAACACAAGGTGTAGCCGCTTCGACGCAGCCGGTTCAAGCCGGGAGCAAGAATGATTTTGCACGCCCGCCAAAGGCTCGTGGCCGAAATCGTTGGCATCGGCTTGGCGGCCGTCTTGCTGCGTCACCGATTCTAATGGGAGCGTGCATCACGCTGCTTGTCGCAATAATCGGCGTGGTGGCGGCTTTGGCTATTCTTCAACGCAGCGATTCTGGAATGGTCTCAAACCTCAGCGGAACCAAAGCGAACGAAGCCGCGCGTGCCGCGACAGGCCTTCTCGTGATCTGTCTTCGTGCTGACCGATCCCCAAGTGGACAAGACAAGCCGCCTGAAGTCGTAATTAATCTGGGAGCCGCAGTCGCAATCTCACCAGGTGGAGACATGATCTGTGCAGATGCTACAGTCAGAGGCTACTTGGATAACAAGGGGGATTCGCTTGGACGATTTAAATCGGAGGATGGTCGTTGGCTCTCGTGGCGCGTCTATGTATTGTTCGACAAAGCACAAACCTTTGAAGTTCAAAGCATCCAATCAGTAGAGCAGTCCCTGCTTGCCTTGATCAAACTGAAGATGCCTGATGGTGCAACCTTACCAAACTATTTTTCTCTGCTTGAATCGACATCGACTGTTCGATCAGGCGACAAAGCAAGCTTGGTGAGCTTTGACCAACCTGGTGATTGGTACACAGACCTCCGTTTACTCGACGCAGATCAAAGAGACATTGAAGTTCTTGATAGCCGTGATGCACTCGGCCCTCAACGCGTCCCCCCAGCGGACAGGGTTCCCCGCATTACAGACAGCCTGAATGTTGAAAAAATCGACAAAGTCGATGGCACCACAAGACTGCATCTTGGCAAGGAAAAAAATCTTGAGTGGGCAAGCTATGGAAGCCCCTTGCTAGTCACGCGAAGTGATGGCGGGCTGGTGCTTGCGGGTATCATCGTTCCTAACGATGAAACCAGCGGCGTGAGGTCGTCTTCAACATACGCAGTCATGCCCGCCGAATGGAAGCCTCAGTTGCAACAGTTGACTTATCGCCCGCACGTTGCCGGCGAATCTGAATCCAAAATTCATTGGCAAAGCAGATAATGCCGGTTTAATACGTACGTCTCTGCTCTCTTCAAAAAATGTCATCAGTGTTCATCAGCTTCAGCAGTGCAGACGAACATGAGGCAAGGCTTGTAGCGGCTTTGTGTTCTGAGCAGGGAACTACTCCGTGGTTCATGGCGCGCAGTATGCGTTCTGGTGATTGGCAAATCCAAATTGATAATGCCATAAAGAATTGTGATTTGGTAATCGTGTTGGTTTCACAAGCATCGAACAGGCCAACAAGCTATGTAAAAAATGAAATCCTGCTTGCAAGGCGCTTGGAAAAACCTATCGCGCCGATTGTAATTGATGGGGTATCCTTGCCAACGGCACTCCTTGACCTACATGCTTGGTCGTGGAATAGAAAGTCATCTATTGACTTACAGAACATAATTCTCGAGATAATTTTAGGTACGGTGCAAACGAGTCGAAAGAACGCGACCGAATCTGATACTGAGGAGGACAACCAATTCGATGAAAAATCGGAATCGCCCCCAATTCTAAGTCGCGGGCCATCGTATCACACGATCAAAGGTCATCTTGCGCCGGTGTCAAAGCAGACCGGAACTTCTCACACGTTCGGCAGCGGAGCTAATCAGATGAAAGCCGACGAATCGCCGAATTCTTTTCAATTGAAAAAGTTACTGCAACTCACCATCATCGCGAGCTTGATAGGCCTTGCGATTGCAGTAGTGATCATCTCATTGTTGTAGGCGCGTTGAGGTGAATTTCAAGGGTCGATCCAACATTAACTTGACCCAACGATTGCTACTCTATCAGCGACGCCATCGGCAGTCACGCCGGCTCCAGCTTCTTGCGATACTCTCCGAGGTACGCGCTGACCATAGCGTCTACCTCGGTATCGGTGGCGAGAGGAAGGTGATGTTCGGTCCAGCCGCGTTCGCGGAGCGTTTCAAGCGCCGGTCCCGGCAAGGCGGAGGCGATCACAGTGACATTCGGTGGGAAGTGACGCGGTAGAAATAGCAGGCGTTGGTCGGGTTCGCTGCCTTGCACCTGATTGATCCCGTCAAGCACGAGAACAATGCTGCCCATTCCTGATGTTTGCGCGAGCCAGAGGGGAAGCGCTTCGCGCATCTTGTCGGATTGGGTTGGGAGGTCGTTAGTAATTTTGAAGCGAGCTTTGAGTTCAGACAACAATCGACGGACAAAGCCGTCCAGCGATGCGCTGTCGGGCGTAGCGCCGAAGTAGTGCTGGAAGAGGAAGTGATCTGGATGATCCTTCGCCCAGTCGCGCGTCCAAGCTTCTTCATGCGTTGTTCGGTACGGTGCGCCGCCTCCACTTCGCCGTACTTTTCAATTTCGGCTGGGTTGTTCTGTTCTAATAGTTCACTGCGCTCTTCGTCTGAAAGAGTCGGGCTGCTCACGTATGCTGGGTCGCGGAAGTAGAAGAAAGCATGGTGCTGCATGCGCGGGTTATTCAAAACGCCGTGCAGAACTTCCAATTCGGTGACGGAAGTGCCATTTTGAACATGCTCCAGCAGCCATGGCTCTCGCTCAAGGATCTCTGGATGAATTGTGTCGGGGAGTGCACCGTAGCGTTCGCCTAGTAATGCGATGAAGTACGGACGACAACGCTCGATTTCGGCCAGACACAGTGGAAGTATCTTCCCTTCCTCAGCCTGCTCCTTCGTAATCCCCCAGCGCAGGTCTACCTCGATAAAGGTGACAAATCGCTTTGCGCATTTGCGGCGGAGTTCCGGGAAAACCTCCTTCACCAAGAGGTCGCGCTCCCGCATCATGTCGCGGAAAGTCGACGAGACAAAAATGCGGATAATACGCTCGTTGTCGGAGGACGACATAGCGGACGCGAACTGAGTCATGCGACCTCCAATCTTTCGCTGCTGCCTTGCAACAATGGCACAAATGGCCAGCGCGATGAATCAGGGGCTCCAGGAACTCTACATTATGTTTTGTGCGACCAGTAGAGGCCAGTATCAATAAAGCATGTACTGATGGAGGTCCTGGGCATTGCCAGGTGGAGGAACAGAGCACCCCAGGTAAAGGCGAGTCTGCATCGATTTTGTCCGGTTAAAGCGAGCTTAAAAGATGGAACGGCATGCTGAATACATGCTGCATGAGGGCAGGGAAAATTATTGCCTGTCTGTCGGTGCCTGGGTGCCCTTGATGGTTGTTTGGAACGAATACTTTCTTGGAGTTAATGCAGTATGATCTGGAATTTGGCGCGACGACAACTTGTCCTGTTTTTCGTATTGGTGATTTCCGTCTGAAGACATCGGTTTGGAGAAATTCCATGTCCAACGCTGCAAAAGTCGGAACTGATCTAACAACACGGCGCTTCAACCACGATCTTCTCGTTCGCGAAGAGGATCAAGGAGCGGCGCGTGAGCGATGGCCGGCAGTTGATCATGCCCTTATTCATCCAGAGCTGATCGACATATTTCTACCACACGAGACGAGAGCAAAGCGATTGAAGCGCACAATTCAATGGTTTGGTTCGATTGCGGTCTTGGTCATGCTGTTCGCACTTCTTGGATCTTCCTGGCACTTGTACGCTCATAACTCATCGTCGTGGTTACGTATAATTGTTGAGATGAGTGCGATTCTGGGTCTCCTTGTTGCAATTTTCGTCTCGCGCTACGGGCCTTTGCGTCGACGGTGGCTTCGAAATCGATTCGTGACTGAGATATTGCGAGTATGGCACTTCCGGTATTTGATCAGCACTGAATTTGACCGCTCGGGCACTAAGCAAGTCGATCGAGATCGCTATGTGGCTACGCGAGCCAAGGCATTTGCAGCCTTCATTCGACAGTCGGATGGAAGTGTCGGTGAGAAAATGAGTCGCCTCATTACAAAAAGGGAAGATCCATTGGGAACTATTCCAGTGTTGAGGCTTCCCAGTGACAAAATTGCATGTGAGCAACTACTAGAAGCCTACCGAGTCCTTCGACTCGATCATCAAATCGAATTCGCTGAGTACAAGCTGTCAGCAGACGATCGCACGCTCTTTGGCGCATCGTGCAGTTTATTGGTGCAGGTAGCCAATCTCCTCGCGGGAACGACTTTGCTGTTGGCAATGGTTGCCGCAGTGCTCCATCTGTTCCTGCCCCTCAATTGGCTTCCACTTGTTGCGGTCAGCCTTGCGATTGCAGGCGTGGCCGTACGAGCATGGCGTGATGGCCTCGGACTGGAAGATGAGCGCGAACGCTACAGCGAAATGTTGCATCGGCTTGAATCTATCAAGCAGCGATGGGACAAGTCGTCAACCCAGGAACAACTTTCGCTGGCAAGCGAGTTGGAGCACGCGGCTGTGGAGGAACTGCGGTCGTTCCTTCGTACTCACGATAAGGCCCAGTTTCTATTCTAAGCGTGCCATGTACTTTGGTTGATGAGCTGATGCAATGGCACGGAAGCATTATCCGACGGATGCTTCGACCGATGAGTAGGGATTCGTTGCTCCACATCTCGACTCGAGGTGGTAGAAGATTGTTGAGGACGATTCGCTTGGGGTGCCAGATAACACGATCCGCCGCGTCCCGATCCGACTGAGGCGCTCGTCAATTCAGACACGTTTCGGAATGAACGAAGGAAAACGCCACTACTGATTTGCCGATTCCAACTCTTCGCCCCTTCATGTCATTTTTTGATCTATGTCGGCTGGTTCGAGGATACGCAAACAGCGCTAGCACAACTTCCTACCACGAAGTACGATGCCAAATTCCTGCTTGCCTTGGGAGGCTGCGTGAAAAATCAGTATCAGGTCGATCCTCGAAATCGTTATGTTTCAGAACCGCTCGAACGCCGCTTGTCTTTCCAGCACATTGGGATCCTAAGCTTAGAATTCCACGTGGACAAGTTGTCGCGG
>JADMIO011121686.1_pt1 | contig 32064 bp, 28 predicted proteins | sample 8958161 | NCBI WGS metagenome assembly JADMIO01 (sample SAMN16585339, study PRJNA669376) | soil metagenome | isolation source: Crop rotation soil | place: USA: Cullars Rotation, Alabama | collected 2011
TGCTGGTCGCTACCAGCTTTGGTCCTGAGTCTCCAGCCGATAAGCCCGCCGAAGAGGACGATGGGGAGGGCGATCAGGACGACTTTCTTAACCATAGCTTATGAGCCTTGCCAGCCCTCAGTGTACTACGCACGCATAGTACAAAAGATCGGTTTGGGGCCTGTCAAGATTCTGTTAGAAAAATGTTGGTGAAATTGTCGAAGTGGGCACTTTGCGGCTGATTTGCGAGCGCAGTTGAAAGAAGACATTTGTCCAAAGGAAAAGGTTAATTGCTATTTGTACATAGTAATTTGACTTGAACAATAATGTCCATATTGTTTGTTGACGTTGAAATTCAGTCCTATATATATGGGACTTTACGAACTATAAAAAGTAATCAATAAATGTGATAAGTAGATTTATTGTGCAAAAAATGATCAAAAAATCATCTATGTACCTAGTAGTTTTGCGCGTATCATTACCAGCTAACCGGTATCCGGTGGTGGAGTTATGTTGGAACGCGGACACGCAAGCTATAAACTGCTGATAGGTATTGTATTGGCCCTTTTCTTGGTCATCTTTACGAGCGCCTCGCAGCCTGGGGCCGGTCGCACTGGTGATACAGGTGGCCAGATCATTACCGGTGGTTCAACTGCCACCAGTAGTACAACCAGCACAACCTCGACGACGAGTACCACGTCCACGACGAGTACAACCTCGACTACGGGTACCACTGCCGGTGACGGTCCCGCCCAAACGGTTGGCTATGTTCTTCTCTACAAGGTGGAAGAAAAATTGCACGCGTTGTCCCGCTATATCTCCAGTGGCTCGCTGCAATCCACGAATACAGATCGACATGTCGTCCGGCTCAAGATGACGGCTCCCTATACTCATACGACGACTCCCGACTCCACTGGCTATTGGGAAACATTTACGGGCGTCAGTGCAGTCGCCGTCCCAGAGGGAACCGAATACGGTGCGGAAACGACCATGCCCACCCTCACTCAGCAAACAGTGCAAAGCGAGACATGTGCTCAGTATCTCGATTCTTCGATGTTAGGGCTCCTCTCTGGGAATAGTTGGAACTTCTATATTCAGCGAGGAAGCTCTTCATCGCTTTCCGGTGGCCAAGTGAAATTTCACTATTATTGGGTAAGCACCGGGCGCCACTGGAACAACTTCTCGGAGAGCTATGATTCGAGCTACGCAAATGGCACTGGGGCTGGCTGGAACACGGTCACGCTGAACATTAGTAAACTTTCTTTGACATCGATAAGTCTCGACACTCGAAAGGTCTATGGTAAGTCGAATATCGATGGTGAATTACCCGGCGATCCAAACGCCGACCTGACCAACAACAATTTCCAGCCCTGGATTTTCCACGGTGGCCACTTTGTCGGAAATATGCCGTACTCGTCGGCAAAAGATCAAAGCGGCACTGCCCGGACCCAGCTGCAATTGACGACGATGACGGATGCGGATAGCTACATTGCGGCTTGTGTGACGTGCTTTGCAACCGGAACGAGAGGAAGTGTCGGTTCGGGAACCGTTGGCCTCTTCCGGCCGTCGAGTAGTGATTCGAATCTTTCTCAAGGTCTAAGCGCAATATGGTCGAACAGGTGGGACGTTACTCCGGGCGGAACACAGACTGGCCCCGGTGACTTTACAAAGGCGCCTTACTATACGGTAACACCGTCGTCAGGCGACCAGAGCAACTACCTAAACTGGCAGTTGCCATCGGTTTCATATGTTTGGAAAACCGAATACGGTGGAGACGGCAACTCGACCCACAATGCGATGTGGAAGTACTACGACCTGTGTCAGACCGATGAGTCGGCTCATACGTGGCAGTATTTCGGTTCAACTTGGGTTGCGGGCATCACGGGGCAGCAATTCCCGCTTTCGGATTCCCAGCCTAGGGTTTGGAAGGTGACCACGCCGTAATGAAGACCGCATTTCGATATGGCATAGCGCTCGCCTCCGTTGGAGTGGTTGCCACGACTGGAACTATTCTGTGGAAGCGACTGGGCGAGTCATCGCATAAACCGGGCATTGCTCTTGGGCAGCCGGTCGATCAAAAGAGTCTGAACGAAGTGAAGTCGTCTCCGAAGGACTTCATCGCCAAAAACGAAAAGTCTTCCGACGTGAAAGTTCAGACGCTCGTTACGCGGGCACGAATGACTCAGGCCTTCGAACTTGCTAAAAAGAAAGACTACGCGCAAGCCCGGGAAGGCTTCATCAACGCATCGTATCAGCATAAAGGGACCGATGCCATGAATCCCGAGTTTGGCACACTGCCCGATCAAGCGGCCTACCAAGCGATCGTTTGTCTCGATGCCGAAGGGAAAGATGGAGAGGCTCGAAAAGAGTATCGCAAGTTCATGGAGGAGCGTCCCTTAAGTCCTCTGGTTCACGCCTGCTTTCGACGGCTCGAAAAAATGAACGGTGGAACGGCGCGCGACGAAGATCAAGCGCTGCTAGAGAAAGCAACCGCAAAACAAGAGGCGAATGTGCGCTTCGAACTGAGCGTGTGTGGCCCCAAATGTTTAGAAAAGCTGTTGCCCTTGTTTGGCAAGGAGCAGAAGGGCTACAAAGAGCTAGCCAAGCTGTGCAAAACCGACGATGATGGCACAACCATGGCGAATCTAAAGAAAGGTTGTGACTCTCTTGGCTTAAAACCAATCGGCCTTGAATTAAACGCCTCTGATTTCGCCAAGATGACCAAGCCATTTATGTGGCTGCAGGTCGATCACTATGTCGACGTGTTGGAGATCAAAGGTGGCAAAGCCCTCACTTACGATCCTCGCTACAAGTTGGACCAATGGGTAAACCTGCCCAAGTCCGACGATTCCGGTTTCCGGGCCATCGTGCTCGCATTTGAAGTTCCGACGGTTGACCTCGTCGCCGACCAAACCAAGTATGCGGACGGGAAGCCTTCGAATAAGTCATGAGCAATTTCGACAGCCGACGAACCAAGATGCTTCTCCGGATGAGGGGAACCTCGCGCATACGTCGAATCATTTTCAAATCATCTCTCTTTGCCTCGGCAATCTGACCAACCAACCCTCAAATAAATCATGATACGTATCAACTCGCCGTTTGGAAAGACCGTTTCAGTTGCCGCAACCTTTGCGATTGTGATGTGCTCGATGCCGGGAATGGCATTGGCCAGTACGTATAAGCAGGCTAGCGATTTCGTGCAAACGAAGTTGCCGAAGGCGAAGCCGCATCTCCGCGATTCCTTCTTGCTGAGCGCTAAGACGCTGAATGCAAGGCAGGGTCGGTCGGGTGAGAATCCTTATGCAGCGGGTCAACAGAAGTTCGATGTCGTGTATAAGGGCGTCGACCTCATGTCGGGCAACTATACGATGAGCGCCACGGACCTTTCGTTCGAAAACGGTTACGGGATTCCGGTCAATATGACGCGAAGTTACAGCGCTAACGATGGGGATGAGGGTCCTCTCGGAAAAGGATGGACGGTTTCAGTCGATGCTCGCTCGACGGCTGGTGGCTTAGCAAAATCGAGTGGTTCTTCAGTTCGATCGGTGCCCAACAGTTTCAAGGAGCGGCCTTCGACACAGCTCAACGACCCCAACGCAACGACGGCCGATGGCAGCAATGCAACGCAACCAATTCAAGCCGTTCTTGCGACCGACGCGAGCGGGACCGAAGAGACGATCCAACGAGATGCGGACGGAATTCTCAGTACACCGCCTTGGGATAAGAACAAGGTCGAGTCTGAGTATGAAACCATCATCGGTGGTGATGGCACCAATTATCAGGTGATGACCCACAACAAGGTCATCACGCCGGAAGGAACCGTCTTCGTTTACGATAAGCAGGGTTCCTATACCTATGGCGTGAAGCCCTATAACGACTCGTCAGCGGTCGCTGAGCCATCGAATATTCTCAAGGTAACGACGGCAACTGATCGGCAAGGAAACGTCACGACCTATACCTACGGAACCGGTACGGTCAGCTTCAGTAAAGTCAACGGTGCCGTAACCGAGCATCCTCTGACCAAGATTCAGATGCCCAACGGGCATTACATCAACTTGGTCTGGGGGACGAGCTCGACCGCGAACCGGATCGTCGAGGTGAATGACTACAGTGCGGACAACTCGTCGGATCCTCGCCGTGTCTATTACACCTATAGTAGTGGTCTGCTTACCAGCGTGACGAGCGCTGGTGGCAAGGTAATGACCTACGGATATGGCAGCCCGAGCGTGGCTGAAGGCCTAACTCCGCCTGAAAGCACTTCTGGATTGTTGACGTCGATTACCGATTGTCGAGGACTAACGACGACGATCAATTACGAAGTCCAATACCGACCCCGGTATGGCTACACACCGTCAGTCAAGCGGATTGATTGGCCAAATGTCCAGCACACATCCTATTGGACGACGGTCGACACAGAGCAACAAAAGATTGCCTACTCGTTTCTTGACTTCTCCGGGACAAGCACCGACCCGACCTATACGAACTTCACCAATCGCGGCTACATTATCATGCCTTATGGCGGATCGGGCCTATCCGTCGAGGAACACTATCAACTGCCGGATGAGGACAACTATCTGGCCGGTCTGGCAAGCAAGACCGTCAACTATAATCCGGATACGCTTGATCCGATCTTGGAGATAAATGTTAATTTCGACTACGAGGGCAACGCGTATTTTGCGCCATTGGCGACCACATATGTTTTCCCTCGGATTCTGAGCAAAACCGAAGTGGCATCAACTTCAAATTTTATCGGTAAGCCGCTAACCAGAACGGTTAAGGACTATTCGTGGGCGGGGTCATATATACTTCAAAACACGAAAACTGTTTCCTACGCTTATTGGGGACCTGAGAAATATTATCAGAAGAAAGCAGAGAGAGACCAGGGTGGACGGCTGTCCTATTCCGACTACTATGACAATACAGCCTCAGCGGGGCGTAAAGGACAAACGTACCGAGTTTATGACCAAGCGCGTGCGGGAATATATCTGAACACTGGCGCTAGCATCCCGAGTTACGCAAGTTCCGGCAGCGAGTGGCGATATCAAGTTGAAATTCCGCTAGGTGACGTGAACAAATACTCTGCCCAATTCGACTACGACTCTAAGGGGCGTGCCACCGACGTATGGAAAATTCAAAGTACCACGACTACACCATGGACTTATGTGCAAACCAAAACGACTTATGGCTTGGACACGGCCCCAATCTGGGGTGCGGCTACCCAGGTGGTGGAAGACTACGGCGGGATTAATCGCACCACTCAAACCACCGCTTATGATAGCTACGGCAGGGCGATCCAGGTCAAAGATGCTTCGAACAAAGAATTCCACACTTACTACGATAAGGATGGCGTGATTTCTTCCATCAAGCGTGTGGATGGTAGCCATAATGATGATATCGTAACCTATGTCTACGGTTCTAGCGGCGTCTCAAATGGTCAGGTGACAAGTGTCACAGATAATCTGAGCGGAGTCAGTCGGTCAATAGGCTATGGTTCATCCGGAAGCGCAACTGGCTTGCCAATAAGCACGTCGGAAACTAACGGTTCGGATAGCTATTCGGTTGGCTATGTCTATAATGCTGCAGGAGATCGGGATACGGTCACGTATACCACTCAATCTGCTTTGGGCCTTTCGAACACGGTCAAGTGGAAATATTCGGACTACATTTGGGTTGGCCTTCCGACAAAGGGTGCCCGCGTCTTCCAGAGACTTACGAATTTGGACTCGTCGACCGGTTATCCCAATAGCGAGGAATTCCATTATGCCTACGACTTTTCTGGCAGGATTCGTCAAGCGGCGTTTGCTCAGACTCCGGCCTCTTGGACTCCGGGTACCGGCGAATTTTATTACACGGATGCTCATCGAGCCTCAACTCGGGCTCGAACCTTCTATGACTATGACTCTGGCGGCCGTATCTCCGGGGTTTACAACTGGTGGGATACGTACGGATCGGGGACGTATAGTAGTTCACCTATCCGTGCCAACGAATGCACGTACGAAACTTCGAGCCTTAATCGGGGAATAAAAACCCAGAACAAGTTTTACAATGTGAGTAGCGGAAGCTGGAATTTACAGCGAACCGAGACGTACGGATATGATGCTAATCTGGATTACTTAACTTCGGCGAATTATGGTGATGGGCTCTCAAACGCCACGCCGTCCTGGACTTACGACGCAGCTGGGAATCGGGCTTCCGATTCCACTAATTCAGGAACTTGGACGTACGACAACCTCAACCGAATGACGGCATCTCCAAGCACGTCGTATACCAACGACATTCTTGGCAATCGAACCGGAAAGACGGTATCGAGCGTTGTAACGACCTACTCGTGGGATGACCTGAATCGCATGACCGGATACTCGCTGACGAATAATTCCAATACATATGCTTATCGTGCTGATGGCATGCGGGTCTCGAAATCCTCCACTGGCTCGGCCAGCACTCAAAGTTCGACGCTGTACCGATATGACGGTCAGATAGGAGTTGAGGACGTCGATAAGAATTCGTCGGGAACAATTACGGCTATAACACGAATGGCCATTGGCGCTCGAGGGATTGACGCAATTTCTTGTACGACTAGCTCAGGTACAAATGTCACGTATCCACTTTATGACGCCCATGGAAGCAGCATAGGAATGTTGTCCAAGGCAGGATCGTCGTGGGCTATCGCTGACGAACGCTCATATGATGCATGGGGGCAAGTGCGAGTAGGAGCGTTGAATAGCGATTATAAGGGTAGATACTGCGCAAACCTTGGTCATAGACAAGATGAAGAGTCCGGACTAACATATATGGCTTCTCGATACTATGATGCCACGTGCGGCAGGTTTGTCTCAGAAGACTTAGGAATACAGGGGTCAAATTGGTATATCTATTGCAAAAATAGGCCCATAGACAATGCGGATTGTAACGGCAACCATTGCTGGAATATTGTTGATACGCTCATGCAAGCCATGAAGCTGATGGAGGGTCAGTATGGTTACGGGGTTGCCGAAAAGGTAATCGAGCTCAAAAAACTGGCAAACAAAATGTACGGCATGGCGAATTTCCTGAAATCCCGGGGAGCGGACCTAATGGAGGATGCAGAGGCAAAGGACGAGGCATCAGCAGTTATGGGAGAAGGTTCCACTTGCCAACAGTATATTGATGATACAGAACGAGGCATTGGTGCAATGCAATTTGGGTCCGCCACTGCTGCCTTGATTGCCGCAAAAATGATAGAGATAATGATCGTAATTCTTCAGAGTGGAGATTACACTTGGTTGGATAGGTGATGAAAAGCAAAATTATTGATGATCTAGATTTGCTGCAAGCTTTCGTTGATAGCAGTTTTTCAAGCCTAAACTTGAATCTTCGAGATTTGAAAGCAGAGGTAGAGCTAGTGGCTCTCGCATGTTGGTCTCTTGGCTATACATGTTCGAACTGCCCGCCAGGAGACTTCTCGCTTGGAGATCCATCAAATCTAGATCGATTCAAAGAATTCTTGACAACCCTCGGTAAGTTTGTGCGAATAGTAAAAGCGGTTCAGAGCGCAGGCGATGCTTCAGATAAGCAAATCACGGAGTGTTTTTCTTTGCAAAGGTCTCTGAAGAAACTAGCATTTGAAATAATTTATGAACTTCGAGAAATCTCGAATACATAACTCCCTTTTGACCGCAAATTGTAAGAAAAACATCTCGTGCCAAGTTGCCCAAGGAGGTTGCATGGGGTGAGTCCAGCAGATAGACATTAGATTTGGGCAAGCTTAGACATCATAGTGCTTACTGGTGTACGAATTCAAAGCCGAGAAGTAATGGTCAAAGGCAGGTGAGAAAGTCGCGGAACGAGGTTGAGCATTCATTGTAAGACTAGAAACCGCGAGCCATGAACAGAAAACGGTTGCTCGTCAATTGGAATAAGATTGAAGCGATGAGGTACTCGGGGAAGTTTGCGTTTTTGGCCGCCGGGTACACGGATGACTCCAAGAAGCGGGTCGATCGCGGGCTCAAGAAAGGACCGACCGAAGACAATCTCGACGCCGCTCACTTTCAGAATCGGGCGGGTACGTGCGTTTTGAATCTGGGAATGCTCCTCAACCATTACGATAAGGAGTCGAGCGAACACCTATCCGGCAATCCAGCGAGTGTCGGGATTCTTGCCAAGCTCCCGATCTTCGAAGATTTTACCGGTGAAGTCAAATGGCTATCAAAGTTCGATCCCGAGATTTTTCGTGAGTTCGACAAGCTATGTCGCGAAAGATTTGGGGCCGGAGTGAACGAGATGGCGGCCAAGGGCATGCAGATGATCCTCGATCATCGACACCTCACCGCAATGCCTGACCCTCGACTGACGATGGCCTCGAGGCCTACAATACAAGCAGTGCAACCAAGCCAACCAGAAGCGCAGAGGAAGAACAAGCTGAAATGGCTCATCATTGTGAACTCGATCGCTTGGGTCTTGGTCGTGGTTTTCGACAAGACGCTCGGCGACTCGACGTTCGTTCAGATTTTCTTTGGGTTCGTCCTCGTGATGCTCATCATCAGCATCGCAGTAGGTTTAAAGATTTTCCGCGGCGATTACTGGTAGCTACTCTTTCGGCTTTACCGTCACACGGAAGCTCGGGTCACTAACCGCGTACGATACGCCTTGATTCTTCAAGAAGTTCTTTGTCGCATCGTCGGGCTGAATGCGAAGGATCAAGCGATCCGGCTTTCGTCCGTTGCCGTCGTCATCGTAGAAGATCAGATCGGTGCTTATCGAGGCGCCCTGTCCAACACCGGGGTCGCGGATGTCGGTGATGTTTTGCACCGAAAGCGAATTGCCGTCGGCCATGATGAGGCTGAGGCTGTCGAACCCGGTTCCACCAAGCGCAATGTTATCCAGCTTGGTGCCGTTTCGGAGTTCGGCATGAAGCTTCCAGCCCGGTCGGCCGTCGTCGGTGGGAGCAACCGAGGTGATTCGGAACCGCCAAATGCCGTTGAACAGCCAGTCGTTGATGCCGCCTTCTAGACCCTTCAGTTGGTTTGCCCCGCCGGGCACCAGGTTGATGGAGAGAACGTTGTTCTTCACGTCGGCGGTGGCTCCGGCTGCTTTCAACGCGCTCAGCGGGACATAGGTTGCACCGTCGATGGTGGCAGTTTTACCTTCGACCGCTTTGCCATTAATGACCAGACTCATCGGTGCGACGAGCATGGCGGTGGCAACCGCGGCGATGGCGGCTCCCGAACCAAACACGACGAGTTTGCTACCCAGCAGCTTCATGCTCCCATTGTACGAAACTCGCCCATTGCCGACAAGGGCAGAGGGACTTCTTGCTATTCGGTTTGATCGAAGCTTAAGACGCCGCCAGAAGCCAGGCTTTGATGGCTGATTTTAGTGCCTTGGGGTTCTCCGTTCAACGTTGTGGACTTGACTAGACGCCCCGAACCGGCTCGATCGATACGGAGTCTCTCGCCATTTGGCAATTTGACGGTAGCGTCAAACAGCGGCGAGCACAGGGTGTATTCGGTGCGGCCGGGGCATGCAGGGTAGAAACCGAGCGAGGCGAAGACATACCAAGCGCACATCTCGCCGTTGTCCTCATCGCCAGGAAGCAGGTTTGGCGTGTAGTACTCCTCCAAAACACGTCGGGACTCAACCTGAAGTCGATCCATTCGACCGGCGGTCTCGTAAAGGAACAGCACGTGGTGCACCGGCTGGTTGGAGTGGGCGTATTGGCCAAAATCGGCGACCGCCATCTCGGTGATCTCGTGGATTTCGTGCCCGTATCCGCCGATATTGAACCGGGGAGGGAGCGACAACATCTCGTCGAGCTTTTCCGCCAAGGCGACCGGCCCGCCGAGGAGTTCCATGAGTCCTTCAGGATCGTGTTGGATCGCCCATGAACTTTGCCAAGGTCCGCCTTCGCAGTATGGTCCGCCCCAATCGAACTGATTGAATGGCTCCAGGAACAGCCCATCCGCATGTCGGGCTCGCATGAACCCAACCGATGGGTCCCACAGCTTTTTGTAGTTCAACGATCGCTCATTCATGCGAGACGCCACCTCGGTTTGGCCTAGGTAGGCGGCGACTTGCCCAATGCACCAGTCATCGTAAGCGTAGTCAAGCGACTGCGACACGGAGGCGTGGCTGGAGGCCAAGACGTAACCGTGATCCAGATATTCCTGGATGTTGTCACGCCCAGCGCCGTGTGGACCGTTGCCAACGGGGTTGTCGGCGTGCTTGAGCATGCCTTCAAGAGCGGCTTCAACGTCGAAATCGACCAATCCTTTCGCAACCGCATCGGCAATGGTCACGTCGAGGTGCGTTCCCGGCATACACACTCGGTGTCCGGGAGACGGCCATTGCGGTAACCATCCACTCTCGTGGTAGGCGTTAACAAAGCCTTGAATGATCTCGCAAAAGCGATCGGATTCCATGATGGACATGAGAGGGAATAGGGTTCGATAGGTATCCCAGAAACCGGTATCGGCATAAAGCACGCCATCATGAATCTGCCCGTCGTAGGGGCTGAAGTGGACGGTTCTGCCCGCTTCGTCGATCTCGTGCCACACCCGAGGGAACAGTTTGGTGCGGTAGTAGCAGGAGTAGAACGTTTGCATCTGCTCCACTGAATCGGTTTCGATCTGAATCGTTCCGAGAAGGTCTTCCCAGGTCTGTTCGGCCGACGCAAGAACATCTGAAAACGAGGAGGAGCCGATTTCACGCGAGAGATTCAGCAGTGCTTGGTCGGTGGAGATAAAGGAGTTCGCGACCCGCATCTCCACTTTGCCGGACCCAGCTCCGAGTTCGATCGAGAATCCGATGGCATCGCCGATCGAGGTCTCGATCACGTCATTCTCGTGGAACGCCACCGAGGATTCGACGTCGCAATCCAAGACTGCGACAAAGTAGTGGGCAAAGTTCTCGGGAACGCCGCCCGAATTGCCGCGGGTGAAGCCGATGATCGTGCGACGATCTTCGAGGACCTTGAAGAACGTCTCTCCTTTGACCCCGGCGAGGATGACTCTCCGCTCGGCAGACTCGGGAAAGTCGAACGAGAAAAAGGCACACCTCTCGGTTGGCGTTACCGAAAGCTTCGTACCCGAACCGACGAGCTCAATCTCGATCAAGTGAGGCTTAATTGTGCTCTTGTCCAACCGGTAAGCGGTGCCCCGTTTCATCGGCGACAGGAGTCGCTTGCCCACTTGGGGAAGAACTGTGAAAGCACCGTAGTCACCCATCCATGGGCTTGGTTGATGGGTACAGCGAATGCCTTGAAGCTTCGGGGTTCCGGGTTGGAAGAACCAGCCGCGTACGTCGTCGGTTTGCAAGGTCCAGTGCGCCATCCCGTGCGGCATCGCCATGATGGGGAGGGTGTTTCCGGTCGAGAAGTTGTAATGGGAGTACGTGCCCTGGAGGGGGTTCACGTGCGGGAGAAGCTTCACAGTCACCAGAAATTATGAACGTAAACGAAGCTTCTAAACCTGCCGAAGGTCGACAGGCCGTTTATCGTTAACTGATGAGAGTTCGGAAAGCACTAGCTTAGGATATGAAGTGAGGGCCCTTAGGGTCGAGAATGGGTTTCTGAGAGGGCCCTCGATTGAATTCAGGGGAGAACTCAAACCTTTCTGTTACGTCTTCGTCGACTGATTAATCCAAGCGCGCCGCAGAAGATTCCGGCGAGGGCGGTTGGCTCTGGTACCGACTGTTGGGAGCCGATGACATGTCCGGTCAAGGAAGCAGACTGATTGGGAGCAATGGATACGTCGTTCACAAACATTGTAAACGAACCTGTCTCGGTTGCATTGGTGTAGAAGAACGTTTGTGGGGTGTTGTCGAAGTCAACGAAGACACCACCGACGCCATTCGAAATGGTTCCGAAAAGCTTGTCGACGAAGGTTGTCGAGGTTCCTCCAACAATGGTCACGGGTGACGTGAAGGTCACGTACAGCTCGAACGTATTACCGTCGTATACATCGTTGGCTTGGCTGAGGGTGAAGGAACCAAGGTTATTGAAGTTCGTTCCCGGCGAAGGGTTGCCACCAAGGTCGAGCGCACCCGCAACGGTCGTGTTATCGAACGTTGAGTTATCATAAGTGAGCCCGAGCAAGCTGTTATTTGCGGCAAAGCCTTGGGCGTTAAATCGGCCAAGGGTCGAACCCACGAGGTGGACTTCGTCGGCGCTGGCTATCCCTGCAATGCCTATCGCTAGTCCTACTGCAGCCACATGAAATCTAAATTTTGAAAAGCAATTAATCATCTATATTTCCTTTCGCTGCCTTTTCATTTCTGAAATGGCACCATCACACTATTGCTTTTCAAAAAGAAATCAACCAGTCTTCAATTTTGGTGTCAGTTATTGGACTGACACCAAAGTGAAGACATGAGGGGAAGGATCAGTCCTTTCGTTTGCCCAAGGTTAGGCTGTATCGAGGTTCCGGCGTTTTTGATTTTCGACCCTTGATCGACTTCCAAAGGATGTCATTCAATTCTTCGTCGATTTCGCTTTCCTCGGCAAAGCGAGGAATACGTTCGCTGTCCTTACTTCGGTAAGCGTCGCGAGTGTTGATCGCGCAGGCGATTTCTTTCGCCGGTTTGATCGCCGTATAGGGCTCGTTGTTTTCGGCAACGGTGCCAAAGGCCAGAATCGGCGTAGCGACGGCATCATACTGCGACATCGGAGGCATTCCAAGCAAGACCTCCATGGTTCGTAGCATCGAGTCCGTGTTGTAGAACCGGCTATCGACCATGCCCCGCTTGATGAACGGTGAGATGACATACGCCGTCGACCGGTGAGCGTCGATGTGGTCGATACCGGCCTGAGCATCGTCCTCAAGGACGCAAATAACCGTGTCCTTCCAGAACGGACTATGGGAGACAGCCTCTACGAGCTTGCCCACCGCATAGTCGTTATCCGCGACCATGCTGCTCGGCGTCGGAACATTGGCCCGAGTGCCCATCGTGTGGTCGTTGCCAAAGCGGATGCTTTGGAACTGCGGCATCTTGCCGGACTTGACGAAGCCATCGAATTCCCGCTTCCATTGGTCGAAGCGGTTCGTCGCTTTGTTCTCCCCGTAGGTTTTGAGTTGTCCCCGGAATGAGAAACCGTACTCGTCGTAGAGCGGGGAGTCGGGATACATGTTGTCGTAGTGGCGGAAACTGGAATCCGTATGGTTCAGAAGCACTTTGACATTCGGGAAGCTGTCCTTTGCACCCGGCAGGACGGTATTTCGCTTGTCCGAAGGATCGATGAACTGGGTGTACATGCCGTAGTTTCGATACGAAACCTTCGACCGTTCGCAGTTCTCCCAAATGAATCCGGCGGCTGGTTTGGCGACGTTGTTGTAACCCAGAAGCTCGACGGGTTCACCGTTGTTTTGCCCCTCGGTGTCGTAGCTGCGGCCTCGTCCGCTATAGTTGTACGGTGTATTGCGAGAGCCATAGGCGCTGGCCATTCCACTGATCGACCACATCCAGCCGTCTTGGCTGACTTCGGCGCAGACATAGAAATTGTCAAGAAGAACGAAGCGCTCAGCAAGGGCGTGTTGATTGGGTGAGACCTCGCGGGGGAAAAGGGTCAGACTTGCATCGCCACGGCCTGTCTTGAGATCACCAAGAACGTTATCGTAGGTTCGGTTTTCCTTAATGATATAGATGACATGCTTGATCCCAGGATTCTTCAACTCGCTCGATTTGGCGCTTGCGAGACCGGGCCGAAGGCGATTGTTGACCAAAACCTGAGCTGTTGATTTCTTCAGGGTTTCGGTTTTGGGCTCCATTTGGTGGGTGACGGTCCCGGCGATGATGTCCTGAATGTAGGTGCCTTTGACGCCGACTGGTTTCGCATTGGGGTTCATGGCTTGCACGCCTTTTGCCGAGGCAACCAGCATGTGTCCATCGCGTTGAACGACGCTGGTTGGCAGCCATCCGGTGGGCACATATCCCGCAAGGCTTCGTTTGGCCAGATCGACCACAGCTACGGCCTGCATATCGCCCAGGGTGACGTATAAGGTCTTTTCGTCGTTCGAAAGCGCCAGTCCCAGCGGACCTGCGCCCGGGATGCCGCGAAGATCTGGCGGCCGAAGGGTGATGGTGTCGGTGACTTTATCGCTTTTCGTGTCGATGACGGAGACGGTATCGCTGCCACTGTTCGCGACGAAGAGTTTGCCTTGCGACCGGGACAGTAGCATGCCTACGGGAGCGTTGCCTGTCTTGATGCTTTGCTTGACCGACTTGGTATTCAGATCGATGACATCGACAACCCCGTCTCGCTCCGAACCGACATAGGCCTTCGTGTCCGCCGATGGTCCTTGGGTGAGATAGGCACAGGCAAGCGGAAAACCGGACGTGGGAACTTCAAAAAGAGCCTTTCCAGAGTCGGTGTCGTAAACGGAGACAGACCCCTTGAAGTTCGTCGCCCGCGATGTTTGGTTGTTTACAACCAAGAGCCGAGAACCATTTGAATTGAAGGCCAAACCGGCGAAATGGAAGGGCAGCTTGGCGCGGGAAGCCGGCAACTCAGGTGCGATAGGCGTCCCGGCATCGGTTAGTTTGCCATCCGACATGTGATAAGCGCTGACCATGTCTTGCGCGCCCCGTGAGACGTACACATCGCCAGATTTCGGGTGGATGGCGATCCCGTAATAGAGGCCGTCTTTGTCTGGGTTGTTTCGAGACGTCTTATAGTCGATTTGACTGGCGACCCTTCCGGTGCTCATATCGACGGCGGAGAGTGCCTGTCGGTATCCGCTGGTGGTGACGATGGCGTACTTACCATCGTTGGTCATGGCCATGTTGAGCGGGTAGCTTCCGATCTCGGCGTGGGTTCCTTCGGGACTGATGTACTTGCCGATCGGCAGCATCGTCGGCTCCTGAAGGCCGAGGATAGCGGATAGAAGTAACGTGACCATGTTGGGCCAATTCTACACTTTAACCATTTAGGATGATGCGCATTCTTCGTAATGGTGAGGTTAAGTCAGTCGTTGATTTCTCCCTCGTCGATACGCGAGCACGGTGCCATATGTTTTATGGACATGGGTACTTTGTGACGCGGAAAGCCTCATTGTTAGGGAATACCCGGATCAAGGAAATAATAAACATGACCAAAGGGCTTTATCAACACGCTGTCGATGCACGAATCGAGTACTGGAAAGAGCGCTACCCGCAATTTATCAGCGGCCGGCAGGCGATCCGCGAGTTCACTGAATTCGTGTTCGATGCGGACGTCCACTTCAGCATTGCCGAAGTTATCGACTCAACCTACTCGCCAAGTCGGGCCAAACTGCTTTTTCGGGAGTTGTCCAATCATCGCATTCATCAACTCATGCAAGGTGCACCCCTCAAAGATAAGGAGTGGGATGCCTGGAAGAACACGATTGGCGAGCTTGCCCTGAACAGTCAATATCTGTCGGTATGCCAGTTAGCCGATAGCGATGGCACCCTTGTCTGGTTTGCCGTCACGATGAACGGTTTCCACCTAACGTCGTCGATCACAGATGCGGCAGGTCCTTTTTGGAGCCACAACGAAGCGATTCTGTATTGCGGGACAAAGATTCGCTCCTGGTTTGGCTGGTGGATGCCCATCGAAAAGCGCGAGGAAGGCGAGCGTACCAAAGCCGAGATCGAACAGATTTCGAGAAAGCGATGCGAGAATTACCACACATTGGCGGCCTAGGTCCCATCGACTAGATACGGCCCGATGCTAACTCGATGAAAAGGGCCGCTTGGGAGAGCGGCCCAAAGTGGGAAGGCAGGCCCGGAAGGAATGATGGACTAGTAAGGGGAGGTTACTAGCGGGCCTGCGCCGACCTTCCCGGATTCACGCTTTTCTTCTTCCAAGCTTCCTGAAGAGTCCTAAGAAACCGCAGGCGATGCCCACCACGGTAGCCGGTTCAGGTACGGGTTGCTGCGAACCCATGATGTGCCCGGTAAGCGATGACGACTGCCCTGGAGCGATTGAAACATCGTTTACGAACATTGAAAATGATCCGGTTGCCGTCGCATTTGTGAAGGTGAAAACTTGGGGTGTGTTATCGAAGTCGATGAAGACTCCTCCGTTGCCATTAAGAACCGTTCCGAAAAGTTGGTCGGTATAAATTGCCGATCCACCCCCGGTGATGGTCGTGGGGGCCAAAAAGGTCACCATCAAATTGAAGTTGTTTCCGTTGTAGGTGTTATCCGACAAGTCGAGGCTGAATGACCCCAGGTTATCGATGTTCAAACCTGGCACGGGATTACCACCAAGATCAAGTTGATTTCCGACCGTTGAATTGTCAAAGACAGAACTATCGTACGTTAGGCCTAACAGCGTATTTGTAAGCCCAAAGGCCTGGGCATTAAAGCGACCTTCCGTCAGGCCGGCGACATGGACCTCATCTGCATTGGCAGCGCCTGACAGAAGCATAGGAACGACGATGATTGCACCGCGAAAGAACGATTTGTACGGGTATTTAAGCACTTTTTTCTCCTTAATAGATTTCCAATCTTCATCGAGATCGGTAATAAGAGCTTTCTCCAAAACAATTCGTCTTTCCAGTCTCGTTTTTTACGTCTATTGATCGATAGACAGGCTCACTAGGCCCTCGTCATGGCCGAAAACTATTCGTCGTCATCTATTTAAAGATGCAGGGTTATGCAAATCCCAAGACGCTCTCTCCCAGGGAGGAGGAAATCGTGCAGCTTTCGGTAGAAGGTTTCACGAACGAAGCGATCGCCCATCGTCTGGGGCTAAGTGTTGGGACAGTTAATACATATTGGACACGAATTCGATTAAAGGTTGGCGGAAGCGGGCGCACGGATACCGTCGCAAAGATCATCTCTCAGCGGGCGGAAAAATCGATCGAAGAGGCGAAGCGAGTTAGGCAACAGCCGACCGATATTTTCGATCGATGGTTCGTTAATAAGATGGAGCAACAAGCGGCGATGGCGCTGTTGAAGATCGCGGCTTCCATCAGCAGATCCATGGTTTGGGCGGTGGATCTTGATTTCGTGATCTGCTTCGCAGAAAATTGCGACACTTTTCCTTGGCCTCGAGATCGGTGCAAGGCAGGAAATTCGATTGCCGACGTATTCGATCCCGATGGTCCCGAGTCGCCCATTATCGATGCGCACCGGCTAGCTGTTTCTGGCGAAGAAGCCTCGGTTCAGGTCGAGAGTGACTCGGGACCATTGACCATGCGCGCCATCCCCCTTCGTAACGAGTACGACGAGATCATGGGCTGTGTTGGGATCTTGAGTCCGGCGTATTAAATTCGTCGCAAGAGCATCGTTTCGAAGTTCCGCGACTTCCAGCTATCGCCGTCGCGAGCCATGTGGCGGTTGATACCGAAGTCGGAGAAGATGCGTCGCAACGGTCCGGTCGGTCCCTGTACGGAAACAATAATTCCCTGCAGATCCCATTGGTCCGGCTGGCGAAGCGCGCCGATGAGTCCTCCCCCTTGGCTTCCGGTCGGAGAGAAGTTTCCACCTCCGCCTTGCTTGAATCTCACCGTCACGTTCAATAGGTCTGATGAGACGAAGAATGGTTCGCCGACCGACCGAAAGATTTTCGAGAACCGGCCGAAGCTGCCAAACGATCCGGTCCAACCCTCCGGGAATTCATCGCCGTCCTGCTGGATAATCGGTTGAGTTCGGTTCACCACATGGCGAGCATAGTCGCCGTTGACGAGCCAACTGGCATACCGGGGCGGACTGAGGATGGGAATATTGAAGGTGATGTCGATCTTGCTGTTGTAGTGGTCGGACTGTTCGCGCGGCAATTCGAGACGTCTCAGATCGTCGCCGCCGTTGATGACTTCGACTACCATTAGCGAAATTGGATCGCCGGTGCGTCGTTTGAACTGTCTGAACTGAGGCGCTTGCCACCAACCACCACCATTGAAGAAGACGTTAATCTCGTTAAAGGATGCCAACTCCAAGGTTTCTCCGCCCGGACCCCTGTAGTTGAATCGGATACCGCGCATCGACCAATTTCCAGGTCCTCCATAACCGATCCGGATCGCACGGATCGATTGCACGGCGATCTTGTCGGTAACGATGGATTCGACCCGGGCTCCGCCATACGAAGGATCGTTAAACTGGCTTCCGCTTCGACGACCTTGCCAAGATCGTCCATCGTCGGTCTCGATATCCATGAGGACGGAGCCCGAGTTGTTTGGTCCGGCTCCGCCCTCGATTGTCGCCCAGATTTCGCTCGGGTTAACCATGTCGGGAACATTGGCGTTGGCGAAGTAAGGCGACGACCAGTGCTGGGTGTACTGGAGAAGCATCCCCATGTTTTGATGGTTGTAGACGATGACCGTATTACTTCCAATAGTGGCCACGACCTTCACGCCACCGAGAGTCCAATGGTCGTCAAAACCGGTGGCCTTGCCCGAACTGAAGTCGACGCGGACTCGATAGATATCGGCTACTGTCATGTTCGAGTCTTCGGGAATGAATGTAACGGTCTTAGCGGCATTCTGGCCCAGGGTTTCGTTAGGGCCCTTCAACGGCTTAACTTGATGGTGTCCATACGAATACTGCATGAACACCATTCCGGCGCTGTCCGACCGCATATCGTCTTGCCCGGTGGTAATGGTCACCTCGATCTTTTCGACGTGATCCGCAGGTCGGATGGGCTGCCGATGAGCGAGAGCTGAAGCGACGAGAAGTGTGGAGATAATCATCGGTTTATGGCACTCTGCGCAAGCAGATGCGGTTATTGGAGAGCCAGACGAGCAGGCCATTTGATCCAAAGGTCGCTTCGTCGAGCCAATCGAGGGCTCCCGAATCCTCGTCGGGATTCAAAGGGGCAAACTCACTGGTCACTCGGGCTTTGAAGACGGTCTGTGAAGCACCCGCTCGGGTTGGATGTTTCTTAATACCGACGTGCACGACCTCGGGCCCGGTCGCATAGGACCGCATCTCATTAAAGTACACGGGCCAAATGCTGGTTGTTCGTCGATAGGCCTCCGCATTGCTCCAGCCCGGCGTCCGGTAGGTTCGCCAAACTGGGGTGCTGACCCCCATGTAGCTACTACGCAGCTCGGTATCGAGGAAAGACGTCTGCCACGCCGTGCCCGGGAACCGGCTCATGAGATATCCCTGATTCCAAAAGACTTCCGAAATGCCTCGGCTGGCGATGATGGAGGGTTTGCATCGTTGAACCTCGGCGATGGTTTCGCCGGTTCGTGGCTCTGGTCTTCCGCGAAGGTTGACCGACTCGTACCAATTGGTCAGCACCATTCCGGTTCCTCGGAAAAGACCCTTGGTCAGGTCGTCCGAGGTCACAATCTGCCAGGCATAGGCACCCCACGTGTGGTTGTCACCTTTGATGGCAACCCACTCGCGGCCATTTGGGGCTACCGTGAGCTCATATTCACCGGCAAGTGTGAGCGAACCGATGGCTTTGAATCGTGAGCCTTCGCCCGTTTCCTGGTAGCCGAGGTACGTCACGTGGTTGTCCTTTTCGGCAATGTCGTTACGGAGGACTTCCCACGTTCTTCCCGCGTCGTTGCTGAGGGACATGCCGACGACCAGAATCGGGTCGATATTCTTTGAAGTCAAGACGCGAACCGTTGATCCATTCGGATAGACGCGAACCGTGCCAACGCTGAAAGCGTTCTTGAGGAGCGGAGTTGTAGGGAAGGTGTACGGCTTGAGGGCCTTTACAAAGAGGGCGTCGGGCTTGGCATAGGTGTGAATGGCATTGGCTTCGATGCGTCCAACCAGGACGTTTTTGGTCGCGGCAACGGGATAAGCGACGACCAGACCATGGTCGGCATAGCCGATGAATTGATTCCGGGCGTCATAACTCATGTCGTCTCCGGAGTTGATCAGGCCGCTGCCGATTTGAACTTCTTTCGAGAATGCACCGCCGGCCGATTCTACGAGATAAAGCTTGTCGCCCCGTCGGTACGACACCCAAATCGATCCTCCGCCCATGGCAATGTGGAACTGCCTCGGATGAAGCGCCACGGTCAGTCCCGTCACAAGCTTGATGGGTCTGGTGAAGGTGTGGCCTGCATCAGAACTGTAACTGAAATAAAGGCTGCGCTCTGGGGCATGGAGTTCGGAATAGACCACCGCTATCTTATCTCCATCATGAGCCATCCGAACCGATTGCGGATGGGCAGTAGTCTCGGTGAGGTAGCCCATCCCTGAGTCCGGGATGGTGATCGTCGCGGGCCGTTGGATCGTCGACGAAAGAATAATGGCAGGCAGAATGATCATGCTCGTTGCACCCGATTTGGAGTAATGACGTTCGAAGTCTAACACTGGCACCGATATTCGAGAAGGTCCTACCCAAAAGATATGGACTTATCCAGCAATTGGAAGCGTAATCATGACCTTAGTGCCTTGCCTTGATTCACTTTCGAGGCTGATCTGGCCGTGATGAAGCTCGACGATGGCTTTGGCAATGGCGAGCCCGAGGCCGCTTCCCCCTGAATCGCGGAAGCGCGAGCTATCGACCCGATGAAACCGTTCAAAGATGAGCGGTACATGGTTGGCGGGAATGCCTTCGCCCTGATCGATCACGTTGATGACGGCACTCCCGTTGACCTGTTTGAGCTCGACCCGAATTGTCTTTCCTGCTTCTGTGTAAGTCGCCGCATTTTTGATGATGTTCACCAGCACTCGGGTTATCGCGAAGGCATCTAGAGTCATTTCAACGTCGGCTTCGATTGCCCGCTCAAGGATATGTTTGGACAGGTCGACGGAGGCGATAGCATCTTCGACGACTGCGGGCAGGTTGGCCGTTTCCTTTTTCAAAATCAATTGTCCTTCGTCGGACGCCGCCAGGAAGAGAAGATCTTGCACCACCGAATTCATTTGCCCCGCCGCCCGGTCGATGGCCTGCAAATGTTCCTTGTATTTGGCGGGGGTGACGTCCTTCATGAGCGCCATCCCGGTGCGGAGTTGAATCGCGGTTAGTGGTGTTTTGAGTTCGTGTGACGCATCACCCGTGAATCGTCGAAGCTGCGCAAAAGCCTGGTCCTTATCCTCAAACGCATGTTGGAGTCTGTCGAGGAGGCCGTTGAACGTCGAGCTCAGTTGGGCGAATTCGTCCTTGCCAAGAACTGGGAGGCGATCTGAGAGGTTGGTGATCTCGATTTGCTCGGCGGCGTTTGCGATATGGCTGATTGGGCGTAAGGCCCTTCTGGTCAGAATGACGCCCACAATGAGCATCAGTGTGACGGCGAGGGGAAGAATGATTGTGAGGGTTTTTGCAAGCTGGGCGAGCGCTTGGTCGTCGGTTAACGTTGGCGAGCCGATCTGAATGATCTCGTGGACTTTTCCGTTTTGTCGTAGTGGGAAGCTGAGGACCCTCATCCGGACGCCGTTCTGTTCGGAAAAACCGAATGCCGTTTGTCCGGCCTTCGCCTTCTCGAACGTTTCCCAATCCCAGGCCCTGGTCTCCGGGAAAACCACATCCTTGCCGGTCAAATCGAGAACGATGGGACGCAATGCCTTTCGAAAGGCTTCGACCTGCCGTAGCTGAACGGGATCGATGCCTTGAGCGCGGGCGGTGTCAGGATCGATCTTTGGCTCTTTGGGAGTATTGAAGGCTTGCCCTGGCCCATCTCCCGAACCCATGCCCATCCCTGGCTCGCCATTGGGTGGCCATCCGTGCCAGCTTGCGGCAAAATACTGCGCGCGCTGGAGAAGCACATCGTCGATTGACTTATAAAGCGTTTGCCGAGTCTTGAAGTAGATCGCGATGCCGGTGGCGGCAAGGACCAAAGCGAGGATCGCACAATTCCAAACCGTCAGCTTCGTCCGGATCATGCGGTTACGATCCCGGAGCCTCGACACGAAGCGAATATCCCGCGCCGACGATCGTATGGATGAGTTTTCGAGGGAAGTCGCCGTCGATCTTCTTGCGCAGGTTTCTGACGTGTACATCGACCGTGTTCGAGGTGCTGAATTCGTCGGTCCAGATTGCGTGTTGAATCGTATCACGAGTCAGAACCTGGCCTTCGCGTGCGGCGAGGGCTTCAAGAAGCGTGTACTCGCGCTGAGTAAGGGTAATTTCCTTTCCGGCTCGATAAACGAGGCGGGCGGCGGTATCGATCAGCAGGTCGTCGACCTTGATTTCTGCACTCTTGATAATCTTGTCGCGTCGGAGCAGGGCTCGGATTCTCGCGAGAAGTTCTTCGAACTGGAATGGCTTGCCGAGATAGTCGTCGGCTCCTAACTCTAGTCCGGTTACACGGTCACGCAGTGTATCACGGGCGCTGAGCATCAGGATCGGCGTCGAATTTCGCGCCTCGCGAAGTTCTCGGCAGATGGCGGTGCCGTCGAGAGTAGGAAGCATGAGATCGAGAATGATGAGGCTGAACTTGCCATTGAGGGCAACGCGAAGACCGCGCTCGCCGTCGCGCACTACCTGCACGACGAACCCGGCGTCTTCCAATCCTTCGCGGATCGCGGACGCAATTTCGAGATCGTCTTCGATAACCAGAAGTTTCATGGCCGTCGCTGCTCCTTCATTGTAAACCTTGCCGGAGCCTGGCACCACACGGACACGGGCTCCTGTGCCACGTGATTGTGCCGACTCCTGGTTTTATTCAACCCGCATGGTATGAAGACCGAATGAAGTTAGGTTCTCGGGATTCCCCTGGTAGCCGTCCGAGAAAGTACAGGTACCTTGTTAAGGTAGCCACGTATGTCGACGAAGTCAGATTTCCCTTTATTTGCGAACAATCCGGGTCTGGTGTACCTGGACTACGCGAACACGGCACCTAAGCCGAAATCTGTGATCGACGCGGTCACGGAATACTACACGAGCTATTCGGGCAACGTCCACAGGGCGAACCACGACATTGGCGGCCGAGCCGACGAGGCGTACGAGTCGAGTCGACAAAAGATTGGGGCGTTCCTTGGGGTTGGGCACAACCAAGTGGTGTTCCAAAAGAACACAACGGAAGCCATCAATCTGGTGGCGAACTGCTACGCGGGCAAACACTTCAAGTCGGGCGATAGGATTCTCGCCACCGGCTTGGAACACCACGCCAACCTCGTTTCTTGGCAACTGCTGAGCCACCGAATCGGAACCGAGACGATGTACTCAGCGGTCGATGGCGATGGCGTTTTCGACGAGCAAGATTGGCTAACCAAACTCGATTCGGGCGTGAAACTTGCCGCGTTTACGGCCGTTTCCAACGTGACCGGGCAACGGTTGCCATTCGAGCGAATGATTTCATCGGCCAAGGATCGGGGAGTGATTACCTTGGTCGATGCAGCCCAGCTTTTGCCTCATGAAAGGGTCAATTTTGCCGCTCTCGGCGCCGATTTTCTGGTCTTTTCGGGTCACAAAGTGTACGGTCCGACTGGGGTCGGGGTGCTGATCGGACGAAGTGAGGCACTGGAGGCCATGGACCCCTGGATTGGTGGCGGAGATATGATCGAAAGCGTGACGCTATTAGGTTCGACGTTCCAGGAGCCGCCGCTACGTTTCGAGGCGGGTACTCCGCCAATTGCGAGTGTGATCGGCTTGGGAGCGGCGGTCGACTACTTGACCGAGAAGCTTAGTCCAGCCGATGTAGCCCGAGAGAACCAAATGATGGATGCGCTCCTCATCGGTTTGCGCGAGATCGACGGAGTTCGCTTGCTGGGGGCACCGGACAAAAACTCCCGTTTGGTGTCGTTTAGCTTGGACGGTGTTCACTCAGCCGACATCGGCGCCTATCTCAACGAAAAGCATGTTGCGGTGAGAGTTGGGAAAATGTGTGCGCACCCTTTGCTCGCCCAAAGCGGAGTCGATTCGGTGGTCCGGGCTTCAATCGGATTGCCAACCGACGCGTGGGATATCGAAGACTTTCTCAAGGCTCTGAAGAAGGGCATACAAATCTTGCGATGAGTGTTTTAGCCGAGCGAATCAAGGAGATCGAAGAAGAACTCGACTATCTGGATCGGGACGAGAAGTTCGAATGGCTGATCGGCCGCGGGAAGTCGCTCGACGTGGTGACCGAGTTCACGGACCAGGACTTGGTGAAGGGGTGCCAATCCAAAGTCTGGTTGCGGGTGCGTTCCGAGAATGGCGTGGTGAAGCTGGAAGGGACGTCCGATGCGATGATCACAAAAGGAATCGTCGGTCTTCTAATGGAGTTGTACAACGACGTTCCAAGCGTCGAAGTCAGAGCCTTCGATTTCGTTCAGTGGATGGAGAAGAACAACCTCGGTCTGACTTACCAACGTATGCAGGGAGTCGCAGGGATGCTCCGGCGAATTCAGAACGAAATTCGCTAGTCCTGTCAAATCCCCTGTCGTCCGAAAGTATGACGGGCTAAGTTCCGACTTGATCGTAAGCTTGAAGCAACGAAAAATATCCTTGTAAGGCGCGAGATGAACCGTTCTCACTGCCTTCAAGGAAACCATGAGAAATCTTTCGAATAGCCAAGCCGAAGACCTCGCCGGAGGTACGCAGTGAACCGACCAATCGTGATTGGAATCGCGGGCGGCTCCGGTTCAGGCAAGACCCACCTGGCCTACCAAATCGCCAAGGAAGTAGGCGAGGAAAATGTTTTGGTCCTTAGCATGGATCAGTATTTCGCAAGCACCGACGATCCCCGAGCCGACGCGGCAAACATTAACTTCGATCACCCGTCGCACCTAGATTTCCCCTTGTTGCTCAAGCACATTCGCTTGCTTCAGGAAGGCAAGAACATCTTCTCGCCCGGCTATGACTTCCAGCACATGACCCGAATCTGGGCTACAAATCCCACCAAGCCGAAGCCGATCATCATTCTGGAAGGGCTTTTCGTCCTTGCCCAACCAATCGTGAGCGCCTGCGATGTGGCGTGTTTCTTGGATGTAGCCGCCGATGAAAGACTCCTTGGCCGAATTCTTCGCGATACCCGCGAAAGGGGCGTGACCATCGACCAGGTTATTGATCGGTATCAGCGCTTCGTTCGATCCAGCCACGAGGTTTTCGTTGCTCCGACCAAGCAGAACGCCGACATCGTCGTCGATTTTACGCACCGACGTACTCTGCTTAAGAATGTCTTGTCCCACCTTCTGAGCGACTATCTGAAGAACAAGACATCGGCCGACGAATTGATTACGCAGCTTCGCGGTGATCGGTCGACCATGACTTCTGGCTGGATGGCTCCCTATATGCCGGTAACCACTGATATCACGCTCTTGGCGAAGGCTTATCCAGAGAAGGTAACACCGATGGATACAACCCGAAACCACATGTCCTCACCGGCCCTCACGGCGTATAGCCACAGTGACATCGGTGAGACCGAAAGAGAATGCTTGGCGATCTAAACCAAGAAGAAATCGAGACCTTTCTCAAGCAACAATGGTTTGGTCATCTCGGCTGTCATGCCGAGGGCCAAACCTACGTGGTTCCCATTAGTTTCGTCTACAAAGATGGATGCTTCATCGGGCAGACGAAGTTGGGAAGGAAGATCGACATGCTCCGGAAGAATCCGCTAGCTTGTCTCCAAGTCGATTCAGTTCAGGGAATTGCCGACTGGACAAGCATCATCGCTTGGGTCGAGTACCAAGAACTCCAAGGTACGGAAGCGGCCGAGTCCATGGGCGCCCTTATCGACATGTTAGCTCCCAAAGTGGAAGACCTTGACTCCTCGCGAAGCCCTCGCGATGTAACTCCTGGCCGTCATGACGGGAAGCCACAGATGAGTGTCGTCTATCGTTTGAACGTTACAGAAATGACGGGGCGGTTCGAGAAATCGACTTAGTTCGAGTAGCTTTGGATTCCCTCAGGACCACCCGCAACCTCGTCCAATTTAGTCGGTCGACAAATGACCATGACATCGTCGGTTGCCATGGTTGCCGTCAAAGCCACGTCGATAATGATGGATTCACCGCTCTTCGTAATCGCTTCAATCGGCGGGTGGTAGCCCAGCTCACGTTTACCTACGCTATTCAGAAAGCCTTGGCGAAGGAAGACATGCTTGGACTGAAGGTCGGGATCGATCAGCATCTCCACGCTCGCACCGAGTAATTCGCTAGGTGCGTAGCCCAACAGGATCGAAGCTTGGTTATTCGCCTTAAGAATAGTTCCGCTTCGACCGTTCACCACAAAGACCGCCTCGGGAGATAAATCCATCAGGGCGTTGAGCCTCGCCTCGCTCGCCCACAGCTCGGATTCTAATTGTCGTCGACAACACTCGTTGGCAATCGCAACCAGCCGATGATCCTCGATTGTTTCGCAGCTAGCTTCAGTAATCTTTTCAAAAAGCGCCTGCCAGGATCCGGCGACTTGCGTGTCAGACAGCTTCAGACGAAACGCGATCTCTCGGTTAGTGTGGCCCGATTTCCTGAGTTCAAGATGTTCAAGTTCCTGCGTGGAAAGGTCAAGCGCCATTGGTCTCTCCGATAGTGTAACGAATTATTTTCAAGTGCGCAAAGTCGAGTGTACAGAAGCCAGATGGCGAACCTATCTTAGGGTTGGATAGCCATGCTAGAATGAGTTCACAAGATGCGCCAAGACCGAAGACCAGCTTTGTCCGACCGCGAGAAACAACTGATCGAACTTGCCGCGCAGGGTTACACGGACACGGCCATCGGGCACCAACTGGGCATCAGTGAAGCCACCGTTAGCACTTACTGGGGTCGGATTCGTGTGAAGCTCGGACCCTTTAGTCGAACTGAACTTGTGGCCCAGGTACTCAAGGAGGAAAGCGAACGGATCCTCGAAAAACTTAGGGAGGAAAATGAGAGCCTCTCCAAACGTTTAAGGTTGGACTCCGGCGAATATGAAGCCGGGGGGAATTCCAATTTTTACAAAGATCTTCTTGAAGTTGCGGCCGATGCCATGTTCGTTGTGAACGAGCAAGGCATTATTGAGAATCTCAACGATTCAGCTGCCGAACTTTTCGGTTACGAAAAGAATGAGTTACTCGGAGGACCGATCTCGAAACTCATCCCCGAGCGCTATCGGATGATTCACGATTCGCACCGCGACGATTACGTTCACAAGCCGGAGAAGCGCAAGATGGGCGAGCATAAGTCGACGGTGGCACTAAGAAAGAACGGAAAAGAGTTCTCGGTCGCAGCAACTCTGTCAGCCGTAAAGGTTGAATCCGGGATCAACATTCTCTGCATCGTGCGCGAAGTCGCGATTCGATAAATCGCCTTTCGAGCGTCGTACTTTCCCCTTACATGGAAAGGGACGACTTGTCCCCTTCATTCGATAAGCCCAAACTTTAAGTCATAGGCCACGCAAGGTCGTGATTGCAGAACTCGATCTGCGCTCCGATTCTTCGCACGGTGTGTGAACGCAATGATCCATCAATATACTGAACGGTTCTTGGACTCCGAAGAAGGAGCAACTGAGAGCGTCACAAATAGCCAGTCGGTCAGGGCATTGTCGAAGCTCCTCTACGGACAGACACTCGGCTTTACGCTCAATCCCTTCTGCTATCAGGCATTTTTAAGCCAAGCAAATCTCTGCTATCGAATTGAAAAGGTGCTAGAGATGATGAAGCCTTTGGATCCTGAGAGCCTGACCTTCTGGAGCAATCACATCAAGCACTTGATCACGACGACACCCATCCCTAAGACTTTGCGGCAAGAGCTTGAAGAGAATGTGCAAGAGGTTAGCCACCAGCTTGGAAGAGTCCCGGAATTCGCGGTTCACACGGTGGTAGCGGGCGAGGCTCCGAACCGCCATGCAAAACGGGGCAAGGGGGCCGACGGACTTAGCCGGGCGGTTTTGGAGAGTTATGCATCGTTGTTCGATGACGATGTCATCGAACATCGGAAGCGATTTGGATTTTCAAATCTCAACGTCACGCTTTTGGTGAGCGTGCGATCGAAGGCTGGCGTCGAGCTAGCAGTGTTGGCAAAAAGGAAATAGAAGATGACATTTGAAGGACGAGTTCAAGGAGAAGTCGCCATTGTGACCGGAGGGTCGCTGGGTATCGGTAATGCATGCGCCAAGATGTTGGCGGCTCACGGAGCCGCAGTGGCAGTGACGGACGTTCGCGACGATGAGGGCAAGGCCCTTGTTGCGGAAATCAATGCAAGTGGTGGGCGAGCCCAATATTGGCACCTCGATGTTGCCAATGAAGACGAGGTCAAAAGCGTGATCTCCCAGGCTCGCGATGCTTTCGGAAAGATTTCGATCTTGGTGAACAATGCGGGCATTGCGGGAGTGAATAAGCCAACCCACGAAGTCTCCGCCGAGGAGTGGGATCACCTGATGAGTGTCAATGTGAATGGGGTCTTCTACTGCACCAAGCACACGCTGCCGTTCATGATGATCAATGGAAAGGGAAGCATCATCAACCTCTCCTCGATCTATGGGCTTGTTAGTGCACCAGATGTGCCTCCGTATCACGCTTCTAAGGGCGCGGTAAGGATGATGACGAAGACCGACGCGCTGATCTATGCCCCTAACAATATTCGCGTGAACTCGGTGCATCCCGGATTCATCTGGACACCCATGGTCGAGGGCTATTTGAGCTCAAGTGGCGATATCGAAGCGGGCAAGAAGGCCGTTGGAGCTTTGCATCCGCTTGGCCACATGGGCGAAGTGGATGACATCGCCTATGGCGTGCTGTATTTAGCGTCGGATGAATCGAAATTTGTGACCGGAACCGAGTTAGTTATCGATGGTGGCTACACCGCCCACTAGAGGAAAGTGGGTGCGGAAATGGGCTCTCATGAGAGAGCCCATTTTTTGTGCGTCGTACCTTTCTTGGACACGAAAGGTGCGGCTGGTGCGAACACGAAATTGACCGTACTCTCATAACCAAGATGGCAAATATTCTTATCGTTTACGCAACAACCGAAGGGCATACCCGCAAGATCGCCCAGACAATTGGAGGTCAAATTCGAGCTGCTGGCCACGATACCGAAATTGTGGATAGCGCTGATATCCGACCCGACTTGACTCTTCGAGTTTTTGACGGATTTGTTCTGTTGGGATCGCTCCATCAGGGCTTCCATCAGCGATCGCTGGTCCATTTCGTAAAGGCGCATGCCGAAGACCTGTCGAAAGCACCTTCTGCTTTCCTTTCGGTGAGCCTGACGGCAGCCCACAAAGAAGGAGATCATCAAGATGAACTCGACAAATGCGCGGAAGTCTTTTTTGAACAGACTGGTTGGAGGCCAACCGTTTGGGCACCCGTTGCTGGGGCACTAAAGTATCTGGAGTACGACTGGCTGAAAAGGATGGTTCTACGGGCGATCTCCAAATCTGCCGGTGGAGACATAGATACGTCGCAAGACTACGAGTACACGAACTGGGCAGAACTGGAGCAATTCATCGGTCGTTTTCTCGCCGAGAGCTTCTACGCCACAAAGCCGAAGGTTTGCTAAATGTGGGTTCTCCTCGGTCTACCGGTTTTGGCTTTGCTGCTCGTCTTCTTGCTGAGACCGTTTTATTTGCACCGCGGTCTGACGGACGAGGAGTGGCGAGGAGAATGGCTTGGCGATGGAGTTCTTCCCAACGCGGGACCGTCGGGAAGTCGCGGGATTGTCATTGAGGCGCCAGCATCAAAAGTCTGGCCCTGGATCACGCAACTCGGCCAGGATCGAGGAGGCTTTTACAGTTATCGTTGGCTGGAAAATCTTGTTGGCGCCCGCATGCCCGATGTGCGGGAGATTCGCAAAGAGTGGTCCCATCGAGACGTTGGCGACAGAATCTCGATGGCTCCAGTCGAACGGTTTGGTGAGATCGCAACGATGGAAGTTGCGATTGCTCATCAAGACCAGGCGCTGGTGGTCAGAAACCATGAGGGGACGTGGGCGTTTCTCTTAGTCCCACTTAGCCCCGTGTCCTGCCGGTTAATTGCAAGAGGTACCTGGATTCTCTCGCGCAATCCTTTGGGGCGACTCGTTCGAGCGATGGTGTTCGACCCCATTCACTACGTGATGGAGTGGAAAATGCTTTGCGGTATCAAAGCGCTCGCGGAAAAATCCGTGCTGCCAAGCAATGCGACCAAGGAGGCCTTATGCCCATAACGGCGGCTTTGGTCGGACAGTTGGCAATCGCAAATCTGTTTGCGTTAGCAGTATTGCTAACCTCGATCTGGAGGCCCCGAGGATGCCGATGGCTCCTTGTGATCCTCTTCACATGGGCGTCGATCACCAATGCCGTGATCTCTCTGCGAAACCCCCAGGTTTACGTCGAATATGCAGCCTTCGCGCAATTAGACGTCTATCGAAGATTCATTCTTGGCCCGTTTGCGGCACATGTGGCCTGGCTAGTGGTTCCGATCGCCATCGGTCAACTAGCAATCGCCTACTTGTTGACGAGGAAGGGTCTCAGTTTTACATTGGGGATCATTGGGGTCACGATCTTCCTTGCGGCGATTACCCCTTTGGGCGTCGGCGCAGGTGGATCATTCCCAATCGTCGTCATTGTCGCAGCTTGGATCTTGCACACGCAACGACAAGACCTCGACGTTCCGAGAGATGTGGTTACTTCTTGACTTTCGCCGTTGTCGTCAGAGTAATTTGGGTCTTGCCGTCTTGCTTGGTGGCCGCAAACGCGAATGCTGCACCCGAAGGTAAGGCCCCTCCTCCAGAAGCGGCATCCGGACCCGTGATAACGTTCATGCCTTTGATTTTTCCCTTGTAAAACTCAGCGACCTGCTCAGGAGAATCCGTCGTTTCGCGGGTCGTACTATAAACCTTTTCGTCGTTCCCTTCATGCTTCATGTTGCTCGCAGGCTTTTCTGTTGATCCGGGATAGAAGGGAACTTCCAGTTCGGCTTCGGTAATGGAGGTGCCTCCACCAATGCTCGTATTGCCATCCTTACCTTGGACCTTGACGCTGCCATCTTTTTCGGAGGTCATGGTCGTCGTGTCGCCGTTTTTGTCGGTGGCTGTATAGTTGGTCGTGCCGGTACTGTTCGTTACCGACCCCTTGGCGCCATTAGCGTCGGTCACAGTCATGTTGCCGCTAGTTTTATCGACCGTCACCTGCGAACCTTGACCGTCCGATACGGTTACTTCGTGTGAGCATCCGCACAGGAAGACGAGAGTGAGAGAAATGACAGAGGCTCGAACGATCATGATTGGAATCTTACACCTCATGTCGGCATATTCCAAGGGTCAGAATCCAAAGAGGTCGTGGGCTTCGCGACTCAGGCGTTCCCGATGATCTGGGTGAGCAATTTCAATTAAGGCACTTGCACGCTGTCGAAGATTTAAACCATGCAAGTTCGCAGAACCGTACTCGGTGACGACAAAGTGGACGTGGGCACGCGTTGTGACAACCCCTGCACCGACTTTGAGGGTCGATACGATTCGTGATTCGTTGCGCTTAGTTGTCGATGGCAAAGCGATGATTGGTTTCCCACCTTCCGATTGGGCGGCGCCCCGCATAAAGTCCATCTGCCCCCCTACGCCTGAGTGGAATTTGGTTCCGATCGAATCTGCGCAAACTTGGCCCGTGATATCCACTTCAATGGCGCTGTTGATGGCCGTGACTTTCGGATTTCTCCGAATAACCGATGTGTCGTTCACATATCCGATGTCGAGCATCGCAACCATCGGATTTTCGTCGACAAAGTCATACAATCGCTTGGTGCCGAGAACAAAACCGGAGACAATTTTGCCGGGATGAATGCGCTTCTGGCGTCCGTTAACAACTCCTCGCTCGACGAGGTCGATGAGGCCGTCGGAGAACATTTCACTATGGACACCGAGATCTTTATGATTCGTTAGCGATGCCAAAACAGCGTTAGGAATCGACCCAATTCCCATCTGAAGCGTCGCCCCGTCTTCCACGAGTTCGGCGCAGTACGCGCCGATCCGATTTTCGACACCGGTTGGAGCCTTGGGGAACACCTCGGGTAGTGGCTCGTCATGCTCGACGGTGGCATTGATATTCGAGATATGAATCAAACCGTCGCCATGGGTGCGGGGCATATAGCGATTCACTTGTGCGATGACGTACTTGGCATTAAGCACCGCACACCGCGTGGCTTCGACGGAGACGCCAAGAGAACAAAACCCGTGCCGGTCCGGCGGCGAAACTTGGATGAGCGCGACGTCGATGGGGAGCGTTCCATTCTCGAAGAGGGCAGGAACTTCGCTGAGGAATACCGGAATATAATCGGCGCGGCCCTCTTGAACGGCTTGGCGGGTATTTGCCGCGACAAAAAGGGCGTTGACGTGAAAAATGCCGCGGTACTCGGCTGCGGCATAAGGTGC
>JADMIO010703287.1_pt1 | contig 32060 bp, 31 predicted proteins | sample 8958161 | NCBI WGS metagenome assembly JADMIO01 (sample SAMN16585339, study PRJNA669376) | soil metagenome | isolation source: Crop rotation soil | place: USA: Cullars Rotation, Alabama | collected 2011
CCGCGACTTCAAGTCACGTGAATTCCAAGCTTCGGATCCCACTGTGCTGGAAAGGGCGGCAGCGACGGCCGCAAGCTGTTCGAAAGCCTCCTCGCCACCTTGCACTGAGCGCGGGCGTATTCCGAGCAGGGGCAGCTACCAGGGGCCAACCCGTCCCTGATTTGCACTGGTCTGGCGGATGACTTAGAGGCCCAACTCTGTCGCCTGACCCGCCCGGCCACTCCAGCAATTGACATCGCGGTATTTCTGCTGACCCTCTTCGCATCCGTCGAACAAGAGCCGAAACAAGCGGCACAAAACAAAACTGCGGGAGGACAACAAGCATGTATCTCACGAAAGCGAAACGAGTGCTGGGATTAGCCATCCTGGCGGCAGCGTTGCCCCTGGCGGTGCTCGCGCAGGGCTATCCCTTGCGGCCGATCACCGTGATCGTCGTGTTCGCCGCGGGCGGCCCTTCCGACACCATTGCGCGTCTGCTCTCCGATCATGTCGGACGGCAGTTCGGCCAGCAGCTGGTGATCGAAAACGTCGCCGGCGCCGGCGGCACCACCGGCACCGACCGAGCGGCCAACGCCGCACCCGACGGCTACACCATCCTCACGCACCACAGTGGGCTGACGGCAGCGCCGGCGCTCTACTCGAACTTGAAGTTCGACTCGCGCACGGCGTTCGAGCCGATGGGCCTCATCAACACGGGTCCGATGGTCGTGCTCAGCCGCAAGACGCTCGAGACCAAGACGCTGGCTGAGCTGGTCGCCTGGCTCAAGGAGAAGGGGGACAAGGCCACCATCGCCTTTGCCGGTGTCGGGTCCAACTCGTACGTATGCGCCACGGTTCTACAGCAGCAGATCGGCGTGAAGCTGGCGATGGTGCCCTACCGCGGCACAGGGCCGGCCATGAACGATCTGGTCGGCGGCCAGATCGATGTGCTGTGCGATCAGGCCACCACGGCGGTCCCGCAGATCCAGGGCGGCACTGTGAAGGCCTACGCCGTAACATCCGCGCAGCGGCTGGCGAGCTTGCAGGATGTGCCCTCCAACAAGGAGGCCGGCCTGCCGGGGCTGGAGGTGACGATCTGGAACGGCGCCTATGCCCCGAAAGGCACGCCAAAAGAGGTGATCGACCGGTGGAACGCTGCGATCGGCAAGTTCGTCACGGACCCGGCCATCATCGAGCGCTTCGCGGCAACCGGCACTGTGCCATTCCCGCCCGAAATGCGCTCGCCCGCCGCGCACGCCAAGTTCCTCACCGAGCAGTTCGAGTTCTACGCCAAGATGTTCGCTGCGGCCAATGTCAAGAAGGAGGAGGCGAAGTAGGTGCTGATCTTTCAGCACGCGCGATGCCCGTCGGCGCAGGAGGCGCATTCGATCTCGACTGTGGCGTGGTCGACGCCGTAGCGGGTGCGCAAGTGGCCCTTGATGGCAGCGGTGATGCGACCGCCGTCGGCGGCATCCCTGATCTTGGCGTGCAGGGTCACCATCGGCCTGTCCTGCGTCAGCGACCACGCATGGACATGATGGATGTCCTCGATGCCGGGCATCACCGTCACCAACTCCTCCTTGAGGGTGCGCACGTCGAGGTGCGCTGGCGCCGCCTCCAGCAGGATGTGACCGGACTCGCGCGTCAGAGACCAGGCACTGCGCAAGATCAGGACCCCCACCAGCACCGATAGCAGCGGATCGATCGGGGTCCAGCCGGTCCACAGGATCACCAGCGCAGCGGCAATGGCGGCGACGGAGCCGAAAAGGTCGCCCAGCGCGTGCAGCATCGCCCCTTTCACATTGAGGTTGTCGCGCTCCGCGCCGTGCAGGATGGCGACTGCTGCCAGATTTATGAGCAGGCCGACGACGGCGATCGCGAGCATCGGCCCGGCCAGAACCTGCACCGGCTCGCGCAAGCGGTGCAGCGCTTCATAGCCGATCGCCAGCGCGATAAAAAAAAAAGCCAAGCCGTTGCTGTAGGCCGCCAGCACCTGGAAGCGATGGAACCCGTAGGTGCGGCGCCAATCGGCGGGGCGGTGGGCTACGCGGAACGCCAGCCAGGCGAGCGTCAGAGATGCCGCATCGGTGAGCATGTGGCCGGCATCGGCCAACAGCGCCAGCGAGCCCGACAGGAGGCCGCCCGCCGCTTCCACCAGCATGAACGCGCCCGTCAGCAGCGCGGCCCAGCCGACCCGCTGCTCATTGCTCGCGTGACCGTGCGCAGCGTGGTCGTGGTGCCGATGCGCGTGCTGGTGATCTGGGCCCATGCCGATGAATCGCCTTGCCTGCCAGCCATATAGGCCCTTGCGGCCAGCACGCCTATTGCCGAAGTCCCAAGCCCATCCGAGCGTGCGTGGGCTAACGCGTCGCACCATCGCGACACAACGCCTGGAAAACCCCAGTTTTCGCGTTCCGCGGCGGGACACCCGGCAGCTGGGAGGCTATAAGCGGCGCAGCAAAATCCACGAAATCCACAGTGCAGCACGCATGAACGACGCCAAGCCCGCCATCAGCCCCCAGGTCGTCGCCGAGCATGGCCTCAGCCCGCCCGAGTACCAGCGGCTGCTCACGATCCTCGGCCGCGAGCCCTCGCTCACCGAGCTCGGCATCTTCTCGGTGATGTGGAGCGAGCACTGCTCCTATAAGTCGTCCAGGGTATGGCTGAAGACGCTTCCCACCAAGGGCCCGCAGGTGATCCAGGGTCCCGGCGAGAACGCCGGCGTGGTCGACATCGGCGACGGTGACGCCGTCATATTCAAGATGGAGAGCCACAACCACCCCTCCTACATCGAGCCCTACCAGGGCGCCGCCACCGGTGTCGGCGGCATCATGCGCGACGTATTCACCATGGGCGCGCGCCCGGTCGCCAACCTCAATGCGCTGCGCTTCGGCGATCCGAGCCACGCCAAGACGCGCCATCTCGTGGCCGGTGTGGTCGCGGGCATCGGTGGCTACGGCAATTGCACGGGCGTGCCCACCGTCGGCGGCGAGACCAACTTCGACCCCGGCTACAACGGCAACATCCTGGTCAACGCCATGTGCGTGGGCTTGGCGAAGAAAGACAAGATCTTCTACTCCGCCGCCAAGGGCGTGGGCCTGCCCGTCGTCTACGTCGGCTCCAAGACGGGGCGCGACGGCATCCACGGCGCCACCATGGCGTCGGCCGAGTTCGACGATAAATCGGACGAGAAGCGCCCGACCGTCCAGGTCGGCGATCCCTTCACCGAGAAGCTGTTGATCGAGGCCTGCCTGGAGCTGATGGCAACCGACATGATCGTCGCCATCCAGGACATGGGTGCGGCCGGGCTCACCTCCTCCACCTCGGAGATGGCGGACAAGGGCGGCGTTGGCATCGAGCTGACCCTCGACCAGGTGCCCCAGCGCGAGCCCGGCATGACCGCCTACGAGATGATGCTCTCCGAGTCCCAGGAGCGCATGCTGATGATCCTAAAGCCCGGCCGGGAGGCAGAGGCGGAGGCGATCTTCAGGAAGTGGGGCCTCGACTTCGCGGTGATCGGCAAGACCACCGACACGGGGCGCATGATCGTGACCCACAAGGGACATGTGGAGGCCGATCTTCCGGTCGACAAGCTCGCCAACTCGGCGCCGCTCTACGAGCGTCCGTGGGTCGCGACCGTGCCGCCCAAAGCCATCCTGCCCGAATGGGTGCCGGCGCCCAACGCCATCCTGGACACGCTGAAAATCATGATGGGCACGCAGCATCTCTGCTCGCGGCGCTGGATCTGGGAGCAGTACGACCACATGGTGATGGGCGATACCATCCAGCGCCCCGGCGGCGATGCGGCCATCGTGCGCGTGCACGGCACCACCAAGGGCCTGGCTTTGACCTGCGACGTGACCCCCCGCTACGTGGCAGCCGATCCGGTCATGGGGGCCAAGCAAGCCGTGGCGGAGAGCTGGCGCAATCTGATCGCCGTCGGCGCCGACCCGCTCGCCATCACCGACAACATGAACTTCGGCAACCCGGAGCGGCCTGAGATCATGGGCCAGTTCGTCGGCGCCATCGCCGGCATGAAGGAAGCCTGCGAGGTCCTCAAGTATCCGGTCGTGTCCGGCAACGTCTCGCTCTACAACGAGACCAACGGCCAGGCCATTCCGCCGACGCCCGCGATCGGCGGCGTGGGTCTCGTCCCGGACCTCGCCCGCATCGCCTCGCTCGCGCTGAAAGCCGAAGGTGATCTGCTGGTGGCTATCGGCCGCGAGGCGGGGCACCTCGGGCAGTCGCTCTATCAGCTGATCGTCACGGGCAAGCTCGAGGGCGCACCGCCGCCGGTGGACCTGGCCGACGAGATCAAGGCCGGCAACCTCACCCGCTCGCTGATCCGCGAGGGCAAGGTGCGCGCGGTGCACGACGTGAGCGACGGCGGCCTGCTGGTCGCCATCGCCGAGATGGCGCTCGCCGGCTCCATCGGCGTGCAGCTCTTCCCCTACGAGGGCAAGCTGCCCGCGCACGGCGCCTGGTTCGGCGAGGATCAGGCCCGCTATGTCATGGAGGCCGAGCCAGGTCTCGCCGAGGAGATCATCGAGCGCGCTCGTCTGCTGGCGCTGCCCGCGCGCGTGGTCGGCCGCGCTGGCGGCAATGCGCTCACGCTCAAGAACGAGTCCGTGCTGGCGCTGGACGATTTGCGTACGGCCCACGAGGGCTGGCTGCCCCGGTTCATGGGACCATAGAAGCCGGCCTTATGTTCTCTTTACGTTCTCGAAGATGTATGACTAACCTGTCTGTGTGAATTACCGGCGGCGGATCGATCAAGATGGCCGAAGAACCTCAGAATTTTATCCTCGAATACCTCAGGCGGATCGATCGCAAGATTGATGAGCTGCAGGAGGGCTTCCGGCTCTTCAACGTCCGTGTCGCCGCTACTGAAAGTCACGTCTCGGGCCTACACGTTTCTGATGTGCAGCAAAACGGCGAGATCGATCGCATCAAGCGACGGCTGGAGCGCATCGAGCGTCGGCTTGAGCTAACCGAGGGCTGAACGGTCGGTGGCGTCCTGCGCATTGCTCCGCGTATGATATGCGCGAGTCATGCGGTTCGCCCCGGAAGGCCCCTGCCCCATGCCCATGGATGCCAAGGAGATCGAGCGGCTGATCAAGGACCGCTTTCCCGGCGCCGAGGTCGCCATCAAGGATCTCGCCGGCGACGGGGACCATTATGCCGCCCATGTCGTCGCCAAGGAGTTTGCCGGCAAGACGCGCGTGCAGCAGCACAAGATGGTCTACGAGGCCTTGCAGGGGCGCATGGGCGGCGTCCTGCACGCCCTGGCACTCACGACCGCGGCCCCGAAAGATTGACTTTGCGCAGACGTTGCCCACATCTTGGTTCGAGCGAATAAGGGGTTCTCGTGGCCCGCGTTCGAGGGCCGCAACTACAAGCTGAGAAAGGAAGCTCAATGAGCGAGCAGGCCGTCCAGGACTGGATCCGCAAGACCGTCGCTAGCAACGACGTGGTCCTTTTCATGAAGGGGAACAAGAATTTTCCCCAGTGCGGGTTCTCGGCACAGGTCGCCCAGATCCTGGGTCACGTGGGCGTCGACTACAAGGACATCAATGTGCTCGACGACATGGGCATCCGCGAGGGCATCAAGAGCTTCTCGCAGTGGCCGACGATCCCGCAGCTCTACGTCAAGGGCGAGTTCGTGGGCGGGTGCGACATCATCCGCGAGATGTTCCAGGAAGGCGAGCTGACCCAGCTTCTCGACGAAAAGGGCGTCGCCTACGACAAGGCCAGGATGACGGCCTGAGGCCCGCGGCGGCCATCCCCAAAGTTCGCCTCTTGCCGACATATTGCCGCCGCCTGTCCTCGGCTAGGATGGGCGGCGTTGTCTTTGTTTGAGAGGATCGCGCGGGGATCATGACGCTCGGCGGCCGTCGTTTTCTGTTGACCCTGGCAATTGTGGCAGCCAGCGTCTGCCTGGCGCTGGGCGTCAGCCTGCCCATCATCAAGCTCACCAAGTTCGTGTTCTTCACCTACGAGCACTCGCTCATCTCCACGGTGAACGCGCTCATCCGCTCGGGTCAACTCTTCCTCGGCATCACGGTGCTGATCTTCTCGATCGTGCTGCCCGTGACCAAGCTCCTCTATTTGCTACTGCTGTCCACGCTGCCGCACCGCGAGCTCAAACGCCTCGCCCGCCAGCTGCGGGCGCTCGAATGGCTCGGCAAATGGTCGATGCACGACGTGCTGGTGCTGTCGCTCTCGATCTTCTTCATCAAGAGCCAGGGCGTCTACGACGCCAAGAGCCTCAACGGCGTCTATTTCTTCACCGCCGCGGTGTTGTTCATGATCCTGTCCTACGCGTGGCTGAGGACCGACGCGACCGCCGCCGAGCCGGCCACCCCGGCTGCCGTGAAGAAGCCGCAGCAGCCGCCCTCGACGATGCGCAACTTCGCCTTCAGCTTCCTCATCATCCTCGCCACGGTGTTCTTCGCGCTGGGCGTGATGCTGCCCGCCATCCGCTTCACCACCGTGTTCGTGTGGACCAACCAGCACTCGGTCGCCACCATCATCTGGGCGCTCTGGAAGAACGAGGAGTTCTTCCTGTGCTTCGTCATCTTCATGTTCTCGATCTTCTTTCCGTTCATGAAGCTGTTCTACCTGCTGACCCTAGTCACCTCGCCCGATATGCCGGCCGAGTTCCGCAACAAGTCGATCTCGGCCATGGAATGGCTCGGGCGCTACTCGATGACTGATGTGATGGTGTTGGCGTTGATGATCTTCTACATCAATGCCTCGGGCTACACGGAGGCTACGGTGCTGCCCGGCATCTACTTCTTTGCGGCTTCGGCAATAATGACCATGCTGGCCTACGGTTGGGCCAACTCCGTGACCCCCGGCCTCGCCGGCCCCAAGCCTATCAGCCTCCAGTCCCGTCTCGCCGAGCTCGCCCCGCCGGCAACCCAAGAGCCGCAGCGACGGGCGGGGTGACTGCCCGAAGCTGTCATCCCGGCCGTAGCGCGCAAGCGCAGGGAGCCGGCACCCAGGACAAGGAACTCCATCCGTGCCTTCAGCTCCTGGGTCCCGGATATATATGTGCTGCCGCAAATTCCGGGACGACAGGTGCGAACCCCTATCGGCTGTAGAACTCCACCACCAGGTTCGGCTCCATGTGGATGGGGAACGGCACGTCGCTCAAGGCCGGCACGCGGCTGAGCTTGGCCGTCATCTTGTTGTGGTCGACCTCGATGTAGTCGGGCACGTCGCGTTCGGCGCTCTTGATGGCCTCGAGCAGCAGCGTCATCTGCTTGCCCTTCTCCTTCACCTCGACCAGGTCGCCGACCCGGCAGCGGAAGGACGGCACATTCACCCGTCGGCCGTTCACCGTCACGTGGCCGTGGCTCACGAACTGGCGCGCGGCGAACACGGTGGGGACGAACTTCGCCCGGTAGACGATGGCGTCGAGCCGGCGCTCGAGCAGCCCGATCAGGTGCTCGGAGGTTGAGCCCTTGAAGCGGCGTGCCTCCTTGTAGACGCGGTTGAACTGCCGCTCGCCGATGTTGCCGTAATAGCCCTTCAGCTTCTGCTTGGCACGCAGCTGCTGGCCGTAGTCGGAGAGCTTGGCCTGGCGCCGCTCGCCGTGCTGGCCGGGGCGCGACTCCCGCTTGTTGAGGGGGCTCTTGGGCCGGCCCCAGATGTTCTGGCCGAGCCGGCGGTCGATCTTGTACTTGGCGCGGGCGCGCTTCGTCATGCGTGGCACTCCCAAAGTCGGGTGAGATAATGGCAACGTGAACTGTCGAGCGCTCCCTCCTCTGTCCGCAGCTGTGCCGTGGACCGACAGGTCGCCGATGCCTCGGCATCGGCCACCGCAGGTGCGCATGTGGCTAATCGGCGGGACCAACGGCCCCGCGCGCGCCCGGGTTATAGCGTAACGCGCGCAGGGCGCAATAGCGCCAGCATATTGAGCCGTACCCTACTTCTTCTGGCTGGTGGGCGTCGGCTCGGCGCGCTTGGCAGGCAGGGAAGGCGGTGCGGCGGTCGCGGCAGCAGCGGGTGCCCCGGGAATAGGAGCAGAGTTCACGAAGGTCATGACCTGCTCTTGCACCTTCTTGCGCTCCGTGTCCGTGCAGCTCTCGGTTTTCAGGGGCCGGCTCTCCTGAACGACGACCTGCTTGTCGCCGTCCTTCTCGATCAGCGCCACCTTGCCCGTCAGCGTCATCACGGTGAAGAGGTGCAGCTGGTTGATGAACAGCATCTGCTGGTCCGTCCACTTGCTCTTGGCTTCCTCGCGTCGCATGAACGTCTGGAAGTTGGCGCGCTGCTCCTCGGGGAGCTCGCAGAGCTGCGCATAGGCCGAGAGGCGCGCCACGCGGATCACCTCGCGTGCGGTATCGAGCGGCACAATGGCCTCGCTGGCTTTGGACTTGTCCACGATGATGGTCTTGCCCGTCGGCGTGGTGAACTTCTCCGGCACCATCCCCCACGCGTAGCGCATCAGCGTCGACACCGACTTGTCGCTGAGCTCCTTGTTCTGGGCGAGCACGGGGCCTGCCACGGCAGCCATGAAGGCGCATGCCCAGACCAGCACCACGCCCGCTTTCGCACCTTTCCCCATCATGCCACTTGCCCCTACCTGTCCAGCCCGTTGCCCGCTCGTTCTCATGGCGTTTTGTAGCGGCGGCTCGCACCTGCCCGGCACGCGCGCATCGCTCGATGCAAAAGGAGGCGTAACTAAGGCGAATCGCGCCCGGAACGCCTGGCCTGCACAAGGGCCTTCACGATTCCTCGCAGGGTGCGGATTTCCTGCTCCGTTGCACCCATGCGGGTGAACATGGTGCGCATGTTTTGCACCATGCTGGGGCGCTTTTCGGGCGGCTTGAAGTAACCGAGCCGGTCGAGCTCGCCCTCGATCTGCTCGAACAGGCCGATAAGGTCCTCCTTGCTTGCGGGAGGCGAGCCGCGCGTCCTCAGTCCCGGCTGCAGCGCCTCCTCGTAGGCGGTGACGCGGCCGAGCGTGCCGCTTCCGGCCTGTTTCATCCACTCGTAGCCGACGAGGAGAACGGCCTGGGCGAGGTTGAGGGAGGCGAAATTGGGGTTGACGGGGGCCATCACCACGGCGTCGGCGTTGGCGATCTCGACGGTCTCGAGGCCATTGCGCTCCGGCCCGAACACGATGCCGCACCTTTGCCCTTCGGCCATCCGCCGCCGCACCTCTGCGACGGCCTGCTGGGGCGTGAGCACGGGCTTGACGAGGTCGCGCTGGCGCGCGCTGGTCGCCGCGACCCAGTTGAGATCGCCCAGCGCCTCCTCGAGCGCCGGGAAAGCCCGAGCCTCGTCGACGATGAAATTGGCCCCCGAGGCGGCGATGCGTGCCTTCTCGTTAGGCCAGCCGTCGCGGGGGGAGACCAGGCGCAGCTCCTCGAGGCCGAAATTCGCCAGCGCGCGGGCCACCATGCCGATGTTGTCGGCGAGCTGCGGTCGCACGAGGATGAATACCGGCGTGCTGCCGGCTCCCTGTGGCGGGGCGCCACTCTGGCGGGCGCGGCGGATACCATGCCGCAGCTTGCGGAGCACGCGGCGGGCCCAGAACCAATACTCCTCCCCCGCCCAGGTCTTGGCGAGGGCTTCGAGGCTCTGGACCGTCAACGTCTCCGTTCCGGATCCCCGCAGGCGCAAGGAAGACGCCTCGAACTCGATCTCCCCATGCTGGGCGACGAAGTCGTCGAATGTCTTGATCCCCCGCTTTTCCATGCGCAGGCGACAGCCGGGGCAAGTGGCGTCGTCCGCCTCGCAGCGCCGCTCCGCGCAGTAGGTGAGGATCGGCTCCAGCGTCGTGCGGTCGAGACCGGGCACCGCCAGCTCGGCCAGGGCCAGGTCGATCGTCCTCTCGTGGCACGCGTGCACGATGGCCGCAACCGACAGCGCGGTGCCGGCAACGACTGGTTGTCCGTCCTTGACGGCGACGACGGTCACGTTCGCCTCGCGTGGTCATTGTGGCGACCCATCAAAGAGAGGTCATACCGGGGCTTGTCACCGGTATCCAGCTATCTACGAGCGCCGGCGACTGCTGATCGTAGATCCCGGCAACAAGTGCCGGGATGACATCAGGTACCGAGGAAGCTGCGGATGTGTCCGATCACCTCCTCGGTCTTTTGATACACGACCCAGTGGTCGGCACCGGCGATCTCGCGCACCGTGAGGTTATCGCAGTAGTCGGCGAGGGTGGCGCGGGTGACGGGCAACAGTGCCTGGTCGTTCATGCCCCAAATGACGAGATGCGGCATGCGCACCCGCAGCTGCGCGGGATCGAGCTTCGGCACACTTGCCGGGTCCACCGTCTCGCCCTCCTTCGGCACGACGATCGGCGTCGCCCGATACCAGTTGAGCATGCCCGTCAGCGCGCCGGGCACCGACCAGGCTTCGAGGTAGCCAGCCCTCTTCTCGGGCGTCAGCCACGGTTGCGGACCGAAGCGGGAGAGCATGCCCAGCAGCTTCTCGAAATCGTTGGCGGACAGGCGTGCTTCGGCTTCGGGCGCGCGCAGGTAATGGAAGTAGGCGCTGGCGCGGCGCTGGGCCTCGTCCTCGATCAGCGCCCGCTGGAATGGGCCAGGATGCACGCCGTTGATCACCACCAGCTTGGCGATGCGCCCAGGCGCGGCGATCGCCGTCGCATAGGCCACCGATGCACCCCAGTCGTGCCCCACCAGCACGAACGGCCTGCCCGGCGAGTAGTGCTCGCCCAACGCGAGGATGTCGCGCACGAGGGGCTTGATCCGGTACGCCTCCACACCCTCGGGCTTGGAGGAGCGCACGTAGCCGCGCTGGTCGGGCGCCACCGCGTGGAACGCATTCGCGAAGGCCGGCAGCACCTCGTCCCAGGCGCCCGAATATTCCGGAAAGCCGTGCAGGAACAGGGCGAGCGGCGCTCGTGCATCGCCCATGGAGCGCACATGCAGGTCGATACCGTTCAAGTCGAGGGTCTCATGTCGCATGCTGGCCTCGCCAAACCGCAATTTGCTCAAATCGCGTGCACATTTCCAGCGTTGCACGACTTGCGACGAGCGTACGCCTTTCCGGCCGTCGGCACGAATGCTATAGCCGGACTGAGTTTCAAGGCGTCGCCCTATCGCCGTCATTCCCCGCCAAGCGAAGCGCTGAGCGGGAATCCAGCCGCACGCTCGGCGTCGAGGCAGGGCTGGTTTCCCGCTTCCGCTTCGCGGGAATGACGGCAGGTCGAGGCGCGCATCATAGAGGGGTTCGCCACATGCAGAAGATCAAGGTTGCCGGCACCGTCGTCGAGATGGACGGCGATGAGATGACGCGCATCATCTGGACGCTCATCAAGGACAAGCTGATCCACCCCTACCTCGACGTGAATCTGGAATACTACGACCTCGGCATGGAGCATCGCGACGCCACCAACGACCAGGTGACGATCGATGCCGCCAACGCCACCAAGAAGCACGGCGTCGCCGTCAAGTGCGCGACCATCACGCCAGACGAAGCGCGCGTCAAAGAGTTCAAGCTCAAGGAGATGTGGAAGTCGCCCAACGGCACAATCCGCAACATCCTAGGGGGGGTGATCTTCCGCGAGCCGATCCTGTGCAAGAACGTGCCGCGGCTGGTGCCGGGCTGGACCAAGCCGTTCGTCATCGGCCGCCACGCCTACGCCGACCAATACCGCGCCACCGACTTCCGCTTCCCCGGCAAGGGCACGATCACGCTGAAATTCGTCGGCGAGGACGGCAAGGTGATCGAGAAGGAGGTGTTCAAGACGCCGGGCTCGGGCGTCACCATGGCCATGTATAACCTCGACGAATCCATCCGCGATTTCGCCCGCGCTTCTTTCAACTATGGCCTCGCGCGCAACTATCCCGTCTACCTGTCGACCAAGAACACCATCCTCAAGGTCTACGACGGCCGCTTCAAGGACATCTTCCAGGAGGTGTTCGACGCCGAGTTCAAGGCCGAGTTCGACAAGCGCAAACTCACCTACGAGCACCGCCTGATCGACGACATGGTGGCAGCCTCGCTCAAATGGTCGGGCGGCTATTTGTGGGCCTGCAAGAACTACGATGGCGACGTGCAGTCCGACACCGCCGCGCAGGGCTTCGGCTCGCTCGGCCTCATGACCAGCGTGCTGATGACGCCCGACGGCAAGACCGTGGAGGCCGAGGCCGCGCACGGCACGGTGACGCGCCACTACCGCCAGCACCAGCAGGGCAAGGAGACCTCGACCAACTCGATGGCCTCCATCTTCGCCTGGACGCGGGGGCTCGCACACCGCGCCAAGCTCGACAACAATCCGGCGCTGGCCAAGTTCGCCGACACGCTGGAGAAGGTGAGCGTCGACACTGTCGAAGCCGGCGATATGACCAAGGACCTGTCCCTCCTCGTCGGCGCCGACCAGAAGTGGCTCTCCACCCAGGGCTTCCTCGACAAGGTCGACGAGAACTTGCGGAAGGCAATGGCGTAAGGGGCCATCGCGCGGGGCTGACCGAGCTACTGGAGCATCATCGCGCCCATTGGCTCATCCGCCGATTGCCTCGATCCGAGGCGGTACTGCTGGAAGAGCCCGGATTCCTTCAGGTGATGCACGCACCCCGCCCCCAGCGCCACGCTCCACATGAGAGGCACGAGAGCAAAGGCGTTCACCATTCCGCCCTCGGCCGCCAACATCCAGGCAATGCTGCCCGCCGCCGTCGCGGCGGCGCCCATCAGCCAGAGTACAGCCGTCAGTATTTTCCGCGTCGACATGGCGCAATCGCTCGTCTCATCCCGGCTCGGTGCCGTAACGGGCAAATAAGAGCGCGCGGGTCCATGAAACAGTTCCCAGCGGAACACACCTCATCACGCCACGAACAAAACTCTGTGCCCTGCCAGCACAAAGACCGCTTGACGACTGAACATCGCTCAATTATATCTCGCCAGGCTGGGGCAAGCTGAAACTGAGCAATGGACGGCTCATGTCCTGGTATCGCCATAGAGTCGAGCGCGACCTCGCGCGCTGGCAGGCCGCCGGCTGGGTGAACGAGGCGGGCGCTACCGCCATCCGCACCGACCTGCAATCCCGCGCTTCGCCGTTCGGCGTCGCGCCGATCTTCGCCATCCTCGGCGCCGTCCTCTTCGGCTTCGCCGTCATGAGCTTCGTTGCGGCCCACTGGACCGCCATGTCCAAGCTCGCGCGGCTGGCGTTGCTGCTCGTCGCGCTCTGGGGCTGCTACGGCGCCGCCGCTGTCCTGTTCCAGCGCCGGCTCAACGCCTTCGCGCAAGCGGCCGTGCTCGGTGGCATCGCCGTCTACGGCGCATCGATCATGCTGATCGCGCAGATGTATCACATGGAGGGTAACCCGCCCGACGCCGTCCTCATGTGGGCGCTGGGTGCGCTTCTCGCCGTTGCGCTTACGCGGTCGAACCCGGCATTGGCCGCAACCTTCGTCCTCCTGGTCGTGTGGACCAGCTACGAGCGCGGGCTCAGCAGCGTTGCGCACTGGAGCTTCCTGCCGGCGTGGGCGGCTGCCGCCGCCGCGGCTGCCTGGCTCGGCTGGCGACCGGGCCTGCACCTCGCCGCCATCAGCCTCATTGCCTGGCTCGTGCCGCTCGGCTACTTCGTGCTCGACCATCACGCGCACTGGATCGTCGTCGCCATTGGCGTGGTGGCGGCGATCGGGGCAGCAGGCGCGGGTCCGGCCATCGACCGCCGCGTCACGGCCTCGGCCGCGCTCTTCTCCTACGCCCTCATCGTGGCCTTTGCCGGCCTCTACACCATGCAGTTCCTCGATCGCCTCTTCCTCTTCGGCGGACAGGACGCCGCCTGGACCCCGCAGCTCGTGCTGCTGGCCGTCGTGACGCTGGCCGTGCTGCTCGGTTCCATGCTTTGGGCGCTTCACAGCGACAACCGCGCGGCACTCTGGCTCGCCTACGCTGGCTTTGCGCTCGAGGTCTTCGCACTCTACATCAAGACTTTCGGCACGCTGCTCGACACCTCCCTCTTCTTCCTCATCGCCGCCGTCATGGTGAGCGTGCTCGCCTGGGCTGCCTACCGATTGCATCAGCGCAAGGCGCCGACGGAGGTCGCCGCATGACCGCCTTCCGCAACAAGATCCTCCTGTCGCTGGCCATCCTGGCGCTGGCCCACACCGCCGTGCTCGCCTACATGGTCGTCGACCGCGTGCGGCTTTTGAAGTCCGGACGCGAGATCACGCTGCCCATAGTGCCCGTCGACCCGCGCGATCTCTTTCGCGGCGAATATGTCCGGCTCGGCTACGCCGTCGGCACCGTGCCGGTCCGCCTGCTCGAGGGGCCGGCCCCGCGCGAGAACGAGGCCTTCTATGTGGTTCTGGAGAAGAAACCGGACGGCGTCTGGCAAAGCGTCAAGGTGACGCGCTCTATGCCGCAGGAGACATCTCCCGACCGCATCGTGCTCAAGGCGCGTGCGACTTATGCCTGGCCGGCGGGCGGCTCGGCCGACGCGTCGGTCCGGGTGCGCTACGGCATCGAAAGCTACTTCGTGCCGGAGGGCCAGGGCAGAAAGCTCGAGGCGCTGGCGCGCGAAAAGAAGCTCGCAACCCTCCTCGCCGTCGATGCCCGCGGCAACGCCGCCATCAAGGGCCTGATCGTCGACGGGGTGCTGCAGTACGAGGAACCGCTTTTCTGAAATGGCGCGGACCGGCTGTCGTGCTATGAGGGGAGCGGGATATCGCCGCCATCAAGGGAGACGGACGCCATGGCCATCACACGCCACGAGCCATCGAAGATTTACTCCAAGGTCGTCGAGGCCAACGGCTTCGTGTTTACCGCCGGGATCACTGCCGGGGACTCCAAGCAGGATGCCAAGGGCCAGGCTCAGCAGATTCTCAAGGAGATCGATCGCCTCCTGAAGCTCTGCGGCACCGACAAGACGAAGGTCGTGTCCGCGACCATCTGGGTACCCGACATCCGCCTGCGCGACCCCATGAACGAAGCGTGGAACGCCTGGACGGGCGGAGAGAACCTTCCCGGCCGCGCCTGCATCGAGGCCAAGCTCGCCGACCCGCGCCTGCTGGTCGAGATCGCCGTCGTTGCGGCCAAGTAGGGCCTGCGGGACGCCTTTTTCCTGACCCCTGTGTGAAGCTTTCTTCAGTGTGACGCAAAAGCTGCGGAGCACGGAAAACTGCGCCTGCGACGCTGCCACGCCGATCGGAATTCGTGCCTTATCCGCTATAATCGCCCCGGCTATTTGCACGAGGGGCTAGGTGATCATGAAGAACGGGTTCTGGTGTGTCAGCGCTCTTGCGCTGGGGCTGCTGTTGGTGCCTGGCGGTGCCGCCGTGGCGCAGGATACGGGACTGGCCGGCATGCATGACTGGGTAAGGGTCGGGGGCAGGACTTGCATGCGTGACCACTTCCACGACGGGAGCGGCTCCGGCCCGACGCGTGCCGCGGCTCAGCGCGCCGCCATGCAGGCGTGGAGCGATTTCACGGCCTTTGAATACGGCCCCCGCTGGGGCAGCTACGGTGCCTCGATCAGGCAGCGGATGCGCTGCACGGGCGGCCCGGGCAATTACAGCTGCGATACCTCCTCGCTGCCCTGCCGTCGCTAGGCCACTTCGATCCGTCTCCCCCGGGACGACGACTGTCCTCCCGGGGCATTCCTATGACTGCACGGATCGGCCTCTTAGGCTGTCGAGCGCCCGCGCAAAGCGCGCGCGGCGATGATCCGCACCGGCCTAGAGGCCGGACGAACAAGCATGAACTGCAGATACCAGCGCAGGGCCCCACGCGGCGGGAAGCCTGCTGCGCGGGCGATTGTGCTACGCACAACGCGCCTGAGCCTGCCCGGGCCGTAGGGTCCAGCGCCGCAGCCCCTGCGCAGGATATCGGCCAGATCCGCGTGCGGGCTGCCACGGCTGCAGCGCCCTAGGGACGGCATAGCTGCCAGGACCGCGTCCAGACCGTTTTTTGCGCCCGCGGCGACCCGTTGCATGGCGATAACCGCCAATGCCGGCAACATGGATAGAACCGTGCGCCCGTTTAGTCCCGCCTCGCGGGCCGCCCGGGCGGCCAGTGCCCGGCTGCGGTCCTTGGTGCCCAGGACTTCGGCCAAGACGGCGTTGCCGTCCGTGCAGGCCGCCTCGCCGCGCAATGCACTTGCATCGTCCAGATATCCGGCCTGGCGGACGCTACCCAGCGCCTCCACCAGATCGGCGAGCCCAACGCGCGAGAGTGTGTTTCTCTCCATGTGCCAGGCCATTTCGCGCATGACGGCACGCAGTGCGGCGTCAGCCTTGGCCGGCGCGACCTCGAAGGCCTCGGCCAGGACCGCGACATCAGGCCCGCCGTGGATGTGACGTAGGGTGTCCTGCATCTGCATGTGCCCTGGCCCCCCGACGCATGCCCCTAAGAGCGTTGCCGCCGCCCGCCGGTTCTTTCTTGGTTGCAGGTATCAAGACCGGCGCCCCGATCCGGCGCAAGCGAAAAGCGGGCGACACGGAGACACGGGGCAGACCGTCAGCCGTTTCGCGACCGCACTCGCGGCATGGAGGCATGGGAGCCCGAGAGATTGGCTCAGTCAGACACCTGAAACGAGCAGCCCCTCCTCCCGGTGTGGGGGAGAAGGGGCTTGGGAGAGTGTCCTGTTGCGAAAGACTGCCTGACGCGACGAGGGTGCCCGCTTTTTGTTCAGCGGATGGAGGCTGTGGTGCCCTGGGTGACCCCGCCGTCGGTTCCGAGCTGCGCTGGCGGTGGAACGAACAGCGAAGTGATCAGCAGCGCACCCGCGAGCAAGAAGCAGGCAAGGGTGCCGATCTTCATCAGCAACTTCCCGTTGATCTTTTCGGCGGAACGAAGGTCCATGGTGTCAGGCCGGTACTTCGTCTAAGGATGCAAATTAGTAATCCATAATGCGCGGTAAAGTCTATTGTGAAGCTGAGTTGTGCTTAAATTCTGTGGTTTAAAAAAGCCTAATGCCAAAATAATACATAACTAAAGCTTCAAGCAATATTCGAAGCGCCCTGGGGAGGAGTTGCGCCGCCCTGAACGAACGCCCCGCGCGCCCTCAGCGCCGCTCGCGGGTCTCGGTCAGCGTCTTGCGCGGAGAGAGCGCCTCCGGGTCGAGCTTGAGCTCGATGACGGAGGGCTTGCTGCTGGCCAGCGCCGCGCGGAAGGTTGGCGCGAAGTCGGCCGTCGCCTCGATGGTGTGGCCTTCGGCTCCGAAACTGCGCGCGTAGGCCGCAAAGTCCGGGTTGACGAGCGTCGTCCCGACGATGCGACGGGGGTATTCGCGCTCCTGGTGCGCGCGGATCGTTCCGTACATGCCGTTGTTGGCGATGATGGTGACGATCGGCAGCGCGTATTGCGCGGCGGTGGCCAGCTCCTGACCGGTCATGAGGAAATCGCCGTCACCCTGGACGCTGACCACGGGACGCGTGGGATGCGCGAGCTTGGCGGCGATGGCCGCCGGCAGGCCGTAGCCCATGGAGCCGGAGGTCGGCGCAAGACAGGTGCGATAGCTCTTGTACTGGAAGTAGCGGTGCACGAAGGCGGCGAAGTTGCCGGCGCCATTGGTGACGATGCCGTTCTCGTGCAGCAGCTCGGAAACCGTGCGCATGACGTCCGCCATCTTGACGGCACCCGGCAAGGGGATGGGTCTCAGGCTCTGCTCGTAGGCCGCTCGTAACTCGGCCCGCCGCCCACTCCAGGCGATCTTGGCCGGCGGCTCGAGCCGGCTTAGCGTCTCGCAGAAGGTGCGCGCGGTCGCGGCAACGGGCAGATCGGGGCGATAGACCGAGCCCAGCTCGTCGGGGGAGGGGTGGATGTGCACCAGGAACTGCTTGGGGTCGGGAATGTCAATGAGCGTGTAGCCGCTGGTGGTCATCTCGCCGAGGCGCGCCCCGAGCACGATCAGCACATCCGCGTCCTTGATGGCGGCGGCGAGCTTCGGGTCGAGACCGATGCCGGCGCAGCCCACGTAGCAGCGGTGCCGGTTGTCGAAGTAGTCCTGATAGCGGAAGGCGGGCGCCACGGGCAGATCGAAGCGGTCGGCGAAGGCTTCCATCGCCTTCTGGGCGGCGACGCTCCAGCCGGGTCCGCCGATGATCATAAGCGGCCGCACGGCCTTGCCGAGCTTCTCCTGCAGCACAGCCAGGTCCTCGGCACCGGGCCGCGACTCGGCGATGCGGGCGGGCTTGGCGTCTGCCGCATCGCAACCGCTGGCGAGCATGTCCTCCGGTAGGCCGAGGACCACGGGGCCCGGGCGGCCCGAGCGCGCGACGTGGATGGCGTGGCTCACGTACTCGGGGATGCGCTCGGTCTGGCGGATCACGGCCGCCCATTTCACGAACGAGGAGAAGACCTGCTTGATCTCGATCTCCTGGAACGCCTCACGGTCCTCGTGGCCGCTCGAGGGCATGCCGACGAAGGCCACCATCGGCGTGGAATCCTGCCGTGCGACGTGCAGTCCGCTCATGGCGTTGGCGGCGCCGGGCCCGCGCGTGACGAAGCAGATGCCGGGCTCGCCCGTGATCTTGCCCCAGGCCTCGGCCATCATCGAGGCCCCGCCCTCCTGCCGGCAGATGATGGTCTTGATGCGATTGGAGTCGTGCAGGCCGTCCAGCGCCGCCAGGAAGCTCTCGCCCGGCACCGTGAAGGCGGTGGTCGCGCCCTGGATCTCGAGCTGATCGATCAGGATCTTGCCGCCGTGCCGCATCGCCCGCGTCTCCCGGGTAGACGGGGGTCAGACCCCTCGCCTTGACGTTCGTTGATTCCGCAAAGCCTTCGCGAGGGGTCTGACCCCCTCGTCACACGATAGCGGAATTCTACCCGCTTGCGTCAACGACGCTGATGGCCGCTGCCTCCGCAACCGTCATGAGACGCGGTCGGCCGCGGACAGGGGGCGGCAGGCTTCGGCGGTCAGATTGCCGGGGGCATGAAGATGCAAATGAGGCGCATGCTCCCGCCCTGGCCGGGGCGCATGCAGGCGTGCATCTGATTGTCTTTGGATTCCCGTCTGGGGAAGTTGGCGGGCACCACGACGCTGCCATGTCGCGTCGTCACCAGCATCGCGCCCAGCGCATCCGCCTGGGCCGGGCTGCTCAGCATGCTCGCGATTGCGGGGCCGGGGAGCATCTCGACCTTCTCGACGGGTGCACAGTCCATGGCATGGCAGCACTCCATTGGGTACCAATCGTGCGCTGCTGCCGGCGTTGCCGCCGCGAGTATGGCAGCCAGGAACCATTTTTTGGACATCGAAGTCCCCTGTTCGGTTTCTTCTGCTTCCCTCCCCGAGTGCGATCCCGCCCCTAGTTGCGATGCTGCAAACGCCATGCCTCAATTGTTTTGCACTTGGCTGCTCCTCAGTATGTGAAACGATTGTGACGCGATTCGTTGCGCTCGTCGCCGCGAGGTTGTGCTTTGGCAGACGCAGCGTTCCGAAATTGGTGAACGGTGATGTCGCGCATGCGATCGATTTGCTCACAGTTTGACCGTTTGACGCCTGCGGCTCGAGCAGTATGGCCCGTCCGCAACAGGCGGGGATAAGCCTCGCGCAGCCGTCATGGCGCGCAATCAGATATCGAGCACGATGTCGAACGTGCCTTTGAGTGCGCCCGCCTCGATCTCGCCGGCCTCCTCGAGACGCACAATCACGCTCGCGCGCGCATTGCGATCGCGGATGGCGTTGAGCACGCCGTCGGTGGCGTTCTGCGGTTCGTCGGCGACGTAGAGTTGCGTGGTGAGGCGCCCCGCGCCCGGCGCGTGCACCTTGAAGTGGATGTGCGGCGTGCGTCCGGGATAGGCGACGGGGCGGATGGTGCGGAAAGCGTAGCGGCCGGAGGCGTCGATGGCCGTGCGGCCATAGCCCTGGAACCCGGCGTCGTGGCGGCTCTGACCAGGGGCGCGCGGGTGATTGTAGATGCCGCGAGCATCGCACTGCCAGATCTCGACCATGGCACCGCGCACGATCTCGCCGTGCCGGTTGAGGATGCGCCCGGAAACGTGCGTGACCCGGCCCACGGCCTGCGCCTTTTGCCCCTGCACGCGGACGAGATCGGCGTCTATGTCGGCCGGGAGGGATACTGGGTAGAAGGGCCCCTCCGTCTGGCCGGGCGTGACGATCAAGGGAGGGCTTGCGGCCAGCGCGGAGGCGGGTCGCGCGATCAGCACGGCCCCCACGCCGGCCAGAACGTCGCGGCGTTTGATGTGAGATTTGGACATCGGCGCACGGCTTTTCGATTGCTGTAATGTTCGGTTGAGCTCACGCGTAACTCAGCATAGGGGCTGAAACGGACCGGCTAGTGCGTGGTCGCGATCATTTTTACGCGATCCGTCCGTGATGGGCGGCCGCTATTCTCCGCTCCGTCCACGCTGGTCCCGGGCCGCCAACGCAGCACCGAGCGCGTGCCGGGATTGGTCGAGCGCTTCGGACGGACCGGCGCCGCGCATGCCGTAATAGAGATCGCGGCCGAGCATCAAGACATCGGGATTGTGGCCAGCTGCCTTCTCGGCCACTTGGACCGCGCGATCGAGCACGCCGGCCCGGGGCACCACCTCGTTCACGAGGTGCAGCGCGCAGGCCTCCTCGGCGCGCATCAGCCGGGCGTTGTAGACGATGTCGAACAGCAGCTTCTTGGGCAGCGCATCCTTGACGACAGCGAGCGCCAGGAAGGGGAAGAGGCCGTGCGCCGCTTCCGGCAACCCCAGCGTTGCGTCCTCGGTGGCGACGGCGAGGTCGCAGGCGATGACGATCGAGAACCCGCCAGCGTGAGCGTTGCCGTTCACGGCCGCGACGAGCGGTTTGCCCAGGCGCGACATGGCGTGGTTCATGTCGATGAAGGCGCGGGCAAACTCCATGCGGCCCGCAGTCGTCGGGCCGGCGCCCTGGTAGTCGCCGCCGAGGCAGAAGACATCGCCGTGGCCGGTCAGGACGCAGGCGGCGACCTCGGCATCCCGGCGCGCCGCCTCCAGCGCCGCCGTGATCTCCTTGGCCATCTGCTGGCTCACGCGATTGCCGCGCTCGGGCCGCTTCAGCGTCAGAACCGTCACGCGTCCGCGTCGGCTGACATCCAGTTGCGACATAGGCCTGCCTCCGTTTAGGCGATCCGCTCCAGCACCCTCAGCCCATAGGCCCCGCCGGCGACGATCGCGGCAAAGGTGAGGAACGAGCCGATCGCCAGGGTGGAGACCCCCGTGATCCCCTGGCCGACCGTGCAGCCCAGCGCCATCACCCCACCGATGCCCATCAGCGCGGCGCCTCCGAGGGTGCGCAGCGTGTCGCCCGTGTCGGAGAAGGTGGCGAAGCGGAAACGCCCCATGGCCAGGGACGCAGCGCAGGCGCCGAGCAGCGCACCGAACACGCTCGCCGTGCCGAAGCCCGGGATGGGCGCTGCCGTGTACAGCGTCAGCCACTGCAGAGCGTCGCCAGCCGGACGCACGTAGGTGAGAGAGATCGGCGGGACCGGCCGGGTCGCCATGTCGTCGAAGGCGAGGCCCGTGAGCGCCCAGCCCGCAACGACGATGAGGCCGACGCTCAGCCCCGAGGCCACGTGCACGGCAGAAGCTCGAAAGCGTGCGTTTGCGAAGCAGTAGGCAAGCGCGGCGGTCCCAAGCAGCGCCATGACGAGGAGGTTGCCGGTCGAGGGAGCGAGTCCGGCGGCCTTGCTCAAGAGATCGCCGAGGCTGCGCGCCTCGAGGGGGATGCTGGTCGCTTGCTCGAGTGCGGCCCGCGGAGGCGCAAGGATTCCCCCGAGCGCCACGTAGGCAAAGAGGCCGAGCACGACGAGGGTGAGCAGCGAGCGCAAGTCGCCGCCGCCGGCGCGCGCGAGGTTGCGGCTGGGACAGCCGCCGGTGAACACCATGCCGAAGCCGAACATCAGTCCGCCCAGGATATGCCCCGCCCAGTTGAGACTGGCGCCGGCGAGATACATGGACTTGTCGAGCGCGACCACGCCGCCTGCCTGCAGCAGCTGGGCGCCAACGAGCGCCGTGGCGCCGGCCAAGATCCAGGCGCGGAATCGCCGCCAGTCGCCGAAGTTGTGCACATCCGACAGCGAGCCCATGGCGCAGAAGTTGGTGGCGAATACCACAGCGCCGAACAGGCAGCCGATCGCCAGGCCACCAAGCGCCAAATAGATGGCCCCATGCTGTGCAATGGTCTCGCGCAGCGCTTCGATCATCGCGGGTCTTTCTCCACAGCTATCCTCTTGCATAGATCCCCGGCAATATGTAGTGCCGCGGCAGGTTATCAGCGGCCACCGCAGACGGTGGCGGCCGCGCGTTGTGGCCGCGTCGCGACCGTCTACAGTTCGCCATGACCGAACCGATTCGCACACCCTCCGCCAAGCCTGCGCCGGCGCCGCAGTTCGTGCACCTCAAGGTGCACTCGGCCTATTCGCTGCTGGAAGGCGCAATCACCAACCAGAAGCTCGCCAAGCTGGCGGTGGCGCACGGCTTTCCTGCAGTGGGTCTCACGGATACCGGCAACCTCTTCGGGGCGCTGGAGTTCTCCGACAAGTTGGCGGAGTCCGGCATCCAGCCCATCGTCGGCTGCACGCTGCAGGTCGATTTCGCCGACCGCCCCCAGCCCAATGCCCTGCAGCGCAACGGCGCCAATCAGCCGCGCTCGCAGCCCGCCGGCGCACTCGCTCTGCTGGCCTGCGACGAGCGGGGCTGGCAGAACCTCATGAAACTCTCCTCCCAAGCCTTCTTCGATCCCGCCGAGGACGAGACGCCGCACATCGAGATCGAGCGGCTGGAAGCCCATGGCGGCGGCCTGATCGCGCTGACGGGAGGACCCGATGGGCCGATCGACAAGGCCCTGCGCGAGGGCCAGAAAGAGGTGGCCTTCGAGCGCCTGAAGGTTCTGGAGAAGATCTTCGGCGACCGGCTCTACGTCGAGATCCAGCGGCACGGCCTCAAGCACGAGATCGAATCCGAGCCGGCCCTGCTCGACGTCGCCTATGCCCGCGCGCTGCCGATCGTCGCCACCAACGAAGTCTATTTCGCCTCCCCCGACGACTACGAGGCGCACGATGCGCTGCTGTGCATCGCGGAGGGGACCTACGTCACCGAGGACAAGCGCCGCCGCCTGTCGCGGGAGCATTTCTTCAAGACGGCTGCGCAGATGGCGGAGCTGTTTGCAGACCTGCCGGAGGCGCTGGCCAATACCGTCGAGATCGCCCAGCGCTGCGCCTTCCGTCCCACCGGGCGCAAGCCGATCCTGCCCCGCTTCGTGGCAGCGGCGCCGGGAACGAGCGAGGAGGAGCAGCTGCGGCTCGAGACGGCGGAGCTGCGCGCGCAGGCCGAGGCCGGCCTGAAACAGCGTCTCGCCCAAGCACCTCTGGCGCCCGGCTTCACCGCTGCCGACTACGCGAAGCGGCTGGCCTTCGAGATTGGCGTGATCTCGAAGATGAAGTTCCCCGGCTACTTCCTGATCGTCGCCGACTTCATCAAGTGGGCCAAAGCCAACGGCATCCCCGTGGGACCAGGCCGCGGCTCGGGCGCCGGCTCGGTCGTGGCCTGGTCGCTCACCATCACCGACCTCGATCCGCTGCGCTTCGGCCTGCTGTTCGAGCGCTTTCTGAACCCCGAGCGCGTGTCGATGCCCGATTTCGACATCGACTTCTGCCAGGATCGGCGCGACGAGGTGATCCGCTACGTGCAGAAGAAGTACGGCGCCGACCGCGTGGCGCAGATCATCACGCACGGCAAGCTGCAGGCCCGCGCCGTGCTGCGCGACGTCGGACGCGTGCTGCAGATGCCCTACGGGCAGATCGACAAGCTCTGCAAGCTCATCCCCAACAACCCGGCCAACCCCGTGACGCTGGAGCAGGCCATCGACGGCGAGCCCAAGCTGCAGGAAGCTCGCGACCGCGAGCCGGTGGTGGCACGCCTGCTCGAGATCGCCCGCAAGCTCGAGGGGCTCTACCGCCACGCCTCGACGCACGCGGCCGGCATGGTGATCGGCGACCGGCCGCTCGACGAGCTCGTTCCCCTCTACCGCGATCCCAAGTCGAGCTTCCCCATCACGCAGTACAACTGGAAGCTGGTGGAAGCAGCGGGCCTGGTGAAGTTCGACTTCCTGGGCCTCAAGACGCTGACCGTGCTGCAGAAGGCCGTGGCCCTGATCAAGCGCGGCCGCGGCATCGACGTCGATCTCCTGAAGATCCCGCTCGACGACCGCAAGACCTACGAGCTGCTGGCGAAGGCGGACACGGTGGGCGTGTTCCAGCTGGAAGGCGCCGGTGTCCGCGAGAGCCTGAAGCGGCTGAAGCCCGACCGCTTCGAGGACATCATGGCCATGACCGCGCTCTATCGGCCAGGCCCCATGGACAACATCCCGACCTACATCAACAGGAAGCATGGGGAGGAGCCGGTCGATTGCCTCCATCCCATGCTGGAGCCGATCCTGAAGGAGACCTACGGCGTCATCATCTACCAGGAGCAGGTGCTGCAGATCGCGCAGGTGATGGCGGGCTACTCGCTGGGGCAAGCCGACATCCTGCGCAAGGCCATGGGCAAGAAAGACAAGGCCATCATGGGCCGGCAGCAGGCCGAGTTCGTGGCGGGCGCGATGAAGAAGGGTGTACCGCGCGAGGAGGCGGCCTACATCTTCGAGCTGGTCGACAAGTTCGCGGGCTACGGCTTCAACAAGGCCCACACCGCGGCCTATGCGCACGTCGCCTACTACACCGCCTACCTCAAGGCCAACTACCGCGAGGAATTCCTGGCGGCCTCCATGACGCTGGACGCGGGCAACACCGACAAGCTCTCAATGTACGCGGCGGAGGCCAAGAAGTCTGGTATCGCCATCCAGCCCCCCTGCATCAACGCCTCGGAGGTCGATTTCCTCGCCGGAGAGAAGACCATCCGCTACTCGCTGGCAGCGCTCAAGAACATCGGTGCGCTCGCGGTCGGCAGCATCGTCGAGGAGCGCACCGCCAACGGGCGGTTCAAGGACCTCTCCGACTTCGCCGGGCGGCTTAATGCCAAAGCGCTCAATAAGCGGGCACTGGAGACCCTAGCAGCGGCTGGCGCATTCGATTCGTTGGAGCCAAACAGAGCTCTCGTCCTCGCCAACGTAGATCAGTTGCTCTCTGAAGCTGGCAGCGCCTCTAAGCAAGATAGCGGAGAGTGGAATTTTCTTGCACGCATGGCAGGGCCTGAAGATGCCAACGCTTCTCGAGTGCTCTTCAAGCCACGCGCTACAAAAGCCTGGACGCCCATGGAGCGGCTGCAGCACGAGTTCGAGGCGGTCGGCTTCTTCCTCTCCGGCCATCCGCTCGATGCCTATGCGAGCGTGCTGGCCAAGCTCGGCATCCTGCCCTATGCGGAGCTCGAGGCGCGGGCGGACCGTGGCGTCGTCGCCGGACGGCTTGCCGGCATCGTCGTCTCGGCTCGCGAGCGCCGGTCGCAGAAAGGCAACAAGTTCGCCTTTGCCCTGTTCTCCGAGCCCACCGGCCAGTTCGAGGCTGTGATCTTCTCCGAGACGCTGGCCGCCTCGCGTCATCTGCTCGAGTCGGGGGCCGCGGTACTGCTCACGGTGGAAGGCGAGCGCGACGGCGACGTGCTGAAGCTGCGCGTGCAGTCGATCCAGTCCCTCGACGAGGCCACCGAGGGGCTGCAGCGGGGGCTCAAGGTGGTGCTCGACGGCCGCGTCTTTCAGGCCAACACCGGGCGCCTGGACGAGCTGAAGGCGATGCTGAAGCCTGGGGGCAAAGGCATCGTGTGCCTGAGCATGATGCTCGAGGACCGCCGCCGCGAGGTGGAGATTGCCATGCCCGGCCGCTTCGACATCTCGCCCGCGCAGAAGGGCGCCATCTCCACCGTTCCCGGCGTGCTGGAGGTGGTGGATATTTGAGGGTGTGGCCCAGGTCTGACCCCATCCAACTTCAGAATGTGACGATGACGCGCCCAATCACAAGCTCGACGGGGACGAAGCCGACGCCGTAGGTCGGCGACTGGTGCCGGCTGTCGCTGGAGTTGTCGCGGTTGTCGCCCAGCACGAACAGATTGCCCGCCGGCACCAAGAATTCGGGCGTGTTGTCGGAGGGGCCGTTGCCGCCGTCTGCCTTCAAGATGTGGTAGCTGGTCTCGCCCGGAAGCTTCTCGACATAGGTGGGCACGGTGCGCTTTTCGCCCAGCGAGCCTGCAGACTCCGACGCCGGCTCGACCGGCACGAGCGCACCGTTGATCGACAGCCGGCCCTTGATCATCTGGATGCGGTCTCCCGGAAGGCCGACGACGCGTTTGACGTATTGCGTCTTGTGGTCGCGCGGAAGGCGGAACACGACGACGTCGCCCCGCTGCGGCATCAGGGCCGGCCACCGGCCGGCGATCGGCAGCTCGAAGCTGTCGAACGAGTACCGGCTGTAGCCATAGGACGCCCGCGACACGACGCTGTAGCTGCCGGTGCGGATGGTCGGCATCATCGATCCCGACGGATTGGTGTAGACGCGCAGGATCGGCCCCAGGCCCGGTACGAAGGCGCATAGGCATAGGAACATCAGGAAGCCGAACGACGTTGCCAGGATGACGACGCGCCGCTCGCTGCGACGGGAAACGATTTCGTCGTGGGCAAGTTCACCAGGCTTGCTCATGCGGCGATCCTGCGCGTGCTTCCCGGCTCTCGGGGGTTGATGATAAAGGTTAGAACGCCCGTCCTGCCATGCGGAGGGATAGTTCACCACCACACAAGGACAAATCCATGACCGCCATCGTCGACATCATCGGCCGCGAGATCCTGGACAGCCGAGGCAATCCCACGGTCGAGGTCGACGTCCTCCTGGAGGACGGCTCACTCGGGCGCGCTGGCGTGCCGTCCGGCGCCTCTACGGGGGCGCACGAGGCCGTCGAGCTGCGCGACGGCGACAAGAAGCGCTATCTCGGCAAGGGCGTTCGCAACGCGGTCGATGCCGTCAACGGGGAGGTCTTCGATGCGCTGTCCGGCATGGATGCGCGCGAGCAGCGGCGCATCGACGACGCGCTGAAGAAGCTCGACGGCACACCGAACAAGGGGCGCCTCGGCGCCAATGCCATCCTCGGGGTCTCGCTGGCGGTGGCGAAGGCGGCCGCGGAAGGGAGCGGGCTGCCGCTCTATCGCTACCTCGGGGGCGCCAATGCGCACCTGCTGCCGGTGCCGATGATGAACATCATCAATGGCGGGGCGCATGCCGACAACCCCATCGACATCCAGGAGTTCATGATCATGCCGGTGGGCGCCGCCACGTGCGCGGACGCGGTGCGCATGGGCTCGGAGATCTTCCACACCCTGCGCAAGGGCCTCAAGGATGCGGGGCACAGCACCAACGTCGGCGACGAGGGCGGCTTCGCGCCCAACCTCAAGTCGGCCGAGGAAGCGCTCGCCTTCATCATGCGGTCGATCGAGGGAGCGGGCTACAAGCCGGGCAAGGACGTGGTGCTGGCGCTCGATTGCGCGGCAACCGAGTTCTACAAGGGCGGCAAGTACCAGCTGGAAGGCGAGGGCAAGTCGCTGGACGCTGGCGGGATGACGAAGTACCTCGCCAACCTGGTCTCTCGCTTCCCCATCGTGTCGATCGAGGACGGTATGGCTGAGGACGACTGGCAAGGGTGGAAGGCGCTCACGGAAGCGCTCGGCGCCAAATGCCAGCTGGTCGGCGATGACTTGTTCGTCACCAATACCGAGCGCCTCGTAAAGGGCATCGAGCAGAAGATCGCCAACTCGATCCTGGTCAAGGTCAACCAGATCGGCACGCTCACCGAGACGCTCGAAGCAGTCGCCATGGCCCAGCGCGCCGCCTACACGGCCGTGATCTCGCACCGCTCGGGCGAGACCGAGGACAGCACCATCGCCGACATCGCGGTTGCCACCAACGCGGGGCAGATCAAGACCGGCTCGCTGTCGCGCTCCGACCGCATTGCCAAGTACAACCAGCTGATCCGCATCGAGGAGGAGTTGGGGGATGAGGCACGGTATGCGGGGAAGGAGGGAGTAGGCAGTAGGGAGTGTTCCGACTCTGACGGTTGATACCCAGCTTGTCATGGTCGGGCTTGTCCCGACCATCCAGCCATCCGCCAGCTTCGGCGCTTGCCGAACATTGGAGCCTCGGGACAAGCCCGAGGATGACACCGGTATCTTTTGTTGGCGCCAGAACACCAGCTGGGCGCTCTCACTACTGCCCGCTGCCTTTACGCGCGCTTAACTGCTTGCGCGTAGCTTACCGCGTGTGTCCCGGTTGGACGCTTCCGAGGTCTCGCGTCGCACCCCCAGTACTTCCCATGTACGATCGGCGCAAAGGCCGGCCGCGGCAGATCCTGGTGTCGCTTTTCTGCCTGTGTGCGCTGGCTTACTTCGCCTATCATGCCATCGTTGGTAAGCGCGGCTTCGAGGCGCGCAGTCGACTGATCGAACGCTCCAGGCAACTGGGGCCGGAGATAGCGCGTCTCGAGGCTGTGCGTACCCGCTTGGAGCAGGAGGTGCGCCTGCTCGATGCCGCCGACCCCGACATCATCGAAGAGCTGGCGATCGAGCTGCTAGGCTTCGCGCGCGCCGGCGACCGCGTCGTCGTCTTGCCCGAGACGGCCAAGCCTGCGCCCGGGCGCCTGTCGCCTGCCCGTTAGCATTCAAAGCAACTCAGGCATGCCTCCAGCTGGCCTTGCCAGGGCATTTCCTGTACGGTTTTCTGCATCGATCCCCCATTCCCGTAAAGGTCGAGTGCCCCCTGATGTCGCGCCCCAACGGCCAGCAGACGGTTCCCGCCTTCAGCCGCGACGAAGAGCTCGCCGCCTATCGCCAGATGCTGCTGATCCGCCGCTTCGAGGAGAAGGCGGCGCAGCTCTACGGCATGGGACTGATCGGCGGCTTCTGCCACCTCTACATCGGCCAGGAGGCTGTCGTGGTGGGCATGCAGATGGCGGTGGAAGAGGGCGACCAGGTCATTACAACCTATCGCGACCACGGCCACATGCTGGCCACCGGCATGGACCCCAAGGGTGTGATGGCCGAGCTGACGGGGCGGCGCGGCGGCTACTCGAGGGGCAAGGGCGGCTCCATGCACATGTTCTCCAAGGAGAAGAACTTCTACGGAGGACACGGCATCGTCGGCGCCAACGTGCCGCTGGGGGCCGGCATCGCTTTTGCCAACCGCTACCGCAACAACGGCCGCGTGTGCCTCACCTATTTCGGCGACGGCGCCGCCAACCAGGGCCAGGTCTACGAGAGCTTCAACATGGCGAAGCTGTGGAAGCTGCCCGTGGTGTTCATCATCGAGAACAACAAGTATGCCATGGGCACCTCGGTGGAGCGATCCGCGGCCACCACCGACTTCTCCCATCGGGGCGCGAGCTTCGCCATCCCCGGCGAGCAGGTCGACGGCATGGACGTTCGCGCGGTGCGCGACACCGGCAGGCGCGTGGTGAAGGCGGTGCGCGAGGGCAGCGGCCCCTGCATCCTGGAGATGCTCACCTACAGATATCGCGGCCACTCCATGTCCGACCCGGCGAAATACCGCTCGCGCGAGGAAGTGCAGAAGATGCGCGAGGATCATGATCCAATAGAGCAGGTGCGCCGGCGCGTTCTGGAAAGGCGGGTCGTCTCGGAGGACGAACTGAAGGCGATCGACGGCGAGATCCGCGGCATCGTCAACGCAGCGGCCGAGTTCGCGCAGGCCGATGCGGAGCCCGCCGACAGCGAGCTTTGGACGGACGTGCTGGTGGAGGCATGAATAGTGAGGGGGTCGGACCCCTCGCTTGGACGGACGCGATCGACAGCACCGTGATGCCGAGGGGTCTGAGCCCCTTCAAGAACGAGACCCGAGGAAATGCCGACCGAGATCCTGATGCCCGCGCTGTCGCCCACCATGGAGGAGGGCAAGCTCGCCAAGTGGCTGGTCGAGGAAGGCCAGACCATCAAGGCCGGCGACGTGATCGCCGAGATCGAGACCGACAAGGCCACCATGGAGGTGGAAGCCTCCGACGAGGGCAAGGTGTCGAAGCTGCTCATTCCCGCCGGCACCGAGGGCGTGAAGGTCAATACGCCGATCGCGGTGCTCGACGGCGATGGCGCCACCTCTCCCTCTCCCCGCGCATCGCCGACCTCACCACCTGCTGCATCAGCGCGGGGAGAGGGTCGGGGTGAGGGGCGGCCGCAAGCTCCGGCATCGCCTGCCTCTGCCCCTCACCCTAGCCCTCTCCCCGCGGAAGTGCGGGGCGAGGGAACGCCCGGCACCGAGACCGTCACGCAGACCATGCGCGAGGCGCTGCGCGACGCGATGGCCGAGGAGATGCGCAGGGACGCTAGCGTCTTCCTGATGGGCGAGGAGGTGGCGCAGTACCAGGGCGCCTACAAGATCAGTCAGGGCCTGCTGGAGGAATTTGGGCCCAAGCGCGTGATCGACACGCCCATCACCGAGCAGGGCTTTGCCGGCATCGGCGTCGGCGCCGCCATGGCGGGCTTGCGGCCGATCGTGGAGTTCATGACCTGGAACTTCGCCATGCAGGCGATCGACCAGATCGTCAACTCGGCGGCCAAGACGCTCTACATGTCGGGCGGGCAGATGGGCTGTCCCATCGTGTTTCGCGGGCCCAACGGCGCGGCTGCCCGCGTCGCCGCCCAACACAGCCAGTGCTACTCGGCCTGGTACGCGCACGTGCCGGGCCTGAAGGTGGTGGCGCCATCGAACCCGGCCGACGCCAAGGGCCTGCTCAAGTCCGCCATTCGCGATCCCAATCCCGTGCTCGTGCTCGAGAACGAGATCCTCTACGGCGCGTCCGGACCGGTGCCCAAGGGCGAGTGGATCGTGCCGATCGGCAAGGCGCGCATCGCGCGGGCCGGCACGGACGTGACCATCGTCTCGTTCGCGCGCGGCATGGTCTATGCGCTGGAGGCCGCCGAGAAGCTGGCGGGCGAGGGCATCGAGGCGGAGGTGATCGACCTGCGCTCGCTGCGCCCGCTCGACCTTGCGACCATCATCGAGTCGGTGAAAAAGACCAACCGGGTGGTGACGGTGGAGGAGGCTTGGCCCGTGTGCTCGGTGGGCTCGGAGATCTGCGCGCAGGTGGCCATCCAGGCCTTCGACTACCTCGACGCTCCGCCGGCGAAAGTCAGCGGCGCCGACGTGCCAATGCCCTACGCCGCCAACCTCGAGCGCCTGGCGCTGCCGACCGTCACGCATGTGGTCGAGGCGGTAAAGGCGGTGTGCTACACATAGTAATGCAAGATAAAACGCCCCCATCCGAGGTCTCGATGGCCCACCTTGCGCAACGCGCAGCCACCTACGAGGACCTTTTGGCCGTGCCGGAGCATCTGGTGGCGGAGATCCTGTTCGGTGAGCTCGTTACCCACCCGCGGCCCGCGCCTCGGCATGCCATTGCAGGTAGCGCACTAGGCGGCGTGCTCGCACCGCCGTTCCAGTTCGGAAGCGGCGGACCCGGGGGATGGATTTTCATGGGCGAGCCCGAGCTTCACCTCGGGCCACATGTTGCGGTGCCGGACCTGGCGGCCTGGCGGCGCGAGCGCCTGCCATCTTTGCCTGAAACCGCGTGGATCGGGATCGCGCCCGAGTGGATCTGCGAAGTGCTCTCACCTTCAACACAAAGCTACGACCGTGGCGAGAAGCGCACCATCTACGCCGAGGCGGGCGTTGGGCATCTATGGCACGTCGATCCCGTCCTTCGCATGCTCGAAGTGTTCGAGCTGAGGGAAGGCAAGTGGCTCCTCCTCGATGTGTTCCACGATAATGCCAACGTGACGGCTCAGCCATTTGCACAGGTGAGTTTCTCACTGGGCCTCTTGTGGCCGTTCGATCCTCCTGTCGAGGCGCAAGGGTCGAGCGGTGGGTGAGGCTTCGACACTTACCGGCACCTGCCACTGCGGCGCGATCCGTGGCACGCTGGCTGCGACCAAGCCGGCGGCAGAGCTCCAGGTGCGCGCGTGCCAGTGCTCGTTCTGCGCGCGGCATGGCGCCATGACGGCGAGCGATCCGGCGGGCAGGGCGACCTTCGAGATCGATCGATCGGCGTTGACGAAATATCAGTTCGGCACGCGCACGGGGACCAGCCTCATCTGCGGGAAATGCGGGATGTACGCCGGCGTGATCCTGGAGGATGGTGGCAAGCTTTCCAGCACATTGGGATCCTAAGCTTAGAATTCCACGTGGACAAGTTGTCGC
>JADMIO010803674.1_pt1 | contig 32057 bp, 27 predicted proteins | sample 8958161 | NCBI WGS metagenome assembly JADMIO01 (sample SAMN16585339, study PRJNA669376) | soil metagenome | isolation source: Crop rotation soil | place: USA: Cullars Rotation, Alabama | collected 2011
GCCGCGACTTCAAGTCACGTGAATTCCAAGCTTCGGATCCCACTGTGCTGGAAAGATGGAACCCAACTCCGACACCTTGTCCGCAGAGTCCGCAGGTGCCGTGCGGCGTACGCATCCATTCGTAGGAGACGCGCGGATCAACGGCATGCTGGCCGAGCTTCGCAGCATCACGGAATGAAGATCCTAGAGGAGAAGTACGTGGACATTGAAATCCTCCTTTCGGTTGTTCGCACTTTGATTTCCCGCCTGCCGCCCATGACACCTTCTGACCTCAGAGGATACGTCGATGCGCAGGTAAAGGCGCTCAATGTGCAGGCGACGCCGGAAGAAATAGAGCGTGCGTGTGAAACGCTCGAAAGGGAATTCAACGTCAACCTCGGGCCCGCGCACGATTTGCATACGCCGGACCATAGACCCTGGCTGGCCGCTCGCCGGCATCAGATCCAGTTCAAGTTCTGGCAGCGGTACCGCTCCTATCTCGTCAACTCCGGATTCGGACAACACGTCGTCAACCGCCTCGACGAGATCACCGACCGCATCCTGGATCTTGCCGGGGACCCGCTGATTGATCCGCCATGGACGCGCCGCGGACTGGTTGTCGGTCATGTTCAGAGCGGCAAGACGGCCAACTACGTTGGACTGATCAACAAGGCCGCCGATGCGGGATATCGGATCATCATTCTGATCGCTGGAATCCACAACAACTTGCGATCACAGACCCAGGAACGCGTCGACGAGGGCTTTGTCGGATTTGACAGCGAGCAGCTCCTCAGCGGCGCCGTAAATCCGGCCTTCCTGGGCGTCGGGCGACTGGACCCCAGTTTCCGCGCCACGTGTTTCTCCAGCAGAGCCAGGGATTTCAGCATGGGGAGCGTCAATGCGGTCCCCATCAACAATCTGAATGGCCCTGCCATCTTTGTGATCAAGAAGAACAAGGCAATCCTCGAAAACCTCATTAATTGGCTCAAGGCGATGGGTGGACTCACCGTGCCCATGCTCGTCATCGACGACGAAGCCGACAACGCATCAGTCAACGTCGCCGGCGCGGACGAAGCGGTTCGCAAAATCAATGAGCTCATTCGTACGCTCCTGAAACTCGCGACACGGAACACGTACATCGGCTATACAGCCACCCCCTTTGCGAACATCTTCATCAATCCCGATAGCGAACACAGCCTCATCGGCGAAGACCTGTTCCCGCGTGACTTCATTGTCGGCCTAGATGCGCCCACGAATTACGTGGGGGCGAACGATTATTTCCTGAGCGACGAGAAGGAAATGACCGTGACGATAAAGGATACGGACAAGTGGCTGCCGGTCTCACACAAGATCGATCATGCGGTGGAGGATCTCCATCCGACGCTTGAGGATGCGATCAATTGCTTCGTACTGTCGAAAGCCATCCGAATCCTGCGCCACCAGGGTGATCGCCACCATTCGATGCTCGTCAATGTCTCGCGCTTCACGGGCATCCAGGGAAAGGTTCGAAGGCTGATCGGCGACTACGTCTTACGGCTTCGGGACGCTGTGGAAAACCGGTACGCCCTTGCCGTGGAGCAGGCGTTGCGCGATCCGGTGATGCGATCCCTGCATGCCTCGTGGAGTGCTCACTACCGTGACACGTCTCCCGAGACATGGCCGAGCATTCAGGCTGAACTCCACAGGGCGGCAGCCGGAATACAGGTTGTAGAGGTGAATGCCAGTTCGGGAGCTGGAGTACTCGACTATCGTCGTCATGCTGCAACGGGAATGACCGTGATTGCTGTCGGCGGCAACTCGCTTTCGCGCGGATTTACGCTTGAGGGGCTCACGGTCAGCTACTTCCTGCGCAACACGCAGATGTATGACACGCTTCTGCAGATGGGTCGGTGGTTCGGATACCGTGATGGCTACGCGGACCTTTGTCGCTTGTTCATCCAGTCGGAGGCGGAAGATTGGTACGCGTACATAGCCGAAGCAACTGAAGAGCTTCGGGAAGACATCGAGCGAATGGGTTCAGCGGGACTGACACCGAAGGATTTTGGGATGGCTGTGCGGTCGCATCCTGGTTCTTTGCTCGTTACGGCCCGCAACAAGATGCGTACCGCCACTCAGATTGTTCGCGAGGTGGGCCTTGCGCAAAAATTGGTTGAGACTGCAACCGTCCATGCGACCCCGTCCATCGTCGAAGCAAACGTAGCACGTACAACCGAGGCAATTAGGACTCTCGACGCGGCGAATTGGCCTCGGGAGTATTTTCCGTCCGACAGTACGCGTTCACACCCAAGCGTTCTTTTCAGGCAGGTGACTGAGGAGTTCGTAGTCGATTTCATCCGGGGATTCCAGCTTCACCCCGCCAATATCCAGATGGAACAGAGGCCACTAACCGACTACATAGTCCGGCGCAATTTCCGCGCATGGGACGTGGTAGTCGTGTCGAAGTCAGAGTCCGACGCAACGCTTGTCACCATCGGTTCGCTTTCGATCGGTCTGCAGCAGCGTTCTGCCCAACCAGGAAAAAGCGGTACGCCGGCGTTGCGCATATCAGGCGACAAGCTTCGTGTCGCTTCGCGAGGTCTTGAAGCCGCCGGCCTTTCTCAAGAGGAGCGCCAAGCGGCATATTCGGATTGGGAACGCGACCGTAAGACGGGAAAGATCAAGGGAAAGAACATCGCTGACTCGTATTTTCGCGCCCAGCGCTCCCGCCCGCTCCTCATGCTGCATCTGTTCGAAGTCATCGCAAGCCCAGGAGAGCCAACCCGACAACATGCGGCCTATGGGATTAGCTTCCCGGCCCTGCGCCCCGGCGAATCCGAGCAGCGCGTGACGTATACGGCAAACGTGATTGCTTTCCGCGAACTTTTCGGCACCGTTGATGCCGAGGGGGACGAGGATGACATCGACGACTGATGACCCATGGGTTGGTCTGTCGCCTGATGCCACGCACTGGGTCGGCAAAAGACACTCGGGCACCCACGGTCTGTCGCCGTATTGGGCTGTCCATCCGAATGGCGCCGTGGGTCTTGTCGTCGCTGGAATGGTGACGTCCGCTATCCCGGACGAATTGCCGAAGCCGAAGGGCATCACGCTGGATATCGTCGAGCAAGGCGAGGCTGCATCGCTCCGGATGTTTCTCCAGCATCCGCAGGATCGCGACATATTCCACCGGCTCTGCCAAGACGTCATTCATTACACCTCGGGGATCTCTGACAAGGCGGCCGCGACGGCAGGCATCTTTCTGCGCCTGCGCCGTTGGCAGTCCATGCTTGGAGTAGCAACGGGCCGCGAATTGTCAGAGCGTGAGGTGCGAGGGCTCATTGCCGGACTCTGGGTCATGCGCGACCTCCTTGAGCCGAGGATAGGATTCTGGAATGCCTTTCAATCTTGGGTGGCTCCAAACGGGCACCCGCAGGATTTCGCAGGAAGCAGTGGCCTCCTCGAGATAAAGGCGCGTCTCGCCGGATCGCGACAGCAGGTGCGCATCTCGTCGTTGGAGCAGCTCGACCTAACGCAACTGCCTCTGCATCTCCTAGTTGTTGAGCTGACTCCGTCCGAAAACGCGTCTATTTTCCTGTCATTGAACGAAATGACTGATGTCATCGTATCAAAGGGGGCCGCGTTGGGACCTGCTCACGAACGCACCGTGTGCGACACGATCGCAAGGACAGGATACGTGCCCTCCCCTTCCTACGACCGTCTGCGGTACGCGGCGTCCGGAACACATGCGTACCGTGTTGACGGCACATTCCCAGCGCTTCGCCGTTCCGTCACGGATGCACGCATCACCGCCGCAACATACACGTTGAGTGTTGCGACGCTCGGGGAGTTCGAGGTTCCGATGGCAGACGTCTTGAACAGCTATTTTGCCAATCACTAGCGGTCGAATGCGATGGACGAGGATGTAGAAAATTTCCGAACCGGCCTGCTCAGCGAGATCCGAGCCGAGGCTCTGGCGAGCGGTGACTACGAGCGCGCTAGGTTCGTCGACCGGGCCTGCGAAACGCTTTTGAACGCGGAAGAGATTCCGGAGTACACGCTGTGTCAGGCGGACAAGGCGTGGAAGCACCATGGTCGTGTCCAGATCGATGCGTACTGCCTCTCCGAAGCGGACGGCATCGCGACGCTGATCGTTGCGGACTTTTCGGGCACGGAAGCGCCGGATGCGCTCACGACAGATGACGTCCGTGACCATATGGCGGCGGCTGAGCGGTTTCTGAAAGGAAGCATCCACTCCGACGTCGCCGAGTGCTGGGATGAAAGCCATCCGGCCCACTCGTTCTCACGCGCGCTGCTGGCGTTCAACCGGGAAGACATGACCAAGGCTCGCCTTGTCCTCGTCAGTGACCGCGAGCGTGGGCAACGTGTCGTGACAATGCCGGAGTTGTCCATCGGCACGCTCAAGATTGAACTGCAGATATGGGATGTAGCAAGGCTGTGCAGAGCGGAGACTTCCACGCTCGGACGTGAGCAGATTCTGGTTGACTTGGAAGCCGAATACGAAAGACCGCTCTTCGCGCTTCCTGTCGACGCCGGCGACACCGACTATCGCTCGTACATGTGCGTCATGCCGGGCGAAATCCTGGCGAGCCTTTATGATCGGTTTGGGGGACGGATCCTCGAACAAAACGTCCGCGCGTTCCTTGGGGATGGGCGCAAGGTAAACCGTGGAATCCGCGAGACCCTGAGAGACCGGCCTGAAATGCTTTTCGCTTACAACAACGGCATCACGGCCACCGCTTCGAGCGTTGCGATCAACGCTGCCGGCTCGCAGCCTAGGATCACGTCGATAACGGATTTCCAGGTCGTCAATGGCGGACAGACTACTGCATCGCTCTACTGGGCGCGCCGGGCTAATCTCGATCTATCGAAAGCGTTCGTGCAAATGAAGCTCTCCGTGCTCAAGGAGGAAGGGTTCGAAGAGTCTGTTCACAACATCGCCCGGTTTGCTAATGCGCAAACTCCGGTTTCAGCGTCGGACCTGTTTGCAGGAAGTCCGTTCTTCAAGCGACTAGAAGGTCTTTCGAGGCAAACCCTAGCACCCGCCGTGGGCATCGGCGGCATTGAGACATATTGGTATTTCGAGCGAACGCAGGGGGCCTACAACGTCGAACTGAAACGACGCAAGGGATATGCCGCGAAGACTTGGGAACTTCTTCATCCAAAGAGACAGCGCTTGACTAAGACGGATATCGCTCGCTATGAGGCGACATGGTCAGGGTTGCCCTACAGCGTCTGTGCAGGCCAGCAGAAGAACATCGCCGCCTTTGGCAAGCTGATCGAGGCCGGCTGGAAGAAGAGTCCGGAGCAATTCGATGCCGAATACTTCAAGGAGGCTGTCGCAAAGGCCATCCTAGTCAAAACCGTAGACGCCACCATACCTGGGCAGAGGTGGTATCCACGATTGTCAATCCTCAGGCAGATCTCAACCTATTCCGTGGCCTTAGTGGCTGAACGGCTCCGAACGAAGAACCTTGATCCGAACTTTGACGCGATCTGGGCCGCTCAGCGTGTACCTAAGCCATTCACGGCCGAGGTCATGCGTGCGGCGGAGTTTTCGCTTCGTTATCTCACCGAAATTCCGGAAGAACAGGTGCGAAACAGGTTGATTGGCGAGTGGGCCAAGAAAGAGGCCTGCTGGATCCGACTCAGGGATTCGAACTTCCAACTCTCGGAGCAGTTTGTGGCGACACTCGCTCCACATCCGGCTGGTGGGTTGCGCCAGAACAGGCCTTGGGCTTTGACTGCCAAAGCGTTATGGCGTGATGGAACTTGGAAGCGCCTTCACGCTTGGAACGTCAGCGCGCAAGTGCTGTCGGACAGCGAAAAAGATCTCGTGGAGATGGCATCCATTTCTTCGAGTTTCGACTTTAAGGGATTCCGCCTCAACCGGCTGAGCGAGGCGCTCAAGAACGCAGCCCGCCATGGCTTTGCGTAGCGCTCAAAATCCACGCATTCTTCCCGCTATTGCAATACCGCGTATCGAGCGCCGCGGGCGCCAGTGCTCAGGTGATCCGATGCAAGCGAATGCACGAAGAGGCAGTCGCAATGACTTGCCATCAAACGTGCGCTCGCTTACGAATCGAACCCGGCAGCGAAGACGTAGTCAGCTGCATCCAACACTGTCTGGTCGTATGACACACTGCTGCCGACGTCCCACGTGTCGCCATCGTAAACGGCGGTATAAACGTGATGCCCGATTTGCGAATTGGCTTGCGGCACTGGGCACTTCCATAGCCATCCCCCAGGCGGTTCACTCAATGTGCAGAGCTCGGTTTTGCCTTCGTAGAACGTGATGACGCCACCGGGATAACCACCTGCACCGGCGTAGCTACTAATCGGTCGAGCGAGAAGAACGAGGTTACCGTCAAAGGGCTGGAAGACAATGGGATTCTGATTGCTCGTCATTGTCGTGGACGAACCGACTTGCAGTAGCACTTCTGTCGGCACAGGAGCGCAAGCAGGGCTCGACGCGCCACAATTGGCGGTGCCGTAGGTGCCGTTCCCAAGCTCTCCAGTGTCGCCCGAGCCCCAACACCTCACGGTGCTGTCAATCATAACGACACAGTTTGTGCTACTACCGCTACTGAGTTGAACCGTTGAACTACCAATGCCCAACACGTCGACGGGGTCAAGACTGAAGGGCTCAGCAAAATTGTCGCCGAGTTGTCCGGAATCATTGCGGCCGAAGCAAATTATCGATCCGTCCCGCTCGCGCACACATGTATGAAACTCTCCAGCTGCCAAGTTGTTATGGTCCCGATCAGGCGGCCCGAAAACCGCCAACGGATTTCCGACTTGAGTACCGTTTCCAAACTGCCCGAAGCTGTTGTCGCCCCAACAGTTGACAGAACCCTCTGTTCCCATAACGCAACCGTGTTCGGCGCCTACGGCCACCCGGTACTCGCCAAACAATGGAAGAGGCGGCGCCACGACTCCGCCGAGCACTTCCACGGGCACGTTCGAATTGCCGCCCCCGTCTCCCAGTGGAGCGTAGCCCCAACAAAGCACTGAACCAGGGAAACCCGTCCACGTCCAGTCTCCGAGCGCGCACACCCGAGCACCGTTTAGTGCCGGCATAGTGACGCCAGTGAATCCATATGCGACTAGGACCGGCACATTGCTATCGTCGTTCGTCCCATTACCCAGTTCGCCCTCGTGGCTGTATCCCCAACAACGGATAGCTCCGCCCGAAGTTAGTGCGCAAGAATCCCAGTAGCCCGCCGCAACCGCCACAGCGTCCCCCGCATCAACCGACACCGGGATAGGACTTTGGGTGTTCGTACCGTTGCCCAGCTGCCCATACGTGTTGTCACCCCAACAAGCAACAGATCCGCTAGTAAGCGCTGCGCACGTGTGACTCACGCCGCCCGCTATGTCGACGGTCCCCGTGAGTCCTTGGACCGTCACCGGCAACCACGAGATGGCACCCGGGTTACCGTCACCGAGCTGTCCGTTCGAATTGTTGCCCCAACATCGAACCGTCGTATCCTCCATGATCGCGCAGACGTGGCCCCCCCCCCCACGGCGACCCGAGAGGCTCCAGTGAGAGGAATGGATGTCGAGGAGTCCGCGGAAGATTCACTCGAAGCAAGAATCCATGTTCCTGCGAGTACCCACGCGTACACTGCGCACTTGCGTCGAGTCTGAGCGTTCACTTGCACTCTCCGATCGACCACGCACTACAAACCTACACCATAGTTTGAACCTGCTGCAGGGATTCATCTGTAGGATATTTCGTACAAAATCCATGGCTCGGACACCCTCAGGATAGGCAGCTCCGCCTCATCGGCTAAGATGCGCATAACGCGCGGTGGCGGAGGGCGTCCCATGCGGTCTTTGCTCGGCGAGCTCCGTCGACGGAATGTCTTGCGCGCCGGCGCGCTCTATGCCGCGAGCGCGTGGGCGCTCGCGCAGGGCGTCGCGCAGCTCGGCCCCGCGTTCGGAATGCCCGAATGGGTTACTCGCTGGTTCGTCGTTGCGGCAGTCATCGCGTTCCCCTTCTGGATCGCCTTCATCTGGTTCTACGAGCTCTCTCCGGAAAGTCTGAAGCGCGAAAGCGGGAACGATCCTGCCGATTCGATCGCGCGCCATGCCTTTACCGATGCCGGCGTCGCGGCGAACGAACAAGGACCGCCGATCGGAATCGAAGGTCGGCCAGCGTCTCCTCGCCGCGGGATGGCGATCGCAGCCGCCGTTCTGCTCTCACTCGTTGTGGCGGGCGGCGCCTCGTGGGCGCTGCGGGCTCACCAGGGCGTCACGCACAGCATGACGGTTCGCCTGGGGGGATTTCAGCTCCTGTCCCCGGACTTGCCCGCAAGCCTTCCGGACGCGGTGGACGCGGAGATCACCGCGGCGTTCAACGCCGACGGCGCCGTCGGTGTTTCGACTGCACCCGCCCCGCCGCCGGGCACCGCGCCCGCCTACGCGCTGGCCGGGACGGTGCAGCGAGACGGTGACACGATTCGTGTCATCACCCGCATGACCAACGAGCGCTCCGGCGAAACCTTGTGGTCCGACACGTTCAACTATGCCGGCAACGAAGTTTCGAGGATTCCGCGCCACATCGCGGTCGATAGCGGGAACGTGGTCCGTTGCGGCCTCTTCGGAGCGTCCACCTATGACAAGCCGCTGCCTGACACGGTCCTCAGGGACTACATGCAATTCTGTCAGGGACACTGGGATCCCAATATGCAGGAAGGCCGGAAAGCGCTGATTCCCGCGCAACGGGTCGTCGCTGCCGTTCCGGATTTTTCCTGGGGCTGGGCGGCGATCGCCGGTGCATATTGGAAAGTTGCATGGAGTGCGGACAACGCACGGATCGCCGATGAGGCGCGCGCGAGCGGACGCGAAGCGGCCGACCGCGCGGTCGCCATCGACAGCGGGAACAGCGAGGCCCTGTATATCAAGTCCATGCTGGTCGATCGGCACGACTGGATCGCTCGCGAAGATCTGCTGAAACGCGCCGTCGCGGCCCGCCGGCTGGATTGCGGATGCGAGCACCATCAATACGGGTGGATGCTGGCGAATGTCGGTCGCACCGCCGAAGCCCTCGAACAATTGCATCAGGCCGACGACATGCTGGCTCTCTATGTGTATACGCCGTTGACTCTGGCGCAAGTGCTCGTCATCGCGGGAAAGCTCCACGAGGCGAGGCCGTATTTCGATGCGGCGATCGATCTCGCTCCAAATGCCGGCTTCGCCAGGTATCTTGCGTCCTACAAGGCGGCCGAGATGGGTGACATCGACCTGCTGGCCGATCCGAGCTTGTCGTTTCCCGAAGAACTGCGCGCGGCGCTGCTGAACGGGTATCGCGCGCGGGCGTCGAACGATTCCGAGGTCAGGGCGCAAGCAGTCCAGACGCTGCTTGCGCTGCCCGAAGAGCACCAGAAGGAGCCGGTCGCGAAGCTGCTCGCGGAGCTCGGCGCGAACCACGAGGCTTTTCAGATCGCGACGCGGATCGCGACGGCGAAGGAATATCCGGGGCCATCGCTGTTCTGGGATCGAAGCATGCGCGGAACATTGGCCGATCCGGACTTCCCGGCCGTAGCCACGCAGCTCGGACTCTTCAAGTACTGGACAACGACTCACACCAGGCCCGATGTCTGTGACGAAAAGGATCCGCCGCCGTTCTGCCGGATGATCTGACGCCGCCCAAACCGCCTTCGGAACAGAAGAGTGGCGCAACCGCGAGTCGCGTGCGCTGCGGACTCAATCCCTGAACCTGCGCGAGTGTCCTGCCCTTCCATGCAGGAAATAGCGAACAGGCTCATGGTGATTCTCCGCGGCGTTGACCTTCGCGATGTTCGCGCGATCGCCTTCGCACCAGATTCCGCTCCAGCCCTGTTGCAGCAGGAACGTCGTGTTGTTCTCGGTGCCGTCGCCCGCGCCGAGCTCGATGAACGTGCGACGCTCCGTGCCGATGCGCCGGAAGATCTCGCGGACGATGCCGTCCTCCCCGCCTTGCGAGAAGACCTGATGCTCGAACGAAAGGAGTCTCAGCGGATCGCGGAAGCGGTCGGTCGCCGCGAGCGCGAGCCGTGCCTGCGCGCGGATCGCCGCCGAAACGCCGTGCTCGCGGTCGAAACGGCCGAGCTGGCGCCCGATCGCGCGTTCCAGCCACCTCGTGAACAAAGACACTTCTAAAATCCTTGACTCCGTCGACGCACGATTGTGTCACGTTCGGCTCCCCGATCGTCCTCGGGCGCGGCGCGATGCAGCCGCCTCGGCTGCTCTTTACATCGCGATATCCGCCTCGGCCATCGCGCGCGAGGGAATCTCGACCTCGCAGAGCATCTCGCGAAGGTCCGCCTCGATCTCCTCGCAGATCCGCGTGATCGGCACGTCGTTCGCGCCGCCCTCGAACGGGTTCTCGGTGCTCTCGCCGACGCGGTCGAGCGAGGCGTACATCCACGAGATCAGGATGCTGAGCGGCATGCCGAGCCAGACCATGTTGCCTTTCGCCCAGCCGTCGACGAAGCCGTCGAGCCGCGCGAACTCGCCCATCACGCCGAACGGAAGCACGACGCAGAAGATCCGCACGAACAGCGAATTGATGAATGCGTGCTGGCGCGGATACGGGAAGTTCTTGATGCGCTCGGCCTTGCCCTGCTCTTCCTGGAAATCGCGGATCGCCTTCTGCAGATCCGCGTGCGCCGCCGGCGTCAGCGCGCCGTCGCGGAGCAGCCGCTTCGTCTCGCGGCTCTGAAGATCGAGCGCCTGCACGGCCGGGCTTCGCGAGCTCAGGATCTGTGCCGCGTCGTCCGGATCGACGTAGCGCGCGAGCTCGCTCTCGAGCGATTCCTCCCGCTCGCGGATGTGATACCGGCGCCGGTATTCCGCGTTGTACGGCTTGTTGATCGATTCCCACGGCATGACATGACGCAGCGCATGGCGCAGCGCCGCGAGCCAGGCGAAATGACGATGCACGAGCTCGCGCACGCGCTCGGGATCGGCGACGAGATCGCGGCACATCGCGCCCCAGCACCGGCTGCTGCTGACGATCGAGGCCCAGACCTGCTGCGCTTCCTGCATGCGGTTGTAGGTCTGCAGCGTCTTGAATCCCGCCGAGAGCGCGACCGTCGTGCCGAGCATGAAAATGACGCCCCACGGGATCGTGAGCCAGGTGAGGCCGAACACCCGATACAGGATCGCCGGGACGAGGCTCAGCGCGACGAGCCAGTAGATCGTGCTCCGCGTCCAGACCAGGAATTCCGAAAGCTTGTACGGCGTGGCGGTGCGCATCGCGGCCTTCCCCTCGGCGGATTCGGTTTCGGAACGCGGATCCGGTCCTGCTCAGCCTTCGCCGCCGGGCTCCGCCGGGACTTCGGGCGCGAGCGCGACGACATGCTCGATGCCGCGACGGAACAGCTTCGCGTACGGGCAGATCCGCTCGGTGTTGCGCACGAGCTCCGCGGCGACCTTGCGATCGACGCCCGGCAGGTGCACGCGGATATCGGCCGACAGCAGAAAACGTCCATCGACGGGATCGCGCGCGAACGTGACGGCCGCCTCGACGCTCGCGTCGGTCAGGCTCGTGCCCGAGCGCTCCGCGAGCAGCGTCAGCGCGCCGTGGAAGCACGCGGCGTAGCTCGCCGCGAGCAGCTGCTCGGGATTCGTGCCGCCGCCGGGTCCGCCGAGCGGCTCGGGAAGCCGAAGGTGCACGTCGAGCGCGCCGTCGTCCGATCGCGCGAGGCCGGATGCGCGTCCGTGCGCGGTCTCGCCGCCGGTCACGCGCACGCGCCCGGTGTAGAGCGGCTCCGCGTCGTCGCCGTGATATTTGTCGAGGAGGCTCGTCGGCGGTCGTTGCAATGAAGACATGGAGATTCCCGGAATGACGCGATGAGCGGCGTCAGTGAACGACATGCGGCTGGTCGTAGCCGGACGCGAACTCGGAGCGCTCGAGCCAGCGCTCGAAATTGAGCGAGCCCTGCCACGACGCATGCGCCGGCACGAGCGTGTCCGTCGCGAGCTCGGCGCCGAAGTACGGCGCGTGCACGTCGGTGACGACTTCGCGCGGATCCTCGATCAGCGTCATGAACCGCTGCGCGAGACCGGACAGCGACTCGCGCTCGGGCCCGGCGATCTCGACGATCCCGTTCGCCGGCGGCAGCAGCGCGAAGCGCGCAACCGCTTCGGCGACGTCCTCCGATGCGATCGGCTGCACGAGCGCCGGCGAAAGCCTGATCGTCGAGCCGGTCGCGGCCGACTGGATGATGCCGGGCAGGAACTCGAAGAACTGCGTCGAGTGGACGATCGTGTACGGGATGCCGGCGTCGCGGATCAGCGCCTCCTGCGCCTGCTTCGCGCGGAAATAGCCGCTTGCCGAGAGCTTTTCGGTGCCGACGACCGAGAGCGCGAGATGATGCGCGACGCCGGTCCTCGCCTCGGCCGCGAGCAGGTTGCGTCCGGCCGTGCGGAAGAAATCGAGCGCGGCCGCGTCCTCGAACGACGGCGAGTTCGCAAGATCGACCACGACGCGCGCGCCGGCCATCGCGGCGTCGAGCCCCTCGCCGGTCAGTATGTCGACGCCGGTCGTCGGCGCCGCGGCGACGACTTCGTGACCGCGATCGCGCAGCCGCGCGACGACCTTGCTGCCGATGCGGCCGGTGCCGCCGATGACGACGATCTTCATGGAAACCTCTGCGCGTTGACGGAACGCCGGCGTGCCGGACGAGTGAGCGTCATGCTAGGTGCCGGCTTTGGGCCCTGGAAGCCGCGGGCGAGGCGGCGCGATGTTTCCCCGCGCGCACCAATCCCGCGCTAGGCTTCGGCCGCGGCCGCGGCGGATTCTCGCGCGATCGTCGTCAACGGTTTTTCCGCCGTCGCGAGCGTCGTGCAGTCGAGATCGAGCGCGCGTACTTCGGCCGTCATGAAGTCGATGAACGCGCGGATCCGCTTCGGCAGCTGCTGGCGGCTGAGATAGCAGAGGAAGTGCCCGCCATCGTCGGGCGAGAACGCGTCGAGGCAGACCGCGAGCCGGCCGCTCCGGACCGCATCGCTGACCTCGTAGGCCGCCAGCTGCGCGAGCCCTTCGCCTGCGAGCACCGCGTCGAGGATCAGGCCGGGATCGTTGAACGTGAGGCTCGCCTCCGGCGTCAGCGTGTGCGCGCGGCCCTCGACGCGGAAATCCCACGCGCGGATCCGCCCGTTCGCGAGGCGCTGGTTGATGCAGGCGTGTCCCGCGATCTCCGCGGGCGCTTGCGGCAGGCCGCGGCGGTGCGCGTACGCCGGCGATGCGCAGACGAGCATCTGCCGCGGAATCAGCTGCTTGGCGATGACCTGGCTGTCGTCGAGCACGCCTTCGCGAAACGCGACGTCGACGCGATCGGTGACGAGGTCGGCTTCGCGCTCGTCGAGCACGAGCTCGACCGCGATCTCGCGGTGGCGCGTGCGGAACGCCGCGATCAGCGGCGCGACGACCTTGCGCCCGAAGCCGAGCGTCGCGCTGATCCGGAGCAGCCCGCGCGGCGGTCCCTCGCGCAGGTCGCGCATCTCCTCGAGCGCCTGCAGGATCCGCTCGACGCCGGGGCGGCAGTTCTCGAAGAAGCGCTCGCCTTCGCGCGTCAGCGAGGTCGCGCGCGTCGTGCGCTGGAACAGCCGCGCGCCGAGCTGCCCTTCGAGCTTCTGCACGCTGCGGCTGACGGCCGACCGGCCGACGCCGAGCCGCTCGCCCGCGCGCGCGAAGCTGCCCTCGGTCGCGACCGCGATGAACGCGACGACGCCCGCGTAGCTCGCCGAGAAGCTCGAGATCAAGGGATCGTGGCCGTCGGTCGGGATTTCAGGGATCGCGCTCACGAGCAAAAGGTCCTTCCGCGCGCAGGGCGCGATTTTAGCAGCGGGGAGAAATCGGCGTGTTCCTGCCTTCCAGGACGAGCGGGCGCTGCCGTTTGTGACATCGATCGCCCGCGATTGATGTCCGGAGCGCAACACGCCGTGTCCGTTCGAAGGGCTACTGGCCGAAGCGCGCGCTTCCTACAGTTCCCGGCGACCGCGACGCGCACTGCGTCGCTTCGATCGCCAGAAGGAGCCACCACGTGAGTCAGCGCCTGGATTACCGGCAGCAGTCGCCGGAGCCGTTCAAGGAATTCGTCCGCTTCAATTTCAAGATCCAGGAAGGCGCGATCGAAAAATCGATCCTCGACCTCGTGTTCCTGCGCGCATCCCAGCTCAACGGCTGCGCGTTCTGCCTCGACATGCACGCCAAGCAGGCGACGATCCGCGGCGAGCGCCCGCTCAGGCTCTACAACGTCGCCGCGTGGCGCGAGTCGCCGTTGTTCAGCGCGCGCGAGCGCGCGGCGCTCGCGTGGACCGAAGTGCTGACGCAGCTGCCGCCGCACGGCGTTTCCGACGAGATCTACGCGGACGTGCGCCGCGAGCTCTCGGAAAAGGAAATCTCCGATCTCACGTTCGCGATCACGGCTATCAACGCATGGAACCGCGTCAACATCGCGTTCAAGATCGTTCCGGGCTCGCTCGACAAGGAGTACGGCCTCGACAAGGCCGGGCTCTCGTGAGCGTCCATGGCGTGTTCCATATCGAGGAGACTCCGATGCGCATCGCCCGATCCATCGCATTGCTCGCCCTGATCGCGCCGCTCGGCGTCGTCGCGGACGAGCCAGCACCAAGGCCGACCGTCACCACCCTCACGACCCAGAAGCTCGCGAACTATCCCGGCAAGGAAGTCCTGATGCTGACCGTCGAATATCCGCCCGGCGGCGCCGATCCCGTGCATCGTCACGACGCCGACGCGTTCGTCTACGTGCTCGAAGGCTCGATCGTGATGGGTGTCGCCGGCGGCAAGCCGGTGACGCTCGAGGCCGGCGAGACGTTCCACGAAGGTCCGAACGACGTGCACACGATCGGCCGCAACGCGAGCACGGAGAAGCCCGCGAAATTCGTCGTGTTCCTGCTGAAGGACATCGGCAAGCCGGCGCTGCTGCCGGCGAAGTGATGCTGCGAGGATCCGTCGCGCGCGCGGGCGGCCTGTTTCCGCGCGTGCGACAATGCGCGCATCGGCTCGACCGGTGCCTGCATGGAAGACGCGATCCAGATCTTCAGCCGGTTGCAGCCGCGCATGCTCGGCACGGCGTACCGAATGCTCGGATCGCTCGCCGAAGCCGAGGACGTCGTCCAGGACGTCTGGACGCGCTGGCATGGCGCCGACACCGGCGAGGTCGACAACCCCGAAGCGTGGCTCGTCGCGACGACGACGCGCCGCGCGATCGACCGCCTGCGCCAGGCGCGCATGGAGCGCGAGAAATACGTCGGCATCTGGCTGCCCGAGCCGGTCCTCACCGACGGCCCCGTCACGCCCGAAGCGCTCGAGGAGGCGTCGAGCGATCTCTCGATGGCGTTCCTGATCGTGCTCGAGCGCCTCGCTCCCGAAGCGCGCGCCGCGTTCCTGCTGCATGAGGTGCTCGACGCCGGCTACGACGAGATCGCGCGCATCCTCGACAAGTCCGAGGCGGCCTGCCGCCAGATCGTGCATCGCGCGAAGAGCCAGCTGCGCGACGGGCGCGCCCGCTACGTCGTTTCGGCCGAGGCGCATCGGCGGCTCATGAGTCGCTTCGTCGCGGCCGTCTCGGGCGGCAATTTCGCGGTGATGAAGAGCCTCATCGCCGAATCGGCCGAGCTGCGCGGCGACGGCGGCGGCGTCGTGCAAAGCTTCCCGAAGCCGCTGGTCGGCGGAAAACGCATCGCGCAGCTTCTTTACGCGCCCTCGTTGCGCGCGTCGATCGGCATGCGCGTCGAGCTCGTCACGATGAACGGACGCGCCGGCATGCTCCGCTACCTGCACGGCACGCTCGAATCGGCGCAATCGTTCGAGACCGACGGCGAGCGCATCGTCGGCGTCTACGTGCAGCGCAATCCCGACAAGCTGCGCCGCATCCTCGCGAACCGCGTGCTTGCGCTGCGCTGAGCCGCTTCCGGCGCCACTGATGCGCCGCGCGCAACAGTGTGCGCCCGTCTCCGCATCTACCGGCCGCGCCTGGCGGTTCCTAGAGTGCGCAACGCACGGCCGACACCCGTCCGCCGCCGCGAACCCGCGACCAGAGGAGCATCGCCGTGAAGACGCTCACCGAAACGACGACACCGACATCCGGCGGAAACATCGAAGCCGGACGCTCGTCCGGCCCGGCCGATCCGCTGCGCCGGCGCCTCATGATCGCGGGTGCCGCGACGGCGGCGCTGGCCGCTCTTCCCACGCTCGCGGCGCACGACGCCGCGGCCCATCCGGTCTCCAACGAAAGGAACCACGACATGAAATCGATCACGACCAAAGACGGCACCGAGATCTTCTACAAGGACTGGGGCTCGGGCCAGCCGATCGTGTTCCATCACGGCTGGCCGCTGTCGAGCGACGACTGGGACGCGCAGATGATGTTCTTCGTGCAGCAGGGCTTTCGCGTCATCGCGCACGATCGCCGCGGGCACGGCCGCTCGACGCAGACGGCGACCGGCAACGAGATGGACACCTATGCGGCCGACGTCGCGGCGCTCGTGCAGCATCTGGACCTTCGCAACGCGATCCACGTCGGCCACTCGACCGGCGGCGGCGAGGCGACGCGCTACGTCGCCAAGCACGGCGCCGGCCGCGTCGCCAGGCTCGTGCTGATCGGCGCGGTGCCGCCTCTGCTCCTGAAGACGCCGGCGCATCCGGCCGGCATTCCGCGCGAGGTGTTCGACGGCCTGCGCACGCAGCTCGCCGCGAACCGCGCCGACTTCTACTGGAATTTCCCGGTGCCTTTCTACGGCTTCAATCGCGAGGGCGCGCCGCTCTCCGAGCCCGTGCGCCAGAACTGGTGGCGGCAGGCGATGATGGGCGGCGCGAAGCCGCAATACGACTGCATCGAGGCGTTCTCGGCGACCGACTTCACCGACGACCTGAAGCGCATCGACGTGCCCGCGCTCGTGATGCACGGCGACGACGACCAGATCGTGCCGATCGCGGAATCCGCGATGCTGTCATCGAAGCTCCTGAAGCACGCGACGCTCAAGGTCTACAAGGGCTATCCGCACGGCATGTGCACGACGCACGCCGACGTGATCAACCCGGATCTGCTGGCGTTCTTCCGCGGCTGATCCGCGAGGCCTCCCGCCCGTCGCGACGAAGACGACGGGTGTCAGATCGTCGAGGCGGCTGTAAAGGGTCGTGCACTTTCCACCCGTTCGTGCACGGGACAGACCCACGTCGGCGCGGCGTCCCCGCGAAATCCGATCAGCCACACGACGACGTGACGGGCGGGCGCGGTCTCGATCGCGATCAGGGCGACGCGCGCTGCGCGACCGCGATCGTCTCTACGCGCGCGGCCTGCGGCGGCGCGTCGGGAAAATCGGCGAAGCTGCGCCAGGTCTCGACGTCGAAGATGAAAAGCCGCGGCGCGCAGCGTTCCAGTTTGACGTAGCCCTGGAAATCACCGGGCGAGCAGACGATCCGGAGCGTTCCATCGACGAGCTCGATCGCGACGCGGCCGCCGCAGGCGCCGCTCACGAGCCGATGCGATGCGCCGCGCACGGCGCGCGGCAGCGGAACGCGGACATGCGTCAGCGTATCGCCGTCCGCGAGCAGCACGAGCACATCGTGGCGGCGCCAGAACCGGTGCGGCGGCGACAGCGGGATCGTCAGCACGGAGCCTTCGGCACGCGGCCGCGACGCCGACGCTCTCGGCTCGACGTGCTCGAACGATTCCGGGACGCTCGCCCAGCGCAGCAGGCGCCGCCGGCTGAGGCTCACCTGGCTCGCATGCGCCATCAGCGCCTCGCGCTTGCGCACGTGGCGGCCGGCATCGTCCGGCAGCTGCCACGCCCCGCCGTCCGCATCGCGCCCGTGCACCGTGTAGCCGAGCGCCGTGCAGCGCACGCGCGCCTTCGCGAGCGCGAGCTCGCACATGACGCGGAGCGCACCGTGGTCCGGATGGGTGTCGCGCAGCGACGGCATCGCGACATGCGTCGGCGCGAACGCGGAAATTTCCGCGACGAGCCTGTCGATCGCTGCTGCGTCCTCGAGCTTTTGCGTGAGGCCGAGGTCGGGCCAGCCGAGGAAGCTCGTGCCGCCGGCGGGGACGCCGAGCGCCGACAAGGCCGCGCGCGCCTCGTCCCGGCGGCGGCGGCCCCAGCGCTCGCGGTCGCGCGCCTCGATGCGCCAGCGCCGCTCGGTCCAGCGCTGCGGCCAGGGATTGTTGTCGCCGTCGGTCGCGAACACGACGCGGACCGCGGCGCCGGCGGCGAGCGCCAGCTGGATCAGCTCGCCGGACGCGATCGTCTCGTCGTCCGGGTGCGGCGCGAAGACGAGCAGCCGGTTGCCCGGGTCGAATGTCAGGATTCGTGTCATCGCGGGATTGCAACGGGACGCCATCGGAACACGAACCCCCTATCGCCGCCGGTGCGGCAACCCAGTATCCCCGATCGCACTGAATCCGCGCCATCCGGCGCCGTCTTTCCTGCGAGAATCCGCGCCCGGCGCGCGGACTTGAAGCCGGCGCCGGCAGCCCCATCACGCAGCCGCACGCGCTTTACGTTTCTTGTCGCGTTAATGCGCCGTTGTTCATGCCGGGTTGGCGCCTGCGCGGCGATGATCTAACGCATTCCGTTGAATCCATTCCGATGACGACCGACGCCGCGGCCGCCGAATCCAGGGCGCGCATCCACGACTACCACGAGCTGCCCGGCGACGAGTTCTACCGCGCGTTGATCCTGTTCGGATTCGCGCTGGTGCTGTTCCTCAGCTGGCGTTTCGAGATCTTCCACGGCGTGGTCGGCGCCGCGCGCCACCATCAGTGGGGCCGCTTCATCGTGAGCCCGGCGATCCTCTGGGCCGCGATGGGCATGCTGATGCTGCTGCTGCGCACGCTGCTCTGGTTCCGCTACCGCACGCCGCCGCTCGCGACGCTCGCCGACGCGCCGTCGCTGACGGTCATCATCCCGGCCTACAACGAAGGCGAAATGGTCGCGCGCTCGATCGAGTCGGTCGTGCGCGCGCACTACCCGCACGATCGGCTCGAGATCTTCGTCGTCGACGACGGCAGCGTCGACGACACCTGGCAGCACATCGAGCGCATCGCGCGGCGCTATCCCGGCCTCGTCACGGCGCTCCGCTTCGAGCGCAACCGCGGCAAGCGCGCCGCGCTCGAAGCCGGATTCCGGCGCGGCCGCGGCGAGGTCATGGTCACGATCGATTCGGACAGCGTGATCGAGCCCGACACGCTGCTCGCGATGGCCGGCCCGTTCCGCGACGCGCGCGTCGGCGCGGTCGCCGGCAAGGTCAGCGTGTTCAACCGCGGCGAGGGGCTGATCCCGCGCATGCTGAAGGTGCGCTTCGCGCTCTCGTTCGATTTTCTGCGCGCGGTACAGAGCACGTACGGCACGGTCTACTGCTGCCCGGGCGCGCTCGCCGCGTATCGCACGAGCGTGGTGCGCGACGTGCTCGACGACTGGGTCGGCCAGCGCTTCCTCGGCCGCGCGTGCACGTACGGCGAGGATCGCGCGATGACGAACGCGATCCTCGGCGAAGGCTACGACTGCGTCTACCAGCGCGCCGGCATCGTGCACACGATCGTGCCGACGACGTACCGGCGCCTGTGCAAGATGTTCCTGCGCTGGGATCGCAGCTACGTGCGCGAGGAATGGCGCTTCCTGCGCCGGATCGTGTGGCGGCGGCCGCCGCGGGCGCGCGCGATCGCGCTCATCGAGGCGTTCGTGACGAACCTGCGTTACCCGGTCGCGTGGGCGACGCTCGTGCTGCTGACCGCGCTCGTCGCGACGCACCCGGACATGCTGCTCCGCTTCTGCTGCGCGCTTCTGCTCGTGTCCTCGTTCAACATGCTCTACTACCTGCGCGGCGAGCGGCACTGGGACTTCGTCTACGGCATCGGCTACGCGTTCTTCTCGGTGTTCGCGCTGTTCTGGATCTTTCCGTATGCGCTCTGCACGGCGCGCGCGCAGGGCTGGCTGACGCGCTGACGAAGGAGCGCTGTCGATCCGTCATCCCCGCGAAAGCGGGGACCCAGCGCCCTCGACGGCTGGAGCCGCGTCGCTAGGCTCCCGCTTTCGCGGGAACGACGAAGTGAAGCGAATCGAGCCGCTCGCGAAGCACGTCGAGGCGCAGATCCGCCGTGGCGCCCGGCGACACGCGCGCTGCGAGGCTCTGCTCCGGCGTCCTGCCCTCGCCCGCCTTCGATGCCGACTCCGCCGCCTTCCGGTACGCCTCGCGGAAAGGCACCCCGCGCGCCGCGGCCTCGACCGCCACGTCGGTCGCATACATCGCGGGCTCGATCGCATCGCGCATCCGGTCCGCATTCCAGGCGAGCCGCGAAACGAGATCCGGCGCGAGCTCGAGCGCCGCGAGCCCGCGTCCGAAGCCGTGGAAGATCGCGCCTTTCGATAGCTGCAGGTCGCGCTGGTAGCCCGACGGCAACGACAGCAACTGCTCGATCTCGATCCTGGCCGCCGCGACGCTCGCATAGGTCGCGCGCATCAGCTCGACGACATCGGGATTGCGCTTGTTCGGCATGATCGAGCTTCCGGTCGTGAACTCCGGCGGCAGCGCAACGAAGCCGAGCTCGGCCGTGGTGAACAGGGAAAGATCCCAGGCGAGCCGGCGCAGGTCGAGCAAGGCCGCGCCGAGCGCATCGAGCGCGCCGATCTCGAACTTGCCGCGCGAAAGCTGCGCGTAAACGGGGTTGACCTGCAGTCGCGCGAAGCCGAGCTCGCGCGTCGCATGATCGCGGTCGAGCGCCAGGTTCACGCCGTACCCCGCCGCGGTGCCGAGCGGGTTCGCGTCGATCCATGCGAGCGCGTCGCGTGCGCGAATCGCATCGTCGATGAACGCCTCGGCGTAGCCCGCGAACCAGAGCGCAGTCGACGAGACGACCGCGCGCTGCAGATGCGTGTAACCCGGCATCGGCAACGCCTCGCGTTGCGCGCGATGCAGGCACGCGAGCGCGATGTCGCGGCAATGCGCGCCGAGCGTCGCGAGCTTCGCCTTGAGCCAGAGCCGCGTCGCGACGAGGATCTGATCGTTGCGGCTGCGTCCCGCATGCACCTTGCGTCCGGCATCGCCGAGCCGCTCGACGAGGCGCGCCTCGATCGCCGAGTGGCCGTCCTCGTAGCGGTCGTCGAGCACGAAGCGGCCGGCCGCGAAGTCTTCGCCGAGCGCATCGAGCTCGCGCGCGAGCGATGCGGCATCGCCGGTCGCGATCACGCCGATGCGCGCGAGCCCTTCGACATGCACCTTGCTCGCGGCGATGTCATGCAGGAAGAACTCGCGATCGAGCACGACGTCGTCGCCGGCGAGGAAGCGCATGATCCGCGCGTCGACCGCGACGCCGTCCTTGTTCCAGAGCAGATCGCTCATCGGCGCGCTCCGAGTTTTGCCGCGACCGCGGCGGGCTCGAGCTCGATGCGCTCGCCGGTCGCGCGCCGCTTCAGCTCCACCGTTCCCGCGGCGAGACCGCGCGGGCCGACGACGAGCTGCCACGGCAGGCCGATCAGGTCCATCGTCGAGAATTTCACGCCGGCGCGCTCGGCGGTATCGTCGTAGAGCACGGAGAGGCCGGCTTCGCCGAGCGTAGCGTAAAGCGATTCGCAAGCCGCATCGGTCGCCGCGTCGCCCGGCTTCAGGTTGACGAGCCCGAGATCGAACGGCGCGATCGCGTCCGGCCAGACGATGCCGGCGGCATCGTGGCTCGCCTCGATGACCGCGCCGACGAGCCGCGAGACGCCGATGCCGTACGAGCCGCCGTGGACCGGCCGCTCGACGCCGTCGGGTCCGGTGACGAGTGCCTTCATCGGCTGAGAATACTTCGTGCCGAAATAGAACACCTGACCGACCTCGATGCCGCGCGTAGCGACGCGATCAGCGGCGGCGACTTCGCGATCGAAGCGCGCCGCGTCGTGCACGTCCTCGGTCGCGGCGTAGAGCGTCGTCCACGGTGCGATCAGCGGCGCGAGATCGCCGTCGTAGTCGACGTCCTCGCCCGGGATCGGCAGGTCCAGCACGCGACGGTCGCAATAGACGGCCGATTCGCCGGTCTCGGCGAGCACGATGAACTCGTGCGAGAGATCGCCGCCGATCGGGCCGGTCTCGGCGCGCATCGGGATCGCACGCAGCCCCATGCGCGCGAACGTGCGCAGGTAAGCGACGAACATGCGGTCGTACGAGCGGCGTGCGCCGGCTTCGTCGGGATCGAACGAGTAACCGTCCTTCATCAGGAACTCGCGGCCGCGCATGACGCCGAAGCGCGGCCGCTGCTCGTCGCGGAACTTCCACTGGATGTGATAGAGGTTCAGCGGCAGGTTGCGGTACGAGCGCACGCCGGCGCGGAAGATCTCCGTGATCATGTCCTCGTTGGTCGGCCCGTAGATCAGCTCGCGGTCGTGGCGATCGCGGATTCGCAGCATCTCGGGCCCGTACGCATCGTAGCGGCCGCTCTCGCGCCAGAGATCGGCGAGCTGCAGCGTCGGCATCAGCAGCTCGATCGCGCCGGCGCGATTCATCTCCTCGCGCACGATGCGCTCGATGTTCCTCAGCACCGCGAGGCCGAGCGGCAGCCAGGCGTAGATGCCGGCCGCCTCCTGGCGGATCATGCCGGCGCGCAGCATCAGCCGGTGCGAGGCGGTCTGCGCCTCGGCCGGTGTCTCCTTCAGGAGGGGCAGCAGATAGCGGGAAAGCCTCATCGGCGCTCCTCCATTTCGAGCGGTATCCCGGCGAGCTCGTCGAAGCCGAGCGCGCGATTGAGATTCTGCATCGCCTGCGTCGCCGCGCCTTTCAGCAGATTGTCGAGCGTCGCGACGACGACGACGCGCTTTCCGCCGGGCGCGACCGCGAAGCCGCCGATCTCGGCGTGGTGCTTCCCGGCGATGCGGCTGACCCACGGCGCCTCGTCGACCACGCGCACGAGCGGCTCGCCTGGGTAGAACGCGCGGAAGCGCCCGGCGACGGCCGTCGGCGTCGTCGCATGTTGCAGCCACACATTGACCGTCATCGTGATACCGCGGAAATGCGGCGCGACGTGCGGCATGAACTCTACGGGAACCTGCAGATGGCGCGCGACCTCGCGCTCGTGCACGTGGTCGGTCAGCGCATACGGCATCAGGTTGTCGCGGAGCTTGTCCGGATCGTTGCGGTCGGACGGCGTCGTGCCCGCACCGGAGTAGCCCGACACACCGAAGCAGGCCGGCGGCGCGGCGAGATCGTCCTTCAGCGGAGCGATCGCGAGCTGCATCGCGGTCGCGTAGCAGCCGGGGTTCGCGATGCGCTTTGCGCGTTCGTAGCGCGCGCGCGTCAGCTCGGGCAGGCCGTAGTGCCATGCGTCGTCGAAGCGATGATCCGCCGAGAGGTCCACGACGACCGTCGCCGGCGCGTTCTCGCCGAGAAGCCGCACGGCATCGGCGGACTTGCCGTTCGGCAGCGCGAGGATCACCGCGTCGGCGCCGCGGACCGCGACTGCTTCGGCGCCGAGGTTCTCGTAGCGCAGCTCGCCTTCGAATTCGTCGACGTGATCCGCGACGCGCTCGCCGTCGAGCTCGCGCGAGGAGACGAACGCAAGCTCCAGCGACGGATGCGCTGCGATCAGCCGGATCAGCTCCGCGCCGGTGTGACCGCGCGCGCCGACGATGCCGATGGATTTCGTTCCGATCATGGGTAAGTCGATTCCATGGGGTGGGCCTCGACCCACCGTTACCGTATCTCCGGTGGGCTGAAGCCCACCCTGTTCATGCGGCGGTCGGGACGGGTTGTGGATCCAGCAGCGTCGCCGGCCGCGTGCGGCAGTGCTCGACGCAGCGCTCGATCGTCGCGAAATCGCCGAGGCCGTACCAGTACGCCTTCCATCGCGGCTGCTTGTAGCAGCCGTCGGATTCGGCGTAGTAAAACGGGTTGATCGCGTTGTGGTGACGCGAGCGCCAGAACAGGCTCGGATTGCCGGCGCGCATCACCTGCCACGCCGCGCGGCCGAGGCCCTCGCCCTGCGCGTCGTCGGCGACCGCGAACTTGTCGAGATACGGAATGCCGTCCTCGCAGGTCAGGATCAGCGCAGCGCGATAGTTCTCGCTGACGTAGGCCTTGAAGAGCCGCGTGCGCTCGAAATAGTCCGCCGCGAGCCGGCGGCCGAAGCTCGCCTCGATCAGCGCGCGGAGCCGCGCCTTGTCGATGCGGCTCCAGTCGGTGTGCACGTCGACGCGCTCGCCGCGACGGATCAGCGTGCCGGAACCCTTGTGCGTGAAGAGCTCCTTCGCGAGTTCGGCCGGCTTCGTGATCGACACCGACGAGGCGAGCGGCAGCTTGTCGAGCAGGTCCTTGATCTGCTCGATCTTGAGGCGCATGCCCGAATGGAGCCAGGGCGCGGCCTTCAGCGCGTCGTATTCGGTCGAGAGATTGATCGAATCGATGATCGCGCCGTCGCCGTCGAGGAGACCGCCGGTGCCGGTCAGGAAAATGATCTTGTACGGCCGCAGCACGCGCACCAGCTCGTTCGCGGCGAAATCCGCGTTAATGTTGACGATCTGCCCGGCGGCGGTCTCGCCGAGCGAGGCGATGACCGGAATCGATCCGGCGCGTAGCGACGCCTCGATCGGCGCGAGCTCGACGCGCGCGACGCGGCCGACGAGCCCGAGCGCGTCGCGGTCGACGAAATCGGCTTCGAACACGCCGGAAACGATCGAAGTCGCGCGCGCGTCGGCTTCCTGCAGCGCTTCGACGAGCCGGAGATTCTCGGCGTGGAACACACGGCGCACGATCGCCAGCGTTTCCGGCGAAGTGACGCGAAGGCCATCGATAGTCTGCTTCGAGATGCCGGCGGCATTGAGCTCCTCGTCGAGCTGCGGGCCGGCGCCGTGCACGACGATCGGCGTGAGACCGACCTGCTGCAGGAACGCGAGCGAGGATGTCAGCGCGTCGAGATCGTCGCGCAATACCGCGCCACCGACCTTGACGACAGCAAAGCGCTTCGCGTCGAGCTGCGCGAAGCGCTTGAGGTACTGATCGATCTCGCGCGGGCTCGCCATGCTCGAGAGCAGGCGCACGATGGTCTGGCGGATCTGGAGATGGGCGTCGGCGTTCATGCGAGTCGGTCCGCGATCAGGCGCGTGACGGTTCGGGTGTAGTCGTGAAGTTGCGCGAGCGCGACGAACTCGTCGGCGGCGTGCGCCTCGGCGATGTCGCCGGGGCCGAACACGAATGTCGTGTAGCCGGCCTGCGAGAACAGCGAGGCTTCGGTCCAGAAATCGACCGCGTTGCCGATCGGGATGCCGAGCGCGTCGGCGACATCGCGCGCGGCGAGGCGGCGGTTCTCCGCGTCCGCGACCTCGCCCGCAGGCAAGGACGGACCACGGAACGTCTCGGCGAATGCGGCGGGCGCGGGATCGGCGAACGCCTGCAGCGTCGCCAGCAATGCGCCGGTATCCATCGACGGCAGCGGGCGGAATCCGAAGCGCACCTCGGCCGACGGCGCGATCACGTTCGCCTTGATGCCGCCTTCGATGCGGCCGATGTTGAGACGCAGCCCCGTGAGCCCGCCGAAGCGCGCGTGCGCCTGCTCTTCGGCGAATGCGAGCGCACGCGCGCCCCAGCGCATGGCCTGGTGCACGGCGCTGTCCGCCGTCGCGCTCGCGCTCGATGCATGGCCCGCGCGACCCGCGAAACGCAGCGAGACCGAGCTGATCCCGCGATGCGCGAGCACGGCTTCGCAGCGCGTCGGCTCGGCGACGATCACGCTCTCGTACGCGTGTTTCTTCGCGAGAAACGCGAAGATGCAGCGCGCATCGTTGGCTTCCTCGTCCGACGTGAACAGGAACGCGGCGTCGCCGTCGCTCGACGACGCTGCCGTGAGCAGCGCGGCAGCCGCGCCCTTGATGTCGCAGACACCGAGGCCGACCGCGCGCTCGCCGTCGACGCGAAGCGCGAACGGGCTCGCGCTCCAGTGCGGCGAATCGGGCACGGTGTCGAGGTGCACGTTGAAGAGCCGCTTCGGCTTGCCGCGCACGGCGTGAAGGCTCACCGCGCCGGCGCCGTGATCGACGGTTTCGCAGGCGAAACCTGCAAGCTGATCGCGCAGATACGCGAAGATGCCGCCGGTGTCGATCGCGCGCGGCGGATTGCGCGTGTCGAAAGCGACGAGCGCGCGGAGATGCTTCAGCGTGGTGTCGAGCAGCTCGCTCACGTCTTCGTCATCCATCGTCGCCGTGGCGGCTACGGTTTGCGGTTGACTTCAGCCCACAGCGTCGAGCTCATCCCATAAAGCCGGATGAATCCTTCCGCCTCGGCGACGCCCCAGTCCGCCGCCTGCGCATACGTCGCCTTCGCGGTCTGCAGGATGTGCGGCGACTTCACCGCCACCGGATACGCGATGCCGCCGCGCGTCTCGACGACGACCGAGCCCGTGACCACGCGCTGCGTCGAGGCGAGGAACGCCTCGAGATCGTATTTGAGCGGATCGTGATAGAAACCTTCGTAGACGAGCTCCGTCCACTTGCGCCCGACTTCCGGCTTGAACCGGTTCTGCTGCTTCGTGAGCACCGCCTCCTCTAGCGCGCGGTGCGCGACGAGCAGCGCCGTCAGTCCCGGCGCTTCGAACACGATGCGTCCCTTGAGGCCGATCGTCGTGTCGCCGGTGTAGAGATTGCGGCCGACGCCGTACTTCGCGAACGCGGGGTTCAGCCGCTTCAGGATCTCGCCGCCCGCGACGCGCTCGCCGTCGATCGCGACCGCTTCGCCGTTCTCGAACGCGATCTCGACGCGCAGCGTCCCGACCGGCCATTCGCTGCGCGGCGCACACCAGCCGACGGCGCCCGCGCCGGGCTCCTGCCAGCGGTCGATCTCGCCGCCGGAGATCGTCACGCCGAGCACGTTCTCGTTGATCGTGTAGTGTTGCGTCTTCGCGCGCACGCCGAATCCGCGCTCCTCGAGATAGCGCTGCTCGTAGGCGCGGACTTCGACGTGCTCCTTCTGGATCTCGCGGATCGGCGCGACGATCTCGTAGTCGCCGAGCGCCTTGACCGCGAGATCGAAGCGCACCTGATCGTTGCCCATGCCGGTGCAGCCGTGCGCGAAGGCTTTCGTGCCGAGCTCGTCGCAGCGCTTCAGCGATTCCTCGACGATCACGTAGCGATCCGAGACGAGCAGCGGATACTGCCCCTGATACAGCTCGCCGGCGCGAACCAGCGGCTTCACGAATCCGTCCCAGATCGCCTGCGACGCGTCGATCGTCCGATGCGAAGCGACGCCGAGCTCGTGCGCGCGCCGCTCGATGTAGTCGCGCTCCTCGGCCGAAACGCCGCCGGTATCGGCGAACACGGTGTGTACCGAATAGCCGCGCTCCGCGAGATACGGCACGCAGAAGCTCGTGTCGAGGCCGCCCGAGAATGCGAGCACGATGTCCTTGCTCATCTCGCGCCTCCCGGATCGCCGACGAGCGTCGCCATGATCGCCTTCTGCACGTGCAGCCGGTTCTCCGCCTCGTCGATCGCGATGCACTCCTCGGAATCCATGACCGCATCGGTCGCCTTCACGTTGCGCCGCAGCGGCAGGCAGTGGCTGAACAGCGCGCCGCTCGTCAGCGCCATCTTGCGTTCGTCGACGATGAAGTGGCGGTGCGCATCGCGCAGCGGCTTTTCGTCGGCCCAGCGGCCGAAGTACGGGATCGCGCCCCAGCTTTTCGCGTAGACGACTTCGGCGCCGCGATACGCGGCGTCGGGATCGTGGCTGATCGTCAGCGAGCCGCCGTTCTCGGCGACGTTCTGCCGCGCGAAATCCATGTAGCGCGGATCGAGCAGGTATTCCTGCGTCGGGCAGAGCAGCGTCACGTCCATGCCGTAGCGCGTCGCGATCATCAGCGCGGAGTTCGCGACCGCGGTATTGAGCGGGCGCGGGTGATAGGTCCAGGTCAGCACGTACTTGCGGCCTTTCAGCTCGCCGAGGTGCTCCTTCAGCGCGAGGATGTGCGCGAGCTCCTGGCAGGGATGCGTGATCGTCTCCATGTTGATGACCGGCACGGTCGCGTATTTCGCGAACGCGTTCAGCACGCGATCCTTCCGGTCGAGCGACCAGTCCTGGAATTTCGGGAACGCGCGCACGCCGATCAGGTCGACGTAGCGCGACAGGACGCGCGCGACCTCGGCGACGTGCTCCTCCTCCTCGCCGTCCATCACCGTGCCGTTGCCGAACTCGATCGGCCACGCGTCCTTGCCCGGCGCGAGCACGATCGCATGGCCGCCGAGCTCGAACGCGCCGAGCTCGAAGCTCGCGCGCGTGCGCATCGACGCGTTGAAGAACAGGAGCGCGATCGACTTGCCGGCGAGATCGCGCCCGATCCGCTCGCGCTTGAACGCGGCCGCGCGATCGAGCAGCGCATCGAGCTCGGGACGGGTCCAGTCCTGGGTGTTGAGGAAATGCCTGGGCGACATGCGGATGTCCGTGATCGTGAGGTTTGGAGTCCGGAAAACAAAAAACCCGGCGCAAGGGCCGGGTTTTCGTCGAAATGCGTGAAACGCGTGCGACAGCCTACCCGGCGCGGATACGAAGCTCCGGTCGGCGCGCGCGCGAGGTCATGCCGGCGGCCATGCGGGCGCTGGTCAGGTTCGCGGGCGAGAGGCTCATCGCGTTCATTGCTCGGGAAGGTAACGGGAAACGTGGTCGAGTGCAAACGGCACGAAAAGCCGGCCGGCCTTGCCGAATCCCAAATCCCGGCCCTTATTCCGCCGGTGCGACGCTGACGCGAACGCGCATGCGCTCGCCGGGATCGTAGTCGAGACGCGAGACGTAGACATCGCCGCGGTAACGGTACTGGACGTCGTAGCCGATGATGCGCCGCTCCTCCGCGGCGTCCTGCACCATGCGGCAGTGCCGCTCGGGCGCGGCGTAGTAACCGTCGTCCTTGCTCGCGACGCCGTGGCCGACCGCGCCGCCGACGACCGCGCCCGCGACCGTCGCCGCCTTGCGGCCGTCGCCCTTGCCGACCGTGTTGCCGAGCACGCCGCCGACGATCGCGCCGATCACGGTGCCGGCCGCGTTGTTGTTGCCGCCGTCGACCCGGCGCTCGACCGGAACGTCCTCGCATTCCTCGCGCGGCGCGCTGGTCTGCACGCGATCGTAGACCGGATCGACGCGGAGCACATCGGCCCACGCGTACTTGGTGTTTTCCGCGTTCGGCGGCGGCGCGTCGTAGCGCCGGTCCTGCGCCGAAGCCTGTTGCGCGGACACGCCGACGGCGATCAGGACCGCCGCCGCGATGAGTACACACTTCCACTTCATGATGATCTCCACGTCGGGGCGACGTGCTCGAAGCCGGCGGCGGCTGTTCTGGATTTCTCTGCCGACGCGGGCCGGCCCGGCCCGTTCTGTTGTGGCGGCGATTAGAACATCGAATCGCTGAACCCCGGCTAAGGCCTTCCATTCATTGAAGAAAAACGATCCCCAGCGCGCAGGCGCCGGCGCGCGCCTGCTATGCTGTTGCAGAGCACAAAGGCCTGCGATGACGCTTCGACTGCACAACAGCCTGACCCGCCGCACCGAGGATTTCGTCCCACGGGATCCGGAGCGCGTGACGCTCTATGTCTGCGGACCGACCGTCTACAACTACGTCCACATCGGCAATGCGCGGCCGTATGTCGTGTTCGGCCTCCTGGCGAAGCTCCTGCGGCGTCTCTACCCGCGTGTCGTCTACGCGCGAAACATCACCGACGTGGACGACAAGATCAACGCCGCCGCGAAGGCTGCCGGCGTGCCGATCGACCGCATCGCGGACCGCTTCGCGGCCGCGTTCTTCGAGGACATGGCCGCGCTCGGCGCGGACGCGCCCGACGTGAATCCGCACGCGACGAAGCACATCGAAGGCATCGTGCGCATGTGCGAGGCGCTGATCTCGTCGGGCAACGCGTACGCGGCCGAAGGACACGTGCTGTTCGACGTCGCAAGCTATACGAGCTACGGCGAGCTCTCCGGCCGCTCGGTCGACGAGATGATCGCGGGTGCGCGCGTCGAAGTCGCGCCGTACAAGAAGAATCCGGCCGACTTCGTGCTCTGGAAGCCGTCGACGCCGGATCTTCCCGGCTGGGACAGCCCGTGGGGACGCGGCCGTCCGGGCTGGCACATCGAATGCTCGGCGATGGCCGAGGCCCATCTCGGCGAGACGATCGACATCCACGCGGGCGGCAACGATCTCATGTTCCCGCATCACGAGAACGAGATCGCGCAATCGACCTGCGCGCACGGCGGCCGCGTGTTCGCACGCTACTGGCTGCACAACGGCATGCTGACGTTCGGCGGCAGGAAGATGTCGAAATCGCTCGGCAACGTGATGCTGGTGCACGAGCTTCTGCAGCAGCATCCGGCCGAGGTGCTGCGCTATCTCTTGCTGAAGGCGCACTATCGCCAGCCGCTCGACTGGTCCGACGCCGCGCTCGCGCAGGCGCGCGCGACGCTCGACGGCTGGTACGGTGCGCTGCGCGATCTCGACGACGTCGCGGTCGACGCCGACGAGATCGAAGTGCCGGCCGAGATCGAGGCGGCGTTGCTCGATGATCTCAACACTCCGCAGGCGCTCGCGGTTCTCGCGCAGCTCGCGACCACGAGCCGCCAGGCCGCGCCCGCCGAGCGCAAGGCCGCGAAGATCGCGCTGCTCGGCGCCGGCGCGATGCTCGGTCTCCTGCAATCGGATCCGGAAGCCTGGTTCAAGCAGGGTCTCGTCCGTGCGACCGGCGAGGTCTCGGCGGGCGCAGCGATCGATCCGGACGAAATCGACGCGCTCGTCGCGCAACGCAACGAAGCGCGCAAGGCACGCGATTTCGCCGAAGCCGACCGCATCCGCGATCTGCTCGCCGCGAAAGGCATCGCGATCGAAGACGGCGCGCAAGGCACGCGCTGGAAAGTCGTGAATCCGAATGAACGCGCAGCTTGATGAACGCTCAATTTGAGCCGGCACCCAGCGCCGAAGCGGCGCAAGCCGCGATTGCCGACGAGTTCGCGTTCTTCGGCGACTGGACCGAGCGCTATCAATACCTGATCGACCTCGGCCGCAAGCTGCCGACGTTTCCGGACGCCGAGAAGACCGACGCGCACAAGGTGACCGGCTGCCAGTCGCAGGTGTGGCTCGCCGCATCGGGCGACGCGAAGCGGCTCGAATTCCGGGCGACGAGCGATTCGGCGATCGTGTCAGGACTGATCGCGCTGCTGCTGCGCGTGTATTCGGGCCGATCGGCTTGCGAGATCCTCGCGACCGAGCCGAAATTCATCGAGGCGATCGGCCTCGCGAAGCATCTTTCGCCGACGCGCTCGAACGGCCTCGCTGCGATGCTCGCGGCGATCAAGCAGCACGCACGCGAAGCGCTCGACTAGATGCGCGACGTCGTCCCGGCGAAAGCCGGGGCTCATCTTGATTTTCGTCGAATGAGCAAAAATGGATTCCGGCTTGCGCCGGAACGACGGGGCGTGACGTCTCGACGAGCGGCGCGCACACGCTCACATCGTATGCGTCGGCCTTTCCTGCGTCAGGATGCCGGCCAGAATCGACTCGATCTTGGTCCGCGCTGCTTCGCCGTCCGCCGAATCGTTGAACTGCACGCCGATGCCGGCCGTGCGGTTGCCTTGCGCTCCGGCCGGCGTGATCCAGACGACCTTGCCGGCGACCGGCAGGCGGTCCTTCTCTTCCATCAGCGACAGCAGGATGAACACTTCGTCGCCGAGGCTGTAGCGCTTGGCGGTCGGCACGAACAGGCCGCCGCCCTTGACGAACGGCATGTATGCGTTGAACAGCGCGCCCTTGTCCTTGATCGCGAGCGAGAGAATGCCCTGTCGCGGTGCGCCGCCGGATGCTGGTGTCGCCATCGTCACGCCCTTTCCGACATCACGCTGTCTTTGCCCGGCCAGCCGCGCAACAGATCCAGGAGGACCAGATCCGCGCGCAGCGTCGTCGAAAGCAGGCCGCGCGCGAGGTCGGCGCGACCGAACCACGCGGCTAGCTTCGGGATTTCGGCACGCCGGGTCAAGCCGAGCGCGCCGCTCCGGCCGGCGCCGAGCGCACGCGCTTCCTCGCGCGCCAGCACCGCGGCGAGCCAGAGCCGCAGGTCGGGCCGATCCGCCGGGAAAG
>JADMIO011618427.1_pt1 | contig 32054 bp, 31 predicted proteins | sample 8958161 | NCBI WGS metagenome assembly JADMIO01 (sample SAMN16585339, study PRJNA669376) | soil metagenome | isolation source: Crop rotation soil | place: USA: Cullars Rotation, Alabama | collected 2011
GATCCGTGGGGCGCCACCGAGCCGATGAGCTGGTGGACGATCATCAATCGCTGTCGCGCGCTGGAGAACACGGCGTTCGTCGTCGCCGCCAACCAGGGCGCGTCGCTTCGTCACTATCCACCGTACTCGTGGCCAGGCGGCAGCCAGATCGTCGACTTCGATGGCCGGCTGCTCGCGGAGGCGTCCCCGGGGCCGGGCGAACGAATCGTCATTGCGCCTGTCGACATCACGGCGCTGCGCCACGAGCGCGAAGTGCGCAGCGGACATCAGATGCTCGCGCACCTTCGGACAGAGGCGTATCCCGTGTATGCACAGCACCGGTACCCGCCCGATGTCACGCTCGGGGGCGAGCGCTCCTACGAGCGCAATCGGGCGTTGATCGAGGAGGCCAAGCGGCGGACTGGCGACCAGCGCCGCCCCTTTGTCACCGCGCGCTGATCGATTGGGGAGGGCGCGATCGATTGGGCGATCGATTTGGACCCGCCGCGATCGAGTGACCGTCGTCGAAGTACACTGCCGCCTCAGTTTCTGACTTTCACACCGCCACGGACGGAGTTGCGATGCTACGCGTCTGGCTTCTCACTGCGATCCTCATTCCCGCGCAGCCCGCCCCCGCTCCAGGGCCCGTTCGCATCGTCGACACCGGCGAGCTGATGCAGATCCTCATTCGCCCAGCCTACCAGGACTTGCAGACGGCGGTGAGCCACCCACCGCAGTCGCGTCAGGACTGGGCCGCCATCTATCGCGCCGCGGTGCGTCTGGCGGAGATGGAGAACCTGATCTTCTTTCGCGAACCGAATCGCTACACGACACAACCGCAGTTTCCGGTGCTCGCCGCGCGCGCAAGAGATGCGAGCGCCGAGGTTGTGACCCTGACACTGGCGGCGCTGCCAAGTGCGAAGCCCGAAGACTTCCCTGCCGTTCGCCGCGCTTATGAGGCGATCTCCAGCTCGTGCACGGCGTGCCACCGCGGGCTTGGCACGATGAACGGACCAACAGTGAAACCTTGAGCCGGGAGCCGGGATCCGGGAGCCGGGATCCGGGAACCGGGAACCGGAAAGCGGGAAGCGGGAAGCGGGAAGCGGGTTGAGGTCTAAAGCGCGCCGAAGTTCGACTCGTAACGAGCGGCGAATTCCTTCCACGTGTAGTTGTGCGACATCCCGCCAAGGTGCTCCAGCGCGTAGGTGGCCGCGACGCTTCCAAACTGCGCGCACACCTGGTGGCTGGCGCCTGTCGCAAGCCCCTTCATGAAGCCGCCACGGAACGCATCGCCGACACCGGTTGGGTCTTCCAGGCGATGGGGTTTGACCGACGGGACATCGATGCGGCCATCACGAGTAAGCACCGAACACCCCTGCTCGCCGCGAGTCACCACCAGCAGCGCCACTCGCGAGACGATGTCCGATTCGCTCAACGCGGTTTTCTGCCGCATCAATTCGAACTCGTAGTCGTTGCAGATCACCATGTAGGCTCGGTCGATGCCGCTGGCAAGCTGATCCCCATCCATGCGCGCGCACTGCTGTCCCGGATCCCAGATGTACTTGACGCCGAGCGCCCCGCACTCTTCGGCGTACTGCACCATGGCGTCAGGATCGTTTGGCGACACGATCACGAGACTGTCGTCGAGCCGTTCGAGCGTGCGAAACGACAACTCCGCGGCATTGGCCATCGCACCGGTGTAGAACGACGCGATCTGGTTGCCGGCCTGGTCGGTGCTGCAGAAGAACGACGCCGTGAACCGGCCATCGATCACCCGAACCAGTGACGTGTCCACGCCGACAGCGTCCAGCCACTGCCGGTAATCGCCAAAGTCCTGTCCGGCCGTCGCCATGATCGACGGCCGCTCGCCGAGCAAAGCCAGGGTGTACGCGATGTTCGGCGCGCAGCCGCCCCGCCGCTTGTCCATCGTGTCGACCAGAAAACTCAGGGAGATGCGGTGCATGTGCTCCGGCAGGAAGTGTTCGGTGAACTTGCCGGGGAATGACATCAGGTAGTCGTACGCGATCGAGCCGGTGACGATGAGGTTCATGGGGGATTTATGCTATCGCTAGTCGCTGGTCGCTGGTCGCGAGTCGCTGGTCGCTCGTCGCTGGGTCGCTGTTCGGAGTTCGGACTCCGCGGTTCGCTGTTCCAATTCGCTATGGGTTGCCGGATCCCGATTCCCGATTCCCGGTTCCCGGTTCCCGGATCCCGGATCCCGGATCCAAGCTATGAGACGTATTTCCCAATGATCGGCGCCAGGTCGCGCTTGGTCTGCTCCGGCATCGCGTCGGGTCTGGTAATGATGGCCGTCGCCAGCGCGCGATGGCAGTCGTGATGGGCCGACACATCGAGGGTTTCGACGACGCGAGCGATGACCTGCTGTGCGGTTTGAGCGTTTTGCGTCAGATTGTTGATGATCATCTCGACCGTGACCGAATCGTGTTCGGGATGCCAGCAGTCGTAATCGGTCACCAGCGCCATCGTCGAATAGGCAATCTCGGCCTCGCGCGCCAGCTTGGCCTCCTGCAGATTGGTCATCCCGATGATGTCGGCGCCCCACGATCGATAGAGCTTCGATTCGGCGAGCGTCGAAAAGTGCGGTCCCTCCATGCAGACGTAGGTGCCGCCGCGATGCACGCGCGCCCCTGCCGCTTCGGCACAATCGGCGGCCAGTGCCGACAGCTGATCACAGAGCGGGTGCGCGAAGCCGACATGCGCCACGATGCCCCGGCCAAAGAACGTACTGGCTCGCCCCTTGGTACGATCGATGAACTGATCGGGAAACACGAGGTCCATGGGACGGTAGCGTTCCTGCAAACTGCCGACCGCGCTCGCCGATAGAATCCATTCCACGCCGAGCAGCTTCAGGCCGTAAATATTGGCGCGAAAGTTCAGCTCGGTCGGCATCAGCCGATGGCCGGCGCCGTGCCGCGACAGAAACGCGACGCGCTTGCCGCGCAGCGTCCCGATCACGAATGGACCGGATGGATTGCCGAACGGCGTCGACAGCAACCGCTCTTCGCGATCGGTCAACTCCGCCATGTCGTAGAGCCCACTGCCGCCAATGATCCCGATGCGTACTGACATGCTCTCCTCTTCTCGCGAGTCGCTGGTCGCGAGTCGCTCGTCGTTTTCGAATGTTTCGCTATTCGCGTTGCGCCGTATCCCGTCCCGGATCCCGGTTCCCGCATCCCCGTTGCCGGTTCCCGGATCCCTGGTCCCGGATCCCGGCCCTAGAGCACGCGCTCGACCATCCGCTTGCCGTTTGTCTCGCGGAACACACCGGCTGCCATGGTCGGGTCGTGTTCGAAGAACACGAGATACTCGCGATCGATCGCCTCGCGAGCAAACTCGCGCTTGAAGGCCAGGGTATCCATCGGATAAAGGTCGTAGCCCATCACCCAGGCGTCGGGAACGTGCACCGAGGTTGGGTACATATCGGCCGCGAATACCGCCGTGCGCTCGCCGGACTCGATCATCACGACCTGATGATGGCGCGTGTGCCCACCGGATCGCCGGTAGCGGACACCGGGCATGAGGACTGCCTCGTCGTCCACCAGGCTGATCACACCCGCCGACTCGAGCGGCACGAAGTTCTCCGGCAGATAGCTGGCCCGATTGCGCTCGTGCGGATGCGTGGCATCCGCCCACTCACCGCGGTGGGCGACATAGCGCGCATTGGGAAACCGCGGAACAAGTCGACCGTCGCTGTCACGTTTGGTGAAGCCGCCGGCGTGGTCGAAATGCAGGTGGCTCGCGACGACGATCTCGATGTCGTCTGCCGACAGACCGGCCTCTGCGAGGGCGTGGTCCAGGTGATAGCTCCGGTCGAGCCCGTAAATGTCCGCGAACTTCGCGTCGGCCTTGTCTCCACACCCGGCATCGATCAGCAGGGTCTTCTCGCCGCGGACGACGAGCGGCCGCATACCGAGCGGAATGCGATGGCGATCGTCAGGCGGCAGGCGCTTCTCCCACAAGGTGCGCGGTACTACCCCGAACATCGCGCCGCCATCGAGGGCGAAAAAGCCGTCCGACAGTGCGATCAGCTCCAAGTCGCCCAGCGAGTGGCGCCTGATGTTGGTCTGCCGCAGCACCGCCGGTGGCGACTGCTTGAGCTCGACGAGCACGCCGTGCGCCGCACTCGGATGAATGAACGCGACCATCGCGCCTTCGGCGCCTGGACGGGCCTGCTGATCGATCAGCCGGATGCCTCGCGTGCGCAGATGATCGAGCGCGGCCTCGATGTCGTCCACTCGCAACGCGATGTGATGAAGGCCGGCACCCCGGCGCTCGAGAAACTTGCCGATCGGCGAATCGGCCGCGGTCGCCTCCAGAAACTCGAGCGAGGAAGAGCCGGCTTTGAGAAAGTGCGCCCTCACCCGTTGGGACAGGACCTCCTCCGACGACTCCACGTGAAGGCCGAGCGCGTCACGAAAGAACGTGAGCGCGGCGTCGAGATCGCCGACCGCGACGCCAACATGATCGAGTACCGCCTTCATCGGCAGCGGCGCCTCATGCCTCGCCCTTCGGCCGCATGGCGCGATCGAGAATCTGCGCCGCCGCACTATAGGGGTCGAGCTCTCGCATCGCGATCCGTTGTACCAGCTGCTCGAAAGCGTCGCGCCCGACGATCTCGGTCTCAACCCGTTCCATGAAGCGGTGCGTCAACAGATCCCGAAGGCGAAACTCGTGACGCGCTTTGAGACGCCGGGTGCGTGTGCCAGCCGAATGCTCCCGAAACTTCCTCGCGGTCTCGAGCAGCTCGGGCACGCCCTGGCCGGACGTCGCTTCGGTCTTGAGGATAGGCGGCCGCCATTCGCCGGCGGCGAACGACTGCAGGGCGAGATTGGATTCGATCGCGGTCACCATGCGGTCGGCGCCATCGCGGTCGGCTTTGTTGATGACAAAGATGTCGGCGATCTCCATGATGCCGGCCTTGAGTGCCTGGACATCGTCGCCCGTGCCCGGTACGAGCACGACGATCGACAAATCGGCGGTACGGACGATATCGATCTCGTCTTGCCCGACGCCCACCGTCTCGACAATCACGAGGCTTTTGCCGGCGGCGTCGAAAACCAGCGCGACGTCGCCAGTGGCTCGCGCGAGGCCGCCCAGATGCCCGCGAGTCGCCATGCTGCGAATGAAGACCCCCTCATCCTGCGCATGCGCCTGCATGCGAACGCGATCGCCGAGGATGGCGCCGCCGGTGAATGGACTGGTCGGATCGACCGCGACCACGCCAATGGTCTCCCCCGCCTTTCGAGCCTCGCTGATGAGGCGGTCGACCAGTGTGCTCTTGCCGGCACCCGGCGGTCCGGTGACGCCAATCAGGTACGTCCGCCCCGTGTGAGGAAAGATGTCGCGAATCAGGTCGGAGGCGGCTGGCGACTCGTCTTCGATGAGCGACATCGCGCGAGCCATCGCCCGCGCTTCGCCGGCCCGCACGCGGTCGGCCAGTGAAGGGGGAACGGTCACTTCAAGCAGCCAGGAGCTGACGGGCGATCACCAGACGCTGCACTTCGCTGGTGCCCTCGCCGATGGTGACGAGCTTCACGTCGCGAAAGTACTTTTCAGCCGGATAGTCTTTGACGAAACCGTAGCCGCCGTGAATCTGAACGCCGTCCTCGGCAACACGGACGGCGGTTTCGCTCGCGAACAACTTCGCCATCGCCGACGGCAGGGTCACCGCCTGTCCTTGATCTCTCACCCAGCCGGCGCGATAGGTCAGCAGGCGCGACGCTTCAATCCTGGCCGCGTGTTCGCCGAGCCGTGCTCGAATCGACGGAAAGGTGCCGATGGCGCGGCCAAACTGCGTTCGCTGACTCGCGTAGGCGGCGGCCGACTCGTAGGCGCCCTGTCCCAGCCCGACGGCGAGCGCCGCGATGCCGATGCGGCCGGCGTCGAGCACTTGCAACGTCTGCACAAATCCTTGCCCCTCTTCGCCAATGAGCTGAGAGGCTGGGATGCGGCAGTTCTGCAGAATCACTTCGGTGGTCTCGCTGGCGCGCATGCCCAACTTGTCTTCCTTCTTGCCGGCCAGCAGCCCCGCCGTTCCACGCTCGATGATGAATGCCGATATGCCTTTGGGACCCTTGCTCTTGTCGGTGATCGCCATGAGCACCATGGTGTCGGCCGAGGTGCCGTGGGTGATGAAGGCCTTGGAGCCATTCAGAATCCAGCTGTCGCCGTCACGCGCGGCCGTTGTCCGCATCGCGGCGGCGTCGCTGCCGGATCCGGGCTCGGTGAGACCCCATGCCGCCAGCTTCTCGCCCTTGGCGAGCGGAACGAGAAACCGCTGCTTCTGCTCTTCAGAGGCGAACCGTGCGATGTGTGCCGCACCAAGACCGTTGTGCGCGGCTACGGATAGCGCGACGCTCGGGTCCACGCGCGCGAGCTCTTCGATGCAGATGCAGTAGTCGATCGCCGACATGCCTGCGCCGCCGTACTCGGGCGCGAACTGGATCCCCATCAAGCCCAGGCCGGCCATCTTCGTCAGCAGCTCGGGTGGAAACGCCTGGGCGTCATCCCACTCACGAACGTGCGGCGTGATTTCGCTTTCGGCGAACTCGCGCACGCTGCGACGCAACAGGGTCTGCTCGTCGCTGAGACGAAAATCCATTTTCAGAATTATAGGCGAACGCGCGCGCATCTCGCGCGGACCGTCCACCTGCCGCGCGCTACTCGCTCGTGGCTCGTCGCGAACTGCGAGGCGCAAAAAGCCCCTCGCAACTCCTCATGCAAGATCCCAATTGCTGTGCGGCTGGTGATTGTCGATCAACCAACCCTTGACCAGCTGGCCGTAGGTTCGCGCTGGAATGTGGTGCTGCTGAAAGAACGGCGCGAGCTCGCGCTGCAGCCGCGGCAAGTGATAGAAGGGCACGCCTGGAAAATAGTGATGCTCCAGGTGGTAGTTTGAGTTGAGGAACCAGAAATCCCAGAACCAGCTCCCTTTCATCAGCGTGGCCCAGCGCGCCGGATCCGACGGGTCGATGTCGTAGTGCTGCCCCAGCCGATTGAGCGTGAAGGCAATCGGAAAGATGAAAAACACGGGGACGAGGTAGGCGCGAAGAGCGGCGGCGGCACCGAAGACCCACCAGATAGCGGCCAGCGCCGCGAGATGGGCACCAATCGACGCCCAGCGCTCGCGTGCGATCAGCGCCTGCAAGGCGGCTGGATAGGTACTGGTCTCCCTGCGTGCGGCGCGGAAGTAGATGGGAAAGAGCGCCGGCGTCGCATAGAGCAGCTTGAACCAACGCTCGTTACGTTTCGGCGACAGATGGTGGCGTTTCGGATCGCCGGTTCCGGATCCGAGCTCCGCATGATGATCGAGATGCCAGCGGGTAAACTGCGAGGCCGCAATGCCGCTTGGAATCGCATAGAGCAGCGCCAGCGCGCGCTCGGCGGCGGGACGTGGCCGCTCGAACACCAGGCGATGCAGCACCTCGTGCAGGAGCACCGTGAAGTTGAAGACGGTGAACCCCTGCACGATGGCGAGCGGAATCCAGATGGCGGGATGCTCGAAGCGGATCAAGCCCCACGTCGCCAGACCCAGAATGGCAAACTGCCGAATCGCCACGACAAAATGCCGTGCCGGCGTTTTGACGTGGAGCTGCTTGAGCCGCTCGCGAGGCAGAGCTTGCCCAAGCTCGGCGCGAAGCGCGACAGTGTGTTCGGCGTAATAAGGCATCTATCGGCTATCAGCTATCGGCTATCGGCTATCAGCTATCGGCTATCGGCTTCAGGATCCAACAGTTCGCGCCAGGTCGAGCACTGGAAGTGTTCTTGCTGAAGGCCGAACGCCGTTAGCCGAAAGCGGCTCGCGTCTCAGTAGTAAACCACCACGCGAAAATTGCCCGAGTTGTCCTGCAGGAAGTCATCGTTGACGCCGAGATAGAGACGGCCGGAGGAGCGGACACGAATCGGGCCGGTGTCGCTGCCGATGTAGAACAGGTCGTTGCCATTGCCGATCCGGCCGATCAGGGCGGCGGCGTTGCGATTCGGCATCGGCCGTCCAGGATTGGGCGGGGAGTTTTTCTCCCCTTCAGGACCATCGCGCCGATCCCGGCCCCACCGCACTTCGCCCTGCGCCGAGAAATAGATCGTCTGCCCGGCGCGAACATCGATGCCTGCGTCGTTGAACGGCACGTCGGCCGAGACAATGACCTGGCGCTCGCGCATGCCCGACGGCCGGCCGCCAAATGACGAGCTGGTGTTGTTGTTGTCGTTGTTGTTGAAGCCGTTGCGATCGAACTCGATGCGCGTCACTTCCTCGCGATCGAATCGCACGGTTCGTCCGCCGCCAAACCCGCGGCGCTCCTCGAATTCGATGGTGCCGTTCCGGACCGCGATCAATTCACCCTGGACGCGGGACCCGTCTCGCAGATACAACGTGTCGGCGCGCAGGCTGAGGGGAAGGGCGAACAGGATGGTCGCGCACGCAACCCACCGAGCGTTGACAGACATTTCTAACCCTCCCAAGCCCAGCGTGCGCGTCGCACTGCCCTGGGCAGCTATCGGCGACCGGCCATCAGCTCTTCGCGAGCCAAGCTGCAAGCTGAAAGCCGAAAGCGGACCAAGACCCAATTCGATTCGATCGGATACTGGACCTGGTAGCAGCCGCTGTGGCTCGCGCGTATGATGAGGATCATAGCACCTGCCCCCGGGCGCGCCGATTCTCCGATGCGACACTCCGTACCGCTCCGTACTCTCATCGTCTTCGTCCTGATCGTTCTGGGGTTGGCCCGCCCGGCACACGCGGACCTCACGGCCTTTCTGGGCCTATCGCCAACACCCGACAACCGCAGCGCGCGAGGATTTGCCGGCGGTCTGTCGATGCTGGTCCTGGGGTTCGAGTTCGAGTATTCGGAAATTCTCGAAGACGAGCTCGAAGGCTTGCCGTCGCTCAAAACCTGGTCGGGCAACGTATTGCTGCAAACGCCCGTCGAGATTCACGGCGTCCAGCTCTATGCGACCACTGGCGCCGGCGCGTATCGGGAGCGGCTTGGCGAAGACACCATTACCCACGTCGACGTGAATATTGGTGGCGGCGCGAAGATTCGCGTGAAAGGACCGCTGCGCGTCCGCCTGGACTACCGCATCCTGAAGCTCAGCGGCGAGCCCAGATACTCGCCCTACCAACGCTTCTACGCCGGCGCTAACATCGCGTTCTAACCAGCTCTCGGCTGTCAGCTGTCACCCATCGGCTGTCAGCTTCGGCTTTCGGCTAGAACGTGCCGAGCTGATCACTCAAAGCTGAAAGCCGAAAGCTGAAAGCTGAAAGCCGATCACCCGCCCGGCTTCTTCGGCGTGGCGGCTGGCAGCGGCAGCGGCGCGGGAGCCACGGCCATGTTTGCAAACTCGGTGAGCGAGAGCTTGCTCGGCGGGGTGGCGAAGGCGTCGCGATACTTGCTGAGCATCTCAGCTGGCGCCGCATTGAGCAGCTCGTCGAGGAGCAGCGACGGCCGGTAGTCGAAGCCCGGCGTCGCCGGCAGCAACGCGTGCACGTAGACAACGTTTCCCTTCTCGTCCCGCTCCGCTGCCTTGAAGACGCGCCACCCGGCGGCAATCGCCTGATGCGCCGGATCGGTATCGGCCGACAGCTTTTCCTGCAGCGTGCGAATGGCGAGCTCGAAGTCGGACACTTTGTCGGCCTTGATCGCCACCAGAATCAATCCGGCCTCGGTCGCGAATGACGAGGTGGCAGGATCGGCGGGCTTCGGTGTTTCGGTCGGGGGCGGGGTCGTCGGAGTCTGAGGGGGCGTTGGCGTTTGCGCCAGCGCCAACGCGAGCGCGTACGTGACGATCACAGGCGTCAGCCCTCTCGCGGCAACGCGGCGGCAGGCGTACCCGGGTGGTACGCCTGCCCGCGAGTTACTTCTTGCTCAGCGGCGCAATCGCGCGGCCGGCAAACGAGTCCTTGTACTTCGCGAAGATTTCCTGCACTTCGCTCGGGAAGACCTCGTTGACGACGCGCGTAATGTCGTATTCCTGATCCTTCACCACCGGGTCGGCGATGATGTAGTAAATCGCGCTCCCGTTGGCCTGCTGACTCGACTTGTAGAACTTGAGTCCCGCCAGCTGCTGTTTGCGTTCGGCCTTGTCGCTCTTCTCAAAGGCCTCGCGGTACTTGGTCAGCACGGCTTCGAAGTCCGCCGTCTTGTCGGGCTTGATGAGAATGGTGACCATCGCGGCGTCGCCATCGAGGGTCAACACCGGCTTCGTCGGTTCCTGGGCCCCAGCTTGCGTTGCGCCCACGAGCGTGAATGCCACCAGCCCCACACCGCACATCAAGACCCTCAATCCTCGACGCATCGATCCTCCTCAGCGAAAGGTCGCTACTTTACCGTACTGGACGTCCGATGAACACCGTCATTACCTCGTTGGCCAGCAGCATGCCGGCCCGCGTCAGCGCCAGCGACGACGCTGGCTCATGGATCAACAAACCGGCACCTACGAAGCGCTCGAGCTGCGAGCCGTAGCGCTCCCACACATCGACGCCGTATCGGCGTTTCACCGCAACCAGGTCGACGCCCGCGGCCAGACGCAATCCCATGAAAAGCGCGTCTTCAAGCCGCTCCTGCTCATCCAGCGTGCGGCGATCCAGCCACACCGGCTGCCCCGCATTGACGCGATTGACATATTCAGCTGCCGATGCCACCGCTCGCCACCGTTCGCCGCCGCGGGTCGAATGGGCGCCGCACCCGAAGCCGACCCACTGTCCGTCACGCCAGTACTTATAGTTGTGACGCGAACGCCGGTGTGCCGGCCGTGCCACGTTGGAGATTTCGTACTGCTCGTAGCCCGCGTCGTCAAGCCGCTCGAATCCTTGCAGGTACATCTCGGCCGCCTCTTCGTCGGGTGCGACCGACCAGCCCGCTCGCGCCATCTCATCTTTGAGCGGCGCGTTGGGATACACCTCCAGTAAGTACAGTGACGCGTGGTCGGGGGCCGTGTCGATCAGGGCATCCACTGACTCCAGCCATTCCTCCTGGCGCTGCCCGGGCAGCCACATCATCAAATCCAGGCTGACATTCTCGAACCCGGCCGCGCGAGCCTCACCGACCGCCGCGCGAGCCCGGTGGGCGGAGTGCAGCCGGCCCAGCCGGCGCAGTTCCTCGTCCCGAAACGATTGGACACCGAAACTGAGACGATTGACTCCCGCCTCGCGAAAACCGCGGAGCAACGGTTCGCTGACCGTTTCCGGGTTGGCCTCGAGCGTCACTTCCGTATCCGACGCGAGTGAAAAGCTGTCGCGGCAGGCGGCAATCAGGCGTGCGATTTCGGCGGGTTTGAGGAGCGACGGTGTGCCGCCGCCGAAGTAGATTGTGTCGGCCGCGGTGGCAGGCTCCGCGTGCCGCCGGATATCGATCTCGACCGCGTCGACGTAACGCGATTTCAGCGCCTCGTCCAGCAGTCCGCGATTGAAGTTGCAGTAGTTGCAGATTGCGGCGCAGAACGGGATATGGAGGTAGAGGCCGAGCGGATCCACTCCTCTACTTTAGCGATCCCGCGCGGCAGCGTCGCAAGTGGACGCTACTTCAACGACCCGGCGCGTCCGCCGGGCCAGTTCAGCTCGGCCGTGCCGGTCTCCTTGAGGCGGGCGCGGGCGAAGCCTTTGCTCTTGGACGGCAGGCTCGACGCGCGCTTCATGTTTTCGGGCGATGCCGGCGATTCTTTTTGCCACCGGCCCACTGCCTCGGCCGATGCCTGCGGGCCCACTTCGCGGAAGTCGGCGCCGCTCATCTCCACCCAGTCGCACATCTCCTGAAGCCGCGAGCGCGTCCGCGCGCCCAACTGGAAAATGAACGAGGTCGGATCGGTTGAATCCGGCGAATCCTTGAGATTGGTCGTGAAAATCGTCGGGCGCTTGTTGTTGTAGCGGGTGTTGACGATCAGTCCGAGCGTCTCCTGCACCCATTCGGACGTCCGCTCCGCGCCGAGATCGTCGAGCACGAGCAGCTCGGCGTTCATCACCGGCTCGAGCACGCTCATCTCGGTTTCGGTGACCGATCGATTGTAGGTGTCGCGGACGATGCGGAGGAATTCGCGGGTCTCGTAGAAATAGCCGCGTGCACCTTTAGTTCGAATGACCTCTCGAAGAATGCCGACCGCGAGATGCGTCTTGCCTACACCTTGTGGTCCGTGCAGCAGCAGGCCCTTGTCGACGACCGGAAACGCTTCGACGAATCGCATCGCCTTGCGATACGCGCTTCGCCGCGTGTCGGTGTCCGGCTCGAAGGTGGAGAGGTCGCAGCGTTCGTAGCGTGACTGAATGCGCGCCTCGCGCAGCAGACCGTCGACCAGTGAGGCGCGCCAGCAGTCGCATCGCACGACCCGCTCGACACCGTCGACTTCGATGCTCTTCCAGCGGGACCCGTGACAAATCGGACATTCCACCGCTGCCATCTCGCTCGTCTCAGAAATTGAAAGTGTGTTGCCGTGAAAGGAGTGTGAATCTTACCACCACGCGCGCTCACGCTTCGCGAGTTTTTGACGGCGTGTCGATCTTTTTCTCGCTCGGCTCGACCGCAGGACGCGCGGCGCGCACGAGATCGGTCGGCGATGCTTTCACGAGCGCCGTACCGAGACGCTGTTCCCAATCGTCGATGCCGCGTGCGAGCTCCTTCTTGACGTATTCCATGAACTCGTTCACTTCGAGTTGCATGCGCTCCATCTTGCGGCGCATGTTCATGATGATTTCAACGCCGGCAAGATTGACGCCAAGATCACGCGTCAACGCCAGAATGGTCTCGAGCTGTTCGAGATCTTCTTCTGCGTAGAGCCGCGTGTTGCCTTCGGTGCGCGACGGCTTCAGCAAGCCCTCGCGTTCGTACAGACGCAGCGTCTGCGGGTGGATCTTGTAGCGCTCGGCGACGGCGCTGATCATGAAATACGCCTTGCCTTGTCGTTTGCTCATGATTCCCTGACGCTCTCGGCGTTGATCTGACCGAATTCCCGCAGCAGCGCCTTTGAACGTTCGTCGAGGATCTTGGGCAGCTTCAACAGGACGTCCACGACCAGGTCGCCGCGCTGGCCCGCCCGCGAGACGGCGCCGCGATCGCGGAAGCGGAAGCGCTGCCCCGATTGCGTCCCGGGCGGAATCTTGACGCGCACCGGACCGTCCGGCGTCGTGACGGCGATGCGCGCGCCAAGCGCCGCTTCGTGGACCGCGACCGGCACGGTCAGCAATAGATCGTCACCCTCGCGGCGATACACCGGATGCGGCCGGACCTGCACCTCGATGAACAAATCCCCCGGCGGTCCGCCCCGTATCCCCGCGTGCCCCTTGCCGGCGACGCGGACCCGTGCGTTGTTGGCGACTCCAGGCGGGATGCGGATCGTCAACGTCTCGGCCCGCGGTTCGATGGTCACGCCGTGGCAGACCTCGCAGGGCTGCTGCTCGATACGGCCGGCGCCGCCACAGTGCGGACAACTCTTGGCAAACACCATGTGCCCACGAACGGAGCGGACGCTCCCCGAGCCTTCGCATACCATGCAGCGCGTCTGCGCGACCCGCCGCGCACCCGTCCCTCCGCACGCGCGGCAGGTATCCTGCCTGGTCAGCGTCAATTCATGCGACACACCATGCCAGGCCTCTTCGAAGCTGAGACTGAGCGGCGCATGGATGTCCGATCCGCGATTGACGCCGCCCCCGCCTTGCTCCGGCCTCGGCCTGAAGACCTCCTCGAACAGCTCGCCAAACGTCGTCGCTCGCTCGGCGGTGACCCGGCTTGAAAAATCAAACCCGGTGAAGCCGAACGACGAGCCATCGGAAGGGTCGGCGGAGTCTGGCTGGCCGGTGTCGTAGCGCCGCCGCCGATCGGGATCGCTCAACGTCTCGTAGGCCGCCAGAATCTGGCGAAAGCGCTCCGCCGCTTCGCGGTCCCCGGGGTTGATGTCCGGGTGCAGCCGCCGCGCCAGACGGCGATACGCGCGCTTGATCTCGCTCAGCTGAGCGCTGCGTTCGACGCCAAGAACGATGTAGAGATCCATGAGCGTTGTTTGCCAGCTCCCGGTCCCCGGTTCCCGGCTCCCGGTTCCCGGATCCCGGTTCCCCGGTTACTTCTTGTCGTCCTCCACCACTTCGGCGTCAATCACGTCGCCGTCGGGCTTCGATCTTCCGCCGGTGCCGCTGTCGCCGGCGGCCGGCTCGGGCCCTCCAGCTTGACCGCCGCCGCCGCTGCCAGCCGTGGATTGCTTATAGAGCGTCTCGGACGCCTTGTGCTGTGCGGCCATCAGCGCATCCATCGCTTTGGACATGTCAGCGGCGTTGTTGCTTTCGATTGCTTTCTTCAAGTCGTCCATCGCCGCTTCGATCGCGTTCTTGTCGGTGATCGGAATTTTCTCGCCGGCGTCCTTGATGAAGCGTTCCGCGGTATAGACCGCTTGATCGGCGCGATTCTTGACCTCGATTTCGTCCCGCCGCTTCTTGTCCTCGTCGGCGTGCGACTCGGCGTCGCGCATCATCCGCTGCACTTCCTCTTTGCTCAACCCCGAGGACGCCGTGATCGTGATCTTCTGTTCCTTCTGGGTGCCGAGATCCTTGGCCGAGACATTGACGATGCCATTGGCGTCGATGTCGAAGGTCACCTCGATCTGCGGCACGCCGCGCGGCGCAGGTGGTAAACCGACGAGATGGAATCGTCCGAGCGTGCGGTTGTCGCGGGCTAGCGGCCGCTCGCCCTGCAGCACATGGACTTCCACGCTGGTCTGATTGTCCGCCGCCGTCGAGAACACTTCGCTCTTCCGCGTGGGGATTGTCGTGTTGCGCTGAATCAGCGTGGTCAGGATTCCGCCCATCGTCTCGATGCCCAGCGACAGCGGCGTGACGTCGAGCAACAGCAGATCCTTGACTTCGCCCGCCAGTACGCCGGCCTGAATCCCGGCGCCAATGGCGACGACCTCGTCGGGGTTGACGCCCTTGTGTGGCTCCTTGCCGAACAGCTCGCGGACGATCGCCTGGACGCGCGGGATGCGCGTCGAGCCACCGACCAGGACGACTTCATCGATCTTCGAGGCGTCAAGACCCGCATCGGTGAGCGCCGTCCGCGTCGGACCGACCGTGCGCTGCAGCAGTTCCTCCACCAGCGATTCGAACTTGGCGCGCGTGAGCTTCATCGCCAGATGCTTCGGACCGCTGGCGTCGGCCGTGATGAAGGGGAGATTGATTTCCGTCTCCATCACCGAGGAGAGCTCCATCTTGGCCTTCTCTGCGGCTTCGCGCAGGCGTTGCAGCGCCATCCGGTCCTTGCCGAGATCGATGCCGTCGGACTTCTTGAACTCCGCGATGATCCACTCGATGACGCGCTGATCGAGGTTGTCGCCGCCCAGATGCGTATCGCCGTTGGTCGACTTCACTTCGACGACGCCTTCGCCGACTTCGAGAATCGAGATGTCGAACGTGCCGCCACCGAAGTCGTAGACGGCAATCGTCTCGTCCTTCTTCTTGTCGAGGCCATAGGCGAGCGCGGCCGCCGTCGGCTCGTTGACGATGCGCATCACTTCGAGGCCCGCAATTTGCCCCGCCTCTTTGGTGGCTTGCCGCTGCGCATCGTTGAAGTACGCGGGCACGGTGATCACGGCCTTCGTGACCGGCTGGCCAAGGTAATCCTCAGCGGCCTGCTTCAGCTTCTGCAGCACCATCGCCGAAATCTCTGGCGGCGCCAGCAGCTGATTGTTCGCCTTGATGCGGACGTCGCCGTTCGACGCGCGCTCGACCTGGTAGGGCACCATCTTCATCTCTTCGTTCACTTCGTCGTAGCGCCGGCCCATGAAGCGCTTGATCGAGAAGACGGTGTTTTCGGGGTTGGTCACGGCCTGGCGCTTGGCGACCTGGCCGACCAGACGTTCACCGGTCTTGCTGAAGGCGACGACCGATGGCGTGAGACGGCTGCCTTCGGCGTTTTGAATGACGGTGGGCTGATCGCCCTCCATGACGGCCACAACCGAATTGGTCGTTCCGAGGTCGATGCCAATGATTTTGCTCATGGTCTTAGTATGAAATCTGAGTGAGACAGAGTCAATGTTTCCGCCCAAGCTTCGAGTAACCCTCAGAACCCTTAGAACCTTCAGAACCCTCAGAACCCGCTGCTATACTTCGAGTTAGCTCTTCAGATGACCTTCGGCGCCGCTGGTGTAGCTCGTCATGCCGGTCTCGCTGCCCTCTTCGTACTGGCGGCGTTGCTCGGCACCCTCAGCGGAGTCTTGTTCGCCTATTCGGGAGACCTGCCGCAAATCAGCGCCCTGGACCAATACGCGCCGAACACGATCACGCGCGTCTTGGGGAAGGACGATCAGCTCGTCGGCGACTTCGCGGTCGAGCGCCGTGTCATCGTTCGCTACGACGAAATCCCGGTCCTGCTTCGGGAAGCGGTTCTGGCCGCCGAAGATTCGAGTTTCTTCCATCACCTGGGCATCAACCCGCAGCGTGTGTTCATGACCGGCCTCAGTAATCTGATCAAGATGCGGAAGGCCGGCGGCGCAAGCACACTGACGCAGCAGCTCGCGCGCAAGCTGTTTCTCACCGACGAGAAAACCTGGGAGCGCAAGGTCAAGGAATTCCTGCTGACCATCCAGATCGAAAAGCGCTACACGAAAGAGGAAATCTTCGCCTTCTACTGCAACCAGATGTACTTCGGGCACGGCGCCTATGGCGTGGCTGCGGCCTCGGAGCTCTACTTCGGCAAGCCTCTGAAGGATCTGGTTGTCGACGAAGCCGCCCTCATCGCCGGAATTCTGCAAGGCAACGCGCGGCAGAGTCCGTACGTCAACATGGAAGCGGCGCTTCGCCGCCGTAACTACACTCTCGATCGGATGGCGGACGAGGGGTTCATCACTCGCGCCGACGCGGATGCGGCCATCAAACGTCCAATCGTGACGCGCGGCGGACCTGGACAGGCGTCGAATACCATCGCGCCCTACTTCCTCGAGGAAGTGCGGAAGTACATCGAAAACACGTACGGTGCCAAGGCGCTGTACGAAAGCGGGCTGACCGTTCACACCAAGCTGGATTTGCGGCTCCAACAGATCGCGAACAAAGCGGTGGATCGTGGACTGCGCCGGCTCGACAAGCGCCGTGGGTTCCGCAAGACGGCGAAGAACGTGCTCACCGCAGGCGTCACCGTCACCAATTACCAGCACGAGCGATGGGCCCGGCCGATCGCGGTGGGCGACATCGTCCCCGCGCTGGTCGTGTCGGTGGTGCCGGCGTCGGCGCATCTGCGCATCGGCAGCATCAGCGCCGATCTGGACAAGGCCGGCTTCCAGTGGACCCGCCGCACCTCGGTGGCCGACGTGGCGAAGGTTGGTGATTTGATCGAGGTCGAGATCACGGCGCTCGACGACGCCTCGAAGGTGGCGACGGTGACGCTCGAGCAGACGCCGATCGTCGAGGGCTCACTGGTCGCTCTCGACAACAAGACGGGTGAGATTCTGGCGATGGTTGGCGGCTACAGCTTCAGCCGCAGCAAGTTCAACCGTGCAACGCAGGCGTACAGGCAGATGGGGTCGACGATCAAACCATTCCTGTACACCGCGGCAATCGATCGCGGTCTGACGCCGACGATGATCCTGGTCGATGAGCCGACGACCTTCAATGCCGGCGAGGGCCAGCCGCCGTACCGGCCGGGCAACTACGACGGGAAGTTCGAAGGTTCGATCACGCTGCGCCGCGCCATCGAAGACTCGCGAAATATTCCGGCGGTCAAGGTCATTCAGATGCTCGGGCCCGTGCAGGTCGCCGCCTACGCCAAACGATTCGGCTTCTCGCTCGAGTTCCGCCCGTTTCTATCCATGGCGCTCGGCGCCCAGGAAGCAACTCTCCTGGAAACCACCAGCGCCTACTCGGCATTTGCGAATCACGGCATTCGCATGGAGCCGTTCTATGCCGACAAGATCACTGATCGCGAAGGCGCGCTGCTGGAAGAGCGGCGGCCGCAGCCGCGCGATGCGATCCGCGCCGACACCGCGTATGTCATCAACAGCCTGCTCCAGGGCGTGATCCAGCGCGGGACGGGCCTGCCTGCGGCAGCGTTGAAATGGCCGCTGGCCGGCAAGACCGGGACCGTGGACGACTTCACCGACGCCTGGTTCGTCGGCTTCGATCCGAACATCACGGTTGGCGTCTGGGTTGGCCACGACGAGAAGAAGCCGCTTGGCCCGGGCGAGCAGGGCGCGCGCGCAGCGCTGCCCACCTGGATCGATTTCATGAAGGGCTACATCGACCTCTACGGGGACCGCGCGAACCCGCCCTCGTTTGACGCCCCCGGGAATATCGTGTTCGTTCCGGTCGACGAAAAAACCGGCGAAATCCCGAACGAAAGCACGACCCAAGTCATCAGAGAAGCGTTCATCTCCGGAACGCAGCCGGTCCGACAGTAGTAATGTCCGATGCGGAGTTCACCCATCCGCGCCTCGTCGAGGCCTACGACGCCGAGTGCCCGTGGTCAATCGATGATGACTTCTTTGTCGCACTCGTAAACGAAGCGCCCGGGTCCCGAGTGCTCGACTTGGGATGCGGTACAGGAAGAGTGGCGCTCGCGCTCGCCCGCGCGGGACATCGCGTCACGGCGGTCGAGCCAGCGCCGGCGTCTTTGGCGGTGGCACGGTCCAAGCCAGACTCGCATCTGGTCACGTGGATACAGGGCACGTCACGATCGACGCCCAGCGCCGCGTTCGACACCGCCATCATGACGAGTCACGTCGCTCAAATATTCCATGGCGACACGGAATGGGCCGAAGTGCTGAGCGATCTCCGTCGAGCGCTGGTCCCCGGCGGCCGGCTGGCGTTTGACACGCGCGATCCGCAAGCGCGCGCGTGGGAGCGTTGGGTCCCGGAGGATTCGCGCCGCGACGTTCGCCTCGCAAGCGGCCGGACGGTTCACATCTGGACGGCAGTGGATGACGTCGCCGGCGAAACCGTCACGTTTACGCGCCGCTACCGCTTTGCCGACGGCGAGGAGTTGAGCAGTGCGTCGACGCTTCGATTCCGCGGCGAGCAGCGGCTGCGAGATTCGCTGGTTACCGCCGGATTCCACATCGAGGACATCTACGGCGGGTGGACGCGTCAGCCCGTCGGGGCCGGCGATGGCGAGCTGATCGTCATCGCGCGCCGCTAATCCTCATCGTCGCCAGGCGCCGCCTGGCCGAGCGTGCCCGAGGCCTTCTGCATCAGGTAGGTCCTGATGAAGTCGTCGATGTCGCCATCGAGCACCTTCTGCACCTGACTGTCCTGATACTTCGTGCGGTGGTCCTTGATCAGCTGATAGGGCTGCAGCACGTAGCTGCGGATCTGGCTGCCAAACGCAATGTCCTTCTTCGCGCCGCCGATCTTTTCGAGCTTGTTCTGCTGCTCTTTGAGCTGCATGTCGTAGAGCCGGGCCTTCAGCACTTTCATCGCGACATCGCGATTCTTGTGCTGCGACCGCTCGTTCTGACACGAGACGACGATGCCGGTTGGGAGATGCGTGATGCGGACGGCGGAATCGGTGACGTTCACGTGCTGGCCGCCGGCACCGCTCGAGCGGAACGTATCGATGCGCAGTTCCTTTTCCGGGATCTCGATCTCGACGCTCTCTTCGAGCTCGGGCCAGACGTATACCGACGCAAACGAGGTGTGCCGCCGCGCCGCCTGATCGAAGGGCGAGATGCGGACCAGACGATGAACCCCCGCCTCCGCCGACATCAGCCCGAAGGCGTACTCGCCGGTGAGCGTGAAGGTCACGCTCTTGAGACCCGCCTCTTCGCCCGGTTGGTAATCGAGCAGCTCACGCCTGAAGCCGCGGCGCTCGGACCATTTCAGATACATCCGCAGCAGCATCTCCGCCCAGTCCTGCGACTCGGTGCCGCCGGCGCCCGGATGAATCGAGACGATGGCATTGGTGTTGTCGTGTTCGCCGCTCAACATCTGCTTGATCTCGGCGCTTTCGACCTGCGCGGTGAGGGCGTCGAGGGCGGCGCTCAGGTCCGCGGTGACATCCTCGCCCTGCCCCGCCCAATCGAGAAGCACGCCGATGTCGTCGATGCGGTGCGCGAGCTCGTCGCGCATCTTCAGGTCGCCGGCCAGCCGGCGCTGGCGCTGCAGCGTCTTCTGCGCGTCGGCTTGATCTTTCCAGAAGTCGGGAGCGGCGACCCGCTGCTCTAGCTGCGCGAGCTCGCCAGGATCGTGGGCGCCGTCAAAGATAACTCCGCATGTCGGCTGCCCGCTTGAGCAAATCGGTGGAGCGTCGAATCAACTCGTCAATGACCAGGGCCACGGCTGACCTTCCTTGGATGGCGCGGTGCGGTGCGCCGTGAGATGACGGCGGCAATCAGCGCAAGCGCTGTCAGAGCGGCAGCCGCATAGGCCACCGAATCCCCTATCTTGGCATAGAGCGTCTTCTCGGTCACGAAGCGCGCCTCGCCGACGACGGTGAGCGTCTCGAACAGCCTGGTGCGCGCGAGGACGCGTCCATAGGGATCGACAATGCCGCTGATGCCGGTATTGGCGGAGCGAACGAGATACCGCCCCTCCTCGATGGCGCGCATCGCCGCCATTTCGAAGTGCTGGTACGCCGCCGACGACTCGCCGTACCAGGAGTCGTTGGTGATCGTCGTCAACAGCTCGCTGCCGCGCACGACGCCTTCGCGAATCAAACCGGGATAGGTGACCTCGTAGCAGATCGCCGTCGTGACCATGTGGCCGTTGACCGGAAGCAGCGTGACCATCTGTCCCGGTGAGAACGCGGATACGGCTTCGACCAGCGGCGCTACGAAAAACAGCAGCTGCTGGAACGGCACGTATTCGCCGAACGGCACGAGATGAATCTTGCGATACACCGCCGCGGTTGCGCCGCCCTCATCGAGGATGAACGCCGAGTTGTAATACCGCTTGGTCGGGCCGCTCTCGATTTCGTCGCTGCCCAGCAGCAGCGGTTTTCCTGACTGTCGGACCAGGTCTCGCACGGCGACGCCCTGCGGGTCCTCCTCGAAATAAAACGGCGTGGACGACTCCGGCCAGAGGATGAACTCGGCGCCGGCGGCGAGCGCTTGCCGGGTCAACTGCTGGTAGCGCTCGACGATCATGTGTGCCTTGTCAGGGTTCCATTTGTCGACCTGCGCGATATTCGCTTGAATCAAGCCGACGCGGATCGGCGTTCCCTGTGTGACCAGCGTGTTGGCCGACATTCGCGCGCCGCCCCACACCGACACGAGAGCGATGAGCAGGATGGTGGCACCCATCGCTATCAGTCGTTCGCGATCGCGAGTGAGAGCGACGAGCGCAAATCCCACGTTCACCAACGCGACGAACAGCGACAGGCCATACACGCCGGTGACGCTCGCCAGCTGCGCCAACGGCAGGAGAGTCACCATGGTGTTGCCGAGCGGAATCCACGGAAAGCCGCCGATGAGCAGGCCGCGCAGATATTCCATCGACACCCACGCTGCCGGGGCGGCGAACAGCCCTGCCAGGCCGAACCGGTTCACGAGCACCGCGACGATCGCGCTCGCGCCGGCGACGTAGAGCGCCATGTAGGCGACGAGAAGACCAGCCACAAAAACGGCGACCGGCCACGGCAACCCACCGAACGTCTGGACCGTGGCGCCGGTCCAGTAGACCGTGCCAGCGAAGTGCACGAAGCCGGCCGCGAGACCGAGGAAGAATCCGCGGCGCGCGCTGACACCGGGATGATGACCGGCGTGGCCGCTCCATCCGCAGAGCGCGACCAGCAGCGGCACGAGCGCGACGAACCCGACTGCGCCGTGACCGTAACGAGGAAACGAGAGCGCGAGGAGGAGGCCCGACGTCAGCGCCGCGATAGTGGAGGGCGCGAGCCGGAAGTTAGTGGCTAGCGAACGACCCAGGGCTTGAACTGCTCTTCCTTTTGCAACCGCGCCGCCGTGGCATCGGCGTCGCGCCGTTCTTTGAATTTTCCGACGCGGACGCGAAAGACGCTTGGCGCGCCCTTCGCCGGCGCAACGACGTACGCCGAGTATCCCTTCGAGGTGAGCCGAGACACGATGGCATCGGCTTCCGAGCGCTCACGGAGCGCCGCCACTTGAATCGAGAATCCGCTCCCCGGCGGCTCCGGGAACGCCGCCGCTGACGCCGCGGGGGCAGGCTTCGAGTCCTTTGCCGCCGCCGCCGCGGGCGGTGTGCTTCGCCCGGACGCCGCTGCGGGCGGGGTCTTGGCCGGCGGCACTACCGTCTCGGCTACTGGTGGGGGCGATGATGGCGGGGTCAGTTTCTCGGAGGCCGGCTCGGCGCTTCCCAACCGCTCCGCGTAGGTCAGCTTTTCGCCCGCCGTGACCAGTGAATTCGAGCCGCTCGAGCCCGAAGCCGATGCCGACAGCGGCGGTTCGGTCACCGAGGGCGTGGCGGCCGCTTCGGTCGTGATGGCGCCGCCACGTTCGTTGCGCACGCCGCGGCCGACAAGGACACCGCAAAGAAAGATGACGACCGAGACGACCGTCACCGCCATGAACAGGAAGACGAGCTGCTTTCCGCTCAGTTGAAGCTCGCGGAATGTTTCATCGTGTGTGCTGGTCATCCCCCACTCCGCTGCGCCGTGATGTTACCACGGCCCTCCGGCGAGCTTCGCCCTCACGCGCTGCGCCTCGGCTGAGTTCGGGTCGAGCGCGAGCGCGCGATCGACCTCGGTGCGCGCGGCCGCGGTGTCATGCGCCTGCAGATACGCTTCGGCCAACAACACATGCGTCGCGGCGGTCTCGTCGCTCCAGATCGCGATCTTCAGCGCCTCGATGGCCTCGTCGGCGCGGCCGCCGCGCAGGTAGAGGCGCCCGAGCAGCGTGTGCGCGTCGGCGAGATAGGGCGACAGAAACAAAGCGCGGCGCAGCTCGAGCTCTGCCTCGCGGTCGGCGTCGCGATCGAGGGCGCGCCGGCCCGCCTCGAGATGAAAGCGAGCGAGGTCATCCTGCTCCCGCTGGCCGGCGGTCATCACATGGGCATCGGCGCGCGCGGAGGCATTGGCCAGGTCGTCGTGCAGGCGCTCCAGGCCTCGGGGCGTCGGATCGCCACCGGCGGCCTTGGCTTCCCAGGCGGCGTACTTCGATGACAGGCGGAGGGCCAGCTCGCGCTCGCGTGCCGCCTCCGAGCTGGCACCGGTCTGTTGCAGCGCCGTGCCGAGAATGAAGTGCGCGTCTCCATCGGCGGGATCGCGACGCACCGCTTCGCGCAACCAGTAGATTGCGGCGCGCGCGTCACGCTCCAGCCAGTATGAGTAGCCGAGATTGAAGAAGAGATCGCCATCCCCTTCGTCGAGCTCAGTGGCCTGACTGAAGTAATACGTCGCCCGGCCAGGCTGCACCACCGCCGAGCGTCGCAGCTCGAGAACGCCGATCGCATTGGCGACCGCGGCCGCGGGCAGCTCGTTTTGCAGGTCGCGTAACGCCAAGAGGGCCTCGTCGAACTTCTTCAACTGAATCTGCGACAGGGCCGCCAGAAACCGCGCCTCGCGGGTCGGCTTGCGTCCCCCCGAAGACGACACGACGGCGAGGGCGCGTTGATGTTCGCCGCCGTCGGTGTGCACCTGCCAGAGCGCCAGCCGCGCGGATTCGTACGCGGGCGCGTCCCTCAGCGCCTGGTCGAAGAAACGGACTTGCGCCGCGGGAGCCTCGGCAATCAGGCCTTTCACATAGAGCTCGAACGCCCGATGCGACGGCGGCCGCCATGGGGTGGCACCTGGCTTGGGCTGGCCGGGCCGAAGGCCGGCCGCCAGTTGCGCAACCACTCCGAAGAGGTCGGTGGCCGGCCCTTTCGCGGCGATTTCTGGCGACAGGCGTCCGCTCTCGAGCTGAATGATCCGGGCCTTGAGGGTGATCTCGGCATCGCTGCCCTCGACGCTGCCGAGGATCACGGCGGCAGCGCCAACGGTTTGACCAACTTTGATCACCGAGGCACGACTGAGGGAGGCCAGCGCGGGAATCTGCAAACGGTCGAAGGCGCGGAGACGCTCGTCGCGTCCGATGGTCGTCTCTCCATTCCCCGCCAGCGCGTCGGTCAGCAGCAGCGCCACGCCTTCGCGCAGCCAGATCCGCTGGCTGTCACCACCAGCGTTTTCGAACGGCACGACGAGAATCGGCGAGGCCAACGGGACCTGCGCCTGCGCCGCCAGAGGCACGAACAAGGCGGCGACGACAGTGACAAGCGAGCGGCGTCTCATGCCACATCGCTCACCGGCAGTCCACGATTCGATCCGTGAATCACCAGCTCGAGCGTCCAACCGGTGCCCTTGTCAGCCTTCACCGTTACATCGGCCAGAATGCCGCAGTGCTCGAACAGCCGCTGCAGCGCGGCGGCGTAGAACACCCGCATCGGGCGGGTGGCGGGATCGCGCAGCTGGTCGAACAGCGCCGATCGAATCTCCACCGATCCGCCCTGGCCGCGGATGCGCGAGGTCATCTGCGATTCACGCACTGTCGTCTTTACGAGCGTGCGCCCGATCGACATCGCAACGCGCGTCCGCCACCACATCGGCAACCGCCCAATCGTGGCGCGCCGAAAGGTGGAGAGATCGGCCACGGTCCAGTCCGCGGCGTGCATGCCGGCGCGTCGCGCAATCCGGTCGTTGGTCGGTGGGCCTTCGCGATAGAGAAAGCTCAGCACCGCACCAAGCGGCGCCAGCCCGAGCCGGCCATCACGCATGCCAGTGGGACTCAACCAGTTTTCATAGAAGTCCAGGCGTGTGGGCGCCACGTCACCAATGCCCTGGTGAAGGCTTGAAATGAGCAGCCGTCCAATCCCTGCGTCCATCATCAGTGCCTGGGATTTCTGATAACGTAGGGACCCTTAGCTCCGCTGACACTGCAGACTGAGTCTTCGGTGTCGATCGTGAGGAAAGCGTACCGCACGCTCCGAAGCGAGTCAACGAACCCAGTCATGATTCTGCCTCTTCAGGAACACTTCAGAAGCCGTGTGCGCGCCGTTCTCAGCGAACGGCTCGGCGTTGGCGCCGACGAAACGATTGCGATTGCGATCGAAACGCCGCCGAACCGCTCGCTCGGGGATCTCGGCACGCCGGTGGCTTTCGAGCTGGCGCGGCGCCTGCGCAAGGCACCGCGCGCGATCGCGCAGGAAATCGCTGCAGGCCTCGGCGCTATCGCAGGGATTGCTCGAGTCGACGCCGCACCGAATGGCTACCTGAACGTGTTTCTCGATCGCCGCAGCTTCGTGCTGGCGCGGCTGGGTCTCGCCGGCGAGGCGCCGCTCGGCCCGCTGCACTCGGAAAAAACCATCGTCGAGCACACGGCGATCAACCCGAACAAGGCCGCGCATATCGGTCACCTCAGGAACTCCGCGTTGGGCGACACGCTGGTACGTGTCCTGCGCTTTCGCGGCAACCCGGTCGAGGTGCAGAACTACATCGACGACACCGGCGTCCAGGTCGCCGACGTCGTCGTCGGGTTCCGTTACCTCGAGAGCCTGGACCTGGCCGCCATCAAGCAGATCGCCGCCACGACGCGATTCGACTATTACTGCTGGGATCTGTACGCACGCGTCGGCGAGTGGTACGGAAGCGATGCCGAGCGCCTGAAGCGGCGGGCCGACACGCTCCACGACATCGAGCACGGCACCGAGCCGGCGGCCGGCATCGCCGCCTTCATCGCCGAACATATCGTCCGCTGCCACCTGAAAACGATGGCGCGCCTCAATATCGACTACGAGCTGCTGACGTGGGAGGGCGATATCCTGCGCCTGAAATTCTGGGCGCGCGCGTTCGAGGTGCTGAAGAAGAGTGGCGCCGTGTTCTTCCAGACCGAGGGCAAGCTGGCCGGATGCTGGGTGATGACGATCGACGACACGGCGCCTGGGGACCCCGCACCCGATGGCGGCGACGACAACGAAGAGCGCGAAAAAGTCATCGTGCGATCGAATGGGACGGTCACCTACGTCGGCAAGGACATGGCCTATCAGTTCTGGAAGCTCGGCCTGGTGGACTACGACTTTCTCTACCGCCGGTTCGCGACGCGGATCGATGGCCAGGCGCTGTGGGCCACCACCAGCGACCCCGCATTGGCGGAGTCGCCGCATCCAGCATTCGGCGCGGCGACAGCGACCTACAACGTCATCGACGTCCGGCAATCGTATTTGCAGAAGCTGCTGAAACAGGCGTTGGCCGCCGCTGGCCACCCGGCTGAAGCCGAGCGGCACACGCACTTCTCGTACGAAATGGTGGCGCTGTCGCACGCGACAGCGAAGGAGCTGGGCTTTGCGCCGCCGCCCGACTCTGAAGATGCGAAGCGGCCGTTCGTGGAGGTGTCGGGGCGGAAAGGCCTTGGCGTCAAGGCCGACGATCTGATCGACCGTCTGGTCGAAAAAGCGCTCGTCGAAGTCAAAAGCCGCCAAGCCGACCTGCCGGAGAGCGAGCAGCGCCGCCTCGCCGAGCACATTGGCGTCGCCGCCGTGCGCTACTTCCTGATCAAGTATTCGCGCACGAAGGTCATCGCCTTCGACATCGACGAAGCACTGAGCTTCGAGGGCGAGAGCGGCCCCTACCTGCAGTACGCCGTGGTTCGCGCCAACAACATCTTTCAAAAGCTGCAGGAACGCATGGGTGTGGATCGCAATGCCGTCCTCGGCGCGCTGGCCGGCAGCGATGCGGAGTCGCTGGCGGGTGTGGACGGAGACGACGAGCTGTGGGCGCTGATACTCGAGTCGGCACGCCTCGACGAGGTCGTGGAACAAGTCGTGCGCTCGCTCGAGTTCGCCGTGCTGGCGAAATACGGGTTCGGACTGGCGCAGCTCTTCAACGCCTTCTATCATCGCTCCTCGATCGTCAATGAAGAGCGCGAAGACGTTCGGCGCTGGCGCGCCGCCGGCGTGGAATACTTCCGACAGCAGCTCACTCGCGTACTGGATCTGATGGGTGTCGTCGTTCCAGCGCGCATGTAACAATCCAGCCATGGCGCTCATCGCAGTCGCACAAAGCCGGCGGACCGCCGATTACCTCGAGGCGATTCGGCGCGCCGGAGGTGAGCCAATCGAGATTTCGGCCTCGATCGAGGGCTCGATGGACGTACTGGCGCGCGCCGACGGCCTGGTTCTGACCGGCGGAGGCGACGTCGATCCCGCGATTTACGGCGAAGAACGGCACTCGACCTTCGAAGCTGCCGAGCCCGGGCGGGACGAGTTCGAGATTGCCCTGGTGCGCGCCGCGATGAACAGAGACCTGCCGTGCCTGGCGATCTGCCGCGGGATGCAGGTGATGAATGTCGCCCTGGGCGGCTCGCTGGTCCAGGACATTCCCGATCAGGTGCCGGGCGCGGTCAATCACGCGGTACGCGAACCTCGTTACGCCATCGCTCACGAAGTCTGGGTGTCGCCGGATTCGCGCACCTTCGAGCTGCTGAGCGAGCACATCGAAGACGGCGAAGTGTGTCAGGTGAACAGCCGCCATCACCAGGCGGTGAAGAGAGCGGCGGACGGTTTCGAGGTGACAGCGACGTCTCCAGATGGCGTGATCGAAGCGATGGAGCACACCGCGTCGAGCTTTTGCGTCGCGGTCCAGTGGCATCCAGAAAATTTCTGGCGCACCGGCGAGTTCCGCACGCTCTTCGAAGGCCTGGTGCGCGCCGCTAAGAGCCGGTCTGCGTAATCGGCATCAGCGGCCTACCGCGAAAACACGATCACCGTTTCGACGTGGGCGGTCTGCGGAAACAAATCGAACGCCCGCACCTGTTCGATCGCGTACCCGCCGTCGCACAGGAGACGGGCATCCCGCGCCAGCGTTGCCACATCGCACGAGACGTAGACCAGCCGGGTTGCACGCAGACCAAGCACACCTTCCACGGCGGCTCGGGAGAGGCCTGTTCGCGGCGGGTCGACGACGACGGTCGCCGGCGAGACCTGCGCGTGCGGGCCGGCGAAGAAGTTTTCCACCGATTCAGACCTCACCCTGACGCCGCCCGAGGATTGCGAGGCATTCCGGCGCAGATTCGCCGCCGCGATCTCATCGCCCTCGATCGCCAGTACCTCGCCGCCGCGGCCGGTCGCCGCTGCGATGGCAAACAGGCCCACACCCGCATAAAGGTCGAGGACCAAGCCCGGCGCCATGGCGGCGCAGACGTGATCGACCAGCGGCTCGATCAGGAACCGGTTGCTCTGAAAGAAGGCGCGCACATGTCTGACCAGCGCCATTGACGAGGATGCAGGACCGGCGATCCGCAACGTATCGGTGATGAGCGGTGAGCCCCAGACTTCTCTGGTCCGGGACTCCCGCCCAATCGACAACGAGCCGCCGGTGAAGCCAGCGACCGGCTGAAGATCGCTGGCCAATCGTCCCCCGCGTCCACTGCGACTGACCTCGAGGTGAAAGGCGCGTTCGCTACCGCCAATGTTCTCTGCGAGATCGACTTCGCCTTCGAACGATGGATCCGTTTCCCGCAGGGCCTGGGCCAGCTGCCCCGTTGCCGCGAGCGTCGCCGGCGTCAGCTGACGTGTCTGGCTCGGGTCGCAGACGGTGTGAGTGCCTTCACGGAAAAACCCAATCCGGCCGTTGCGCACGTGCAGCCGCGCGCGCATGCGGTAGCCGTCAACCGGCGAGGGCACCATCTCCATTGCCTCGGCCAGCGTCAGGTGGCCGATTCGCCGCAGCCCGTCTTCGAGGATCTCCTGCTTGATGCGCAGCTGGCGATCGTAGCGGACGTGCGCGAGCACGCAGCCGCCGCAGTCGAGGTCGGTGGCGGGCAGCCGGTCGCTCGAGGGATCGAGCACGGTCCTGGTCACCGCCCAGGCCAGACCGCGTTGCACGCGCTCGACGTCGGCTTCGACGGTTTCGCCCGGAATCGCACCGGAGACGAAGACCACCGCCCCATCGTGCCTGGCGATCATCCGTCCGCCGGCGGCCGGCCGTTCAATGGTCAATGTGATCCGATCGCCAGCTCGCATGTGTGTCGACCCGTCCCCTCGGGCATTCTCGATCGTGGAAACCTGCCGTGCATTATTCTTACGCGTCACTCGAGAGGCTGTCTGTGAGTCGTACTGTCCCCATCATCGGCGCCGTCCTGGTTGCGGCTGGCGCTATCGGCGCCTGTGCGCTGCGCCCGGTCTGCGTGCCGCTGTCGGACGTTGACCTCGCCGGCTTCAACTCCCCAATCGAGACGCGCACCGACCACGACTTCTATCTCCGCGTGTTCCAGCATCGCGACGGACAATGGTTGCAGTGCAAGACGTGGATCTCGCGCCAGTTCTTTTTCTGACCTGCCGATGCGCTGGCTGTTCGCAGGCGCGGCCTGGCTCATCTCGAGCGTTGTCCTCGCTCCTGTGTGTTTCTTCGGGACGATCCTGCTCGCCGGCCCGCATAGTTCGATGCTGCCTGGCATGGTGCAGCCGGTCGTCTTCCTGCTCGGCTGGGCCACATTCCTGATCGCACCGCTCTCGATCGCCAGGGCCGTCTGGCGTCGAGCCTCAGCCTAATCTCACAATCCATTTGAATTGACGTGGATTGGTGTCAGCTTTCGGCTATCAGCTATCGGCCTTTCGCTTTCAATAGCTGATCGCCGGGAGCCGACCGCTGATAGCAATCGAGCGCCAAGCGAAGCGCAAGCTCGGCTCAGATCTGAATCTCGGGTATTCCGAAGTGATGGCGGACGAGCCGTTCGCGCGCGGCCGTCGATGCGCGCTCGAACGCATCCGCCGGCATTCGCGTTCGAAAGGCCTCGATATCCTCGAGCGCTTCGCGTTCGATACGAGCGCGCTCCTCGCCGGCCAGGGCGGCGACAGCCGACGACAACAGCAGGCGATCGATCTCCGTCAGCCGCGACAACAAGGCCTCGCGCGCCTCACCTCGCGCCTTCGGCGCTAGCGGACGAAGCTCGTCGATCGCGCGCACGGCCTCGTCGATCGCTGAAGCCAACCGTGCCGCAGGCTTGTCGCTGCCGCGAAGAATCGTCAGCCTGGCCACGAGCGATTCGAGATGCGCGGCAAGCGAGCGCCTCGCTGGACGTGAACCAGACGGCGGATCTTCGACATCGGGCCCGCCCTCTGAGTCCGGCGCAACCACGGACACCCCGACGGCGCGCCGCCAGTGATCAAAGGCGTCGAGCACATCGGCGTCGCAGAACTCGATCCGAACCGGCCGCCGGCGAGGCCCCTTCCGGTAGTAGCGCTCGAAGTAGCGGTCAACTCCGGCTTCGGCCACACGCAGCGGAATGCCTTGTCGCGCCCAGCCGATCACGTGCTCGAAGGCCGGACCGACGATGCGAATCAGATGGCCGTCGTTCTTGCGGCAGAGATACGCTTCGAGCTCGCGGCAGTAGGACTCGACATCGATCACTGATTGCGTTCCCAGACAATGCGCAGGCCCTGGAGTGTGAGCTCGGGCTCGACGTGCTTGATGATCGAGGTTTCCGGTGCAACCACTGATGCCAGCCCGCCGGTGGCAATCACCACCGCCTGGCCGCCAAGCTCCGCCGTCATCCGCCGCACCAGGCCTTCGACCATGTCGACGTAGCCCCAGAACAGCCCCGCCTGCATCGACGCCACGGTGTTGGTGCCGATGACCTTGGCCGGCTTCTTGACGTCGATACGAGGCAGGCGGGCCGCGCGTTGAAACAATGCATCGGCGGAAATCTGCGGCCCTGGACAGATCACGCCGCCAAGGTATTCACCCTTCCCTGAAATCGCGTCAAACGTCGTCGCGGTTCCAAAGTCCACGATGATGATCGGCAGGCCGTAGTGCCCGTATTGTGCGACCGCCGCAATCCCGTTGACCACGCGATCGGCGCCGACCTCGGTGGGATTGTCGTACAGGATCGGCATTCCTGCGCTGACGCCAGGCTCGAACATGACCGGACGCTGGCCGAAATAGCGTTCCACCATCGCCACGAGCGTGCCGGTGAGCGGCGGTACAACCGACGCGATGACAATGCCAGTGATGTCTTCCCGCCTGATGCCATGGTGATCGCACAGATCGGTAACGAGAATGCCAAGCTCATCAGCCGTGCGCTCGCGGATGGTCGTCAGGCGCCAGCTGTGCTCCAGCTCGTGGCCGCGGAACACGCCGAGAACGATGTTGGTGTTGCCGACGTCGATGGCTAGCAGCATGGGGAACTCGGGGGTCGGAGGTCGCTCGTCGAAAGTCGGTAGTCGGCGGTTCAGTCGAGCCAGCGTACTTCGCCGGCGACGATGCGCTCCACCGACGCGCCGGACTGAATAAGCAGTGCGCCGGACTCGTCGATGCCCGCCGTCGTGCCGCGGCGAATACCGCTGGGTTCATTCCATTCGACGCTGGCGCCGGACGCTGAGGGCGCCGCGTCGCGCCAGGCCTGCAGAATACCATCGCGATCGCTTTCGACCGCGGCAACCGCGTCGCTCAGGCCGCACACAACCTCGACCAGCACCTGTCCTCGTTCCGGCGGCCGGCCGAGCTCGACCTCGATCGATGTCGCGCGCGCGGCAACGTCCGGCGGATAGACGGTCTGACGGAGATTGACGCCGACGCCGACGATGACGGCCTGTTCAGGCGAGCCGAGCGCACACGCTTCAGCCAGGATGCCGGCAACTTTTCGACCGTTCACCAGAAGGTCGTTCGGCCACTTCAAATCAGTCGTCAGCCCCGTGGCCTGGCGAACGCCGCGGTGCACGCCCACTCCGGCGGCGAGAGTGACGAGCGGCAGGGCTGACGTATCGAGCGACGGCCGGCACAGCCATGAAAAGTACAGGCCAGCCCCCGGCGCCGAATGCCATGTGTGCCCGCGCCTACCTCGCCCGGCCGACTGCTCGTCCGCACCGACGACCAGCCCTGCAGCCACGCCGTTCGCTGCCAGGCTCGCGGCCTCGTCCATGGTTGACGCGATAGTGTCGAACCAGCGGACATCGACGGCGACATCCGGCCGCCAGCGCCGCATCACATCGAGCGCCGACGCAATGTCTTCGGGCAGCGAGCTCATGCGGGTTCAAGCTCGAAGCTGAGATCCGCGGCCGGCGCCGAATGCGTGAGGGCGCCAATCGAGATGTATCTCGCACCGGTGGTGGCGAGCTCCGGAATCCGTTCGAGCGTCACGCCGCCCGAGATCTCGACTTCCGCCCGCTGGCCGATTCGCCGCATCGCCTCGCGAATGTCGGCGGTGGTGAAATT
>JADMIO010897375.1_pt1 | contig 32049 bp, 19 predicted proteins | sample 8958161 | NCBI WGS metagenome assembly JADMIO01 (sample SAMN16585339, study PRJNA669376) | soil metagenome | isolation source: Crop rotation soil | place: USA: Cullars Rotation, Alabama | collected 2011
TTCTCCCGCCAGTCTGGACGGCTCTCACTTTGTTTGTAACCTTTCCCCTGCGATTGAGCAGTAACGGGGTAAAACGCGAATCATGATGAATGCCAAACAGAGCCTGGCACGCCTTGCCATTGCCCTCGTGGTCGCCCTGCACACGGTTCGGGCTGACCAACTGACCATGTTGACGACCTTTGGCCTGCCGAGGAGTTCGGCGCCTTCTCAGCTGGTTGATGCCAACGGAATTCTCTTCTTCATCGCCGGCGACGACGATTGGGGCGTTGCGAAGCCCGGTCGCGAACTGTGGCGAAGTGACGGGACTGCCGCGGGCACCTACCGGGTAAGGAGGGACATCGGCAAAGAAAAGATTTTGCCCCTGGCGGATGTGGGCGGGACCGTGTTCTTTGCAGGATCTGATGTCGAACATGGCACCGAATTGTGGAAGAGCGACGGGACGGAAGCGGGCACGGTCCTGGTTAAGGATATCAATCCGGGTCCGGAAGGTTCGCGGCTTTACGACTTCGTCAACGTGAACGGAACGCTGTTTTTTGACGCCGACACCGGCGTCGACACACCGATGTTGTGGAAGAGCGACGGAACGGAGGCGGGGACGGTGCTGGTGAAAGACATCAGACTGGATCTGTACTCTTCCACTTTTCCGAATCTGGTGAATGTGAACGGGACGTTGTACTTTGCCGCTGCTGACGACGAGCACGGTATGGAATTGTGGAAGAGCGATGGAACGGAGGCGGGCACCGTGCTCGTCAAGGACATCATGCCGGGCGCGGAAGGAAGCGGGGCGAATGAACTGGTAAATGTGAATGGCACTCTGTTCTTTCGGGCCTGGGATGGCGTACACGGCACTGAGTTATGGAAGAGCGATGGAACGGAGGCAGGCACAGTGCTGGTGAAGGACATCTTTCCGGGTGACGGGTATGTCTTTGGGGGATCGATTCACAAACTTGTGAATGCGAATGGAATGCTGTTCTTCGTTGGAAATGATGGAGTGCATGGCCGTGAGTTGTGGAAGAGTGATGGAACGGAGGCAGGCACCGTGCTGGTCAAGGACCTGACACCGGGCTCTGACGGATCCTGGTCGGGATCCGAAGTGCTGAACAACGGGATACCCTTTGTGAATGTCAACGGGACGCTCTTCTTCGCCGGACCCGACCCCGACAGTGAGACCGGTCGCGGAATATGGAAGAGTGATGGTACTGCGGAGGGTACTGCAATCGTGGTCAGGAATGCAGGGTATTCCGAACTTGTCGCCGCCGGCAGCACACTGTTCTTCGCCGGAACCTCCGACCGGCATGGGTTATGGAAGAGCGACGGGACGGAGGCGGGCACGGTTCCAGTGAAGGAATTCCTCCCTAACATCGAGCCTTTCGAACCGCGGAATCTGGTGAATGTGAACGGAACCGTGTTTTTTCCCGCCGCCGATTTCGCGCACGGGACCGAGTTGTGGAAGAGCGACGGAACAGAGGCGGGCACCGCGCTGGTGAAGGACGTCTATCCAGGCACGGGCAGTTCCTCGCCCTCCGAAGTTGTGGACGTGAACGGAACCCTTTTCTTCGCCGCCTCGGATCTCGAGCACGGAAACGAATTGTGGAAGACGGACGGGACCGTGGCGGGCACGGTGCTGGTCAAGGACATCAACCCGGCCCCTCCGGGAAGGAACGGGGCCGGCAGTTCATCCCCGTCCCAGCTTCTCAATGCGAATGGAACGCTGTTCTTCTGGGCGAATCGTGATGAGAACAGCAATGAATTGTGGAAGAGCGACGGGACCGCTACTGGAACCGTCCGTGTCAGGGCTCCCCTCCCCTGGAGCGACGGGCCCAACCCCGTGTCGTTTACTAACATAAACGGAACGGTCTTCTTTGTGATCAATGATGGCGTGCACGGTGTCGAGTTGTGGAAGAGCGACGGGACCGAAGCCGGCACCGTGTTGGTTAAGGACATCGTTCCCGGCGCTAACGGTTCGCATCCCTGGTACCTGGTGAATCTAAACGGGACGCTCTTCTTCGCGGCGGAGGATGCGAACGGTCGCAGATTGTGGAAGAGTGACGGGACGGGAGCCGGCACCCGGCCGGTCATCGCCGCCGGCCAGGGACCCGCCGTTTTGAATCCATTTGGTCTCCAAAATGTGGATGGCACGCTTTTCTTTCAAGCCAACCAGTCCTTTGATGCCGACGGCAACTCCAGCCATGAGTTCTGGAAAAGTGACGGAACTGCGGCAGGCACTGTCTTGATCCAGACGATGTTTACCAGCGAGGATTGGCCACTTTCCGGTCCCACGAGCGTAAACGGGACTCTGTTCTTTAGCGCCACGGACAGAGTGCATGGGCGTGAGTTGTGGAGGAGTGATGGAACCGACGAAGGCACGCTGATGGTCAAGGACATCTATCCGGGTGCGGGCTACTCGTTTTGGGACCCCTGGGTTCCTCACCTGTTTGCAACCATGAACAGTGCCCTGTTCTTCATCGCTGGCGATGGCCGGCATGGCTGGGAGCTGTGGACGAGCGACGGGACGGAATCCGGAACGGTGCTGCTCAAGGATATCCGTTCCATTTTGGATGGAAATGCGGGTGCTTACGAACTGGTGAGCGCCAATGGGCGGTTGTTCATCAGTGGCGATGATGGCGTGCATGGCCTCGAGTTATGGACGAGCGACGGGACCGAAGCCGGTACCGCTCTGTTGTGCGACATCAATCCAGGCGAAGGCAGTTCGAATCCCTCCCAGTTTGTCTACGCGAACGGAGCGCTCTACTTCAGCGCCGACGATGGTGTGCATGGCGTTCAACTCTGGAAATACGTGGCGGAGACGTTTTTGACCGAACGGCCTGTCCTGGAGATCACGCGGGTCGGAAACAACGTGGTGCTCTCGTGGCCCGCGGATGCCACTGGTTACACGCTCGAGACCACAACCGACCTGAGTTTGCCACTGAGTTGGGCCGGCTTTTCCGGCACGCAGACGATCGTGGGCAACCGCTATACCGTCACCGACGGTGTGGCAGGCAGGAGCAGGTTTTATCGCTTGAAGAAGTGAGGGACATTCGCGGCATTTTGCAACGTGAGTGCGACCAGTGGTTGTCGGTTAGGATCACTGGCGATGCATCGTACAAGGCGCCGCCGTTTTCCGGCCAAAGGCTGGAGTCAGCATAGCCTGGGTCGTCAGGTCCAGGACTATGGGAGAACAAAGTGAGCAAGCGCCAGCGGCGCGCCTCAATCGATTCCGCACGCATCAGCGGGCCGTCGAATCCGTCACGGAAGAAATCTTCAAACCTTGTGTAACCTTTCGTCCGCGAATGAGCAGTAACGGGGTGAACTCAACTTTGGAACGGCGTCATGAAGAGTATCCATCACACTGTCACTGTCTCTGCGCTCGCACTCCTGCTCGTCACAATCACGCGCGGTCCCGCTCAATCGAATTACCAACCATACGCCTTTACCACCCTCGCCGGCGGAGGCGGCTACAGCAGCAACGAAGTGGGAGGCGCCGCGCGCTTTTGGGCTCCTCTCGCCGTTGCCGTGGACAGCGCCGGCAATGTCTATGTGGCGGACCAGGGCAACAATTCCATCGCCGGGGTGACGCCGGCAGGCGTCGTGACGGTGCTGGCCGGCCAACCGGGCGTATTAGGCAGCGCGAACGGAACGGGGAGCGTCGCGCGGTTTAACGCCCCTTCGGGCACGGCCGTGGACAGCTCGGGCAACGTCTACGTGGCCGACACCAACAACAACGCCATCCGCAAAGTGACACCGGCAGGCGTGGTGACGACGCTGGCCGGGCAGCCGGGCAGCTTCGGCGGCGCCGACGGAACGGGGAGCGCCGCACGGTTTTATTCGCCTTTCGGCGTGGCGGTCGACAGCGCGGGGAACATCTACGTGGCCGACACCGACAACCACACGATCCGCAAAGTGACGCCCGCTGGAGTAGTGACCACAATAGCCGGGCTGGCGGGCAGTCCTGGCAGCGCGAACGGCACGGGGAGTGCCGCGCGGTTCATTGCCCCTAACGGTGTGGCGGTCGACAGCGCGGGCAACCTCTATGTCGCGGACACCTTCAACCACACCATCCGAAAAATGACCCTGGCCGGGGCGAGCTGGGTGGTGACGACGCTGGCCGGAGCGGCGGGCAGTTCCGGCAGCACGGATGGAACGAACGGCGAGGCGCGGTTTGATGAACCTAACGGTATCGCGGTCGACAGTGCGGGGAATCTCTATGTGGCAGAGTTTGCCAACAGCACGATCCGCAAATTGACGCCGGACGGAACGAACTGGGTCGTCACTACCATCGCTGGACGGGCGGGCAGCATTGGCAGCGTGGACGGGACCAACGGTGACGCGCGGTTTAACATCACAGCCAGCGTTGCAGTGGACAGCGCGGGTAACCTCTATGTGGCCGACGCACTGAACAGCCTGATCCGCAAAATGACGCCGGCCGGACCAAACTGGGTGGTGACAACCCTGGCCGGAACAGGGGCGGGGCGTGGCAATGCGGATGGGGCGGGACTAGACGCCAGATTCAATGGTCCCTCCGGGGTGGCGGTGGACAGCGCGAAAAACGTCTACGTGGCGGACCAGATCAACCATACCATCCGGAAAGTCACGCCCGGGGGAGTGGCCACGACGCTGGCCGGACTCGCCGGCTATGCCGGCGGCGCCGACGGCACCGGGAGCGATTCGCGGTTCACAAGTCCCGCCGGCGTGGCGGTGGACAGTACCGGCAACCTCTATGTAGCGGACGCCGGAAACTCCACGATTCGGAAAGTGACCTCCGCGGGGGTGGTGACGACAGTCGCCGGACTGGCGGGCGAAGTCGGCAGCGACGACGGTATCAACAGCCAGGCCCGGTTCTACTATCCGCTGGGCGTGGCCCTGGACAAGGCCGGCAACCTCTATGTGGCGGACACCCTGGGCTACACAATCCGCAAAATCACGCCCGCCGGAACGGATTGGGTGGTGACGACGCTGGCCGGCTGGTTCGATCATTTCGGCTTCCGAAACGGGACCGGGAGCAACGCCTTGTTCAATACTCCTTCCAGCGTGGCTGTGGACAGCACCGGAAACATCTATGTGGCGGACACCTTGAACCACGTGGTGCGCAAAGTGACGGCCGGCGGAGTCGTGTCGACGTTTGCCGGCGGGGCGGGCACGGTCGGCAGCGCGGACGGAACGGGGACCACCGCGCAGTTTTATGCACCTATGGGTGTGGCCGTGGACAACGCGGACAACGTCTATGTGGCGGACACCTACAACAACACGATTCGCAAAGTGACACCTGCGGGCGTGGTGACGACCCTGGGCGGAATGGCAGGCAATATTGGAACCGCGAACGGAACTGGAAGCGACGCGCGATTCAGCAATCCCGCCGGCCTGGCGGTGGATGGCGACGGCAACGTTTACGTCGCGGATTTTTACTACAACACCATCCGCAAAGGATTTCCGGCACTCATGATTCTCAATACCCGTCGCACCGGCGGCCAGTTCAGCTTTGATCTTACAGGACCGAAGGGCCAAATGGTGATCGTGGAGGGTTCGACTGATCTGGTGAACTGGCAACCCCTCTGGAGCGACGTCTTCCCTGGTGCTCTCAGTTTCAGCGATGCCCAAAGCGGCGTCATATCCCATCGCGTCTACCGCGCCCGTCTGCCGTAGCCAGCTGATAAGATGAATCAATTTATGGCAGGCCGATGGAGAATATTCTCCCACCCCCCCGGTCGGCCCGGAGTTGCCGACACCTTAACCACCACAGCAATAAAAAATTAAATATTGATAAATTTTTCTTGTTAAGAGCCCTGTCGGTGAGTGAAATGCATTATGAACCGACCATTCATGCGCCCTGGAGACAGGACGCAGCTCCCTCTTGCCACCGCGGGAGTGATAGCGACAGCCGTGCTTTCTTTCGCCGGCTGGACCTGCCTCGCGCTGGCATTCTGGTGGAGGGCGAAGGCAATCCTTATGCCCGCCTGTGCCGTGCTGGAACTCGCCGCGTTCGTCATGCTTCTGAGGCTGCTGAAACGCCAGAATAGACGCGAGACCGAGTTCCGGGACCGCCGTTTTCAACGCCTCAGGCTGCCACATTCCAGTGAACTCCTGCCGCGGCCGGTTTCCTCCGACACTTTTTCCTCCGAAGAGATGCAGACCGCCGGCAACACGCGCCGGGACCTCTTATAGATGCATTTAATTCGCTGTAACAGGCTTCGTCCGTGCGCGCCTTTTTGTTAGCACACGTCACCGCTCCGGCAAATAGCAGCCCACCGCCTGCGTGAACTGCGGCTCCGTCATTTGCCCCGCGAGTACTGCCTCAAGTGCGAGACGCAAATCGTGGCGCGTGGGTTCGGGACGCATCTTGCCAGGACTTACAGCGCGATCATCAATGCGGCCGCGATAGAGAAGACGTTTGTCAGGGGAGAAAACGGCGGCTTCCGGAACAATGGTGGCCCCGGCGAGGGCGGCGAGTTGCTGCTTCGGATCGAGGAGGCCGGGGAAGGGGAGCCGGTACGCATTTTGATAAGCGGCAATCTCCGCCGCCGGTTCCGTTGCATATACGCCGTAAAACTCCACGCCGCGGGGGCCGAATTCCGCCACCAGCCTGCCGATTTCCGGCGCGGTGGCCTGAGCCACGGGGCAGTCCGTCATCAGAAACAAAATCACCACGGCCTTTCCTGTGCCTGCCCTGAACGGCTCGCGGCTTTGACCGGTACAATCTGTCAGGGTCAGGACATTCGTCCGGCAGTCACACCCGCTGAACACGAGCGCGAGCGCACAAATGACTGTCGCCACCCGGTTCATGCAGCGTCAGTCCAGACCGATCTCCCCGAATCCCTTCATCTTCGGGGCCATGAATTCGATGGCAGGCTGGATCTCCGCGGCGTCGAGGACACCGTCCTTGTTCTTATCCAGCGGCAGGATGAACTGACGCATCAGATTGAATCCGTTCTCATTGGGAACTTTCACATCCTCACTGATCTGGCTGCGGATGGTGGTGAACGAAGCACCGTCGTTTTCAAACACCCGCTGAATGAACTGGCCGGTGAGCATGTTCTTCAGCCCCTTGTGCAGCAGCGTCTTTTGCTCCGGCGTATTCATCATGACGGAGAGCGTTATCGTGCCCATTTCATCCATGCTGCGCGGACCCCAGTTGATAGCCCGCGGCGGGTGATAATACTGGTGCGGATTGGTCTCGGTGTTATCCCATGAGATCAGCGTATCGAGACGCGTTCCGGCGGGAAGTTTCACCGGCTTCTTGAAAGCGTAGTCCTCCTGCCATGCAAAGTGCCAGTCTGACATTTTGATCAGCCACTGCTTTTGGCCGCCGGGCACCGTGGCGGTCATTTCCATGCGCTTGCCGAGGAAATGGGCGTGCGCATTGACCGCAAAGGCCTCGACATCCACGGGCAATACAAAACTGCTTTCTTTGATGTATTCTTTGTCACCCGCCGGAATGTGGATGCCTGACAAAATGCCGAAGAACGGCGGCACCGGCACGATGCTCCATGGCCTCGCCGTCGGTTTGTCCGACAAATGGAATCCCACCGAGTCCTGGTCCTGCACTTCCTTGCCGGACGGATGGTAATGCACCTGCAGCACAAGGTCCGATCCCTTTGGCAGCAGCCATGCGAGACCATAACTCAGCGAGGCTTGCTGCGTGCCCAGGTCCCATCCTCCAAGGTAGCGGAACTGGCCATTCGCGCGTCCCATGCCGTTGTAGCCTGGCGCGGGATCGGCGGCATCGTAACCGCGCGCCTTTCCTTTGGTGTCTAGGAAATACAAAACGTGATGCACCACGGAGGGCGCACTGGGGCGGAACTCGATGGCGCTCACCCACGTGTCCTTCTCCAGATTCAGCGGAATCACGAAGTTCCGGTAAACGTCCGGACCTTCCGCCGGCACTTTGTAAGGCTCGCTGCATTTCACGGTCAAGTCCGGCGGCCCGAGTTCCCATCCCTCCGTGAATTTCGGCAGCGCCGGCGTCTTCGACGGATCACCCTCCGGCGCTCCCGCCGCCAGCCAGCGCTGGATGAGGTCGATCTGTTCTTTTGTCAGGGAACGATCGTTGGCGTAGTCCACCACGCCCGGATCTGCATGCCATGGCGGCATCACCCGCTTACCGGTCACCTCTCCGATTTGTTTCGCGCGTTTCTTCACCTGGGCGTAGTTGAGGAGGCTGAAGGGAGCCACCTGGCCGTCCCGGTGGCAGCCCGCGCACTTGCTGAAAATGACCGGAGCAATGTGTTCGCTGAACACCGGATTTTCCTGTGCCGGGACAGGCGCAGGCCACAAGGCTGCGAGGCTTGTCAGGACGGCGGCGCACCGGGCTGGAAAACGGAAGGCGATGGAACGGAGGTTCATGGCGGAGCATTAACCTGGGGGATCGCCGGGCGCAACCCGCGGAACGTTCGGCTCCCTCAAAAACCATCCGGCCCCGCGAACGAAAGCGAGCTTTCCAGCCAGTCGTCGGATTCCAGAATGCGGCGTCGCTGGCGAAAGGTCTCCCGCTGAGCCGTGCGTTGAGCCTTGCGAAACAGGCGCTCCGCCAGTTGCTGCGCCCCCGGAAGTCCCGCCCGCAGAGCGGAGGTCAGTGCATGGCGTGAGGGCGCGGAGACGAACCGGGTCAGCAATTCGTCCTCCGCCGAGGCAAACGATTCCGCAACTCCAGGATCACCCTGCCGCGCGCAGCGCCCATACAACTGCCGGTCCACCCGTCCCGATTCACTGCGCTCCGCCGAAAGAACGTACAGCCCGCCAAGTTCCACGATTCCCGGAGAAAGCCGGATATCTGTACCGCGCCCCGCCATGTTCGTGGCGATGGTGATGCGGCGCGGTTCGCCTGCGGCGGCGACGATCATCGCCTCCTCACGGATGCGTGTCGCATTGAGCACATGCGTGAATAATCCCTCCTTCGCCAGCCGCGCCGCCAGCTCCTCACTGGAACGCACACTGCGGGTTCCCACCAGTACCGGCGCGCCCGCGGCGTGGATCTCCACCACCCGGCGCACGATGGCATCGATCTTTTCACCGTGATGCGCGAAACAACGCGGTGCCGCCTGGGAGCGAATACACGGGCGGTTTGTTGGAATGGGCACCACTGCCAGACCATACACATGCCAAAACTCTCCCGCCGCTTCCCGTGCCGTGCCCGTCATGCCGCAAAGCCGGCGGTAAAGGCGGAAAAATTTCTGAAAACTGATGCGCGCCATCGTGTCCGACGGCGAACTCACTGGCAGCCCCTCCTGCGCCTCCACCGCCTGGTGCAATCCCTGCCGCCACGACCGGTCCGGCATTGGGCGGCCGGTAAACTCGTCCACGATCACCACCTTGTCATCCTCCACCACATACTGGTGCCCCCGGTGGTAAAACTCCCGCGCGGAAAGCGCCAGTCGCATCAATTCCTTCGAACGGCCCGGAGCGCGCCACAATCCTGACATCGCTGCAATGCATTCCTCCAGCAACTTTTCGCCTTCCGTTGTAAACTCTATCTCTTTATGTCGCGCCTGAGCGCGGTAGTGTGTTCCCGCGATAAACCGTTCCGCGAGCCCGCCCGCGGTGCCGATCGCCGTGGTCAGCGGCACGTTCTCCACTTTTGTCGAAATGATCAGCGGCGTCACCGCTTCGTCGATGAGCAGACTGTCCGCTTCATCCACGATCGCTGTATGCAATCCCCGCTGTACGGATGTGTTATGGGCCGCACGTCCGCGGCGCAGGAAGTCGCGCACCATGCGCCGGCCGGAATCGCGCACCACTCCGGCCTGCAACTGGTCGCGCAGAAAGTCGGCCGCGAATTCCTTGCTGGTCCCCCACACCACGTGGGCCGCGTATTGCAGGGCACGCTCCTTCGAGTCCATGCCGCCCGCCACATGTCCCGCCTTCAGTCCGCAGTATTCGAGCAGTGGCCGGAGAAACTGCGCATCGCGCTCCACCAGGTAGTCATTCACCGTGACCACATGGCATGGCTGACCGGTCCACCCGAAAAGAACGGAGGCAAGTCCTGCCGTTAGGGTCTTACCTTCGCCCGTCGCCATCTCCGCGAGCCGCCCGCGCTGCATCGCCAGCGCGCCCATCAGTTGCACCGGAAACGCATCCAGCCCGATGACCCGTCTCGCCGCCTCCCGCAGCAGTGCCAAAGTCTCCCGGGCGACTTCCGGCTGCCGCAGCAGTCCCCGCCTGACCTGTTCACGCGTCTCATTGAGGCGGCCGTGAAGCTGATGCGTCGCCAGGTCGCGCAGTGGCGCCGCAAAGGCATCCGTCAGTTCAGCCTCGCGCTCCAGTTCCTTCGTCAGCGCCTGCCTGCGACGCCACCTGCCGATCAACCCGTTCACAAAGGCGTCTGCCCCCTTGTGCAGAGGTTCCAGCTTGCGCGGTGTGACGATTACAGAAGGCATGACGTTCCGCAGCAGCGGGAGTTCTCCATTTCTCTAACGCGGCTCTGTGGAGCCTGCAAACTCGTAAGCACTGGCTTCCGGCCCGCCGTCCTATCCGGCCGCCGGATCCACTGGGACCGGCTTGTCATTTTTCATCAACTTGCCGTCCACCCAGCGCGCCCTGATATCGAAGTTCACTCCCACCTCGGCTTTGCTCGTGCCGGTTTTTTTCAGCATAAGATCGACATGGGCGCTTAGCGTCGGACTTTCGAATGTCCTGCCGAGTTCGACATCGATGCTGTTCACGTTGTCCTTCCGGCCCAGTTTCACCAGAAAATTCACGTTACCGTTACGTATTTTGTATTTGCCTTCGAGTTTCAGGTTGTAGCCCGTTTGCTCTCCATCTTTATGGATATCCGCCGAAAAAGTAATTTGCCCGTCTTTCATCTCGTAGGTCGCCGCCAGTTCCATATCGAATTTCGCGCTCTTTACCTGCTCGATGCCCTTGCCGTCACTCGCCTTTTTTGTTGAAACGAACCGGATATTTCCCCCGATGGTCAGCTTATTGCCGTTCTTGTCCTCCGTTTTTAGGTTAAGCTCCGCCACCGCTTCGATCTTTGCATTCGAGTACCCCAGTGTTAAGAGCCAGTTCACTTCTCCGTCATGGCCGTTAGGGCGTTTGAACTGATGCTCACCATGGATCGTGAACGCGGCATGGGTATCGCCGTTCTTAGCGTAATACTCCAGCCCTGCTGTCACGCCCTTGTAAGTGCCGCCGAACTGAATCCGGACTTCCCCGTCCTTCAAGCCGGTACTGAAGTAGAGCCCGTGCTCATCGAGGTCCCATTTCCCCTTGAAAAGAATCTCCGCATCCTCCTCAACCTCGTTGTCGCCAAATGTGTTTAAGGTGGCAGCCTTAAACTCAATCCTGTCGCCGCCCCCATCCTCGCTGGCATTTTTCGCCGGCTCAGAAAAAGGGCTTTTCGCCCCAGCACTTTTCGACCCGCGAATCTGGGTCACTCCGCCATTCGCCAGTTCGAGTTTCAATTGATCCAGCCCCTCCACAAAGTTGAGCGTGCCGTGCACCACGATGGTTTCACCCGTGAAACTGCCGGGACCATCCATGAGTTCATAGGCGACATCCCGCCCGTCATCGACTGTGATCCTGCCCGGGAAAATGAACGGTTCGGAATCCGTCGCCCCGCCGTTCGATGCGGCTGGAATCTTTGCGACGAGTTGGTTTACATTATTAAACTCATAGAGAACGTCGAACTCCCCATCGTCGCCATCAAAGTCATAGTGAATGCGGTTTACGTCACGTCGACCGGCGCTGCTCCATTCTCCCTTGATGGTTTCAGTCCCCGCAGCATCCGCCACTGCCACTTTCCCGTCGGGGCGAAAAATTCGACTGGTTCCACCGGCATTGAGAATTAGTCCAGGCATTGTTTTGATGAGGTTTCGGGTTAACAAACAGAATAGCGGAGGGAAAGGCTAAAACAAAACATGTGCGGCAACGAAAACACGTCCGCGTTCGTGAATGGATTCCGGTGACCATGCATATCCCAGTTCGATGCGGCCGTTCCCCTTATCACCGGGTATCCCCATTTCCACGGATATTCCGAACGACTCGAAGTTCCGGCCTCCGGCGGCCGCGGGGCTCCGTGCAGACCGGCGCAGGATGGAGGCGTAGTCAAAAAACACATTCAGATAGGCATTCGTAAGATCCAGACCGCGTGGTTTTTCGCCGCCCGGGGATGACGGTTTTGTCTTCGGAACTGAATGTGACAGGGCATTCCAGAGCTTTTCCGCAGAGACCCCCGCCTGAACGGTCGCATAAAACACCTCCCGGGCGATCCTCTCCCCCTCCTCCATCCCGCGAACGGTGGTTTCACCACCCAGACGAAACTCTTCAAACACCGGAGCGTTTCCCGACACGGTCGCCCCGCCCGCGGTCAGACGCAGCAGATAATCGCGGGATGCTGCTGATCCAAAGTAGGCTGTCCCGGTTAGGGATGTGCTGCCTGCGAAAAAATCGAAATCACCGGGCCCGGCATTCAGTCCTTTCTTGAACCGCGCATTCCACAGGAGTTCCGTTTCACCCAACCCGGCGTCATGGCGCAGGCGCCGCTTGTTGGTCCAGGCCTGCTGGACGTCAGCGAGGAGGTAAAGCACTTCGCCGCTCTCCACCTCCGTCGTGAGTCCGGATGGTTTATCAAGATCAGTGCTCGAAATGCCGGCACCCGTTTCCAGCTTGACAGTGTACCTTCCTCCCAACGGGGGTTCTCCGGACGGGGCGGCCGCAGTTCCTTCATTTTTACCCAATTGTTTTGTGAACTTCAGACTGTTGCTTATCGCCACGGTTAGCCGGTGTTCGTCGAATCCCTGGAGACCCGGTGTCCCCAGTTTTTGATCGTCATCCTGTAAATAACCGGCACTGACCTGAAACTGCCCGGAGAGACCTCCTCCGGGTGAAAATGGATAGGGTACTAAGAACGAGAATTGACCCTCCTGTTTCTCGGTTCCGGCTGACAGGGACAACTTCAGCAGCGCGTCCTTCCACAACACATTTTGCTGTGTCAGGGACAAGGTGCCCGCCGGGGTTTTTTCCGTGGAGTATTGAATACCCGCACTAAAGTCGGTAACCCGCGGCTGAAAGAGACCTGTAAACTCAATGTTCGCCGGGTGTGTTTCCACCCCCGCTTCGACGATGTGGCTCGCTTTGTTGATCCTGCCGGTGATCTCGCCTGCGCGTTTGGTGAATTCCCCTTTGGGGACGAGTCGGCCCTGCATATTTTCGAAGTCCTTTTTGTAATCTTTCATGACCCTACTCTCAAGATCGGTGATTCCACCGAGCAGCACTGGCTGCGCATCCCTCGGTTGCACCACGCCGTCTACGCGGGTACCGATAATCCGGAAGGTTACCTTCTCTACTGCCTGTAAGGCAATGTAGATCTTCCATGGCGTGTTTTTTCCGAAGTCTTCCTTGACGTCGCTCGCGACCATTTTTCGCCCCTCATCCCTGGGAATCGCCTCCCAGTCTCCCGGCAGTTGGTACCGCCTTTTGATCTCTTGGGTTACCTCGTTCTCCACCGGCACGTTGGCGTCTCGCGAGGGAATGTCTTTTGCTCTCGGCCTATCGGTTTGCAGTCCATTTTTTTTCGCGCTGTTGAACGCGAATGCCGCTATCTCAAAGGCTGCCATGTGATCCTCAGAGGATCCCCACGAGGCAGTTCGTGACGGCGTTTCCGGGCCCGCTCTCACCGTGACCGGGATTCTGCGGTCCTCTGGAGTGAGGTTGGTCAGACCGGCCACTCCATGCACCTCCATTTCTCCGAGCGTTGTCGCGACCGGGCTCTTCAAAACCGGCTGCGAACCGTGAATGACCATCGAAATTTCCAGCGGTTTGTGTATCACCGGAGCCCCTATCCAGTCCACGCTCAGCGTGAGGTCGGTTGATTCCGGAGGGTTTGGAGGAACTTTGGGCCTGTAAATCGTGTGTCTCATGCGGTCTCCGGGCGTATCGTTGAGGCGATCTTGCAGGGCCTTCGCAAAGTCCCGGTCATCCTGGAACCGCAAAGTCCAAACTCCCGGTGCCTCGCCGTCATTCGATCTGATGGCTTTGATTGCTTCCTGCAAATCGTGCTTCAAGCCAGGGTCTGCCGCCACCACATCATCCAATGAGGGAAGCGCCTTCAATACCCAGTATCGCTCCGTATTACTGCCGCTCCCTTGGCTGCGTGGTGTCACCTTCAGTCGCACCGCCGGCACTGCCGGCATCTTTTGCATCCCCGCATCTGCAGCCGGTGCGGTTTTTCCGGAAAACAACAGAATCCATACCGGTATACAAAGGAAAAAATGGAAGGTCCGGCTCATAAATCGGGACCATCGTGGAACTTTTCGTTTTCAATGACAAGTTTTTTTAGGGATGATTTCGAGTCAAAGACTTCGCTCTTCACCAGGCACTTAATTACAGAAAATTGCGGGCCGGCGGTCAGGAATTGTTTTCTTTTTCTTAGGGCGTCTTCACTGGCTGGAGCAGAACGGTCTGTACATCCATCACGGCCGCGCCCTTCTTTGCTTTAGGACGGATCGAAAGAGAATGGCGTCCGGCCGGAAGATCCACCGTACCGATTTCGGTTTGCACCCAATTCTGGAACCCGCCGGTTTCCTTCACGGTAAACGGAAGGGTCTTTCCGGCGATGGAAATCTCCACTTCACTGCCTCCCGAACCGTTGCCGCATCCGTGGCGCAGGACGACACGGAAATTGCCAGGGCGCTCCACCTTCACATCCCATGCGATCCAGTCCTCTGCCCGCGTCCAGTATCCCAGCGTATTCTTGTGAGGCGGCGGTTCATAGCGAAGCATGGAGCCGTGCACCTCCGCCAGACTCGCGGGCAGGACCAGTGAGCCGTCTTTGTTTTGGAAGAGGAGATTCCACGCGGCGGCGGGATCGTATTCCGGATTTGGCCTCATCATCTGAGCGCCGCAGGCCGTGCGCCAGTCATACAGGCGCGCGGTCATCTCCACAACCCGGGACGGCATCGAAAGCGCAAGGTTCTGCGTTTCGGAGGCATCTTCAGCGAGATTGTAGAGTTCAAAGTGACCGTCATCGTACGACTCGATCAGTTTCCAGTCGCCGCTCCGCATCGCCCCGCCCGGAAAGCCGCGCTGATTGCTGTAGTGCGGGTAGTGCCAGAAGAGGGCGGGGCGGTCGGTCCGCCCGCGGGACGTTAGCAGCGGAAGAAGACTGACACCGTCACACGGCTGGGATGAGGGAGCAGTCCCGGTCGCCGCGAGAAGCGTGGGCACCAAATCGGTGTTGATCACTGGTGTATTCTCCACCTTTCCGGCAGTCACTTTCCCTGGCCAGCGGACGATGAACGGCACACGCAGCCCCCCTTCGTAAAGGGCACCCTTTCCGCCGCGCAACGGACGATTGCTTGTGGCCGGCGTATTCACTCCCTCCACCACACTGAGACCGCCGTTGTCGGACAGAAAAAGGACCATCGTCTTCTCACGCAGTTGCAGCGCGTCGAGTTTCTCCAGCGTAAGCCGGACACAGTCGTCCAGGCTCTCAAGCATGGCGGCATACGTGGGATTGGGAGCACCTGCCTTGCGGTATTTGTCTTCGAGTTCCTTCTTCGCACCCAGCGGAATGTGCGGGGTGTTGTGTGCGATATAGCAAAAAAACGGCCTGTCCCTGTTCGTCTCCATCCACTCACACGCATGAGCCGTCAGTTCATACTCACCCTTTCCTCCTTCCGTAGCGGAGGGTGTCGTATCCGCATGGCCGGCAAAGTAGTGATCGAACCCCTGCTGGAGCGGGCCGAAACCCTCGCCTCCCAGATGCCACTTGCCAAAGAGGGCGCTCGTGTAACCGGCTTTCTTCAGCAGTTCCGGCAGCGTCTCCTCCTCCAGCGGGAGATTCTGGTTCATCTCCGGGCGCAGCATGCGCTGGGAAGGCATGACCCGCCGCCCTGGAATGAAGTCCGTCAGGTGCAACCGCGCCGGGGCCCGTCCCGTCATAATCGCCGCGCGCGAGGGCGAGCAAATGGGCTGGGCCGCACACGCTTGCGTGAAGCGCATCCCCTCCGCCGCCAGCCGGTCCAGCGCCGGCGTGTTCTTCAACGGCGAGCCATAACACCCAAGGTCCGTCCAGCCCAGATCATCAGCGAGAATGAGGACGATATTCGGCCGGTCCCCGGCAGCGCAGTGCAAGCACAGGACGAGTAGAAGAGCGAAGATGGCACGCATAGCCTTCTGGAATGCCACAAAAGCTCCCTCCCACAAAGAGGAATCCGCACGTGTGAAGGGCTGCCAGGTATACCCTCTGGCGGGAATTTATACTAAAGGGCGGGAGGAGTGACGATCCTTGCTCTGTGGCTTGCAGGAGGTCGCAGGGCGATTCCCGTATCCGTGTGCAGGCGGAGGTTGTGATCCTGCGGGAAATCTGATGGAATGGACGCGATGCATGTCAGTGCGGAAAGTCCTGCGGGGCCAACTCCCGTTTCGAAGCCGCGCCCCAAGCGGTGGAGACGTGTCGTGTTGATGTGGCTCGCCGTTTTGGCGGTCCTTACGACGGGCTATTACATTGAGGAGCGAATCCGCGGGCGGAGGGCTCTGGAAAAAGCGGTGGCCGACTACGAGGCGGATGGAGAGTCGCTGAAGGAGGAGGATTTCCTAACAAAGGCACCGCCCGTGATCGAAAACTTTGGGGCGACCCCGCTCCTTTATGGAGTGATGGCCGAAAAACAAACCGATGACCCGCGGCTGCCGGAGGCAAGGCAGAGGCGGCGGGATTTCATGATCATCTGGCCTTACTGGGAGGGGGAGCGGAATGGATGGCTTTCTTTTCACAAGCCGGTGTTCGAGCAGATGAGGAAAGGGAAGAAGTGGATCGTATCGTGGCAGAAGTGGGCCGACCACCCGGACTGGAATGCGCTGCGCCGGGACTTGCGACGCTCCGCCTCCAACCTGTCTCCCGAAGAGAAAACCTTCGATGTGCGGGCAGTGGATGAGGTGCTGGATGAGTTGCGTGAATCGTACGATGAACTGGCGGCGGCGGCGGAACGCCGGTATGCTGTTTTTACTCCGGCACCTGAGGACCGGCCCGAGGGTGGCCATGGTTTTGAATTCGAGGCCGATAGATTCGACTCCTTTGGAAACGAATCCCATGAGTGGCGATGCTTTGGCGCCGCCATTCGCCTGCGAATTCTCGCCGCCGCGGTCCTTGGGCGGCACCGGGAGGCTGTGGATTTGACGAGGGTCCTCTGGCGGTTGCGGGAGGCTCGAATAGCTGAAGGGAATATCGAAAGCTTGTGGTCTGCGCGCTACTGGGGATGCTGCTGGAACAGTTGCGTGCGGGACATTATTCGTTCACCCGGCATTGAGGACGGAATTCTGGCGCGGCTGCAAAGCCATGTCGCAGCCTCATGGTCACCGGAAAGGGAAATGTTGCGGGCGTTTCGTGGATATGCGGCGTCAAGGTATGCCGCCTGGATGAAAGCGATTGACGGTGTCGAGTCGAAATTTATCGAGGTCGATGGTGCCTTCGGTGAATATCGCTTCCATTCGAACAAGTCACTCTACTGTCCTTCCGGCTGGGTGAGTCAAATGGTCGCCGAAAACTTGCGCCGGATGCAGGTTTATTACATCCAGCCTTTGCGAAAGCTGGATTTTTCGGTGCTTCCGGCGGCGGAAGAATCTTTTTCGGACCTTCCGGCGGCGGATAGTTTTTTAAATGATGACGGTCCAGGATGGAGGCTTTTCCCTCCCTGGCTGCCCGGGGGAGAAACGTATGGTCTCATTCAAACGTTCATTTCCTATCCGGTCAGAATCCGGCTGATGCAGTTGGTGCTGGGAATGGAGCGCTACCGGCTCAGGCATGGACGCTACCCCGCCAAAGCATCCGATGCCGTGCCGGACTGTATCGCGGCTGTTCCTCAGGATATCGATGGCCAACCGCTGCGAGTGGTCACTTCAGCCGATGGATCGAAATCGGTCGTGTATTCCGTGGGATGGAATCTCGCGGATGACTGGCATGGAGTTGTTCCTGCGAAGGTCCGCAATGAAGACTGGGAAAACGCGGACTGGGCCGTGTCTCTGCCGTTCCCGGCGCTGCCGCCGCCGTCGTCCGTTCCGTAACTATTGCTTGCAGGAGGGAAAAATCCGTGCGAGTTACTTTGTGTGACAAAGTATAAGATGACCGAATTTTTGCCGGGCTGGACGTTTCACACGGTGGCGAATGCGCTGCCGGCGGGGATTCTGGCGTGGCAGGTTCACTACTCCCGGGCAGAGGATGTGATAGCCATGGCGGGGGTGGTGGCGCTGTTCGTTGTTAGTGCGCCTCACACACCCTTGTGGCCGCTCTACTGCGGAAAGGGTGATTGGAGCCGGGCCTTCCGGGCCGCGTTGTGGGTCAGATCGGTGTATTCGCTTCTACTGGTTCCGGTGTTATTGTCTAAAGGGGGACTGTTTTCGCTGTTTGCGATCGTGGAAAGGTTGGTCGGAATTTCCTGTCACCATGCACTTGCTGGGGTGCTGCGCGCATCCGGCCTGAGAACGTTTCCAGTCCCGGGCTGGATCATGACCGCGTTGATCACCCTTCTCACCGGGATGTGTCTTCTGATGGTGGCCGGCGTGCTCACTCTGTTTGTGAAGGGCTGCGTCTTCCGTACGGAGTCCCGCCGGGAGGCACAGCGGGGGCGGCTGGAATACTGATTACTCCGGGAAAAAGAAATCCGGGGATTCGCGTGCATACGGGGGAAACGGTGGCATGGTAACGGCTTATGCCATTTTCCAAACTCGGTCTCGATGACCGCATTCTCCGGGCGATCAACGATTCCGGATACACTGAACCCACTCCCATCCAGTCTGCGGCCGTGCCGCTGGTGCTGGCCGGAAATGATCTGATCGGGATCGCGCAAACGGGTACGGGGAAGACGGCGGCGTTCACGTGGCCGCTGCTTTCGATGATTACGGGGAACCCCCAGCAGGCGGGACGCCGGAAGACGCGGGCGCTGGTGCTGGCGCCGACGCGGGAACTGGTGGTGCAGATCGAAGAGAACGTGCGTGCCTACGGGAGACACGTGCCGCTGCGCATCGCGAAGGTGTTTGGCGGAGTGGGCGAGAGGCCGCAGATCGATGCCCTGCGCACCGGTGCGGACATGGTGATCGCGACGCCGGGACGGCTGATGGATTTGATGGGGCAGGGGCATGCGGATTTCAGCGCGCTGCAATTTCTGGTGCTGGATGAAGCGGACCGGATGCTGGACATGGGGTTCGTGCCGGCCATCCGGAAAATTGTGAGGGTGCTGCCGAAGACGCGGCAGACGCTGCTGTTCTCGGCGACGTTGTCGAAGGAGATCGAGGTGCTGACCAGGGAGTTTCAGCACAATCCGAAGAAGGTGGAGATCGGACGGCGGAGCAATCCGGCGGAACTGGTGACGCAGTTCATTTACGAGGTGTCGAAGGATCACAAGCCGTCGCTGCTGGCGCATCTGCTGCGGGATCAGTCGCTGAACATGGTGCTGGTATTCACGCGGACGAAGCACGGCGCGGACCGCGTGGCGAAGCGGCTGGGGCGTGACGGGGTCACGACGGCGACGCTGCATGCCAACCGTTCGCAGAGTCAGCGGCTGAGGGCGCTGCAGGATTTCAAGTCGGGAGCGGTGCGGGTGCTGGTGGCCACGGACATCGCGGCGCGGGGGATCGACGTGGACGGGATTTCCCATGTGGTGAACTTTGACTTTCCGCCGCATGTGGAGGACTACGTGCACCGGATCGGCCGGACGGGACGTGCGAATGCAGTGGGGGATGCGATCAGTTTTGTGATGCCGGAGGATCATGGAGCGCTGAGGACGCTGGAGAGGTTCATCGGAAGAGGAATTGTCAGGAAAACGGCGGAGGGATTCGATTACAAGTCGGCGCCCCCGCGCGAGCCGGCCGGGGCGGACGGTCCCCGTTATCGTGATCCCCGCCAGCAGCAGCAACAGCAGCGCCGGAACCAGCCCCAGCGGTCACACCGCGGCCCGCAGCAGCAAGGGCCGCCGCGGGGGAGACAGGAACCGCGGGCCCCGCGAACAGAGGCCGCGCCGCAGGAACAGCACCGGGAGCCGGTAATGGAACAGACGCGCCTTCGACAGACAGGCAGGGTGACGGGACGGCGTTCGAGGAGATGGTGAGAATTCGCCGCCGCGACGCGCTGTTGCGTGACCGGGGGTGCCTCTCGTTCCCCGGGGAACACCCGGCTATAAAAGAGAACCGCTCTGCGGTTCGAGCCCCTGCGGCTGTCGGCATTTTCACGTTCGTCGGGCAGTGCTATGGAACAGCGAGAAACTCCGGGGAGTTGACGAGGGACCAAATGAGGTCTTCGCAGCGTTCGCGCCATGCCGGAGCCAGGCGGGTGGTGGGAGCGGGGCCGCGGAGGATGGCGCGGGTGATACGCTGTTTGATTTCGGTGGCTTCCGGGCGGAGGTGATTGGACCATGCGATGCGCCGGTAGGTCAGGTCGGGATCTTCGTTAGTGGACGCGGCGGCGGGGCGTCCAGTGAGGCGGGTGCCGTATCCGCTTTCCAACTGAGAGGCGGCTTCGGCCGTCTCTGCGGGAGTGGGCGGGCGGTTGAGCAGTTGCAGCCAGAGGCTGTCCACGAGTGATGGAAGCGGCTGATCCTGACAAGCCATGGCGGTGAGGCGGCTGTTTTCGCAAAGTGTCAGGAGACTGGAGGCGAGGGTTCCGTTGGCGAGCATGGCTGGTTGCAGCGCGGTGCATTCCACGGGACGTTCCGTCAGGGGTTCGGGCCGGCTGGGCCGCCAGCCGAAGGCCTCCAGCATATCGGTCACCGTCTGGGCGCGGGGGAGGGCGAGAGCGGGCCGGTCGCGTTCGTTGGCGAGAGAGGTGAACTCCCATGCGCGGTGAGGGAGGCCGAGATTGAGCATGGCGTCCGGGCGCTGGCTGCTGTCGATGTCAAAGGTGAGCATCTCGGCGTCGATGGGACGGCCGGCGGCGGAATGGAGAGTATCGACAATTTGCTCGGCGCTCATGCGGCGGGGCAGGGGAGCGGTGAAGAAGCGGCGTGCGGAATCGGAGGCGTCAGGATTTTCTGTCGCGCGGCGCTGCCATGCGGCGGAGTTCATGATGACGCGGCAAAGGTGGCGGAGGTCATAACCGTTCGTCATGAGTTCGCGTCCCAGCCATTGGAGCATTTCAGGATGGCTCGGAGTGCGGCCCTCCCAGTCATGCACGGGATGCATGAGCCCCATGCCGAAAAGGCGCTGCCAGACGCGGTTGGCGATGACTTCGGCGAAACGGAGGTTGTGCGGTCCCGTAATGGCCCAGGCGAGACGCTCCCGTGGAGAAGCGGCGTTTTCCGGCGGCGGCGGTGCGGCGGTGCAAAGATCGTCGAACGGCCATGCCCCGTCGATGACGGCACCGGCGTGCAGCGTGGCTTTGATGAGCGGCTGACGGGTCTTCGTCTTTTCAAAAAAAGCCGCCGGGACACTGCTGGTGGCGGGGATCTTCAGCGGCTTTTCCTCCAGCATGGCGGCCATCTGGAAAAGCTGGCGCTGCGTGGTGCTGTGATAGGGCGAATCATGGCAGCGGGCGCATTTCATTTCCACGCCGAGGAAGGCGTTGGCGAGGATGTTAGCCTTCTCCGCGAGCGGCACGTCGTTCTGCGAGGCCATGCCAAAACCGGCCGGGCCGCCGCCGAGTTTGCTGCCGCGCATGAGGACGAGTTCGGTGACGAAACGGTCGAGCGGCTTGTGATCGAGCAGGGATTCGTGGATCCAGAAACGGAAGGGACCGCTGTTGTTCAGTTCCGGTTTAAGGATGTTAGGATTTTCGGCGAGCACGTCCTGCCAGTAGGAAACCCAGTGTTCGGCGAAGCGGGGGTCATCGAGCAGGCGGTCGATGAGGCGGGAGCGTTTGTCAGGGGAGGAATCGGCGAAGAAGGCGCGGGTTTCGTCAGCGCCGGGGGCGATGCCAACGGTGGAAAGAAAGACGCGGCGCAGGAAGGCGGCATCGCCGGCGTCCGGCGGAATGGTGACAGGGCCGGCGGGGGCGTCGCGCCAAATGGCGCCTTCGTTGATCCATGTTTCCAGCAACTGGATTTGTTTGGGGGTGAGCCGTTCACCGGTGGGCGGCATTTGTTTCTCCTCATCGGTGGAGCGCACCATGGTGAGCAAATGGCTGCGGCTCGCGTGACCCGGGACGATGGCGGCGTTGCCGGACTCGCCGCCTTTGAGCGCAGCGTCGCGGGTGTTGAGGCGCAGACCGCCCTTTTGTTTTTCGGCGTGACAGCGGAAACAGCGGTCCGAGAGGAGAGGCTTGATGTCGCGATGAAAATCGACGGTGCCCTTCGTGTCGTCGGGACCGGATTTGGCGGCGTCCTCCACTTTGGCGAAAACGAAGCGGTCGATGACAGAAGCGGCTTCGGGTTTGTCAGGGACGGCGACTTTGACGGAGTCCGCGGCTGCTTTGGCGGCGGCATGGCGCTGATTCCAGTAAACATCGCGGCTGGCCGCCAGCATGCGGCGCTGCCGGGTATCGCGATCGGTGAGGCTGGCCTCACATTCCGCGGCGAAGGCGGGCCACGCGGCATCAGTGAGAAGCACCGGATGGCTGGAAGGCGTCAGGATATAGAACGGACCGGCACCGTTGAACTGAATGGCGGCGAGGGATTCACCGGTTTCCGCGCGCATGCTCTTCGACCCTGCCAACACATCAAAGATGACTTCCTGGCGTCCGCCGTTGGTGGTGAGGCTAACCATTTTTTCCGCGTCGCCAAACTGCGACCGGCGGGCACCTTCCGCCGGAGGTTCGGGAATGGCCTCCACGGGCGTGTGGCCATCACCGCGGAAAATGGCAAAGCGGGTAGTGCCGATCGTCCGGCCATTGATCCAGAGACGGGTGGCACCGCGCCCGCGCAGCAGGACACGGTGAGTCCCCGGGGGAATTTCCACTGCGGCATAGCTGCGCAGCATGACGGCATCCGCGCGGTCCGAACGGATGCCGGTTTCGTTATAAGCCTGCGGCAGGCGCAGGAAGGCAAAGGCGGCGGACTCGTACGTTTCCGAGACAGGAGGGGGCGACGCGGGCCAGCTTTTTTGATCGCCGGCACCGGGACGGATTTCGACGAGGACTTTTCCGGCGGGCAGAGTGGCAGGAAAAACGGGAGGCTCCTCTTTGGCCGGCTGTTTTTGCCAGCGGGACATCAGGACCTTCATCGGGAGGATACTGCGATAGACCGCCAGCGCGTCGAGGCGGCCCCGGAGGCTGCTCTCCGCTTTGCCGCCCATGGATGATCCGATCCATACCGGTTCGTCGTTGGGCGGCGGGGTGCCGGTGGTGGCTCCGTCGTAATCCCATGCACCGGCGGTGGATTTTCCATCGATGCAACCGGCGATGGATTCGGGCTTTCCGAATTGATAGGAAACGGCGACGTGGTGCCAGTTGCCGGCGGGATGGAAGGAGTTCTGCGAAACCCAGCGGTGATTGAGGGCCTTGCCGGTGTTGTCATTTGTCTGGAACAGAAAGGTGATGTGCGCCGCGCCGGAGCGGCCCATGAGTCGCAGGGCCCAGTTTTGGTTTTCCAGTTTGATGCCGCCGGGCCACGTGCGTCCCTTCCCGATGAGATAGACGTTGGCACCGTCCGGGACGGTATCGGGGTTCACCCATGTTTCGATGGTGATGGGGTCGCCCGCGCGGAAGTCGAAAGTGCCCGCCGGTCCGCGCACGACGAGGCGCGCGCCTTTGCCTTCGAATTTCGCCGCGTGGTTGTCGGGCGTGAACGCCGGAAATTCCGGGGGACGGGGTCCCTCGGCATGGAGGCCCACCGAGGACGCCAGTTCAATTTCCGGCAAGGGGGCGCTGCCACCAAAGAACCATGCGCCCACGGGTTTTGCCGCCAGCATGTCGGCTTCCAGGGCGGTGGAAGCGAATGCGGAGGAGGCAAGCGTCAGAAAAAGGACGGCGAGAGGGGCAGGCCGGAACATGGATAAGGACGGTCGCCCCGGGACAGGCAGGGGCAAGGGGTCATGCCTCCGCGTGAACGGGAGGGTGGGAGGGTGAGGCGGAGTGGTGAACTTTTTAGAGTTTTGCGAGGCCGGAGGGGAAAAGTGGCTTGATTTGGCTTGATTTGGTCTGATGCAGGCGGATTTATCCGGGGGAGGGGACGGGTTTTTTGGAAAGTTTTGCGGTCATGGGGGCTGGGGACGTGGAGTTTTTGGAAATTCGGCGGAGGCCGGACGATGGAGGGGGAGGAGGGTTTTCGGAGGCCGGAAGGGTGTATTTTTTGAGAAGATGGTAAGATGTGGTTAACTTACTGTTTGTCAAGTGGTTCGTGGGGAAGCGGGGGGGGTGGAGAGAGGGAGCTAACGTGAGCTAACGTGCATTTCTCACACGCCGTTTGGAGTGTCTCGCGCTTTCAGCGCTCTCATCGCCTGTTTTTTTTGGTTGGGCCGACCTGGGGCTGCGCTCCTTCGTCGCTGCGCCCTCAGGCTGTCTCATCCCGCGCTTTCAGCGCTACTCGTTATGTTCTTTCTGTCTCACAGGGCGCCGGAACAGACAGCCGGCGTTTTTCCCAGAGTGTGAGAAATGCAGGCCAAAGAGCCAAAGGGACCGAAGGGACGGAAGAGACCAAAAGGGGTGGAGGAGGCGAAGGGGGTGAAGGGGCGGAATTTGAACGGGAGTTAGCGGAGGAAGCAGAGCCACGGAGGCGGACCGCTCCTGACTCTGCTCTCTCTGCTAACGCCTGTTCAATTCCTCAACCCGCGGGCGGGGTTAGCGGTAGCCGAGGGCTTCGGCGCAGGCTTTGCCGATGGCACAGAGGGTGCGGGCGCTGCCGAGGTAGTGGTACGGGAAGTCGCTGCCGACTTTGTTCCATTCGTCGATGTGCTCGCGCCAGCCTTTTTTGAAGACGGCTTCGGCTTCGGTGTCCCAGAAGACGTCGGTTTTTACGAGGGTGACGTTGCCTTTGAATTCCGGAAGTTCAGCGCCTTTCGCCTGGGCGTCTTTGAACTTTTTGACGTTCTCGCCGGGCTTGAGGCCGTCCACACCCATCTGGGCGACGACGATGGGAAGGACGGGGCTTTTGAGGTCCTTGCGGACATCGCGGATGAAGTTGGCGAGATTCGACGCGTATTCGGCGGTGGCGGTGGCGTCGATCATGTCGTTCCATCCCTGGAACCAGACGAAGCCTGACAATTTTGGATCGCAGTCCGCCAAGGCGGGGAAGAGGGCTGCCGGGTGGGAGAGGGTGGTGTTCACTTCGGTCATCATTTCCCGGTAAGAGGCACCGAAGGTTTTTTTGATGTCGTCGAGGGTGGTTTCCGATTTCCGCTTTTGAGCGTCGGTCAGTATTTTTTGCAGGGCGGCCTCCGGGGGCAGGCCTGCGGAGGGTGGACGGAAATCGCGCCAGAGGCTGCGTCCGCCCCATGCGGTCTTGATGAGCAGGACCGGTTCGCTGCATTTATCGCCGACGGTCCAGCCGAACTGCAACTCCGGACCGATGCATCCCGGCGAGCCGTAGCCGGTGGTGAGCGGGCCTTTGCGGTCGAGGAACTTGATCCAGACATCGTCGCGTTCGGCCCATTTCCCGTCTTTCTGGAAAGGAGAGAAGAGCGGCGCGGTGGCGGGCTGCTTCACCTGATAGTCCATGAGCGTGACCTTGGCCTTGCCCTCCATGTTGGATTGACCGGCAAGGATGAAGACCTTGACGGGGCGTTTAGCATCGGCGGCGTGGAGGGCGGGGGCCAGCAGGAGAAGGGCGGCGAGGAGGAAGCGGAGGTTCATGCGCCGGAGTGATGGCAGGAGAGGGAGAGGATGGCGAGCACATTTGTGATACGGGCGCGGCGGGGCGAAGGTGCGGCGGCTGTGCATGGGATAACCACGCTGTGGGTGAAATCGCACGCTGGTTATCCGGGGGGGCGCTGCGCTGCACCTCCGGTTATTCATGGAGAACCGCGTGGCGGTTCCATTTGATAGGGCCAAGTGCGCTTGAGAATATCCTGGCCGGGGGCGGAGGCGCGAGGGTGACCAGTTGCTGCCGGGAGGGGCTCCGCGCCGCCTTCGCCTGTTTAGTCAGGGCTCTGCGGAGCATCGCCCCACCAGGTTATATGCTCCGCTCCTTGCGCTTCGCGGGCCTCGTACGTTTAATCATTACCGTCTCACTGCGGGGGCGGGGGCGGGTCTGGGGACGGGGAGGACGGAGGGGGAGTGGGGGCCGCGGGCGGGGTGGTGCTGCGGGTGTTGGCGGGGATGGGAATCCGGGGGCTGGTGCCGGTGGCGGGATTGGAGAGGCTTCCGGGAGTGGCGCTGGGAAGGGTGCCGGGGGTGGCACTGGGCAGCGGGTTGCCGACCGGGGGAAGGGTGCCGGGGATGGCGTTGGGAAGGGTTCCGGGAGTGGCGCTGGGCAAGGGACCGCTGAAGGCACTGGGATTGCCGGGAATGGCGCTGGGAAGGGTGCCCGGCGTGGCGCTGGGGAGCGTTCCGCCCGCAGGATTCGGAAGGTTGCCAGGGATGGCGCTGGGCAGCGTGCCGGCGACGGGGTTCTCAAGGGTTCCCGGGGTGGCACTGGGAAGGGTGCCTGGAATGGCGCTGGGGAGCGTTCCGGGATTCGCGGGGTTCTCCGCCGGAGCAGGGCTCACGCGCTGTTCATCGGCCTTAAAAAGGGGCAGAGCGTTGTTCGCAAAAGCTTTGAGTTCGCCGTTGGCGGCATATTGCCGGGTGGCATCAAACCGGGCGATCTTGGAGGCGCGGGCGCGTTGAAGTTCGCGCAGGATCGCGTTATCAAAATCCGCTCCGGTCATGGAGTTGAGCCTGGTGTCGAGAGCCGGACCCGCGTTCACTGCTTCGACGTCACGAATTCCCAGCGAGGCCCGGACATTCGAGAGATCCTTCACCGCGGCCATGTTTTCCTTGATGATGGCTTCGGCCATCGCTTTCACGGCGGGGTTGGTTGAATGGGCGGCGGCCAGTTTCGCCACGCGGAGTTCTCTCTGGACCGCGGAATCCAGCGCGCTCAAAAAGTTGGATTGAGACGCCTGCTCCTGGGCGGTGAGGGCGGGGGGCTGCGTCGCATCGGGAACCGTGCCGGCTGCGGGAACCGGAGATTGCCCGGGAATAAAAAGCTGCGGGGTATCCACCGGGGTGGGCGGCGGGGTGTCGCGGACAGGCGTTTGAGAAAGGGCGGTCAGGGGTCCGAGGAGAGAGAGCCACGCTACGCTGCGAAGGAGCGGTAAAGTGCGTTTCATAATAACCAGAGGTTAAGATTGAGGCGGTTCCTTTGACGGTGGCCGCCGGGTTAGCTTTATCTCTGCGAATGGCGTGCCACTTCGGAAATGACACGGAAAGGACTTAAGGGACCCAATGGCGTATTTTGCCTTGGAATCCTGTGTTTTACCAGCTAAATCCGAAGGGATTCATTCTGAAAGGAGGAATGAGAACCGGGGGTGGCGCGGATGCCCGACGGGTTGGACGAAAAAGGGTGGTCACCTTGCGGGTGAAGTTCAATCGTCACCAAAGCAGATGCCGATGGCGCGACCGGTTTGGACGATTTCGCTGTTGGGCTCGACGAGGCGGGGCTTTTCGACGGCGTCGCAGATGGGGACGCTGTCCACATGATAGGACTGGTAGCTGACCATGTGACCGAATTTTCCCTCTTCGATAAGTTTGACGGCTTTGACGCCGAAACGGGCACCGAGCATGCGGTCGAGACTGGTGGGGCTGCCTCCGCGCTGGAGGTGGCCGAGCGTGCAGGAGCGGGTTTCCTTGCGGGTGATCTGCGAGATTTTGGCGGCGACCGCTTCGCCGATGCCGCCCAGCCGGTGCTCGCCTTCGCTGCGGTTTTCTTTTGTCAGGAGTCCTGTCTCCGGAAATTTGGCGCCCTCGGCAACGACGACCATGGTGCTGTGCAGGCCCTTGGCTTCACGGGCTTCGATGGCACGGCGGATGGACTCAAAAGTGAAGGGAATTTCCGGGACGAGAATGACATGAGCTCCTCCGGCGATGCCGCCCCACAGCGCGATCCATCCGGCGTGACGGCCCATGACTTCGACGACCATGACGCGCTTGTGGCTGTCGGCGGTGGTATGGAGGCGGTCGAGGGCATCGACGACGGTGCTGACGGCGGAGTCGAAGCCGAACGTCATGGCGGTGGCAGCGAGGTCGTTGTCGATGGTTTTGGGAACGCCGACGACGGGAATGCCGGCATCCATGAGTTGCATGCCGGTGGTTAGCGATCCGTCGCCGCCCACGATGATGAGCGCGCGGATTTCGAGGAGTTTGAGGGTGGCTTTGGTTTTTTCGATGATCTCCGGGGCGACCTGCATGATGTCGCCCGCGCCGATTTTGGCGGCGAAGTGGCCCTTGTTAGTGGTGCCGAGAATGGTGCCTCCGAGTTTGAGAATGCCGGAGATTTTGTCCGCCTCGAGCGGCATGTAGTCACCGGGGGGAAGGAGCCCCTCGAAACCGTCGCGGAAACCGATGACTTCCCATCCGAGCTTGCGGGCGGCGCCGACGACACCGTAGATGACGGCGTTGAGGCCGGGGCAGTCGCCCCCGCTGTTGAGAATACCAATGCGCATCCGTGATGATTTGAAGTTGTACTCGGGCATGGGATCAGCGGGCAGGAGCTGCGTTGGAGGGAGCGCCTTGCGCAGCATTGCCCGCGGCCCGCCACTGGAAGTAGGCGGTCCAGCCATCATTGAGCAGTTGCCATGCCTGGTGGAAGCGGTCAGTGGCTCCAAGTTCCACGACGATGAGGCGGTTCTGAGTGACGAGGGTACTGTTGTCGGGAAGCTTGACGACCGTGGAGGCTTTGGGGGCGGTGATAATGAGGCACTGGCCGGCGAGGTCGGTAGTGCCGGTCTTCACGCCGTCGATGCCGCCTTTGAAGAGCAGTTCATTCGTCGTGGTGATGGAGACGCTTTGGGACTGACCGTTGCGAATGACGGTGAGGCGACGGCCCGGCTGTGAGCAGTAGAAGGAGAAGCCAGGGACGCTGAGCGCGTGCACGGTGAGGCGCGCCATGTCTGCGGCGGTGGAATAACCGCGCTGGAGATCGAGCCCGTGAGCGTTGGCAAAACGGGTGTCGCGCATTCCCACTTTAGAGGCGAGGGCGTTCATTTGCGAGAGAAAGGCCGACATGGGATTGGTGCCCACACCCTGGGCATTCATCTTCTGGCCGATGTGAGCGGCGAGGGTTTCGGCGGCGTAGTTGTCCGAGGCGATCATGGCGGCGTAGAGGCCGTCGCGAATGGAGAGCTGATCGCCGGGCTGGAGGTTGGCCGTGCCGGGGCCGCCCAGAAGCTGGACCTGGGAGGGAACGGTCATCAATTCCCCGGCGTCGAGCTGGGCATTGCGAAGGAAGTCGAGCACGACGACGGCGGTGGCGATCTTGGTGAGGCTGGCGACGGGACGGCGCTCGTTGGCCGCGTGTGCGAGGACGACGTGCTGGTCGTGGGCATCCATGACGGCGTAGCTGGCGATGCCCGGGTAAACGGGACCGGTTTCCGGCACCCATGACCCGGACGTCTGAACGCCGCCGCCAGAAGTGACACAGCCGGTGAGGCAGGAGAGTCCACCGAGGGCGGACAGAAGGAGCAGAGGTCGGAGTTTCATAAACGAGGGGAATCGGATTACGGGAGGACGCATCGTAATAAGCCTCCTCCCCCCATGCGCAAGCCGCGCCTTCATCGTTTTGCCTGGTCAGCGCGGTCCCCACAACTTCCATGCCATTCCGAGAAGAGCGCAGGCACCGATGACAGGTACGATGCCGGCCTTGAACCGCTGCAGGGCCACGAAAGCGGCGATGCTCACGACGGCGACAAAAAGTTCGGTGCCGTGCCATGGAGTTTGAGCGGTCCAGCCGGAAGGCCAAACGGCGTGCTGCGCAAACCAGACTCCGAGGTTGAGAATGACGCCGACCACGGCGGCGGTGACGGCGTTCAAGGCGGAGCCGAGGCGGGGGAGATCGCGCAGTTTTTCCACATGAGGCGCGCCGGTGAAAACAAATAGAAAACAGGGTAAAAAAGTGACCCACGTGGTGATCAGCGCGCCAAGAGTGGCTGCCGCGAGCGGACTGAAGCCCTCCGGAGGATGCTGCCATCCGCCGGCGAAGCCAACGAATTGCAGCACCATGATGAGCGGGCCGGGAGTGGTTTCGGCGAGTCCCAGACCGGCCGCCATCTGCGGCCAGGTGAGCCACTTAAAATGCTCCACGGCATGCTGCGCCACATAGGGCAGCACGGCGTAGGCTCCGCCAAACGTGATGAGAGCGGTTTGACTGAAAAACAGTCCCTGATGAAATGGAGTGGAGTTCCATCCCAGCCAGAGACCTGTGAGCAAAACGGGCAGCCACCAAAGCGTTAGGGATGTCAGGAGGACCAGGGCGGTGCGTTTCCATGTGGCTGCCGGAGATGGCGGGAGGACGACGCAATCGTCTTCGTCCTGGGCTTTGCCGCTGCCGTGGTTTTTGCCGGAGGGAAACTGGCGGGGGGCCATGTAACTGCCGGCCCATCCGGCCAGGGCGGCCGCGGCGATGATAAGAACGAACGATACCTTGAAAAAGAAGATCGCGGTGAAGGAAGCGGCTGCCAGCACCCAGAGGGCAGGGGATTGCAGGGCTTTCCTGCCGATGCGCAGCAGGGCAGAGGCGACGATGGCAATGACCGCCGGCAGAAGTCCGTAGAACAAAGAGGCCAGCCATAACACATCGCCGGATTCCATGTAGAGCCAGCTCAGGCCGAACAGGATGAAGATCGAAGGCAGCACGAATAAAGCGCCTGCGGCGATGCCTCCGCGCGCGCCGTGCAGCCGCCATCCCAGGTAAGTGGCGAGTTGTGTCGCCTCGGGTCCTGGCAGGAACATGCAGAAATTGAGAGCGTGCAGGAAGTGGCTTTCGGAAATCCAGCGGCGCTTCTCGACGAGTTCGCGGTGCATGATGGCGATCTGCCCCGCGGGGCCGCCGAAACTGATGAAGCCGAGCTTTAGCCAGTAGAGGAGGGCGGTGTGAAAGGGGGGTGCGGGAGGAGGCATCGGGAATGACGAAACCAGAAATCAGAATGACGAAGGAATGTCGAATGACGAAATGGTCACATTGGGGCTCGTCATTCGTGATTCGTCATTGTTTCGGATTTTCGGATGCCGGTTTTGGCGATTCCTTTTCCTGAGCTTTTGCCCACTCCAGGAGCGCTTTGCACATGGTTTGGATGGGAGGCACTTCGCCGGTGGCGGCGGAGGCGGCAATGATGACGGCGCGGCCGCTTTGAGAGCGGTCGTCGAGGCAGGCGAGATCGAGAATGTAGTTGGAAATGTGGCCGCACTTGTGAAAGAAGCGGGCGGAGGGATAGACGGCTTCGCCGCTTTTGGTCCATGCAAAGGGGCCGCTGTCAGTGCCTTTCGTTTCCATGCCGCAGAGGCCGTTGCCGCCGTAGCGGATGAAGTCGGCCATTTCCTGAGTGATGTGGAAGCGCTCGGCTTCCGGAATCTGTTCGTGAAACATGAGACGGCGCAGGCAGTCGGCCATCTCGGCGGTGGAGGTGCAGTTGCCTGTTTTGGAGTCGAAGACGGTGGCGCCGCGATCCTCCGACCACGCGTGCCCGGCCCAGGTGTGCTCAATGATTTTGGTGGTGCCGTCCGCGGTGCGAAACGTGATGCGCTGAGGCTCGCGGGGCAGATAAGCGTAAGGGCGACGCGTGACGTAGCCGCGCATGAGGGCGCTCTTTTTAAAGCCGCGCTCCGGTGTCAGGAATTTGGTGTTGATGCGGTCCAGCCCGGTGATGCGCAGGAGCAGCGTGTAGTCTTCATTCGATGAGCGCATGAAGACTTCGCTGAGCATTTCGCGCAGGGTGCGGGCGCAGTCCATGATCCAGTGATTGTTGGCGTCACGGTGCTCGAAACCGATGGAGACATCGAGCGGCAGACCCATTTCCGTCACCAGTTCCAGCGCAGCGAGAGCGGCGTAGAGTTTGATGGTGGACGCAGGCCAGAAGTCGTTGGCGTCCGGTTCTCCTTTGTAATGGGTGGTGCGGAACGTGAGGGTGCCGTCGGGCTGTCTTTCCAGCACATTGGGATCCTAAGCTTAGAATTCCACGTGGACAAGTTGTCGCGGCCGCTTCTATAGTGTCACCTAAATACTAGTGACTCCAGCGTAACTGGACTGGCCACAGTTAGGCCGCAAATGTAATCACACTGGCTCACCT
>JADMIO010690329.1_pt1 | contig 32047 bp, 27 predicted proteins | sample 8958161 | NCBI WGS metagenome assembly JADMIO01 (sample SAMN16585339, study PRJNA669376) | soil metagenome | isolation source: Crop rotation soil | place: USA: Cullars Rotation, Alabama | collected 2011
AGCTTCGCGGGCTGGGCTGTTAAGCTTCGCGGGCTGGGCTGTTAAGCTTCGCGGGTCGCGCTGTTAACTTCGCGGGCTGGGCGCCGTTATGCTTCGTGGAGTTGGTCCAACGCTGAGTTGAGTGTTTCAATCGCGAGGGCGGCGGCGTGATGTTTCCGCGAGGGTAAGCCGCCAATAGCGTTCAAGAGATCGGCGCGCGTTAACTGTTTTGCTTCTTCGGTAGTTTTCCCGCTAATCAATTCAGTCAAAACCGATCCACAGACAAGTGTCGGCGGGCAGCCATAGGCAAGATAGCGCGCTGTTTCGATCTGATCGTTTTTGACGATTAGTGAGAGTCGCAGACGGTCGCCGCAAACTGGGTTCTTCTCGTCAGCGACGGCGTTGGCTTCGGGAAGCTCACCTGCGTTGCGCGGATGAGCGAGGTGGTCTTTGAATTGAGCGGAGTAAGACAAATCAGTGGGTAGCTAAAGTCAGAGGAGACAGGGCCCGTAATCTTTCAACCGCGCGCGCCAGCACGTCGACCGCGTAATCAATGTCAGCCTCAGTATTATCTTTCCCGAAGCTAAATCGAATCGAGCCTCGCGCGAGTTCGTCGTCAACTCCAAGAGCGCGAATCACCGGCGACGGCTCGAGCGTTCCCGACGAACACGCCGAACCGGTCGATACAGCCACACCCTCCAGATCGAGATTAATCAACAACCCCTCGCCTTCAATGAAACGAAACGAGATGTTCGACAGGTGGCCCAGCCGTCGCTCGCGATCGCCATTCATCACCACATCGCCGATGCGTTCGCGCACTTCAGCTTCAAACTTGTCGCGCAAGCCGCGGTCGTGACGCCCACGGTCATCTAGTTCCTCGCGCGCAAGCTTTGCCGCCTCACCGAAAGCCACGATTCCGGGAACGTTCTCCGTGCCTGCACGTCGCTCGCGCTCCTGGTGCCCTCCGATGTTCTGCCCGTGCAGTCGCACGCCACGTCGAACGTAGAGCGCTCCAACGCCTTTCGGCGCATACAACTTGTGCCCGGAGATCGTCAGCAAGTCGCAGCCAAGTTCATCGACATTCAACGGCAATCGTCCCGCGGCCTGCACAGCGTCGGCATGCAGCCATAAATGTCTCTGACCCGCACCCCGTCGCTCGCGCACAAGCGCGCCCATCTCACGTATCGGTTGAATAGTCCCGATTTCGTTGTTCGCGAGCATGATGGTGATCAGGACCGTATCCGTCCGCAGCGCTTCAGCAACGTCTTCAATTCTAATAATACCGTTCGCATAGACAGGCAGGCGCGTCACTTCCCATCCTTGCTTCTCGAGCTGCGCACAAACCCCAGCTACCGACGGATGCTCGATCGCCGACGTAATCACATGACGACCGTGCGTGCTCGCAGCTTCGCACAAACCGCGAATCCCGAGGTTGTTTGCTTCAGTACCACCCGACGTAAACACGATCTCGTTCTGCCTCGCTCCAACAAGAGCCGCGACTTCACGCCGCGCACGATCGATCGCCGCGCGCGCTTGTTGCCCAAATCCGTGGACGCTCGACGCATTCCCAAACGTCTCCGTCACCGCACGGGCCATCGCCGTCGCGACGCGCGGATCCACGGGCGTCGTAGCGCTGTTATCCAGGTAAACTCGGCGTGCTGGCATCAAATTCAACTCCGCTGGCATCTGAAACGGCAGTTTGCCACAAAGCGGCACAAAAGGCACAAACGACCCTGACGTGATCACGCTCGCTTCGCCTCCACCTTTTGAGCTTTTTGTGCCTTTTTGTTGCTGAATTTGATAGCATTCGTTCGCTACGAGGTTGGCTCTCCCAAGACGCTACGACCGCCCCGGTCGTAAATTCTTCGGAAGGACACAATATGAATTATTTTAAGCTTCCCCTGGTGGTTTTATTGAGCATCTGCATTAGCGGTTTGCTGGCCATCGTTCCCGCCGCGGCGCAGGGCACTACCGCGCTCGAGCGCGGCTATCGCACCGGTTATTCAGACGGCTACACAGCAGGTTATAGAGACGTCGCGCAGCAAGCACCGCGCGACTATAAAAGTAAAGACGATTATCAACGTGCCGATCGTTCCTACAACGACGCTTGGGGACCAATCGAGGATTATCGCGACGGTTACCAGCAGGGTTTCGAGGCTGGCTACGCTGCCGGTTTCGAACGCCAGCAGTTCAATTCGGCTCTACCTGCCGGATTGCACAGACGCGGCGCTCAGCAGGCCAGTGCTCCAGCAGACGCGAATGTTCCACCACCAACTAACGATACGCAGAATGAACCAGACAACACAGTTGCTCCTGCTCCGAGTGGTTCGTTAGCGATTCCGCGCAACACGATCCTCGGCGTCGAACTGTTAACGCCGATCTCGACTGATGCAAGCCAGCGTGGCGATCGACTTCAGGCGCGAGTGTTCGAGCCGGCTCAATACGCTGGTTACATCGTGGAAGGACGAGTCTCGCAGGTTAAGCGTCCCGGAAAAGTCAAAGGCGTCGCCGAGCTGCAATTGGCTTTCGACCAAATTCGTTCGCCCGACAATCGCACCGCGACTCTGCACGCCGAGCTCGTCGAAGTAAGTACGATCGGTGACGATAATACTGAGATCGATTCAGAGGGTGGGGTCAGAGGCCGCGACTCGACCAAAGACGATGCGGCGAAAGTCGGTGCTGCTTCGGGTATCGGCGCGATCATCGGATTGATCGCGGGCGGCGGCAAGGGCGCTGCGATCGGAGCGGTCATCGGTGGCGGCGCGGGCACTGCCGGCGTGATGACGCAACGTGGCAAGGACATCCGGCTCGAACACGGTCAGCACTTGAAGATTCGCACCTCAACTGACACGAGCGTTCTGTGATTTCTTTGCTCACCGATTTCGGGACGGCGGACTATTTCGTGGGCGCTGTCAAAGGCGCGATCCTGTCGGTGAATCCGCAGGCTGTAATTGCCGACATCACCCACGAGATCGCGCCGCAGGACATCGAAGCCGGCGCGTTCACTCTCCTCGCCTGCTACAAGACGTTTCCCAGCGGAACAATCCACGTAGCGGTGGTCGATCCGGGTGTTGGGTCTACACGACGGGCGATCATCGTGAGTGCGAACGAGCAGTTTTTTGTTGGACCGGATAACGGGCTTTTCAGTTACATCTACGATCGAGAACCTTCACACCGAACGTTTCACGTCACCGCGGAGAAATATTTTCGACCATCGCCGAGCTCGACGTTTCATGGACGTGACATCTTCGCGCCCGTCGCCGCGGCGCTTTCGAACGGCGTGAAAGTGGAAGAGTTTGGACCGGAGATATTTGATGTAGTGCGTCTACCTGCTTTGCTCGAACCAACACGAATCATTCACATCGATCGCTTCGGCAACTGCGTCACGAATATCACCCGCGACCTTCTGAAATCAGAGGAGGGCGCTAGCCTTCTCATCAACGGCAAAACCATCCGCGACTTCCGAAAGTTCTACGGCGAAGATTCTTCAACTTCACCTTTCGCCATCTGGGGCAGCGCCGGCTTTCTGGAGATTTCCGTTAACGGCGGATCTGCTGCAAAAGTGTTGAGAGTTAAAAGAGGCGATGAAGTTATTTTCACGCAAAGGCGCAAAGGCGCAAGGGAAGAGTAAGAAATTCCTTTGCGTCTTCTTTGCGCCTTTGCGTGAAACTTTTTCGCGGGTTACTGCGCTTTCGCGGCGGCTTCCTTCGGAACGGTTGAGGACATGTAATAACCCTGGCGTGAGCTCACCATGAGTTTGCGGTTCTTGCCTTTCTCATCTTTTGCTTTCACGCGCACTTCGAGACTGTGCATACGTCCGTCGTCAGTCTCGCTTTCAACTAAGGCAAAGCCAAGACTGTAGCGCGCTGTTAAGTTGCCGATGATGCGAGAGAGCCCTTCACCGTAGTCTTTCACGCGGCCGACTTTAACGGCCTCGCCTCCGGATCTTTGCGCCAGGTATTTCGCGCTGCCGTAAAGACTAACCCCCATCCAACCCGCAATCGGTTTACCGACCGGTAACAGAAATTTGAACAACGTGCGCAGCTCGACCGTCAACGAGTTAAAGATCACGTTGTCGCGGATCAGGATCTGTTCTGTGGCGTCGCGGTCCTCATAGAAGATTGGGGCAATGCCGTCTGACACCCATACGATGGACACTTGCGAATTCGGTCGCAGCTCTTCGGCTTTATGCGTGGCGTCTATAGTAGCCGCAGACATGTCGTAGATATCGTTCATCTCGATCGTGACCTTACCGTCTTTATCCGTGCGCTTCACATCGACGCTGCCGTTGCGATGCGTCGTGCGTGTAACAACAGCACCATTGCGACCACGAATCGTCTCGGTCGACACGATGTCCTCAGGTTTGCCTTCACCCTGCGCAGTAGTAACAACAGTTCGTTGAGGTGGAGGAGCGTCAGCGTTGGATTCACACATTGTTGGCACGCGCGCCAGCGCCGCCGCGAGCTTCGCGCGGTCATTGGTGAACTCAGTCAGCCAAACTCGTTCCTCATCCTCCGCAATATTCATGGCCATGATCGCGACTTCATCACCTGGAGGCAGTTTGGCCAGCTCATCTTCCATCGCTTTGAGAATCTCGGGACGCTTTAGAAACCTGCCGGCGCCGTCCTCTCGCAAGTCGAGAATTAAAACCAGCGCAAGCGGCTTGCGAGCCTGGCCTTCGCGCGTGAAGTAAGAGATGTCGCGCGGCTTGCCGTTGTCGAGAACTTCGAAGTTTTCCGTCGCCAGATTCGAAATCGGGAGATTGGTTTTCTTGTCTTTGACGAGCGCGTCGAGAAACACCACGCGCGTCTTGATTTTGATCGTGTCTTCGACTTCCTGTGCGTTGATTGACAAAGACGCGAGCGTCGCAATGAGGGCAAGTAGTAAAAGTCTACGCATAACCTACTCCTGATCGTTAATCGTTGCTTCCTGGGTGATGGCTTTGGCCGTGCCTTCCGGGTCTTTCATTAAGAGCGCGAGATTCTTCGGCGATAGCGTTACCTGGACCACGGTCGCATCGCGTTGTTCGATCGTGATCACCAGCACGTTGAACTTCTCACCTGCGTCGCGAAGAAAGATGTAAGTCTGTTCTGCGCTTTTGGCGGAGAGCGTTTGGATCATGGGTATCCAGGTCTCGCTCAAAGCTTCGTTCAATGAAGTGCGAAACCTCGTGAAGTCGCCGTCAAAGTCCTGGTCTTCAAACACGGCGAGCTTGATGCTGCCGGCTTCCGCAATCCGTTTCGCTTCGCCGCCTTTGATACGAGCGGCTGTCGTGGCCACCTTCATTCCTGCTTTGGCGAGAAACGGAATGCCCTGGTGCTTCACTCCGTAAAACTGCTCGATCATTTTTACGACTGACTTGAAGTCGTCGTCTTTCGCATGCGCCGGTAGGGAGAAAACAACCAGCACGATCGCAATGAAGATTTTTGTAGCAATCGTTTTCATCCCAACCTCAATTCTTTGGCTTCGTCTTTTGCTGTTCGATACCGAGCTCGGGAACGCCGAACTGACCTTCGAGCTGCGCGAGCTTATCGAGATCGACCGGCCCAACTATGTTGACGACAGTGACCTCTTTTTCGTCCGTGTGCAGCACTGCCATGCCACCGACCTGCTCACCCTGAAACAGCAGGTAAACTTCGAGATTGCCTTCCTTTTTGCTGGTGACGTTTACGAGGCGCGTCCATCCTGGGCCACGAAGCTGTGTTCGAATCGACTCGATATCGGCGTCGGTGTATTGGCCGGTCGCGTCAAACTCGAAGCTCTTGACGTAGATGCCTTTCAGTCCTGCGACGAGCTTTTTGACTTCGCGTTCGTCGGCATCCTGGTCGGAGAAGAGCTTTGCGGCCATTCGCATCAGGCGTTCGTCGACGTTGACGTCGACAGTCTGGTTGGCTTTGGCGGCGAGGTGATCGAGGCTGCTCATCTGGAGGCGCGAATCCTGCGCCCGGGCCACGAGTGCTGATGTGACGATCAGCAGCAAGACGATTAGTGGCTTTATGTGAAAGAGTGATTTCATAACTACTCCGTTCATCCTACTCGGTGTTGATTCTTGAGCTGGTTCGGTTTCTTATGGACCAGGCTTAGCTTTTCGGTGGTGAGTCGTAGTGCAAGCATTACTTGTTCTTTGGCTGCCAGGGCTTCTTCGCGTTCGTGTTTGGCTAAGGTTGGTGATGACGATCGGTGTTTTGGGTGCCGTAACAGCGGGGGCAAGCCACCCTTCCTGACTTGTTCTATTTTTTGGTCCTTTGATTCTTCATCAGTTATTTTTGCTATAGGTGTTTTCTCAATCACTGATGGTGGAACAGTAACGGTCGCTTGCTGCGGTTGGGGCTCACCTTGCGTGCGCACGCGCAGCCAAACACCGGCCGCGATGAGAGCCAGCAGTACGGACGCGGCGATGGCTAGCAACGGAAAGTGATTTCGCCGTTGTGGTGGCTCCTGCGGGAGCTCAAGCGGCTTGGGTTGATAACGCAGGGCGCCAAGGATCTCTTCCAGTTTCTGTATCTCCGGATCGGGCTCGCCAGTCTTGTCCCACAAGTAATCGTCGTTCATAGGCCCTCCATAAATCCGAGCCGTTCGCGCAGCAGCTTCATGCCGCGGTGCAGGTTGACTCGTACTGACGCCGCCGTGAGACCAGTGCGAGCTGCGATCTCCGGTCCGGTCATTCCTTCGACCAGTCGCAGGATCAGTGTTTCGCGGTAAGCCTCCGGCAGGCTGCGTATCAACTCCAGGATCTCTCTAGCTTTTGAATCATGCGTGTCGCTGCCGCGCAGCTCGTCGTTTATCTCAACGGTTTCTCTCGAGCGCCGGTGGAAATCCACGGCACGATTTCGCGCGATCATCGCGATCCACGGGCCAAACGCCGACTCATCGCGCAGCGTGTGCAGCTTCCTGAACGCGTGCAGGAAGATGTCCTGCACGAGGTCGTCCACCTCCGCCCGGGGCACGCGAGCCAGCAGAATCCCGTGTACGAGTGGCGCATAAAGATCGTAAAGACGTGCGAACCCGTCGCGGTCACCGTCCAAAACCGCTCTGACCAGCACCACTTCCACCGCCATTTCCTGCGGTTGCTCGGCGGCGTGTGCCTCAGGGCTCATTAGAAACATGTCGGCTGTGGCGTACATTGAATGTGTCTCAAGGACACCGATTAAGACGGGAGAGGGTTAGAGACTGTTAACACGAACCGTTATCGATCTGCGTTAATCCGTGTTACCGGGTTTTCTTCGGAAGTCATTCTTAGCAGCTCCGGCGTCGTTGAAACCAACGAGGTGCGCCAGACAAAAATCGTAAGCAGCAGCAGCGAGATCGTGCCTGCGAGGCCGCCTTCAATGCCGTAACTGCCGCCTGTTAACCAAAACGGACCGGTATCGTTGGCGTCGAGGAGAGTATGAGAGGCGACACTAAAGCCGCTGACTGGTAATCCAAAGAACCAGCCGAGCGCCCAATTCCAGGCCCAATGAATTCCCCACGGAAACCAGAGGCTGCGCGTTCGCAGGTATGCGACGCCAAACATGACTCCGGCAAGCGCCGTGTTCACCATCGTAAACCCGGGCACCACGTTTGGATTCGCCAGATGAACGGAACTAAACAGCAGGCACGTTAACAGCACACCGAACCAGGCGAGGCGAGCCCGCGCCAACGTTTGCAGTCCATAACCTCTGAACATCGCTTCCTCGGCTAGTGCGGCCACAAGCAACAACACAAAAGAGCCAACCATCGATCGGGCGAGCGCCCGCACTCCGTCGTTGCCGAAAGAAAAGTGAAGACCACCGCTGAGCTTTGCGATTGCGACGGCGATGACGATGAAAGCAAAACCGATAGCGGAACCGATGACGAGATCTCGTAACCAGCCGCGGTGCAGCGTCAGCCCGAGCGAGCGCCACGGTAGTCCCTCAAACACCCGCGCGCACAGATATCCGGCGGCAAGAGCCGTGACTAAGATTAAGAATCGATAAATGAGGTCCCAAATACGAGAGTCGGGAGAAGGTATCGCGAATCCCATCTCCAGGAGGTTTACGTAGATAATCCGTTCTATAGCGACCAGGAAAAAACTGAGCACGATAGCAGTGAGGATGAATAACAACAGACGCCAGCCACTACGAAGCCGGCCAAACTCATTGAAGATGATTTCGCGCATCGGGTGGTGCATTGTAACCCATTGTGCGCCTCCTTGGAGTGCGGCGGCCTGGCGCCGCTTTGGTCTCGATGAAGCGCGATCGATAACAAAGCGGCGCCAGGCCGCCGCACTCCAAGGAGGCGCACAAATGCTACGGGTACAGTATGCTAAACTTCGACGGCTTACATGAGTGCTAATCGTGAGAATCGAATACGCCGCCGCCGCCGCATTTTGCTCTGGGTTTTGGGCGGGACGGTGGTGTTGTTGCTCGCGATTATCGTCTCGCAGCAGCTTTGGCTTTGGACCGTAGTCCGGCCCGACACCCCTGCGGACGCGGTGATGCTTTACGCACTCTCGACGCTCAACTTCGTCGCGTTTGTCGTCTTCCTCTTTATCTTCGTTCGCAACCTCCTCAAGCTGCGCCGCGAACGCAAAGAGCGGCAACTCGGTTCGAAAGTTAAGACACGTCTGCTGGTCTATTTCATATCGATCAGCTTTTTGCCGATCACGGCGATGGCGGTCTTTTCTTATCTGTTTCTCAATCGCTCGCTGGAGAAGTGGTTCAATCCGTTTCCCGATGAGATCGCGCAGCAGGCCGCTGAAGTCAAACGAGCGACTGTCTCGAGCCAGGAACAGACGCTCCGCGACACCGCTTCATTGTTGGTGATGCTGCTTGCCCGGCAAACGCTGGAGGAGCGACAGGCGACGATGCAGCACGTGGTGAGTTCGGGCCAGCTAGTTCGGGTTGAGATTGCCAGCAAAGACACGTCGACGTATTTCCAGAATTCGAATCTATCTCCGGCGGACTCGGATCAACTGGAGAAACTCTTCAATAACGTCCGCTCGGGTCATAGTCTCAACGAGGTGGATGGAAAAGAGTTTGACGCCCTCGCAGTGCCTTTGAATCACACGGAGATGCTGATCATCGCGCCGCAAAAACGCGCGTCGAACGATCTGACTGATTTGGTCGCGGGTTCTGAGCGTGATTATCAGGACCTGGTGAGTAAACAACGGCGCGTGCGTCTCCTGGGGCTCTCCACGTTGGGATTGATGACGCTGATCCTGTTGTTTGTTTCGAGTTGGGTCGCGATCTATCTGGCGCGTGGTATCGCGACACCGATCAAGGCGCTCGCCGAAGCTTCGAACGAGGTTGCGCGCGGGAATCTGGCGCATCGTGTGACGACGATCGCTGACGATGAGCTGGCGCTGCTCGCCGAGTCGTTCAACCAGATGACGACACAGCTCGAAGAGAATCGTAAGCGCATCGAAGCGGGCGCCGCGGAGCTGCGCGACAAGAACCTGGCGCTGCGTGAACGGCGCAACTACATCGAAACGGTGCTCCAGTCGTTGTCTACCGGCGTGATCTCGCTTGACGAGAATGATTGCGTCACGACTCTGAACGCGTCGGCGGCGCGCATGCTGGCGCTGGTCGATAAAGCTGAAGACAATCCGAAGTTGAGCAATTTGATCGACAGTGAAGACTGGCTCGTCGTCGATCGATTATTGCGGCGGGCGCGTCGAATCGGGCACGCTACGGAACAGACGCAACTGGCGAATGGCGGCGAGCCGCTGCCGGTGTCGATGACGGCCACGGCTTTGCGCGATTCGAAAGGACCGCGGCGTGGCGTGGTCCTGGTTATCGAGGATCTTTCCGAGTTGCTGGCAGCGCAAAGGGCGGCCGCGTGGAGTGAAGTGGCGCGGCGCATGGCCCACGAGATCAAGAACCCGCTGACTCCGATTCAGCTTTCAGCCGAACGCATTGCGAAGAGTTACGGACGCGCGACTGCGAACGGTAATGGCGTTCGCCCTGAGGATCGTCTGGATGAAAAACGTGTTGCGGCAGTGATCAGTGAGTGTACTGAGACGATTACTCGCGAAGTGGCGGGCTTGAAGGCGATGGTCGACGAGTTCTCGCGTTTCGCGCGCCTTCCGGCCACGCGGCTCGAGCTCGCAAATCTTAACGACGTTGTTACACACGCCGCGGGTCTTTATGTCGAACGACTTGACGGCGTGTCTCTGAGTCTCGAGCTCGATCGTAATCTGCCGTCGTCGATGCTCGACGTCGAGCAGATCAAACGAGTGTTTGTAAACCTGATTGACAATGCTGTTGAAGCGCTGGCGGCAGTGACTAACGAAAAGCGAATCACGATAATCACGAGTCACGATGCGGAAAAGAGTTTGCTGCGAGCTGAAGTCGCCGATACGGGGCAGGGAATCGAACCGTCCGATTTCCGGCGATTATTTGAGCCGTACTTCTCGCGACGCGACAGCGGCACCGGCCTTGGCCTGGCGATCGTGCAGCGAATCATGATGGAGCACGGCGGGCACATCCGCGCGGAAAAGAACCACCCGCACGGCGCTCGTTTTGTAATTGAACTGCCCGCAGGTTAGCGACATGGATTCAATTCTCATAGTTGACGACGAACGCGGCATTCGCGACACGCTGCGGGCGGTGATGGAAGACGAGGGCTTCGTCGCCGACGCCGTCGCCACTGGAGAAGAATGTCTGAAGGCGCTCGGACGGCGCGCCTACGGCTGCATCCTGCTCGACGTTTGGCTTCCCGGAATCGACGGTCTCGAAACGTTGAAACAACTGCGCGCTGCCGGATCCGATGCGGCAGTCGTGATTATTTCCGGTCACGGCAACATCGAAACCGCCGTGCGTGCGACGAAGCTCGGCGCGTTCGACTTCATCGAAAAACCGCTCTCGATCGAGAAGACTGTGCTCACCGTTCGCAATGCTCTGCGGCAACAGCGACTGGAGCAGATCAACGCTGACATGGCCGCGGCCCTCGCGCGCGAGTACACGATGGTCGGCGAGTCAGTCGCGATGCGTGCCTTGCGCAAGCAGATTTCCGTCGTGGCGCCGACTGACGGTCGCGTTCTGATCTACGGCGAATCCGGAACGGGCAAGGAGTTAGTCGCGCACGCGATTCACGCGGAGTCGCGCCGCGCTGCGGCGCCGTTTATCGAAGTCAACTCGGCGGCGATTCCGGAAGAGCTGATCGAGTCCGAGCTCTTCGGTCACGTGAAAGGCGCGTTCACCGGCGCCACCGCTGCGAAGAAAGGGAAGTTTGAGCTGGCCGACGGCGCGACGATCTTTCTCGACGAGGTCGGCGACATGAGTCCGAAGGTGCAGGCGAAAGTTTTGCGCGTGTTGGAAGAGCAACGCTTCGAGCCGGTCGGAAGCGGCACTTCGATAACTGTCGACGTGCGCTTGATCGCAGCGACAAACAAACGTCTGGACGTCGAGATCGAGCAGGGAAACTTCCGCGCGGACCTTTTTTATCGCTTGAATGTGATTCCGTTCGAGTTGCCGCCCTTGCGTGAGCGACTCGAGGACGTGCCGCTGTTGATTGATTATTTCAACCAGCAGTTCTCGAAAGCGTACGGCAAGAAGCCGAAACAGTTTCTGCCCGAGGCTTTGGAAGCGATGCAGTCGTACTTGTGGCCCGGCAACGTGCGCGAGCTGCGAAACACCGTTGAGCGCGTGGTGATCATGCACCCCGGCACGAAAGTCTCGGCCAACGATCTGCCGCCACAGGGCAAGGAAGAGCCGCCGGCAGCGTCTTTCCGGTTCCCGTCCTTTAAAGAGGCGACCGAGGCCTACCACCGCGAGTTTATTCAACGAAAACTCGAAGAAGCTGAAGGCAACGTCTCACGCGCCGCCGAGCTGATGGGCGTCGACCGCAGTCACCTCTACCGCCGCATGCGCGCCCTCGGCATCCAAAACCGTTAAGCCACAAAAGGCACATAAGGCACACAGAAAACTATTTCAGAAAAAATTTTGTGCCTTATGTGCCTTTTTGTGGCTGGTTCTTTCGTGGCTCGCGTTGACAAAACTTTACACAAGCATGATTAACTCGCTATAAGCCGCGTGTACTCTTCCATCGCTCCCCAAGCAAAGTTTTTAACTCGCGTTCAGATCTAAAATTCGTACTCCCCATGAGCCGAGCCCCCGTTCAGCTCAGATCTAAATGGCCCGTAGCTGTCTGCGTGCTCGTGTCGTTTGTTGCCGGCTACGGGGTTTCATTCCTTTCTAAAACCTCGACTCCGTCGGCGGAACCTCGAATCCAAATAGCCGATTTTCGTGTTGCAATCCCGGAAGGCGAGACGGTCGTGACTATCACGAGTCGTGAGCCTGGTGGTCCGGAGTTGGGCCAACTCAAGCTCGAACGCCGCGGTGACACCATTCTCGGCATCCCTGCGATCGAAAAACGAATCTCGCCGCGCGAACGCCTGAGCGTTGAAGACGTCGCCTTTCTTCGTCGTGAAATCGGCGCCGCTATTTCAACATCTGACCCTCTCTGGCAGCGGGCGAACAAGATACGAGCCTGGCTGGCCCATCTTCAATATCGGCTCGGCATGCCAGGACTGGAGACGCGAAAGCCGCGCGAAGCTTACGAACAGATGAAACGCGGGCAGCCGGTCTTGTGTGGCAATCTGGCTGAGATCTACGTTGCGCTCTGTGAGGCGATGGGACTGGCTGCTCGTGCCGTGGGCCTGAGTGTGGCGGTACAAAACGGCCTCTTTGGTGTTGACACTCACGTCGGTGCTGAAGTGTGGATTCCCGAAATGGGCGGCTGGATTTATCAGGACCCGACCTTCAATTGCTATTGGGAGATCGACGGGAAACCCGCGAGCGCGATGCAACTTCACGACGCCATTATGGAGAAGCGCTCGATAGAGTTTGCACCACGCGACAAACAAACCGAGCAGAGACTGCGAGATTACTATCTCGATGTGCGTTTGTATTTCCGCCAAATCTCTTACGAGTACAAACCCGGCGGCACTGTGCTCTATTTTGCAGACCAGCGTTTGGAGCCGCTGAATCTACGCGATAACAATTGGATCCACACAGACAGGCGTGAGGATATCCAGCGTCTCGACACCGGTGAGAATCTCGTGATTGAACGGCGCACGGAGATTTCACCCGGCGTGTTTGTGCAGTTGGTTGGAAACGATTTGTTCGTCAGGGATCGGCGCGAACGCAGTCCCGGCATTCGTGTGCGTTCGTCCAATGGGACAGTCGAAGGCTGCGCCTACCTTCACGAGCGCGCCCAGGATCTCGGTTTGTTCAATGGCGCCAACCTGGTGCGCAATCCCGCGTTTCGTCTCACCAGCGGCTCCAACCAGCTTGCAGATGACTGGTCGATAGCCGGACCAGTTGAGGCGATGACAGTGTCCGGCGGGCAGGCCATGTCGGCTTTAAGCGGCGGCAGGTTGTGGCAGCGAATTCAGGTGCGGGCGGGTGGCAGGTACGTTCTGTATGCCCGCGTAAACGTTATGCGCGGTTTGGTGAATTGGTCGATAGCCGACGCCGAACGCGGACCAAGATCGATGGGTACAATCGAGCCGGAGCGGATCAGCGAAGTTGTGTCTGACGTCGTTGGGAGTCAGAGCGGGTACCTTGACGTCGGCTTTGAGGTTCCTTCCGGCGGCGCCTTCCGGGTGATCGACGTCATTGTTACTGAAGCGCCGCGCTTCGCTCCCGAAAAATAATCTCACCACTAAGAAACAAAGAAACGAGACATTCAGAAAAAGCATCTATTTGTGCGTTCGTGTCTTTGTGGTAGTTTATGGTTGAGGTTTCTGATGGATTTTACGACGAAAGAATTATTGAAGCGTTACGCAAAACTGGCGATTGGACAGCCTTTTTCCCCGGTGTTATTGAATATTCTGGTGACGTCGGTTTGCGACATGCGCTGCACGCATTGCTTCTTTACTGACGAGCTCGACGACCGCCCGCGCAAGAAACTCCAGATGAAGACGCACGAGATCGAGCGCATCTCGGAGACGCTCGGCGGTAACCTGGGGGTGCTGATCCTCGCCGGCGGCGAGCCGTTCACGCGGAAAGATCTACCGGAAATCGCCCGGGCCTTTTATACAAACAACAAGCTCGAGTCGATCTACATCATGTCGAACGGGCAGATTCAGAAGCGAATCTTTCCGGACGTCACGCGCATCCTGCAAGAGTGCCCGAATCTAAACGTCACAGTGGCGCTCGGCATTGATGGGCCAAAACTGGAGCACGAAAAGATCCGGCAAAAGCCAGGCTCGTGGGATATCGCGATCGATACCGCGCGGCAGCTTCAGGTTATCAAGAAGGAATACCCGCGTCTCGACGTGCAGACGTGTACCTGCTTCATGAACTCGAACCAGAACACGATCTTCGAGTGGTACGACTTTCTGAAGTACGACCTGAAGCCTGACAAAGTAAACTTCAACTACATTCGACCGCCGTCAGCCGATCCGAAGGAGTTGGACATCGACCATTCGCGCTACGCGAAACTGGCCCAGATGATCGACGACGATTCGCGTCATGCCGCAATCAAGAACAATTACGGCGGCAAAGCCGGATTCTTCAAAGCAGCGATCGATATCTACATGCACGGTTTGATCGCGAAGACGCAAGAGACGCAGACCGCACAGATGACGTGTTACGCAGGCACGGCCGGCGGTGTGATTTACGATGAAGGCACGGTCTCGTCATGCGAGAACCTCGAGCCGGTCGGCAACCTGCGCGACTTTGATTGGAACTTCCAGAAGCTCTGGCTGTCGCCGGCGATGCAGGCGCGTCGCAAGAAAGCGCACGACGGCTGTTTCTGCACGCATGAGTCGAACAGTTATTACCCGTCGCTGCCGTTCAATCCGGGACACTTGATTCAGATCAAGAAACTGGAAAAGGAGATGAAGAAGGCGCGCAAGGCCGTGGAGAAAACAGAACACGCGGGAGTGCCGGTTACAGATTTTTAACCAGATGCAACAGCAACGAATTCCAAAGATCCTGATCATCTCGTCGGACACTGGTGGCGGGCACCGCTCTGCCGCTGCGGCGATCGTTGCCGGTGTGCAGAAGTTTCTCGATGGTGAGTCGTACGCGATCAGGGTCGTGCGTGCTGTCGAAGAGTCGCATCATCTCAGCGCGAAGTTAGTGCGTTTGTATAACTGGATATTGCGCAACCGGCAGCACTGGATGAAGTACTTCTACTGGTGCATGAACCACGTCCGTCCGGAGACGAGCAAGTTCTTTCACAAGCGATGTGTGCCTTACGTTGCGGGACTGTTTGAGCGCTGGTGTCCGCACATCGTCGTCAGCGTGCATCCACTCACGCAGCATATCTTCGCGCGTGTGTTGAAGGAATTGAATCTCTCCAGCCGCATTCCCCTCGTCTCTGTTGTGACGGATCCTTGTTACGGATTTTGGAAAGGCTGGGCGTGTGATGATGTGACGTTATATCTCGTCGCGAGTGAAGACGCTCGGCGGCAGTTGATCGACTACGGCGTGGCGCCTGAACGGATCAAGATTTCGGGTTTGCCGGTGCATCCGAAGTTTGCGTGTCCGGGCGAGGAAGCGGCCCAGGCTGCGCGCCGCGCGCTGGGTTTGGATCCGGAGAAGTTTACAGTCTTCGTGAACGCGGGCTGGATCGGCGGCGGTAACATTCCGCAAATCTTCCGTGAGCTCGTGCGTGGCGAGCTTGATGTGCAGGCGATTTTCCTGGCTGGAAAGAACGAAGACCTGCGCGTCGTTGCCGAATCAATCGCCCTCGATGCGCCGTTTCCGATTAAAGTGATTGGTTATTCCGACGAGATCGAGAAGTTGATGAGCGCCGCGAACGTCATGATCTCAAAACTCGGCGGTTTAACTACGTTCGAAGCGCTGGCCTGTCGCGTTCCAATCATCGCCGACGTCATCACCGATCCCATGCCACAGGAAGCCGGAACCGCCAACCTGATCGCACAACGCGGCGCCGGCGTGATGCTCAAGCGCTCGATTGATATCGTCCCCGTTGTTCGTCGCATGATGGAAGACGAAGTCCACTACTCCCGCATGCGCGCCGCCACCGCCGCCCTCGCCCTCCCCAACGCCACCCGCCAAATCGTCGAAGAGATCGCCGCCCTCATCCCTCAACCCGAACCCGCCGTACTGAGCGACGTCGCCTCCGCTTAGCGGAACCTATCACCTGACAGAATTTTCCTGCGTCAGGATCCACCTGGAGCGTTTCTATATCTTCAAAGTCGCCTGCTTTCTGGTAAGGACCCGTTTGGAACAACGGTTGCTGAAACAGAGCAGTTCGATGATAGGAGATATGTTTGTGAAGAAGACACCTTTAGCTATATCGCTTTCAGTAATCATAACCGCATTGAGTTTTGGTTTGCCCGCGACCGCGACGGCGCAATCGACTGCCGGGATTGAAAAGATCCGGGCAAAGGTCCAGACACTCTCGGCGAGCAGAGATTCGCAAGTCCAGGTCAAGTTCCGCGATCAAACGAAAGTTAAGGGCTACATCGACTCCGTGGAGCCGGTGTCCTTTACTCTAAGAGATCCAAAGGACGGAACGTCACAGTCAATCGCTTATTCCGAGGTTGACAGCATTAGTAAGGCAGATGCTGGTATCTCTACAAAGACCTGGCTAATTCTGGGTGGCGTAGCCGCAGGCGCAGTTACAACGTGGCTGATTGTTAAGCCTGCGGTATGTGATGGTGGCGCGCAAACACGTGGGATTTGTTAGCCATCGTTCGATATGCTTTTCCTTCGCGATCGGAGACGTTCCTTTAGTGTGTCCAAGGGCAAAGAGGATGTGGGATTTAAGTGGTGATCCGCCAAACGTGATTCCACCAGAGTCTCGTCCGCCTCTGAGAATGGCGGATCGTCTAACTCAATTACGCGGCGAATCAGAAGCTGACGTTCCTCGAAAGTGAAACCCGGTAGCTCCTCAAGAACTTGAGATAGACTCATGATAGTCTAGCGTTAGACCAAGAGCTTTCAATCTCATTCACACCGGGCTTTGCCCGGTGTGGACAGAAGGATTAGCGGGAAAACCGTTTCAACGGTTTTCGCTGCTTCGCTACGAAGACTGTGGCTTACTGCGGAGGCGTCGCTACTCGGAGGATCTCGGCGGAGGCGTTCTCGACGTGTGTTGCCACTTCCGGACAGCGTAGGCAGGCGGCTTTGCCTTCCTGTTGATACCAGCGACATTCAGGCCTGATGCTGCATGGTGGCAGCACGTCAACGGCGCGTGGCAGGATTTGTACGATGCGCGTCGCCAATTGGCAGTCCTGGCCGTCGAAGTGAACGCAGGCGCTCTCTTCACAACGCGCAGCGAAGCGGAAGATGTTGCGCGGATCGACGTCACGCGTCAACGAGAGTAACTGAGGAGTGACCGGCTGAGGCTCCTCGATCCATGCGAGTCGCTTGCCGCTGGGCGTATCTTCCAATACGCCCAGCACCAAACTGTCCTGCATGTCAGGCTGCGCACTCGGGCACATCAAAGGCTTGCGAGCGCCATACTTCTCTTCCATGTTATCCATAACGTCGCTTAACCGATCGGCCCCGTCTTGATCGGCTTCATGATGAAACCTATCGTCGTCAAGTCGTCGCCTTTAATCACCTTCGGCGTTAGCCTGGCATCCGGAAAAGACGCTTTTAATTCTTTCGTTATGTCACGCGCCAGATCTTCCGGATTGATCTTGGCCGCGAGGCTTGCGGCAATCTGGCGACCGATGATCGTGCCCCCCGCTATCCTTCTTCCGGCACTGGTTTCCACTGCTCGATCGATTGCGCTCGCGAGGTCGGCGAGCTTAATGGTCCTGGCTTTGGTTGTTGCCATAGCGCTTTGGCTTCTCCTTCGTTACGGTTATTGAGGCATGCTCTCCAGCGTCCAGATGAATTGATAGAGAAGACGCGTGAGCGGTAATGCGTTTAAGACTGCCGCACTCTATGACGCAACGGCATCTGTGTCAACGAAAAAATCGAAGTTAATTGGATGCCTGTTTGACTTGGTTGTGAGGCAAAGCGTGACAAGCAGCCGATGCTTCTAGGAGGGCCTTATCATACTTCGCTTCCCATTGCTTCCATGTGTAGAATCCCGTCCAGATTCCAGTGATGGTGCTCGAGAAAAATCTGAATAGAAGACTTTCAGGTTGAGCGCTCCAATTAAAAATGTGATGGAGAACGTCAAGCGTTCCAACCGTTGTCAGGCCCAACGTCAGAGCGCTATGAATAACAAATCGCGACTTTCCCATCGCCCTTTCCCGCTCCCACCACTGAAGTGAGCGTAACTCCCTTCGAGAGCGCCAAGCTTGAATTCTATCAGGCCATTTAGTCATTGTGAGTAAGCGTAGTTTGTCATTAATGAGCACATCTGTCACGAAAAATTCGGCGAAAGAAAGTCTTGACAAGCTGGTCCTAATAAACTAAGAACCACGTATTCTCAGTCACGTCGATCATTCGTCTCTCGGAGAGTGATTGCTCACGCAATTCCCTAACGGAGGTCACTATGCCTGCTCGTAAGACGTCAAAGAAATCAACGAAGAAAACCAGCAAGGCCAAAGCGAGACCCGAAACTGGACCAGTAGCGCCATACGGAGATCCGATTCGCAAGGCAGTTGCACGCGGAGACGTTCAGGAGATGAAGAACGTCGCCGCCAATGCGCGCAAATGGGTGTCAGACGTACAGTCGGCACTCAAGGAGCTCGACAGCGCCATCAAGAAGTCGCAAAACAAATAGCTAGTCGGGAAGTGCTTCTATGGCTGGCCCAGCGCGTTATCTGTCTTCGCGTGATCGCGCGTCGTTTGTACCGGTGCACGCAGTTTGGGAACTCACTCTCGCGTGTGATCTCAAGTGTCACCACTGTGGCTCGCGCGCCGGCAAACGTCGCCCAGACGAACTGACCACCGATGAGTGTCTCGATCTCGTTCGCCAACTGGCGCGGATGGGGACTCGGGAAGTCACGCTCATCGGTGGCGAAGCCTACCTGCGCCGTGATTGGCTTCAAATCGTTCGCGAGATCAGGGACCAGGGAATGGACTGCACCATGCAGTCCGGCGGACTGAACCTCACCGAGGATCGGATTAAATCCGCAGTCGATGCCGGCATACAGGCGTTCGGCGTTTCCATCGATGGGCTGCGCGAAGTTCACGACAGATTGAGAGGAGTCGAAGGCTCATTTGACGCGGCTTTGAAGGCGCTGGAGCTGATAAAGAAGTGTGGAATCACGTCCACGGTCAACACGCAGATCACCTCACTCGTGATTCCGCAGCTCCGTGAGTTGATGAACCTCTACATCGATGCCGGCGCGACGGCTTGGCAGGTTCAACTCACGGTCGCGGCGGGCAGGGCCGCCGATCACCCGGAACTACTGCTCCAGCCTTACAAACTACTGGAACTGATGCCATTGCTGGCCGAACTTTTTCAGGAAGGCGCCGACCGTGGGTTTCTGGTGTTGCCTGGTAACAACATCGGATATTTCGGACCTTACGAAAAGGTGTGGCGTGGCAGCGGTGACGATCGAGTCTACTGGACGAGTTGTAACGCCGGGCAAAACACGATCGGAATCGAGGCTGACGGCACGATCAAGGGATGTCCTTCGCTGCCTACTTCGCCTTACGCGGGCGGCAACATTCGCGACCGCAATCTGAAGCAGATCTGGTGGAAGACGGACGAGCTGAATATCAACCGCAGCCGAACGACCACGGAGCTGTGGGGTTACTGTCGCAGTTGTTACTACGCCGATGTGTGTAAAGCCGGTTGCACGTGGACCACGCACGTTTTGTTCGGACGGGCAGGGAACAATCCGTACTGCCACCATCGGGCGCTGGAGTTATCGAAGCAGGGTCTGCGAGAGAGAATCGTGCAGGTAGAGAAAGCGCCGGGCATGCCTTTCGATCATGGCCAATTTGAGCTGATTGTGGAAACTGTCGATGAACACGCTGTCGATACGTTGCCGATGGCGAGCGGTGCGCTTGTGCAGATAAAACCTGCGAAGAGTCGTCAACCCGGAAAGGCCACACAACCGGAGGAACTGATCATTTGCAGGAATTGTGATCGACACGTTTTCTCTGACACGAAGGCTTGTCCGTTCTGTCAGGGCGACGTACCTGCGGCGTCGAAGCGTTACGAAAAGAACATGAGGGAAGCAAGGAAGGCTTACCAGCGTCTCCTGAAACTCCTCCCCACTTCAGATCCGCGCTAGTAATCCCATGAACAAGGAACCGTGGATTCTTGGGATAAGCGCCTCGCACAATGGCTCCGCGTGCTTGTTGAAAGGCGATCGGATTGTCGTCGCGATCCAGGAGGAACGCCTTTCACGATACAAGCGACACCGGATTTACGGCGCAAGGGCTTCGAAGGCCGTCGCTTACTGCCTGAACTACGCCCGGATCGATCCTTCCGATCTGAGTCTCGTCGTGCTCTGCATTCAGGGTCGCAAAACAGATGCGACACACGACCTCCGTCTCGAGCCCTTTCTGAACATACTCACGAACCAGATCCCGACGTTAACCATTCCGCATCACTACGGACACGCGCTGAGCGTCTTTGCGACTTCGGGTTTTGCAGAGTCAGCAGTCCTAATCGTTGATGGTACCGGTTCGCCGGCTTCTGACTTCACTGCGGAAGAGCTGAAAGTGATGAACGGCAACAAAGCGCCTGATAGTTGGGAGATGATTTCGCTTTACTACGCATCGGGCACGTCAGTCGTGCCTCTCGAAAAGCACGTGGTCGAACGTGGCGCGTGGCTGCAGATGCACGACAGTGAGATGCCTTTATTCGGTAGCCTTGGCGGAATGTTTTCCGCTGCGGCGCAACAGATTTTCGGTGAAGTGACTGAAGCGGGCAAGGTCATGGGGCTGGCGCCTTACGGACCGGCAGAGTTCGCCAGCAGCGACTTCTTTGACGTCGTGAACGGACGTTTTCACTTCAAAGACACGGTGCCGCTGCGTTTCCGGTACGCGGAGCGATGGCCCAATCGCGCTAGTGAGTATGAAGCGCTGGCGGGCTCTGTTCAGGCTGCTCTCGAAGATGCCGTGCTCTACCTGGTCCGGCGCATTCGCGAGCTGTGCAATAGCGACAATTTCTGTTACGCCGGGGGAGTCGCTCTGAACAGTGTCGCTAACGAGAGGATTATTCGCGAGTCAGGCTTTAAAAACTTCTACATCATGCCCGCCGCCGAGGACAGCGGCACGTCCATCGGCGCTGCTTACTACGGGCTCTGGCAACTCACGCAACACAACTCGCAGCGCCCGATCCTGCACGATGCTCCCGGGCGTACTTATTCACCCTCAGACGTCTCCGCGGCGCTCGACGCGAGAGAAGATGTTCACATCGTTTATCCCAGCGACGTGTTGTCCGATGCAGTCGAGCTGTTATGCGACGGGAAGATCATCGGTTGGTTTGACGGTGGCTCCGAGCTCGGACCACGCGCCCTCGGACAACGCAGCATTCTCTGCGATCCACGCCGTCCGGACGCAAAAGAGATGCTGAACCGGCGCGTGAAGATGCGGGAGGCTTTTCGACCTTTCGCTCCGGCGGTTCTCCTCGAAGAGGCGGGAAAGTGGTTCGAGTTTGGCGACACTGCGCCGGAAAGTCCGTTCATGCTTCGCGTCATCGACGTGAATCGTGAAAGAAAAGACGAGGTGCCCGCTATCGTGCATGTCGATGGAACAGGGCGGGTGCAAACGCTGACACGGGCCAATAACGGCCGCTTCTACGAGCTGGTGAAACAGTTTTACGCGAAGACGGGCGTTCCGATTCTTCTGAACACCTCGTTCAATCGCATGGGGCAGCCGATAATCGAAACGCCCGTGGACGCGATTGAATGCCTGCTGAATACGGGTCTTGATTGTTGCGTCTTCGAGGATAGAATCGTTTTCAAAAGAGAGTGAAAATGCCAGAGTCAGATTTGGCGGCCCATTTCAATCTGTTTCTGCTCCCGAACTTTCTGGATGCGGAGAGTTGTGCGCGGCTGAGGGAGGAGTTGGCCATAGCTCCGACCACGCAAGCGCCCGTCTACATCGAAGGGACGCCGGGGTCGATTCACGAAACGGTTCGGAAGACCACGAGTCTTCATCCTGCCGACGAAACGTTTTCGCAAGTCCACCAACACCTAATGAGACAGAAATCCGCGCTGGAGGCCCACTTTGGTACAAGCCTGACTGACTGCGAGCGACCTCAGTTTTTGCGTTATGAAAAGGGCGACTTCTTCGTTCGCCACCAGGACGGCAACACCCATCAACTCGATTTCGATCACTTGCGAGTCCGGCGGATATCGATCGTCGTGTTTTTGAATGACTCGTCAGTTGAGCCACAGGAAAACTGTTTCAGCGGCGGCTCGCTGAGTTTTTACGATTCAACGACGACGTTTCCCCTGATGGGTGAAACCGGGTTGCTGGTAGCATTCAGGGCCGACACGTTTCATGAAGTTTTGCCCGTAACGAGTGGCGAACGATTCACGATCATTAGTTGGTTCCGATGACGGATGGTCCTTCGCGGCTCTTTTTTGTTGACAGGACCACCATTTAGCATTACGCTGCGCGCGTTCCCTCGTAACGCGAAACCTTTTTTCTGCAACGGTCTGCCCCGTTGCTTGGCTTGGCTCTCACTATCAACGTTCACGATCTGTGCCTCGATTATTTTTTGTTATGCGTCAGACATAACGATTGGGAGAATATCCATGAAAGATAAACCTAGTTATCCCGAAATTCAGCCAGAAGTAGCGCCTGAAACACGACCGTACCCTGAAGTAAGACCAATCACAGAAGTCGCGCCCGAAATAAAACCGATCACGGAAGTGGCGCCTGAAATCAAACCAATCACAGAAGTCGCGCCCGAAATCAAACCGATTACGGAAGTGGCGCCCGAAGTAAAACCGATTACGGAAGTTGCGCCGGAAATATCACCGGAGCGACGCATCGTTGAGATTGCGCCGGAAACGATTACTGAAGTGGCGCCAAGCCGGCCCATTCAGGAAATCGCGCCGGAGAGAAAACCGGGAACCGTTGTCGAAGTTGCACCGGAAATCTCGCCGGAGAAAAAACCGCGACCAATTACTGAGGTTGCACCGGAAATCTCGCCGGAGAAGAAACCGCAACCAGTTACTGAGGTTGCACCGGAAATCTCGCCGGAGAAAAAACCGCGACCAATTACTGAGGTTGCACCGGAAATCTCGCCGGAGAAGAAACCGCAACCAGTTACTGAGGTTGCACCGGAAATCTCGCCGGAGAAAAAACCGCGACCAATTACTGAGGTTGCACCGGATAAATCGGCGCGAGTTATACCCGAGGCTGCGCCTCGGAGTCCCGACAAGAAGTCTTAACGGGTCGGTCGTAACTCTTAAAGTCGAGGACCGCTTGCATCATGCTGTTCAGAGTTCAACCTTTAGTTGTGGTTTGGATTCGCAGCTAACAAGCTAAAGCTTGGACTCTGCCAGCGGTCCTTGGCGCTTTTCACTGCAATGACAACAGATTCACTCAAACCGGTTGCACTCATCAGCATGCCGACGCTCTCGGCACGTTTTCCATCCTTCCAGCTCGCGTTGCTCAAACCGACGCTCGAGCGGGAAGGTATTCCCGTCCAAACTTTTTCACTCTTCATGTATTTCGGAACGAAGGTCGGCTGGCGCATCAACGAAACGCTCTCCGACGTCTATCCGTGCATGCTGGGCGAATGGATTTGGACCAAAGCCGCCTTCGGTGACTTCACCAGCAACGACGGCTATTTCGAGACCTATAAAGGCAATCTTGCCGGCATCTGCTACAAGGCCGGATGCTCGCTCGACGATCTGCGCGATCTGCGTGAAAAAGCGGCGCCTGCGTTCATCGACTTTTGCATGGAGAGCGTCGACTGGAGTCGATTCAGCGTGATTGGTTTCTCAGTCGTGTTTCAACAGACGCTGGCCAGCATCGCTCTAGCAAAAGCACTCAAGCAGCGTTATCCGCACATTCCGATCATGATGGGCGGCGCGACTTTTGAAGACGATATCGCCGAAGAGATCATGAAAGGCTGTCCGGAAGTGGACTACATCCACTGCGGCGACGCCGATGAAACGCTGCCGAAAGCGATTCGACGTTTGTACAACGGGGAATCAATGCGAGGTATGCCGGGCATGATGTGGCGCGATGGCGATAAGGTGGCTTATGCCGGACGCGCGCCTAACCTCGCCGACATGAACAAGACTCCGGTGCCCAATTTCGACGAGTACTTCTACGCGCGCAAAGAGGGCGGTTATCACTACTACGACGGCGCGCAGGGAGTTTTGCTGCCGATTGAGACTGCCCGCGGCTGCTGGTGGGGTGTGAAGAACCACTGCACGTTCTGCGGCCTGAATCGTGCCGGCATGGAGTTCCGGTCCAAGAAAGTTGACAACGTCATTCAGCAGCTCGACGAGCTCTCGAGACGCTACGGCATACTCGACTTCAACGCCATCGATAACATCATCGAGCCTGAGTACATAAATCAGTTGTTCAATCAGCTCAGTGATGCCAATACGGACATACAGATTCATTACGAAGTGCGGCCGAGCCTTTCACGCGTGCAACTGAAGCAGATGCGAAAAGGCGGGCTGTTCTCGATTCAGCCCGGAGTCGAGAGTTTCTCGACCCACATTCTGAAGCTCATGCGAAAGCACACGACCGGCGTGCGCAATCTGGAGCTGATTAAGTGGTCCACTTACTACGGCATCAATAATCTTTACAACATCCTGCTGCGATTCCCGGGCGAGACTCTCGAAGACTATCGCGCGCAGTGTGACGTGATCTCGAAGATCCCACACTTCCAGGCGCCCTGGGCCATCGCGAAAGCGCGCGCCGACCGCGGTTCGCCGATGTATTCCGAACCGAAAACACAGTCGATCAGTCGAATGACTCCGTCTGCCTGCTACGACTACCTGTTTCCCAAAGATCGGTTCGATCTGAATCGTGTTTCTTACTATTTTGAACATGAAATGGGTAACACGCTTCAGGATCACGAATACGACGAGATCTTCGAGGCGGTCGACGCCTGGCAGGATCTCTGGAAAAAACGTCCACGGCCGTATCTTCGTTATCGAAAGGCGTGGGCCACGATCCTGATCGAGGATGGACGCAACTGTTCGCCACGCAAGTCGAGCTATTCGGATGATTACGCAACTCTGTACGAGTACTGTGCTGATGCCCACAGCCGGAAAGAGATCTCGGCGAAGTTTGATGATGCCGGCTGGGTTGACGCGGCGCTGGAAGAGTTCGTTGCGAAAGATCTAATGATTCATCTGGACAATCGTTATCTCAGCCTGGCTCTCCCCGAGAATCCTTACTACTGAGGTATTGATCTCACGCAAAGGCGCAAAGATGCAAAGAATAGCTGCTCTCTTTGCGTCTTCTTAGCGCCTTTGCGTGAGATATCTTTTAGCATTCTAAACCGATGTTACGCGAAGCCCTTTCAACCACGCTCAGATCGCTTCCTGAGAATTTTCAATCAGCACGCGCCGAGTTGCTCGACATGCTCCAGCGACGCGGCATTCTTTATCGCTCCGAGACACAGCCGGTGCTCTCGCGCGACGGCACCTCCGCGCGTTGGATGCTCAACTCTCTCGCCGTCACGCTCTCGCCGAGAGGCGCACAACTGGCAGGGCAGTGCGTTCTGGAACTTCTCAAACGCTTCGATGGCCGGCAAATCGCTACGTACGGCGTGACCGGCATTCCGATTCTTCAATCGTGTCTTGTTCAGGACAGCCGCTATCACGGTCTGCTGGTCCGCAAAGAGCGAAAACAGCACGGCTCCTGCAAACTGATCGAAGGTGAAATCGATCCGAATGAGCCCGTGATCATCATCGACGATTCGGTGAGCTCCGGAACCTGCATGACTGAAGCCACCGAGCGACTCGAAGCTGCCGGTCTGCGTGTCGAAGGCGGCATTTGTCTCGTCCGCTTCGGCTGGCACAACGGCTACGCGCTCATGCAGGAGCGCGGTTATCACATGGAATCGGTGTACGACATCTGGGACGACTTCATCGCCTACATGGAAGACGAGCAAAAACCGCTGGCCAATCCGACGAAGTGGTTTCCGCAGTTTGAATGGCACACGGAACAAGCACCTGAGGGTCTTCATCCCGCGGTGCTCGGGCGGTTAGTAGTTTCGGAATTCTTATCGTCAGGCAAGCTTTTGCGACCGCCTCAACACCTCGACAAAGACTACGATTCAGCAGGCGGCGCGTGGGTGAGCATTCGCTCGCGCGAGAATCTTCATCGTCGTCATGCGCGTGGCGGGTTCTGGCACTTTCCATGGGAAGAACCGTCGCGCTCAGCGGCTGAAGACATTGTGATGGCTTCGTTGAGCACTGCAGGAGATCTGCCGCGCGGCGAGGAAGGGTTGAGCAAAGTCAACGAGAGCGCGTTTGCGGTTACGTTCTTCGGCGCGTTGGAGGCGTGCACTCCGGGCCAGCTCGATAACGATCGTTACGGCATCGTAGTGCGGAGCTTGGAGCGATGCGGAAAGATGGGCGGCGCCTTGCCGCGCATGCCCGGCATTGTTAACGAGTGGGCGCAGTTTCAACACGCGCGGATGAAGAATGCGAAGCTCATTTCGTTTGAGCCGTATGAGCTTCTTCGTCATGACCTCGTGAAAGTGGTTGAGCCGGATGAGAAGTGGCAACCGACCGGCGTACCCGCGCCTGAACAACTTCCGTGGCACAAAGACCAGGACGTTTGCGGGCAGCTCGCGGAGCGTGCGCGTGACCTGGTCCTGGTGCACTTATTTTCGGACCATGCCGAAACTACGCCGCGACTGCCTGATGATCTGGTTCCAAAGAACGTCGAGTGGTTGTACGTGACGATCTACATCCATGGTCGTCTGCGTGGTTGCATGGGCTTGGCGCCCCACAATCTCGATGACGATCTCAGGAAGATAGTCGAATCTGCTCTTCGTGATGATCGGTTTGCGGAATCAACACCGGCTGACGCTGACTCGGTGGCGGTCACCGTTTCGTTGCTTTGGGATGCACTTGAGCTTGGAGCCGTATCACCTGAAGAGGTGGTTAACTACTATCGTCACGGAGACCAGACGCTGATGGTCTACCAGGGCCAGAAACTCGGTCTGCTGCTCCCGTTTGTCGCCAGCTTTTGGGATTACGATGCCGTCAGTTTTGCGAAGGCCATAATCGACAAGGCCGGGTTGACTGAGCCGCCCTACTATTGGCTCCGGTACGACTCTGCTACGTGGTTTGCCGGTAGCGAAGGCGTCTGGCCGGTGGTCGGTGGCTTTGCTCCGCCGCAACCGGACCTGCCGCCGGTTAACGAGCTAATCGCTCGTCATCGCAAACTGCACCTGCGCTATTTACTCAGACACTTGCGAGAAGACGGAACGTTCTTCTCCACGTATGAGCCTTTTCACAACCGGCTATACGAGGGCGTTGATCCAGCAAGACAGGCTCATGGCACGTGGGTATTGGCCCGCGCTTATAAGATGCTCGGAGGTGATGAGCTAAAGGACGCTGCCGGCAAAGCGATTGATTCTCTACTCGCAAACATGATTCACGATGGAGACGACGTCTGGATACAACGCGACGATAACAATCCTACCGTCGCCGAGATTTCATTCCTGCTACTGGCGTTGAGCAACCTGGACGCGAGCGATTCGCGCCGTTCGTTGATGAAGGATCTCGCCGCGACGCTTTGGCGACGCGTCACGCTTCCGCATGGTCGCATCGCCACTCACAAAAACGACGATCCATCTCTCGATCCGTATCAGGACTATTTCCCATGCCAGGTGCTACTCGCTCTCGCTGCGGCCTGCGAACAGGACGTTTCGACGATCGATGAAGAACGACTGCGCCGCAGTTTTCAGTATTACCGGCATCGCTTCCGCTATAAGCGCCACTTCGGACAAGTCACGTGGCTGATGCAAGCTTTCAGTAAGTGGTATCAGCTAACGGGCCAATCGCATTTCGCCGACATGACGTTCGAGGTCGCAGACTGGCTCCTGGGCTACCAGCAGGACAAGACCGGCGGCTTCATAAACGATCACCAACCCGGCTCGCCCGGCTACACGACCGCCGTCTATCTCGAAGGCATCGCGGCCGCACTGTCTATCGCTGACGGCGCCCGCAGTGACACTTATTTCGACTCCTGCGCGCGGGGCTTTCGCTTCCTCGATCAGCTCATCATCCAGGAGCGGGATCGGGCGATTCTTCCCAATCCGGACTATGCGATTGGCGGCCTGCGGCAGGGAATCCACTACAGCAACGTGCGCACTGACTTCGTTCAACACTCACTCTCGGCCATTCTCGAATCCATGGCGCGAATTGACTGTGCGGAGCTTTTCACGGTTTAATCTGCCGCGGCCTATAAAACTGAGCCCCGTCTAAATCATAGGAGAAACATAGCTAAGTGAGTCTGTTGCTTGAGGGAAAGCGCGCGTTCATAACCGGTGGAACGCGTGGTATCGGTGCGGCAATGTGCGAAGTGTTTGCGCGCGAAGGGGCGGACGTGGCGTTCAGTTACAACTCACGTGACGACCTCGCCGCCGAAATGACTCAGAAAATTGAAGGGCACGGTCGCCGTGCGTTCAACGCCAAAATCTCTGTCATCGATCGCGTCGGGATGAAAAAGTTGACGCGCGAGCTGGTTGAGAGGTGGGGCGGGATCGACATCCTCGTCAACAACGCCGCCATCAATCGTGGCGACAACTTCGCTACCACGACGGACCGCGCGTGGGATGAAGTGATTCACACGAACGTCGATAGTCTGTTTGCGGTTACCAAACCGATCTACAAACAGATGATCCGTCAACGCAAAGGGATCATACTCAACATTACTTCGATCGGAGCGATGCGCGCGCTGCCGACTGCCGTACATTACGCGACCTCGAAAGCGGCGATGATCGGTTTCACGAAGTGCTTGTCGCGTGAGGCGGCGACGTTCGGCGTGAGAGTGAACGCGATCGCGGCTGGGATATTCGATACCGATCTCGCTCAAGCGCTGCCGGATCGTTTGCTACAGATGCACGACTTCTGGACCTCCGCCGGACGGCTCGGGCGGCCGGAGGAGCTCGCCGAGTACGCTGCGTTCATGGTGAGCGAGCGAAATAGTTTTATGAACGGTGAAGTCGTGATCGTTGACGGCGGAGCTATTACTTAGACTCTTTTATTCTTCTTTCCAATTCACGAAGCGTTCGTTGCATCTCACCCAAACGCCTGAACGCTGCGGTCGATCGTAACCAATCTTTGTTATCAAACGCTGGAATGCCGGAGATCACTTTGCCGGCGGGAATGTCGTGGCTGGTGGCGCTCTTCGCGGTTAGGACCACGTCGTCGCCGATTGTCAGATGGCCGGCAACGCCAGCCTGGCCCGCGAGGATGACGCGGTTGCCGATATGAGAACTGCCGGCGAGTCCGACTTGTGCGCAGAGCAGCGTGTCTTCGCCGACCGTGCACGAGTGTCCGATCTGGACCAGGTTATCGATCTTCGATCCACGGCCAATACGACTCTCTCCGACTGATGCGCGATCGATCGTCGTTGCTGCGCCGATTTCTACGTCGTCTTCGATCACGACGCGCCCGGCTTGTGGAATCTTCAGCCAGCGTTTTTCTTCGTCCTTCGCGTAGCCAAAACCGTCGCAGCCGATCACGGCGTTGTTGTGAATGATCACGCGCTCGCCGATGACGGTGCGTTCGCGCAACGCGACGCCGGAATGGATGACGGAGCCTCGACCGATGGTGACGTCGTTGTAGACGGTCACGTTCGGATGGATGAGAACGTCGTCGCCGATAAAAGCGTTACGGCCGATGACTGAACACGCGCCAATCGCGACGCGCGCGGCGATGCGCGCCGTCGGATCGATAACAGCGGACGGATGAATGAACGGCTTGAGCTCAGCTTCCGGGTTGAAGACTCGCAGCGCGCGCGTGTAAGCGAGATACGGATCTTTGACGCGCAGTATCGCGATCTGTCTGTCTGTCGTCGCCTCTTCGCTCAGATAAATGGCAGACGCACGCGTGGTGTTAACTCGCGGCGTATACCGGGGATTCGCGAGAAAAGTCACGTGCCCCTCCCCCGCCTCATCAAGCCCCGCCGCCCCCACAATCTCCACATCCTCCGTCGCGCCCTCAACACGCGCCCCCGTCAGCTTCGCAAGCTCTGAAAGTTTCATAAGACCCTTCCTGTTGAAAGTCTCAGCCCGGCGAAGCGGGCGGCAGCATAAAGCCTGGGGCGCAAGCCCCGGGAACATGAATAAATAATTGCGTGCGAGCCCGTGAAACGGGCGACAGCGCTGCCGCCCGCTCCGCGGGCTCGGCCCCTCTTTTTTACATCGATCCTGGGGCTTGCGCCCCAGGCTTTATGCTGTCGCCTGCTTCGCAGGCTGTTACATGATCGATACTGGATCGATTTCTAAATTAACCGATCGCAAATTGATGCCGCCATCAGCGGCGGCTTTGAGCGCGGCGTCTGCGATTTCGCGCAGATTTTTCCGGCTCCGCGATTTAATCAAGAGTTGAAAACGATGCTCGCCCTTGAGCCGCGAGAGCGGCGCAGGCGCCGGACCGAGTATTCGACACTTCCGCTCCTGGTTCGCCGCGTCGAGATGCTTGCGTATCTCCAGACTGTCCACGCGAACTCGACCCAGATCCGGCCCATGGACCAACACACTCGCGAGCGCCACGAATGGCGGATACGAATGATTTTGCCGGTAGCGCAATTCTTCTTCGTAGAACGCTTCATAGTCCTGCGCACAGGCGTGTCGCAAAGCGTAATGATACGGATGATACGTTTGAATCAGCACTCGTCCCGGACGATCGCCGCGCCCCGCTCGTCCCGCAACCTGCGTGATGAGCTGAAACGTCCTTTCCGCCGAGCGAAAGTCTGGCAACGCAAGACCAACGTCAACCGACACCACACCAACCAAGGTTACGTTCGGAAAGTCGTGCCCCTTCGCCAGCATTTGCGTTCCTACAAGCGTGTCGAGTCTTCCCGCGCTGAAGTCAGCGAGCGATTGCTCGAAGACCTTGCGCCGCGCGGTCGTGTCGCGATCGATGCGCGCGACGCGAAGAGAAGGGAAGAGAAGCTTCAGCATCTCCTCGAGTTGTTCGGTGCCCTCGCCAACGTAGTAAATGTATTTCTTTCCGCATGAAGGACACACCTGCGGTACTGCTTCATGGTGGTTGCAGTAATGACAAGCGATGACGCGCTCGCTGCGATGATACGTGAGTGTAACGTCACAGTTCGGACACTGAATCGTCTCGCCGCACGAGCGACACAGAATGAAACTCGAATAACCGCGACGGTTCAACAGAATGATCGACTGCTCCCCACGTTCCCTCGTCTCGCGGATCGCCTCGAGCAACTCATCCGAGAACACGCGCGGTTTGCCGTGTCGCGCAAAGACAGTCCGCATGTCGATGATCTTCGCGGTCGCCATCGGTCGCGCATAGATGCGCTCGGGCAGCGTGACAAAGTGATACTTGCCCTTGCGCGCGTTGTGAAACGATTCAAGCGACGGCGTGGCGGAACCGAGAACGACGGTTGCCGATTCCTTTTGCGCGCGGACGATCGCGACGTCACGAGCGTTGTAGTAAGGCGATTCCTGTTGCCGGTACGACGACTCGTGTTCCTCATCGACGACGATCAAGCCGAGGTTCCTGACCGGCGCAAACACAGCCGACCTGGTTCCGATCACCACTCGAGCGTCGCCGTTTTTAACGCGCGTCCATTCGTCAAATCGCTCGCCCTTCTGAAGCGACGAGTGAAAGATCGCGACCTGGTCGCCAAAGCGCGCGCGCAAGCGTCGTGAGAAGACCGGCGTCAGTGCGATTTCCGGCACGAGCATCATCGCTGAGCGACCGACGCTGAGTGCCTTGTTCATCGCGCGCATGTAGATCTCGGTCTTGCCGCTGCCGGTGACGCCATGCAGCAGGAACGCCGCATACGCGCCGGAGTTCATCTGCTGTTCGATTTGCGCCAGCACAGATGTTTGCGGCGCGGTCAGAATGTGATCTTCTGATTTCACGCCCAGCGATTCGGTAAGCGGGTCGCGACGGATCGCATCGACGTAAACTTCAACAAGAGCTTTCTTTTCCAGTGATGCGACTGTTGAGGCGCTGACGTTTGCAGTCTTGAGCAACGACTGGAGCAACATCGGTCCAGAAGCTTCTTTCCAGCACATTGGGATCCTAAGCTTAGAATTCCACGTGGACAAGTTGTCG